>Ga0209581_1000744_pt1 | contig 51487 bp, 60 predicted proteins | sample Coa_R2_FD_187160 | JGI IMG/M metagenome (GOLD analysis project Ga0209581, IMG submission 187160) | Surface soil microbial communities from Centralia Pennsylvania, which are recovering from an underground coalmine fire - Coalmine... | ecosystem: Environmental > Terrestrial > Soil > Unclassified ...
GATCCAGAGATCTTGCTGCCGCTCCCTTTTCCGCCGGGTTCCCATCGCCATGTCCTATAGACGTTCAGAACATTCCCGAGGTCACATGTTTGGAACGGCGATGTCATTATTACCACGGGCTGCTAGGCTCCGCAACGACAGGCCATCGGCGCTCCGGCCGCAGCTTCTCTGGAACGCCGAGTGGCTCGACCTGGAGGAGCCGCCGGTTCGGAGTGCGAGATGAGCCGGCCCGAGCCCCTGCTCTCCTGCTGCCTGTCAGCCGGCTATCCTGACAAGCCGGACATCCTCAAGCAAGCGAAGCTGGAGGTGTACGCCGAGGAGGTGCTGGGCCTGGCCGGACCGAGCGGCTCCGGCAAGAGCACCATCTCCCTGGCCATTCTCCGGCTGCTGAGCCGGAGTTGCCGGGTGGAAGGGTCCATCCGCTTCTGCGGCCAGGATCTGACTCGCCTGAGCGAGCGTGCCATGCGCGAGATTCGCGGCCGCGACATCGCGCTCGTGCTGCAGAGCCCGCTTTCCGCGCTCAACCCGGCCTTGCCGATCGCCACGCAGTTGCGAGAGGCCTGGCGATCCCACGCCCGGACCGATGCACAGGCCGAAGCAGGCCGGATTCGAGAGTTGCTGGAAAACGTCCAACTCCCCACCGAGGCGAGCTTTCTGCGCCGCTATCCGAGACAACTCAGCGTCGGTCAGGCGCAACGCGTGCTGATCGCCATGGCGCTGCTGCACCGGCCGAAACTGCTGATTGCGGACGAGCCCACTAGCAGCTTGTGTTCCTGTTTCACCCGGTACATACGGCGGTCCGCCTGGGCCAGCAGTTGCTCGGCATCCGTCCCGTCCCCCGGGTAGTGCGCGTCGCCGATGCTGATCGAAAGCAGATCCTCGCCGCACACTTCCAGGCCGATCGATCGGACCATTTTGTTGAGTGCCAGCGCGCGTTTCTCGATCGCCTCGGGCCTCGCTCCGGGAAGGATCAGCACGAACTCGTCGCCACCCATACGGGCCACGTAGTCGTACTCGCGGCAGCTCCCGGCGAGGGCGTGGGCCACCAGCTTGAGGACCTTGTTCCCCTCCAGATGCCCGAAGCGGTCGTTCACTTGCTTGAAACCGTCCAGATCGCAGACCAGGACGGCCAGGGGCGTGTCGTGACGCCGGCAGCGGGACAGTTCCGCGTCCAGCCGGAGGAACAGCGAGCGCGCGTTGGGCAGACCGGTCAATCCATCCGTGGTGGCGGAGATCTCCACCTGCTGGTGCCGGATGGCATTTTCGATGGCCAGCGAGGCTTTGGAACTGATGGCCAACAGAATGCGTAGATGATCGCGGCTGAAGGCATCCCGGCCGGAAGCGTACAGCGTCAGCACGCCCACCACGTCGTTGACCCCCTCCAGGGGCACTGCCAGGCGGGAACCGAGCGAGCTGTAAGTGGCGGGGTCGTTCAGATAGGCCGTCTCCACGGCGGGATCACCGTTCACCATCGGCGTGGCGTTCTGGGCCACCCAGCCGGACAATCCTTCTCCTACCGGGATCTCCAGCGAGGAAAAGATCTGGAAATCCTCCCCCTGCACATACTGCGGAACCAGGCGCGACTCCCGCTGCACGTAGACCGCGATGGCGTCGTAGGGGATCATGCGCTTCAGTTTCGCGTCCAGTACGGACAGGGTCTCGTGCAGGCTCAGCGAATTCCCCAGGTCGTTGGTGAGCTCGTAGAGCATTTGCATCTCTTCGCGGGCGGCCGCAATCGACTGCAGGAACTCCGGCTCCTTGGCGGAGGCGCGCATTTTTTGGAAACCGGCTGCGGGCGCCTGGCCGCGCGTCACTCTGGGGCTCTCCGCCACTCCGTGTTCCGCCGCGGCGGCTCTCGCCTGTTGCTCCAGATCGCGGTAACGCTGCTGGAGCACTTCGACCACGCGGGGGTCAAAGCTTTTGCCCGCGCCATCCGCGACCTTGCGCATGGCCTCGTCCAAGGGAAGCGCCCGGCGGTACTGCCGGTCGGAAGCCAAAGCGTCCAGGCAATCCACCGCCGCCAGGATGCGCGCCCCAATGGGGATCGCTTCGCCCGCCAGGCCGTCCGGATATCCGCTGCCGTCCCAGCGCTCGTGATGATAGCGGACGATGGGCGCGACCGGGTAGGGGAACTGCACACGCTCCAGGATGTCGGATCCGATCACGGGATGAATCTTCATCTTCTCGAACTCTTCCGGCGTCAGCTTGCCGGGCTTGGAAATGATATGTTCCGGAACCGCAAGTTTCCCGATATCGTGCAGGATGGAGGCGGCGCGCAAGGCCGCCAGTTGGAGGTCGGAAAGGCCTAACTCCTCTCCCAGAGCGACAGCGTAGACCCGGACACGCTCCAGGTGCTGGTGCGTGGTGCTGTCCTTGGCCTCGATGGCCAGGGCCAGGGCCTCGATGGTACGCAGGTGCAGAGCCGCCACGGCTTCGGCGTGTCTTTTCTCGTCTTCGGCATACTGCTTCTCCGCCTCCAACCGGGCCAGGTACAAGGAGAAAGAACGATAGATCAGGTACAGAACCGGAAGGACCAGAACCAGCAGCGGCCAGCCGAACTGCCGGTTCCACCGATTGGCGAGAGCGGCAATGGAGGCCCCCAGCAGGTAATACGGAAACGACCAGAAATAGCATTCGCGCCAGAGCCGCAGCGGGGCCTTCTGCTCAGTCAACGCGACCACTCCCGTCACCGTGAGAGTGTTGATTAGGAAGTAGACGCTGGCACTGATGGCCAGGCTAAGCTCGCTGGAAAAGGAGAATCCGGAAGCCGGGTGGAGGCGGTAAACGAGACATGCCACCGCGGTGGCGTTGGCGCCGTTCGAAAGGTTGAACATGGCCTGGATGATCGTGGGGCGTTGCTTGGCGTGCCAGAAGGTCTGAGCCAGCAGCGCCGCACAACTGATCACAACGGCCTCGGAGGGCTTCAGCTCCACCGGGCCAAGTACAATAAACACATAGCTCACCGACATGGTCCCGGTGATTCCAGGCAAAGTGACCTTAAGACCGGAAGCCAGTAATGTGATGAGCAGGAAACCGCCGAAATGGACAAGCCCTGAGGACTCCCAGGACCAGCAGGCCAGAGTGAGCACGGCCATTCCGGCGGCCAGGATGGCGGCGATATAGATCTTGGCGAAGAAGGGAAAATCCTTCACGGCTTCCGATGTCCTCCGCCGTTCCTGGTGCAGTCCGGCTGCCAGGAGCCGCGCCGGATGTCCCAGGGACGCCAGGCTGCTGAAAAGTAACGGGGATCCTGCCAGCAGCCCAGCCGGATGGGAGGTCTGGCCGAGTGCCAGCCTGGCACTTCCGCCAGGGGAGTTGCGCCAAACTGTCGCAGCCGGAACCCTATTGAAACAATGGGGCTCCGGCCGATAAGGATAGTGTGGCGTTCCAGGTGGAACAACCGGAGGTGTTTCTCGGCCGACAGACGATCATCGCCAGCGATGCCATGAGGCAGATCATGCTGCGAGTGCAGCGCGTCGCCCAGACCAACGCGTTTGTGCTCATCCGCGGCGAGACCGGAACGGGAAAAGAACACGTGGCGCGTGCCATTCACCACTATTCGTTACGCCGCGCCAAGCCGTGGGTGGATGTGAACTGCGGGGCACTTCCCGAGCACCTGGTGGAGAGCGAGCTGTTCGGCCACAAACAGGGCGCATTCAGCGGGGCCGAGTCCGCCAAGCCGGGCCTGTTTGAACTGGCGCACACAGGCACAATTTTCCTGGATGAAGTGGCGGAACTGAACCGCGTGCTGCAGGTCAAACTCCTCCGCGTGTTGGACGGCACCCCCTACTACCGGCTGGGCGGGCTGAAAAAAGTGTCGGTGGACGTTCGAGTGGTCGCCGCCACGAACCGAGACCTGGAGCTGGCCACCGAGGAGGGCAATTTCCGGCAGGATCTGTACTACCGGTTGAACGAGTTCTCGATTCACGTCCCTCCCTTGCGAGAACGCCCCGAAGACATCCTCCCGCTGGCCATGTTCTTTCTCCGGCAGATGAGTGAAGCCGCGAGTTTTTCGGAAGAGGCCAAGGCTTCGTTGCGGGGTTGGGCGTGGCCGGGCAACGTCCGCGAATTGCGCAACGTCGTCACGAGCGCGGCGATTCTCTCGGAAAGCTACGAGATCTCCGCGGACTGTTTGCCGGCCAAGATGCGCACATGCCGGAGGGCGGGCGGGTTGGAGGGGCTTGAGCGTCGTGCCATCCTGGATGCCTTGAGCACGACCGACGGGCACCAGCAGCGCGCCGCGGAGATGCTCGGGATTTCCCGCCGCACGCTGATCCGGAGGCTGAAGCAGTATCGCACCGAGAACCAGGAGCAAACATGTCCCTCCTGAGGCAGCCCAAAGAAGAAAGGCGCCGGCACGCGAGACGGCCGGCCAGCGGTCCCATCACCCTGTGGTGGACTGAGTTTACGCGGCGCAAGATCGAGGGCCGCCTGGTGGATACCAGCGAAGGCGGTTTCCGGGTGGCGCACGGCTGCGCCGGACTCGGTCCCGGGCTGGTGGTGCACTTCGAGCACGCCGCCGGCGAAGGAATCGCGCGCACGGTCTGGACACGGATCTTGGCGGACACCGTGGAGACCGGGCTGGTAATTTTGTGCGACAGGCTCGCGGACGCGGTGGATGCCGAGGCAGAGCACGCCGTTCCAGCGGGCCGCCCTGCTCCCCAGCGAGCCTTGCCAGGGTGGGGCGAATCCGGGTGCCCGAAGGCATCAAGATCCTGATCCCAGCCGGCCTTTCGGACTTCCTCGCGGGGCAGCGCACAGGATTTCAGGCACCGCGGAGCGAGGCGCCCCTTCGCCCCGCGGTTGATTCTGTGAGTTGCCGATCAATTGTCTCCGTAAATCGCGATGTTCAGGCTCTCCGGCGTCGAGACACCCGTGGCCGCGGCGAGGGTGCCGGAGGAGTTGCTGCCGGAATCGCTGGTCCCCCAGGCCGCGCTGGAATTCCAGATGCTGCTGAATCCCATCGTGGTCGCGGTGCCCCAGGCGGCGGAAGTGCCCCAAGCCGCCGAGGTCCCCCAAGCCGCCGAGGAGTCGAACACCACGTACACGCTGCCCGAGGCTGCGTCGTAGACCGCTTGCGGCGACAGGGCCGTGCCCGGCGCCAGTTCGGTGCTGGCCAGCGCCGCCCCGATGTCCAGGTAGCCGGCCCCAATGGTGAAGATATCGTACTGGCTGCTGTAGGTGATGCCGGTCACCTGGTCGGTGGCGATGCTATACGAGGGGAAATTCTTCGAGGCGGTTTTCATGAGCCGCGCTTTCACCTGGTCGGGTGTCAGGGAGGGCTCCTTCTGCAACAGCAGGGCCGCGGCCCCGCTCACCATCGGCGTGGCCATGCTGGTGCCGCTGAGGCGGTAGTAGTCGCCGGAGATCGAACGGGACGTCGTGTTTTGATAGTAAGAATAGGGGATCAGATTGACCGACGAGTCGGATTGCAGGAGGCTCTTGGAGGCAATCAGGGAGATCACGCGATTGCCCGGCGCCACCAGATCCGGCTTCACCACGTGGTCGACGATGGTGGGCCCCTTGGAGCTGTAACTGGCGATGGTGTCGTCGGTCCGCGAGGCCGTCCCGTTGGTCTTCATGGCGCCCACGGTGATCACGTACGGATCGTTGCCAGGGGAGTTGATGGTGCCGTAGCCGTCGGTTCCGGCGGAATTGTCCCGGCCGGAGTTGCCGGCCGCTACCACTACCACAATACCGGCCTTCCAGGCCTGCTCGGCCGCCTGGCACAGAGGATCCTGGGTATAGCTCTCGAACACCGGGCGCCCCATGGAAAGGTTGATCACCCGGATGTTGTATTGCGTTTTAAGCCGATGGCGCGCTGGATGGCGGCGATGACGGCGCTGTCGGTGCCCGCGCCATTCCGGTCAAGCACGCGGAGGTTGATCAGGTTGGCCTGCGGCGCGATGCCGCGAAAGGCGCGCGTAGCATTGGCCACCGAGGCGGAATAGTTGGCATTGCCCGCCACGATACCGGCCACGTGGGTGCCGTGACCGAATTCATCAATCAATTTCTTTGTGGAGAGGAAGCTCTGGCTATAGACGATCCGGGACCTGGAGTTCGAGGTGCCCACCTTCAGATCCCAGACGTCGTTGATGCCGCTGTCGATCACGGCCACGCTGACGCCGCTTCCCGACCAGCCGTAGCCTTTGGCGATATCGGCGCCCACTGCGGGGTTTGCGTAATCCAGCAGGTTGCGGATCGGCCGGTCCGGCGAGATATAGGCGACGTCGGGGTCGCCGACCAGGGACCCCAACGCGGCGGCGGGAACGCTGTACGCTCCGCCTTTCACCAGGCCGAGTTCCTGTTTTAGTTGCCCGCCTCGCGCGGCCACCTTGGCATGGTGCGCGGCCGTTGGTGCGGTGCGGTATTGGACGATCACGTCCACGTTTGACCCGGGGGCGGCCCCCCGCAGATCGTTCGCCATCTTCGGACTGCCAGCGAGCGCGCCGGCGGCGCTCAGCAGCAGCCCCAGGATCAACGCCCAGGGTCGCCGCGCGCAGCCGGATCGATGTCTACGAGAGAAAGAAAGCATGGGGTTTCGTCCTTGCATCTCTCAGGCGTCTAGTTGTCGCCGTAGATGGCGACGTTGCTGGTTTCCGAGCTCGGCGTGCTGGTTCCCCAGGCGAGGCTGGTGCCCCAGATGACGTTGAAGCCTTGGAGGGTGCTGGTGCCCCAGGCCACCGACGTGCCCCAGGCCACGGAAGTCCCGCTCACGAACACGTTCGTCCCCCAGCAGATGGAAGTTCCCCAGGCAACGGAGGTGCCCCAGGCCACCGAAGAATCGTAGACAATGTAGACCTTGCCGTCTTTCGCGCTATAGGAAGCCTTGGGAGAGAGAGCCGTCTTGCCGGCCGGCAACACGTCCGCATTGTTCAGCGCGGCCCACACGTCCAGGTAGCCGGCGCCGATGGTGAAGATGTCGTATTGGCTGACATACGTCATCCCGGTCACCGGATCGACGGCGATGCTGGTGCTGGGGAAGCTTTTGTTGGCTGTTTTCATTAGGCGCGCCTTAACCGCATCGGGCGAGAGGTTGGGGTCCTTTTGCAGCAGCAGGGCTGCCGCGCCGCTCACCATGGGCGCCGCCATGCTGGTGCCGCTGAGCCGGACATAGGCGGTGGAGGAGCCGGTATTGGATGTGGCCTTGTAGTACTGGAATGGAACGACGATCTGTGGATACAGCGTTTCCAGTATGGCCGCCGGGGCGAACAAGGAGACTATGCGATTGCCGGGCGCCACGATGTCCGGCTTGACCACTTGGTCCAGCAGCGTGGGCCCTTTGGAGCTGTAACTGGCGATGGTGTCGTCGCCGCGGGAGACCGTCCCGTTAGTCTTCATGGCGCCCACAGTGATCGCAAAGGGGTCGTTCCCGGGGGACGTGATGGTCCCATAGCCGTTGGTATTTTGCGAGTTATTGCGGCCCTCATTTCCCGCCGCCGTCACCACCACGATGCCCGCTTTCCAGGCTTGCTCCACCGCCTGGCATAGCGGATCGGTCTGATAGCTCTCCTCAACTGGCCGGCCCAAGGAGAGGTTGATGACCCGAATGTTGTACTGCGACTGGAGCGCTATGGCCTGCTGGATGGCAGCGATCACCGCGCTGTCGGTGCCCATGCCGTTGGCGTCCAGGACGCGCAGGTTGATGATGTTTGCGTTCGGCGCCATGCCGCGGAACGTCTTGAAGTACTGCCATCCTGTGGACGCCGTCCCGTCTCCGGCCACAATTCCCGCTACGTGCGTGCCGTGCCCATAGGCGTCGCTGGTGGTACTCGAGCCGGGAACAAAGTTCTGGCTATAGACCACGCGGGATTTGAGGTCTGCCGGGTAGCCGAGGCCGCTATCGATAACCGCGACCCCGACGCCAGTGCCGTCGTACCCGTACCGGAAGGCGATGCTTGCATTGGTGGCGGGCTCGGCGTAGTCCAGCGTAGCCTTCAACGGGCGGTCCGGCGAGACGTAGGCCACATCCGGATCGTTGGCCAGCGCGTCGACGGCGCCCGCCGGGAGCGCGTAGTGGCCGCCCTTGACGACGTTCAAGGGTGCCTTCAGCGTTCCGCCCCGGTCGGCGACTTTCTTATGTTGCACGCTGGTAGGCGACTGGCGGAACTGCACGATCACGTCTACTAGTTTGTTGGGATTGGAACGATCCAGATCGCCGGCTACCTTGGGGTTCCCGGCGAACGCCAGGCCGGCCGTCAGAGCCAGAATTCCGAGAGTGAGCACATGTTTCATGCGGATGTCCTTTTCGTAAGTGTTTGCATGTTTCTCCGGCCGGACCCGCAAGTAAGCGCGCCCAGCGCCATGGCAGAAGGCACGTCCGCTGCCAGTTCCTGGGACCGCGCAACTGTCTGAAAAAAAGCCGGCTTGGGGGAAAAGGAGGTGCGGGACGGGACAGCTTGGCACTTGGGCGCTGCCCATCGAGACAAATTGTCGCGGCCTGCGGGAAGGGCAGAGCCGCCGCGCCCCAAGGCCGCCCAGGCTGCCGAGGAATGAAAGGCGGGGTACTCGTTGGCGCCGTACGCGCGCGGTCAGTTTTCGCCCTGCGTGAGTACAGTCAGCGGGTCGATCATCGCACCGCCTCCAGTGCCCCAGATCACATTGGCCGGGTCGATGGTGCCGTTGGCCCCGGTCCCCCAGATGACGTTGAATCCTTGCATGGTACTCGTGCCTCAGGCGACCGACGTTGCCCGGGCTACGGAAGTCCCATTCAAGAAGACGCTGGTGCCCCAGGCTACCGAAGTCCCCCAAGCCACAGAGGTTCCCCATGCCACCGAGGAGTCGAACACCACCCGTACCGTGCCGCTGGCCGGGTCGTAAATCGCGGCTGGGGAGCGGGCAGTCTGCCCGGCGGGCACCAGGTCGGTGTTGGCCAGGGCAGCCGCGATATCGAGGTAGCCGGCGCCGATGGTGAAGATGTCGTAGTAGCTGGTGTAGAACTGCCCGGTGGAGGGATCTGTGGCGGTGATCGAGGCAGGGAAGGTCTTGTAAGCGGTCTTCATCAGGCGGGCCTTCACCTGGTCGGGCGTCAGGGCCGGATTCTGCTGGATCAGCAGCGCCGCTGCACCGCTGACCGCCGGCGTCGCCATGCTGGTGCCGCTCAGGCTGAAGTACGCTCCGGAAATCACCTTCTTATTTATAGCTGTAACCGGTCGAGTAGTAATCTACCAGTGTCTGCGTGGACGGATATTGTTGGTAGAGCATTCCGGAAGTGGAATTGAGGATGCTGCGGACCTGGTTGCCGGGGCCACGAGGTCCGGCTTCACGATATGGTCGTAGGCGGTCGGACCCGTCGGCGCGGTCGGGACTGTCTTCGGCTTTCATCGCGCCAACGGTGATGACGTAGGGATCATTGCCCGGCGCCATGATGGTGCTGTAGCCGCCGACGCTGCCATTGTTGTTACGGCCCTGGTTGCCCGCCGCCACCACGACTACGATGCTGGCATTCCAGGCCGCCTCAACGGCCTGGCACAGCGGGTCCCGGGTGTAGCTTCCAAACACCGGGCGCGATGCCCCTGAGGACGCGCGTGTGGCCAACCAGGTCGGAACTGGTCTTTCCGTTTCCAGCCGCGATGCCGGCCACATGAGTGCCATGGCCGAAGACGTCGTCCGTAGCGCCCAGGCCGGTGAAATCCTCGCTGTAAACAATCCGCGAGCCTCCGCCCGGGGCCTCTTCAGGTCGGTACGCAGGGCAACGCCGCTATCCAGAATGGCGATGCCGATCCCCGTGCCGTCCACGCTGTAATTCGTCGCCGTTCCGGCGTTCACGGCCGCCGAAGCCAGATCCAGCGTCCCCGCACTTTCCGGTCCGGCGAAAGGAAAGTAATGTTGGGATTGTTGGCGATCGACGCGAGCGCGCGAACCGGCAAGGGCATCAGGACGGCATGGATCCCATCCAACGTCTTCTTCGGCTTGAAAAGAAGGCCGCGCGGCCGGATGCACCGGTGCGGGACAGGACAACTTGTCGCTTCGGCGCTGCCGATCGAGACAAGTTGTCTTACCAGGCGGGCTTCGGCGGGCCTGCCCCGCACCGGACAAACAAACTCGCCTGTCCTAAAATAGTCGCTATGTTTACGCGTTTCGCGTTTTCCGTGATAGCAGGCGTGATTTTGGTTGGTTGCTCAGGTTCGCGGACGGCCCCGACGGCGTCTGCGGACAGTAGACGAACCGTGACCGTGGCCCAGTCGGGTGCTGCCGACGTGGTGGGCCGCGACAGCGCGGCTTTGCAGAAGGCGGCCAATCTGCTGCGGCCGGGGGACACGCTTTCGATCGGCGAGGGCGTTTGGGAAATGGACAACAGCCTGTTCGTTCCCAGCGGCGTGACCGTGCGGGGTGCGGCGGACAAGACCATTTTGAAAAAGAGCCGCGGCGTGGAGAGCCCCTTGATCGAGGACGGCGACTACGGAGAGCGCCTGATCGCCGTGGCCGAGCCGGAGAAGTTCCACCCGGGGATGGGCGTCTCCGTGCTCGACGATACGCTCAGCAGCGGCTGGGACATCAGCGTGACCACGGTGGCCGGGGTGAAGGCGCCGTACCTGGTGCTGGAGCCCATGACGGTGCGGGACTACGACCAGGAGAAGCGCCATGCGCGCGTGCGCAATACGTTTCCGATCCTTTGCGTGATGAACGCGGAGAAGGTGCTGCTGGAGGACCTCATCGTGGATGGGAACCGCGCGGAGAACGCGTACATAGACGGATGCCGCGGCGGCGCCATCTACCTCTACCAGGTACGCGACGTGACCGTGCGGCGCTGCACGGCAAGGAACTACAACGGGGACGGCATCTCGTTCCAGATCACGGACGGGGTGAGCGTGCTCGACTGCGATTCCTATGGGCACGCAGGATACGGCGTGCACCCGGGGACGGGCAGCGCGCGGGCGGTGGTGAAGAATTGCCGTATGCACGACAACGGCGACATCGGGCTGTTCCTGTGCTGGCGGGTGCGCCACGGACGCTTCGAAGACAACCTGATCGAGAACAACGGGCACTACGGGATTTCCATCGGCCACAAGGACACGGATAACGAGTTCACCAACAACATGATTACGCGCAACGGCGTCGCCGGAGTGTATTTCCGCAACGAAACGTTCCAGAACAGTGGCCATCGCAACACCTTCCGCAACAACAAGGTGCTGGACAACGGCAACGCCAGGGAAGGCTACGGCTTCTACATCTCACCGCACGCCGGCGACCTGGTCATCGAGAACAACCAGATTGCCGACACGCGCGCGACGGGGCGCACGCAGCGAATCGGCATCTACAAGCAGACGGGCGCGGGCGCCGTGGTCTCCCGGAACAACAACATGAGCGGGCACGCGGGCGGCGATTTTCGCGAGGGCGGAGAGGTGGCGCGGCGGTAGCTTAATCCGGGATGGGCCGGAACCAGATGTTGCGGAAACGCATCAGGGTGACGGGGGCGCCCTTGTAGTTGTGGTCCTGGAGCATGAGCGGCCCGGGTTCGCCGATGTGGTCCGCGGCGCAGCCGCGCAGCGTGTTCTTGATCTCGACGTGATCCTGGACCAGCACGCCGTTGTGCAGCACGGTGACCGAACCGTGGCGGACCAGGTTGCCGGCGGCATCGCACTGGGGGCCGTGAAAAACGATGTCGTAGGTCTGCCATTCGCCGGGCGGGCGGCTGGCGTTCACCAGGGGCGCGGCCTGCCCGTAAAGCGCGCCGCAGGAACCCACGGCGTAGGTGGGGTTCTGATACGAATCCAGGATCTGGATTTCGTAGCGGCCTTGCAGGTAGACGCCGCTGTTCCCGCGCGCCTGGCCGTGCTGATCGGACATGCGGGACGGGCTGAACTCCAGGTGAATCTGTGCGCTGCGAAACGTCTCCTTGCTGTAGATATCTCCAGAGCCCGTCCTGCAGGTCATGACGCCATCGGCCACGGTGCAGCGGGCGGGCTGGCCGCCGGCGGTCACCCAGTGCGAAAGATCCTTGCCATCGAAGAGCACGATGGCGTCGGCGGGCGGCTGGCCGCATGCGGCGCCCGGAGTCACAACGCGGGGCTGGGGCTCTTCGGGCTTCTGCGGAGCGGCTGCCATCGCCAGGGCGAAAAGCAGGATCGCGGGTCTCATATACGCCATCGTAACGCTTACATGCGCAGGCCGCCGTTGACGTCGAGCACGTGGCCGGTGATGTAGGCGGCGTCGTCGCTGGCCAGGAAGCGCACGGCGGCGGCGACGTCTTCGGGCCGGCCCATGCGCTTCAGCGGGATGGAGGCCAGCAGCTTCTCCTTGAGCTCGGGCGGCAGCACGGCGGTCATGTCCGTCTCGACGAAGCCGGGGGCCACCGCGTTCACGGTGATGTTGCGGGAGGCCATCTCCTGCGCCAGGGCCTTGGTGAGGCCAATCAAGCCGGCCTTGGATGCGACGTAATTGGCTTGTCCGGGATTCCCGGCTTCTCCCACCACGGAGGAAATATTGATGATCCGGCCCCAGCGCTCGCGCATCATGCCGGGCAGGACCTGCTGGATGGCGGCGAACGCGCCGGTGAGGTTGGTCTCGATCACCGCGTGCCAGTCTTCCGGCTTCATGCGCACGGCGAGGCCGTCGCGGGTGATGGCCGCGTTGTTGACCAAAATATCGATGCGGCCGCACTCCTTGGCGGCTCGGGCGAACGACGCACGGATGGATTCGGCGGAGGCGAGGTCGAGTTCGACCACGAAGGCTTCGCGGGACTGGGCGCGGATTTGGGCGGCGGCTTCCTCCAGCAGATCGCGGCGGCGGGCTGCCAGCACCACGCGCGCGCCTGCGGCGGACAGCGCCTCTGCGCAAGCCCTGCCGATGCCCCGGCTGGCGCCGGTGATGAATGCGGTTCTGTTTTGCATGAATGCTCCGAAATGCAATCATAGTAGATCCGAAGCCTATGGCCTACACTGACCTGCGCGCGTTCATCCGTGCGCTGGAGAAGCACAAAGAGCTGAAGCGCGTCCAGGTGGAAGTAGACCCCATCCTGGAGATCACGGAGTTCGCCGACCGCGCGGTAAAGCAGGGCGGTCCCGCGCTGCTGTTCGAGCGGCCCAAAGGGTACGGCATCCCTGTGCTGATTAACGGCTTCGCCGGCACGCGGAAGATGGAGATCGCGCTGGAGACGGAGTCGGTGGAGGCGGTGGCCGGGCGCATTTCCGAATACCTGGAGATGCGCATGCCGCAGGGCCTGATCGGCAAGTTGAAGATGTTGCCGAAGCTGGCGGAGATGGGATCGTTCTTCCCGAAGGTTGTATCGAAGGGCGCCTGCCAGGAGGTGGTGCGTAGGGACAGGTTCTCGCTGCTGGATTATCCGGTGCTGCAGTGCTGGCCGCAGGACGGCGGGCGCTACATCACGCTGCCGCTGGTGTTTTCCCGCAACCCGGACACCGGTAAGCGCAATTGCGGCATGTACCGCATGCAGGTGTACGACGAACGCACGGCGGGGATGCACTGGCAGACGCACAAGCAGGGGGCGGAGCACTACCGGCGGATGGCCCAGCACGGCCAGACCCGCATGGATGTGGCGGTGGCCATCGGAGCGGACCCGGCGACCATGTTTTCGGCGATTCTGCCGCTGCCTCCGGACCTGGACGAGATGATGATCGCCGGGTTCCTGCGGGGGGAAGCGGTGGAGATGGTGAAGTGCCAGACTTCGGACCTGGAGGTGCCGGCGAACGCGGAGATCGTGCTGGAAGGCTATGTGGAGCGGGGTGAACTGCGCACGGAGGGCCCGTTCGGCGATCACACCGGGTACTATTCGCTGGCCGACGAGTACCCGGTGTTTCACGTGACCTGCATCACGCAGCGCCAGGAACCCGTGTATGCGACCACCATCGTGGGTCCGCCGCCCATGGAGGATTTCTTTATGGGCAAAGCCATCGAACGCATCTTCCTGCCGCTGATGCGGCTGCAACTGCCGGAGGTGCGGGACATCGCGATGCCGGCTGAGGGGGTGTTCCATAACTTGGTCCTGGTCTCGATCCGGAAATCGTATCCGGGGCACGCGCGCAAAGTGATGCATGCGATCTGGGGGCTGGGGCAAGCGATGTTCAGCAAGTGCATCGTGGTGGTGGACGAGGACGTGGATGTACAGAACGTGGGCGAGGTGGCGTGGAAGGCGCTGAACCACATCGATCCGGAGCGGGACATTCAGTTCGTGCTGGGGCCGGTGGATTCGCTGGACCACGCCAGCCGGTTGGCGAATTACGGCTCGAAGATGGGGGTGGACGCGACCCGCAAGTGGCCCGAGGAAGGCTTCACACGGCCTTGGCCGGAGGAGATCCGCATGACGCCGGAGGTAAAGCAGAGGGTGGACGAACTTTGGAAGAAGGCGGGGCTATAAGGGCCGCCGGCGATGGGGTTTGCGCGCGTCCGGGAAATTGATCGTGCGGCGGGACACCTGTTACACTTGAGGAGATCCCCCGCACGGTGGCATTAGCTCAGCTGGTAGAGCATCGGATTGTGGTTCCGAGGGTCGTGGGTTCGAATCCCACATGCCACCCCAGCCTTGGAGACGGAATTCCGGAGCGCGGGCCGTGGCGTGATGCTGCACGAGAGCAGCATTTTCTCATTGAAGAATGAGCCGGAACGGCGCAGCACGGCGGTGGGTGTACGGTGTACACTGAAAAGTTCGGGCCGTGGCGCAGCCTGGCTAGCGCGCTTGCTTGGGGTGCAAGAGGTCCCGGGTTCAAATCCCGGCGGCCCGACCAAATAACTCAAATACTTACAGATACTTACCTTCCTCCGACTCCCGTCCGGAGTCCGTTTGGTGGCGGTTTGGCGTCCATTTTTGGTCTCCAGGCCTCGCTCGTTCGCCTGCCCTTCTCCGCCGCGCTGGGTGGTCATGATGGCCATGTCATGCGTTTTTTCCGATTCTGCTCCTCAGGGAGAAAAAAACAGGACGTCCCCTATACATGAGAATCACCGCTGGATGGCATCCCGGCCGTTACTTTCTCTTGCCCAGTGACCGATAATGGGGCAGGAGAGTCGAGTTTATGACGATCGCCGCCGGCATCGAGCTGCCCGAGGCTGAGATTGCGGCCATCTGCCGCCGCCACCAGGTCAGGGAGTTGTCCGTGTTCGGATCGGCCGCGCGTGGTGAGATGCGTCCCGACAGCGATATCGATTTCCTCGTTGATTTCCTGCCCGAAGCCCGTCCTGGTTTGCTGGGTGTCGCGGCGCTGATACGCGAACTCAGTGCTCTGCTGGGGCGCCGTGTCGACGTCGCCGTCAAACCGGCGTTGAAGCCGATCATCCGGCCCGGCGTGCTGGCCGAGGCTCGGTTGATCTATGCGGCGTGATCAGCAGCGGCTGAACGACATCCTGGAAGCATTGGATTGGATCGCGAAGGCGATCGCGGGACGGACAGAGGCTGAATTCCTGGCCGACGAGACGCTGTGCTACGCCGTCGCCCAAAAGCTGACGATCATCGGGGAAGCCGTCGCGCGGTTGAGTTCGGAAGTCACGTCGCGGTACAACTCGGTGCCTTGGCCTGACATCGTTGGCCTGCGGAACATTCTTGTGCACGAGTACTTCGGCATCCATTGGCCTCTCGTCTGGCAGACCGCGACGGACCACGCGCCTGTCCTGCGCGCCCAAATCGCGGAGATTCTGCGAGCCGAGTTCACGGAGTAGCGTGATCGCGATTTCGCGATTGACAACTCTCTCGCCTGGTGAGACAATTCTCTCGAGCGCGGCAACGCGCCGCCAATAGGGAGTGCCGGGACACTCCTTGCCAACTCCTTCCCGCATCCGCTCCGGGCGAAGTGTTTTCGAACCTCCAGCCGATCGCCTGAGAGAACCAGCCGCGGAATCGAGCGCCCAGGTGACGTGTGGCCGAACGGCAGATTCCGCTGTACCGATACGACGGCTCCCTCATAGATTGGATTTCCCCGAAGCGTGCCGGGAGGCTCGCCGCCGTGGGACGAGCGAAGCTCGTGCGCCACAAGAAGGGCACGATCAACCGCGTCATCCTCCACCGCATGCCGGGCGAGCCGGCACCCATGCGGGCGAACGATTACATGGGACAGGCGTATTCGTTCCGGCAGCATCTCAATGAAGGCCATCGGTGCTGGCGGCTGAAGTCGCTGGCCGGCGGCCGCAGCGAAACCAACCTCGCGCCCGAGGAGGTGCGGCCGATCTTCCTGCGCGTGCTGCTTGACTGCCTGGCTCCGTCGGTGTGACATGCCCTGCCCCGCGTGCCTGAGCGACGAGGTCACGGTCCAGGAGTACGACTTCGGCATCTGCCTGCAAACCGGGTATCACGATGCCGGCGAGCGGTTCCGATGCCTGGCCTGCGGCGCGACCGGCGACGCTGGCGACCTTGTGGCCGGCGAGGCGTGCAATTCGATCTCCGCTGGGTCCTCGGAACGGCCGGCGGGCGGCGGGTGAGACGATTGCACGCTGCGGGCAGCCCCAGCACGGAATTTCGAGTTGACAGTTGACACGTTGGTTGACACGCGCGCGATGCAATCCCGGTGGCGAAGGATGGCGGCGCCGATCGTCGCGCGCGTCCTGGCCGAAAACGCCGGCAAGCCGCAGAGGGAGGTCAGGGCGGCGCTTCGCGCGGCCTACCCGTTCGGGCCTCGCGAGCACCATCCGTACCGGATCTGGCTCGACGAGGTCCGCATCCAGACGGGACGGCGGCAACTGAGCCGGCGCGAGCGCCGGTTGCAGGGAAGACCGCCGCAGAGGCCGGACCCGCGGCAGAAGCCGCTGTTCGCATGACCACGCCCCCGAAGATCGCGCCCGCCATGGCGCGCCGGATCGAGCTCTGGCCGGTCGAGCGGCTGGTGCCGTACGCGAGAAACGCGCGCACGCACTCCGACGAGCAGGTCGCGCAGATCGCGGCGTCGATTGTGGAGTTTGGTTTCAACTCCCCGATCCTGGTGGCCTCCGACTCCGGGATCGTGGCCGGCCACGGCCGCCTGCTGGCTGCCCGCAAGCTGGGTCTCGCTGAAGTGCCGGTGGTGGTGCTGGACCACTTGAGCGAGACCCAGCGCCGGGCCTACTTGATTGCCGACAACAAGCTGAGCCTCAACGCCGGCTGGGACGAGGAGTTGCTGGCGCAGGAACTCGCGGAGTTGGAGCGCGACGGCCTCGACCTCGCCGTCCTGGGCTTCGGCGAGGACGAGGTCGAGGCGTTACTCGCCGAGGTACGCGAGGCCCGTGTGGAGGCCGAAACCGAAGAGGCGATTCCGGAGGTGCCGGTTCAACCGGTCACCAGGCCGGGCGACATGTGGCTGATCGGGCCGCACCGGCTGCTGTGCGCCGACTGCCGGGAATCCCGCGCAATTGCGCGGCTTTTCGAGGGCGCCAGAGCCAACCTGGTCGTCACCTCGCCGCCATACGCGAGGCAGCGCGAATACGATCCGGCGAGCGGCTTCCGGCCGGTGGCGCCGGAGGAATACGTCGAGTGGTATCGCGATGTGGCGGCCGCCATCGAATCGGTGCTGGCGCCGGACGGCTCGTACCTGCTCAACATCAAGGAACACGCCGAGGATGGCGAGCGCAGCCTCTACGTCAAGGATCTGGTCATCGCCCACAAGCGGCAGTGGGGCTGGCGGTTCGTCGACGAGTTCTGCTGGCGCAAGACCGACAACGGCGTGCCGGGCGGATGGAGCAACCGGTTTAAGAACGCTTTCGAGTTGATTTTCCACTTCAGCCGCAATCGCCAGATCAAGTTCCGGCCGAAGGCGGTCGGGCATGTCTCCGACGACTGCTTCGATTACTCGCCCGACAACCCGAAGTCGGCTTCCGGAAGCGGGCTGCTGGGTACGGGCGCGCGCGGCAAGGCGGCCGGTAAACCCAGTGCGGCGGAGGATGACGGAAGGCGCCGCGGCCTGGCGCGGCCGAGCAACGTGATCGAGGTGAAGTCGGAGAGCAGCCAGGGCGCGCATTCGGCGCCCTTCCCGCGGGCGCTGGTCGAGTTCTTCGTGGAGGCCTTCACGGACGCCGGCGACGTCGTGTTCGATCCGTTTATGGGCAGCGGGACAACGATGGCGGCGGCAGCCGTGCTCGGCCGGATCGGCTACGGCTGCGAGATCAGCCCAGCCTACTGCGACGTCATCGTGCGCCGCATCGAGCGAGCCATTTCCCAGGAGAGCGCCAAAGGACAGGAGCGCGTTCCCATCCTCGCCGCAACCGGCCGGACGTTCGAGCAGGTGGCGGCGGAGCGGGAGATCGATCTGAACGCGCCGCGGATCTGCGCGGGCGCGACCGGAAATCCATCCGGCGCAAACCCAACGGCATGCCGTGCTACGGGCCGTGCAAGACCGCCGGCGGCGCACTCCAAACCGTTTGACACCTTTCGAAAGGAGCAATGCTTTATGCCCGAAGTTGCCACTCCGAACCAGGCCGAACGCGAGTTCGAGACCGGTACGGACGAATCGTTCAAGAATACGAACGCCACCGCCAGCGCCGCGCACAGCGAGAACCAGCGCGTGACGTTCGCCAACATCAAGCGCACCTACGACGTCTACCAGGACCTCGACATTCAGGCCGCGCGCCAGGCGCTGGTCGAGCAGACCCGTCTGAACCAGATCGCCTCGCAGGCGCTCCAGAACGCCGTCGAGACGGCGAACCTCGTTTCCAAGCAGGCCGTGCGCCACGGCGACATCGCCATCGACGGCCAGTGGAACCCGGTGCAACAGGGCGCCGGCGACACGCTGACCGCGCGGGCGGTCTCGATCGACGACGTCTCGCTCAAGGCAATCGGCGCGGTGGTCGCGGCGGCCGTAGCCGACGCGCTGTCGAAGAAGGCCTGAGGTCGCTCGATGAAGACGCTGCTTGCAATCCTCAAGTTGTTTCCCGTGATTCTGGAAGCGGTCCGCGCCGTCGAGGCGGCCATTCCGCTGCCCGGACAGGGGGCGAAGAAGCTGGACCTCATTCTGGAGATTCTGAAGTCGGCTTACGACGCCAGCTCCGACCTGGCCAAGGAGTTCAGTTGGCAGAAGCTGGCCGCGATCGTCGTGCCGATGATCGCCCGGATCGTGGATCTCCACAACGAACTCGGGCTGTTCACGAAGTCTCCGGAACCCGCCAAACCATGAACGCCTTGCAGGTCCGTGCGTGGCCGGTCGAGAAGCTGATCCCGTACGCCAGGAACGCGCGCACGCACAGCGCGGAACAGGTGGCCCAGATCGCGGCGTCGATCGCCGAGTTTGGGTTCGTGAACCCTGTCCTGATCGGTCCGGACAACGTGATCATCGCCGGCCACGCCCGCCTGCTGGCCGCCCGAAAGCTGGGCATGACCGAAGTTCCGGTCATCGTCCTCGACCATCTGACCGAGACGCAGCGCCGCGCGCTGGTCCTGGCCGACAACCGGCTGGCGCTGAACGCAGGGTGGGATGAGGAGATGCTGCGGGTCGAGATCGAGGCTTTGCGCGAGGACGACTTCAACCTCGACCTGCTGGGCTTCGCCGATGACGAAATCGAAGCGCTGCTCGCGGAGCCGGACGAGCCCAACGCCGGCCAAACCGATGAGGATGCGGTCCCGGAGACTCCCGAGACAGCGGTGACGGTTCCCGGCGATGTGTGGCTGCTGGGCGACCACCGGCTGCTGTGCGGAGATGCCACGCAGATCGAAGCCGTGGAAAAGGTGCTGGCCGGTGGCCTTGCGGACATGGTCTGGACCGACCCGCCCTACAACGTGAACTACGGCGCGACGATGAAGGACAAGCTCCGTGGCAAGACGCACCGGAAGATCGCCAACGACAATCTGGGCGACGGTTTCGAACAGTTCCTTCGCGATGCCTGCGTCAACATCCTGGCGGTGACCAAAGGCGCCATCTACATTTGCATGTCTTCGTCGGAGCTGCACACGCTACACAAGGCGTTCACCGCGGCCGGCGGCCACTGGTCCACGTTCGTCATCTGGGCCAAGCACGTCTTCACGATGGGCCGCTCCGATTACCAGCGGCAGTACGAGCCGATCCTGTACGGCTGGAAAGAAGGCGCGGACCACTACTGGTGCGGCGCCCGCGACCAGGGCGACGTGTGGTTCATCAAGAAGCCCGTTGCCAACGATCTGCACCCAACGATGAAGCCGGTCGAACTGGTGGAGCGCGCGCTGCGCAACTCCAGCAAGAGCCGCGACACGGTGCTCGATCCATTTGCCGGTTCAGGCTCGACGCTGATCGCCTGCGAGAAGACTCACCGCCAGGCGCGGCTCATCGAGCTCGAGCCGAAGTACTGCGATGTAATCGTGCGGCGTTGGCAGGAGTTCACCGGCAAACGGGCGGTGCTCGAAGCCAGCGGGCGCACGTTCGACGAGTCCGCACGAGTGGAGGCCGTGGCGTGATGGAAGAGCGGCTGATGGGAATGATCGTTCCGGGAATCGGGCTCGTCTCGGGGCTGATCGCGGCCTACGTGAGTCTCCAGAACCGGGCGCTGCTGGCCGAGGTGCGCAAGGAACTGGCCGAGCAGGAGAACCGGATCATTTCCAGGTTGAACGGCCTGTACGTGCGCTCGGCCGAATGCCGGCTGCGGGAAGACAACGTGCACATGCGGCTGGATTCGATTGCCGAGGAGATCCGGTCGCACGTCCGGGTGCGGGCGCCAGGGTTGTCCACGGAATCCGAGTGATCATCCCTGGACAAAGGTTGTGACCGCGCGGTCACAACCTTCGGCGTGCGGTCCGGTAGCGCCAGCGCAGGTAGGCGAGGTAAAGGCGGCCGATCAGGAGCCAGAGGCAGCCCGGTTTCGACGGGCTGGCGGGAGGCAGGGACTTCGCGGTTTCGATATAGCGGAGGAGGAGCCGCTGCTCCTCCTCGCCGTGGTCGCCGAACTCGATCATCATGGCGCGCGTCCTACTGCGCGATGCGATAGGCGCGGGCGCCGTCAGGCGTCTTGAGGGACTCGACGGTGAGGCCCATCTTCTTGCCGAGCGCGCCGGAGATGAAGCCGCGCACCGAATGGGCCATCCAGCCGGTTACGGACATGATCTCCTGCAACGTGGCGCCTTCGGGACGGCGCAGCAGCTCCAGCACGATGGCCTTCTTGCTGCCCTCGCGCGCTGCGGGTGCGCCGTCCTCGGCCTTGGCGGCCTTCCTCGGACCCCTGGCCTTCGGCGCAACGCCGGCCGCCTGTGGCGCGGGGGCGGCGTCCAGGCGCTGGATCGCCTTCCAGAGGCGGGCCACGGCCGTCTTGCGGTCCGTGAACTTCTTGACCGGTTTCAGGTCGTCGAAGGGCGCGACGCCGGCGAAGCTGTTCCACACCTGGACCAGCCGGTCGGCCGGCCAGTTGGCGGCGAGCTTGGCGAGCTCCTTTTCGCTCGCGAAGTGCTCCTGGCCTTCCGGGATCTGCCCGGCGGCAGGGAAGGCCGTGATGTTGTTGTCGGCATCGATGGCAAACAGTCTCATGGTTCGGTTGCTCCTTTCGTTCAGAACTTCATGCCGGCAAGTTGATCGTCGGCGGTGATGGTGAGGTCCTTGTAGTAGCCGCTGGCAACCCTGGCATAGCCGAAAGGTGTCGCCAACTCGTGCCGGGCGGCGATGCGGCTGAGTTTCAGCCGGTGCGTGCCGTTCGAGAACTCCTTCTTGAGGTGGCCCCAGCGGTCGAGCTTCCAGCCGTTGCGGGTGGCCCAGGCGATCAGTTCTTCGCGGGTCATGTCAGTTCTCCAAGCCGCGCTCACCGATAGCGCTCTCGTCGCCCAGGTCGGCCAGGACATAGGCGAGCTTGTCGTTAATGTGCGCGAGCACGCCGGCGTCGGTCCAGTCGGGCGCTGCGGTGCGGCGATGCTGCTTGAGTTGCTGGCCGATGCGCTCGAGCAGGCGCTCGGCTTCGGCATACCGGGCGGCGTAGCAGCCGGCGGCGGTTTGTTGCGTGGTCGATTGCGCTTTGGTGTTCCTCATTGCGACTCCATTCATCGCTCGGGTGGTTGGAACAATCAAGCGGAATCGAACAACTGAATCGCACAACGTTTCAAACAGATACGGGCAGGCATGCCGGATATGCTCATGAGCCAGGCCGAGTATGCGCGGCACCGCGCGAAGAGCCGCCAGTACATCAGCCGCCTGGCCAAGGCCGGCGTTTTGGTGATGCGCGGCGGGAAGGTGGACGCCAATGCCTCCGACGCCGTGCTCGACGACCGGCCCGAGCCGGTCTCTGAGCGCGTCGTCTCGGCGCCGGCGGAAGTCACGCCTTCGGGTGCGACCTTCGCCCAGGCCAGGACCGCCGACATGGTCTTCAAGGCCAAGCTCCGCAAGATGGAGTACGACCAGCGGATGGGCAAGCTCGTCGAGGCGGAGCTGGTCAAGCAGCGCTGGTCGGCGATCTACCGCCTGATCGTCGACCGGATCCTGGCGTGGCCCAATCGCCTCGCTCCCGAGGTGGCGGCGTTGACCGACGAGCGGCAGGTGCGCGAGGCGATCCTGCGGGAGGTGCGGGCGCTGGTCAACGAGCTGCGCGCCGACGTGCAGTATGCGCGTTGAAGAGATCCAGATTCTCGCGGCCGAGGTGCTGGCGCCGCCGCCCGACCTGACGGTTTCGCAGTGGGCGGATCAGAACCGGCGGCTGTCGTCGGAATCTGCCGCGGAAAAAGGCGAGTGGCGCACGGACCGCGCGCCATATCAGCGCGCGGTGATGGACGCCATGGGCCCGTCGAGCCCGTTTGAAACGGTCGTCATGATGTGGGCGGCCCAGTCCGGCAAGAGTTCACTGCTCGAGAACTTCTTGGGCTACATCATCGAGCTCGACCCGGGGCCGGTGCTGCTGGTCGAGCCGCGCGAAGTCGACGCCGAGGCGTTTTCGAAGGACCGGCTGGCTCCGATGCTGCGCGATACGCCGTGCCTGCGCGGCAAGGTGGCCGACGCGCGCTCGCGGGATTCAAACAACACGATTCTGCACAAGAAGTTCCTGGGTGGCTCGATTACGCTCGCGGCGGCGAACTCGCCGGCGGGCCTGGCAATGCGCTCGATCCGCTACTGCCTGCTCGACGAAGTGGACCGGTATCCCGCGAGCGCCGGCAGTGAAGGCGATCCGGTGAACCTGGCCATCACGCGCACGGCGAACTTCTGGAACCGCAAGATCGTGCTCTGCTCGACGCCGACGACGAAGGGCGCCTCGCGCATCGAACAAGCCTGGCTCAACTCGAACCAGCAGAGCTACTGGGTGCCCTGCCCGCACTGCGGCGCTTACCAGGTGCTCGCGTGGGGCAACTTGGTCTGGCCAAAGGACGCGCCCGAAAAGGCGCAGTACCGTTGCGAGCACTGCTCGAAGCTGATCGCCGACTGGCAGAAGCACGGAATGCTCAAGGCCGGCGAATGGCGCGCCGCGCGGCCCGAGGTGCGCGATGTGGCGGGCTTCTGGATTAACGGCCTCTATTCGCCCTGGCGCAAGTGGGGCGCGCTGGCGAAGAAGTTTCTGGCCGACAAGAAGTCGATCGAGACGCTGCGCGAGTTCGTCAACACCGTGCTTGCCGAACCCTGGGACGATGCGGCCGAGACCACGGTCGACCAGGCCACGGTGATGGCACGGCGCGAGCACTACCGGGCGGCGGTGCCGTATGGCGCAGTCGTGCTGACAGCGGGCGTCGACGTGCAGAAGGACCGGCTCGAGCTGGAGCTCGTGGGCTGGGGGCGCGGCGAGGAGTCGTGGTCGATCGAGTACCGCGTGCTGCCGGGCGATCCGTCGGGCGCGCTGGTCTGGCAGGAGCTTGACACGTATCTCGAACGAAGGTGGCCGCACGAAACAGGGATTTCGCTGCCCGTGGCGGCGTGCTCGATTGATTCGGGATATGAATCGCAGGCGGTGTATGAGTTCTGCCGGACGCGGTATCACCGGCGCATCTTCGCCGTGAAGGGCAAGGGCGGGCCGCTGCCCGTGTGGCAGCGCAAACCCACGGCGAAGAATATCCGCGGCGAGAAGCCGTGGATCGTGGGCACGGATACGGCGAAGGAAACGATCTACGGGCGGCTCAAGAACCCGACGCCGGGCACGCCCGGCTATTCGCACTTTCCCGCCGACCGCGAGGAAGGCTACTTCGAGCAGCTCCTGGGCGAGGTGCTCGTGACGACCTACGCCAAGGGCCAGCCCAAGCGCGAGTGGCGGCCGAAGCCCGGCGTGCGGCAGGAGGCGCTCGATGCGCGCGTCTACGCCTACGCCGCACTGCGCGCGCTGGTCTCGATGGGGCTGTCGCTCGACAACGAAGCTGACCGGATCCTGGCGGCGAACCGGCCGCGGCCCGTGCCGGACGACGACCGGGACCGCGACCGCTGGCTGGGCGAGCGAGGAAGGAAGTGGCTCACGCGATGAAAGTCAGAAGTCAGATGCAAGCGGCCGGGCCCGCGTGGGAATACCTGGTGGTCACCGGCGAAGCCGAATCGCCGGAACTGCTCGCCGAACGCGGCGCGCAAGGATGGGAACTTGTCACTGTCGTGCGGGAGTTCGGCACGCGGGCGACGTTCTACTTCAAACGCCGGAGAAGCTGAATGGCCTGGACGCAACAGCAACTTGACGCTATCGAGGCGGCGATCGCCAGCGGCGAACTGACCGTCCGATTCGGCGACCGCACCGTGACCTACCGATCGATGGACGAACTGCTCCAGGCGCGGGCTCTCATCCGGGAAGCGTTGGCCGCCGAATCCGGCGCCTCGACGGACCGCTTCTCGTTTGCGCAGACCTCAAAAGGATGAACTGGCTCGACAAGGCGATCTCCTGGATCTCGCCCGAGGCAGGACTGCGCCGGCTGCGCGCGCGCCGCGCGGGAGATCTGATCCGGCTGGCCTACGAAGGCGCGCGGGCGGACCGGCGCACCGGCGGCTGGATCACCGCCGGCAACTCGGCGAACGCCGAGATCTCGGTGGCGCTCTCGAAGCTCCGCGAACGCTCGCGCGACCTGATCCGCAATAACGCCTACGCGGCGCGCGCCGTGGCCGAGGTCGTGGGCAACGCCATCGGCACCGGCATCACGGTGCAGGCGCGCAGCGGCGAGCCGGATGCCGACCGCGCGATCAATGCCGTCTGGACCGACTGGTTGGAGCGGTGTGACGCCGACGGGCAGCTCGATTTCTATGGCCTTCAGGCGCTGGCGGCGCGCACGGTGTTCGAGAGCGGCGAATGCCTGGTGCGCTTCCGGCAGCGCCGCGAAAGCGATGGGCTCAGGGTTCCGTTGCAGCTCCAGGTGCTCGAGCCCGACTACCTCGATCAGACCAAGACTCAGAGAACCGACACCGGCTACATCATCCAAGGCGTCGAGTTCGACCTGGTGGGCCGCCGCGTCTTCTACTGGCTCTACGGCCAGCATCCCGGCGACGTGGTGCAGACGGGCGTGCGCGGCGGGGCGTCGCTCGAATCGATCCGCGTGCCTGCCAGCGAGGTCCTGCACATCTACCGCAAAGACCGCCCGGGCCAGGTGCGCGGCGTGCCGTGGCTTGCGCCCGTGGTGGTCACACTACGTGATCTCGATGAGTACGAAGAAGCCGAACTGGTCCGCAAGAAGATCGAGGCGTGCTTCGCGGCGTTTGTGACGCAGCCGCAGGGCCCGGAAGGTCCGCCGATCGCGCCCGCGGCGCCGGATCCGGTGACGGGCAAGCGGGTCGAAAGCTTCGAGCCGGGCATGATCGAGTACCTGAAGCCGGGCGAAGAGATCACCTTCGCCTCGCCCTCGGCGTCTGCTGGATACCGCGATTACGTCGCCGCCAAGCAGGCGCAGATCGCCACCGGCTTGCAGCTCACCTACGAGCAGTTGACCGGGGATCTCTCGCGAGTGAACTACTCCTCGTACCGCGCCGGGCTGCTGAGCTTCCGCAACGGCATCGAGGGATTCCGCTGGCTGACCTTCATCCCGATGTTCTGCGCTCCGATCTGGAATCGCTTCGTCGCGGTCGCCTATGCCGCGGGCGCGATTCCCCGGCCTGGGCCGGTCCGTGCTGAGTGGACGCCGCCGGGGTTTGGCAGCGTCGACCCGTACAAGGATTCGATCGCGATCCTGAATCAGATTCGCACCGGCACGTTGACGCTGCGGCAGGCGATCGCCATGCAGGGCTACGACCCGGACGCGCAGTTCGAGCAGATCGCCGAGATCAACCGGCTGTTGGACACGAAGGGCATCGTGCTCGATGGCGATCCGCGCAGGGTCACGCAGACCGGCACGCAACAGAAGGAGCTTCAAAATGACCCCACTGAGAGAACGGCTGGAAGCCCAGTTTGAGGCGCTGGCGCCAGCCGAACGTGGCGAGCGCACCGCGACGCTCACCTGGTACACGGGCGCGGCCGTGCGCCGCTACGACGCCCGCGGCCCCTACGAGATGCGCTTCTCGATGGAGCCGGGGGCGATTCGCATGGGACGCCTCGCGAGCGGTTCGGCGCCGCTGCTCAACTCGCACCGGGACTTCACCGTCGACGACGTGATCGGCGTCATCACCCGGGCCTGGATTGAGAACGGCCAGGGCAAGGCTACGGTCCGGTTCTCGAAGCGCGCCGACGTCGATCCGATCTGGCACGACGTCGAGGACGGCATCCTGCGCAACGCCTCGATGGGCGTCGCCATTCACGCCGTCGAGGATGTGACGCCGCAAGGAGGAGAGATGCGCCAGGTTCTGGTGACCGATTGGGAGCCCGAGGAGGTGTCACTCGTGCCGATCGGCGCCGACCCGGGCGCGGGATTCAAGTTCGAACGGGCAACCAGCCCACAGGAGCAGAAGATGGAAGAAACCATCGTTGACGCGGGCGGCCAAGCCCGTGTCGAAATCAACGTGGATGCCGAGCGCGAGGCCGCGGCGCTGGCCGAACGCGCGCGCATCCAGGAGATCGGGAAAGTCGGCCGGGCGGTGGGCCTCGACGAGCGGCTCGTTGCGCAGCACATCGAAGCCGGCACGTCGGTCGAGGACTTCCGCAAGGTGGCGCTCGACGAACTCGCCAGGCGGAGCGAGGCGGCGCCGATCCGCAGCGCGGCCGCCGTGGTCACGCGCGACGAAGCCGAAACGCGCCGGGCGGGGATTACGGCGGCGCTGTTGCACCGCTACGATCCGGCGCTGTTCCCGCTGAAGGAGGAACTCGGCCGCGACTGGGCCGGTCAGACGCTGCTCGATCTGGCGCGGGAGTGCCTGGAGGCCACGGGCACGCGCACGCGCCGCATGCCGCGGCACGAGATCGCCAGGCTCGCGCTTTCGACCTCCGACTTCCCCTCGATCCTCGCCGATGTCGCGAACAAGACACTGCGGCAGGCCTACGAGGCCTATCCGCGCACGTTCCTGCCGTTCTCCCGGCGGCGCTCGGCGGTCGACTTCAAGAACATCAACGCCGTGCAGTTGGGCGAAGCGCCGAGCTTGATGAAGGTCAACGAGAAGGGCGAATTCACCCACGGCTCGATCGCCGAATCGAAGGAAACCTACAAGCTCGCCACCTATGGCCGCATCGTCTCGATCACGCGCCAGACGATCATCAACGACGATTTGAGCGCTTTCACGCGCATCCCGGCCGGGTTCGGCGTGGCGGCGGCAACGCTTGAAAGCGATACGGTATGGGGCATCATCACTTCGAATCCGGCGATGGGCGACGGCGTGGCGCTGTTCCATGCCAACCACGCGAACCTGAACTCGGGTGCTGGGAGCGCGCTGGCGCTGGCCGGCCTGGGCGCGGGCATGGCCGCGATGGCTAAGCAGAAGGGTCTCGACGGCATCACGACGCTGAATGTGCAGGCGCGGTACCTGGCCGTGCCGGTCGCGTTGCAGCTCACGGCGTTCCAGTTGGTGGCGGCGAACCTGGCGCCGGCGCAGTCGGCCAACGTGGTGCCGGAGTACATCCGGGCGCTGACGCCGATCGCCGAACCGCGCCTGGATGCCGCGAGCGCGACGGCCTGGTATCTGTTCGCCTCGCCCGATCAGATCGACACGGTCGAGTACGCCTACCTTGAAGGCCAGGATGGCGTGTATATCGAGACCCGTCAGGGCTTCGACGTGGACGGCGTCGAGATCAAGGCGAGGCTCGACTTCGGGGCCAAGGCCATCGACTGGCGCGGGCTTCAGAAGAACGTGGGCGCTTGATCAGGAGGACTGAACGATGAAGAACTACGTGCAGAAGGGTGAAACCCTGACGCTCACCGCGCCGTACGCGGTGAACTCGGGCGGCGGCGCGCTCGTCGGCTCGATTTTCGGCGTGGCCGCCGCGGACTACGCGAGCGGCGCCGAGGGTGAGTTTCAGGTCGAGGGCGTCTTTGACCTGACGCGTGAGACCGGCGCCAGCACGGCCTGGTCGGCCGGCGACCTCATCTACTGGGACAACACCAACAAGCGCGTCACCAAGACGGCGACCAGCAACAAGCTGATCGGAGTTGCGGTCAAGGTGGCGGCCGACGGCGACGCCACGGGCCGCGTGCGGCTGAACGGGGCGTTTATCTCCTGATGGCGTTCGCGGATTCGGTGAGCCGCATGGACGAGGCTTGCCTGCGGGCCTTCGGCAGGGACGTCACGTATCTGCCGCAGGCCGGCGGGCAGGCCACCATCCGCGCGGTGTTTCAGCCGGCGCGGGAGGCCGAAGACGCCTCGCCGGGTGTCTATGCCGTGCTGTTCGTCCGGCTCGCGGACCTGCCTGCGGCGCCCGCGCGCGGCGACGAGGTCGAAATCGACGCGGTCCGCTACAAGGTCTTCGACATCGAAGCCGATGCCGAGGGCGCCGCCGTGCTCCGGCTCCGCAAGTCCGGCTGACTTGTGGGCAATTGCGCACAAGTCGAGACCTCCGCGCAATTGCGCGGAAGTTGCTCGAGGTGATTCATGCCAAGCGTCCGGGTCTACCAGAAGAAGCAACTGCGGCTCGACCTGCTCAACTTCCGGCAGCAGCAGATGTTCAAGATCGGCAACGCCGGCGTGGCGGGGGTGAAGAACCGCGTGGGCGCCGCGCTCGGGCCGTCGGACGCGCCTGCGAAGCCGCTCACCAAGCGCTACGCGATCCGCAAGACCAGGCTCGGCAAGGGTAACCGCCGCAACCTGACCTTCACCGGCGACATGCTCCGCAACTTCATGGTCCGGACGGTGAGCGAGAACCGCGCGGCAGCCAGCCTCTCGACGCGCAAGGACCGCATCAAGGCGTGGGTCAACCAGAAGATTGAACCTTGGGTGGTCTTTTCGCCGAAGAATCGGGCCGCCGTGCTTGAGGCCGCGCGGCGGGTGCTCGACGAGATGAAGAACACGCTTCTGGTTGAACGTGCGCTTGGAGGCAGGCAGCGATGATCAACCCGGCAGAACTGGTTGACAACCTGGTCGCGATGCTGAGGGCGATTCCGGATCTCGTCGCCGAGATGGATGGCGACGCAGAGCGCATCTACGCCTACCACGACCACTATCCAAAGAAGGCGAGCCTGGCGCAGGCGATCCACAATATGCCTGCGCCGGCGGTGATGGCCGTCTGGCAGGGCACCGCGCCAGGCACGCTCGGCAGCGTGGACGTCTGGAAGCACCAGGTCACGCTCTACCTGCGTTCGCGCGAGGCGGACGACTCTGCTCCGCCGGCCGCGTACTACCGGCTGTTCCGGTTGATCACCAAGGGCGTTCCGGCTGGGTCTGAAGTGCCGATGCTGAACGCCACCGTTCATCCCTCCTGCTACCCGATGGACCTGCCACAGATCCAGCGGCAGACCGACGCGGAAGGCCTGGACTATTTTGAGGTACCCATCACATTTACGGAGATTGGCGATGACTGAGTTCAAAGTGTGGCTCCGGCCGCCCTGGGGCGAGGGCGAGCCGAAGGAAGTCGAGGCAACGCCCGACGTTCTTGTCCCGCTCCTGGTGGCGGGCTGGTCCCAGTGCGAGCCGCCGGCCACGCGCGAGGAGGTAACGACCGATGTCCACGACTAGATTGCAGGAGGTTCTCATCTGCTTCGGCAAGCAGAAGCAGACCGACATCGCGACCGCGAACACGGGCGCCGACATGTGGCGTTTCGGCAAGCTCAACGCCGCGCTCGCCAATCCCAAGCTCAACACTGAAAACGATGCCGAGGAGTTCGGCAAGGGCCACGAGTTCCCGACGCAGTCCTTCCAGACCTCCTGGGACGTCTCGGGCACGCTCGAGAAGTATCTCTCGGCCGAGATCGCGGCCTGGGCCATGGCGTTCGGGTTGGGCAAGGTGGTGAAATCCGGCGCCACGCCGAATTTCACCTACACCTGCACGCCGTTGATGCCGGCGAACGGCGATGCCGCCGAGCTGCCCTATTTCTCCTTCGTCGAGCAGATCCGCCCGGGCGCCGGCGTCGTACTCGACCGCATGGCGGTCGGCTGCGTGGTCGAGGGCTGGACGATCACCATCGGCAGCGGGCCTGGCCGCGCGAACTCGAAGATCACGATTGAGTTCGCCGGATCCGGCAAGGTCACCGAGCCTTCCGGCATTGTGATGCCAGCGGCCACCCTCGAAAAGCTACTGCCTTCGGCCTCGCTCGCGCTCACGATCAACGGCGTCAACTACGTCTCGAACAAGAACATCGTCTCGCTTGAAACCTCCTGGAAGAACAACGTCCGCCTCGATGGCGGCTTCTATCCCGGCTCCGGCTTTCAGACGCCCGGCGACGGCGCGAGCGGTGCCATCCGCGGGCGCCTGGAGTTCGGCAACCGGCAGGGCACGCTGCGCTTCACCGCGCGCTTCGAGAGCGGCTCGACGGAGCTCGCGAAACTCAAGAACCAGTCCACCGGCACGGCGGTCCTGTCGCTCACCTACGACCCGAACAACTCGCTGGAGATCACCTGGCAGAAGGTCTCCTTCGCCACTGCCGAGGTCGGCGAGACGGACGGCATCGTCACGGTTTCTGTTGATTGCCTGCCCATGTGGGATGAGACCAACGGCATCGTCTCGGCCGTGGCCAAGTGCAACGTGGACGGGATCTGTCAGTAGGAGCTTCCCATGTTTGACGCAACCAAACCCATCACGATGAACCTGTGGACCCCGGAAGGTGTGAAGACGGTTCGTCTGCGCTTCCCCTCCGACGAGGAATGGACCGAGCGCCAGCGGCGGCGCAAGGTGATCATCAAGCAGCTTGGCCGCGGCATCTCGGAAACCGTGGTTCCGAACTCCGAGGACGTGGATGCGGCGCTCGTGGCGAAGATCCGGGCCGAGGAGCAGGACCCGGCCGAGGTCGATCCGTTCGAGGCCAGCCGCATCATCGAGCAGTTGAGCCAGGCCGAGGTGGACGACGTGGTCCAGACCGGCGACTCCTTCCGCATCACGCTCCGGGTGCTCGGCGGCGCGGTCACGCTCGTCCTTGCGATGCCCTCGGCCAAAGACGTCTTCGAGTACCGCCGGGCGTTCGCGCGCATCCTCGACCTGCCCTTCAACAGGCAGGAACTGACGATCAACCTGACGGCCGCTGGTGCGCTGTACAAGAAGCTTGCACGGTCGGCCGAAGGCTACGCCGGCGAGGTCCCGATCATCCATCAGGCCGTTGCCGTGAAAGCCGCCATCGATGCGCTCGATGCCGCCTTTCAGGACGACCGCGACCCAAACTTCTGAACGGGGACTGGCCGGAGCGTCCGTCGCTTCGCTTCCTGGTGCACTGGGCTCTGCGGCGCGAGGAGCTGTGCGATCCGCGCCTGTGTCCCGACGCACCGGAGGACGGCGGCCGCTGCGACCACTGCCCGCTGGACAGACTCGATGCCGCGCAGTCGAGCGAAACCGGACTGCTTATTCGCCGCGCGCTCGATCTCCAGGCTGCGCTGAAGCTGGGCATCCGGATCTCACTTGAAGAGATCCGCGCCGACGAATTCTACACGATGCTGATTCTCGAAGAAGAACGCGAGCGGCTCGACCAGGAGCAAATGCAGAACAGGACTTCGTGACCGCGCCGCGTCTTATGAAGCCCGCCGTTTACCCAGTCCTTCGGCAATCATGGCGGTTACGAGCGTGTTCAGGCTGACGCCCTCCTGCCGTGCCTTGGCGACGAGGCGCGCGTGAAGGCTCCGCGGCACGCGTTGCCGCCACTGCCCGCTCGCTTCGCTCGGCTTTGGAATGGGGTCGCCGTGTTTGACGCAACTGAGGAGATACGACTTGACCGCGTCGCAGCCGTTCTTGATAGCTTCCTCCGGCGTGCTTCCGTCGGAGATGCAGCCCGGCAAGTCGGGGTACTCGATTACGAATCCACCGCCGTCCGCTTCGGCAAGCGGCCGGACCGTAAACGGGTAGGAGTTAATGAGGGTCCTGTCAATTCTCATTTCGCTCACCTACTCTGTCGATCAACTCTACAAACAGGCGGACGTACACCGGTTTGATCGGTCTGTTCGCCGGCACGGAAAGCCGCCCAGCCTTGGCGTGCCGAAACACGACGTGGCTGGTTCCGTGCTGGTCATGATCGATACCCAGCCTGTCGGCGACGACCTTCAGGTCCTCAATCCGCCAGTCACGCGGGTTGCGCCGCATTTTGGCGATGAGTTTCGCCGCGTTCGACACGACTCTATGGTACCACATGCGGTACCACGTGTTTGGTAGGGCGCTCGAGATTCTCCATGGCCGACAACAAGCTCGAACTGGTCGTCGAGGTCGATGCCAACCGGGCGAACGCCTCCATCAAGAGCGTCAACGCCAATCTGTCCAGCATCGAGGCCACCGCCGCGAAAGCCGCGCGCGGCGCCTCCGCCGGCATTGATGGCATGACCGCCTCGATGGTCAAGGGCGCCACCGCCGGCAACCTGCTCGCCGACGCCATTAAGACGGCGGTCGATTGGGCCAAACAGTGGACCATTGAGGCGGCCAAGCACGCCGCCCAGACCGAGCGCATGCAGATGTCTTTGACCGCGCTGGCCCGCGCTCACGGCGTCAGCGCCACGGAGGCGAACAGGGCGGTCGAGACGATCCGGAAGGTCGGCTTCGTCAGCCAGGACGCCATCCACGCCGTCGAGCGCCTGGTCATCGCGGACATGGATCTCGCGAAGGCCGAGGGCCTGGCGAAACTCGCCAAGGACGCGGCGGCGATCGAGAACATCGCGCCCGGCGGGGCCCTGGAGAAGCTCATGCTGGCCATCGAGGGCGGCTACGCGCGCGGCCTCCGCTCGATGGGCATCTTCGTCGATCTTCAGAAGGAGATCACGATCCGGGAGCTTCAACTCGGCCGCACCCTGAGCGAGAACGAGCAGAAGCAGGTTCGCTACAACGCCATTATGCGCGAGGCGGCCAAGGTCCAGGGCGCCCACGCCGCGGCGGCCGAAAGCGCCGACGCGCAGATGAAGGCGCTCGGCCGCGACGTGACCGGCCTGCGCGAGGCCCTGGGCGAGCGCTTCCAGGAGCAGTACCGGGCGCTCGTGGCGGGCCTGCGCGACGTGGTCGGATGGCTGAAGCAGAACACCGACCTGCTCGAGAAGTTCGGCAAGATCGCGCTCTGGGTCGCCGGCGTTCTCGCCACCTACGCGCTGGCCTCGAAGATCATGGCCCTCGCCAAGGCCATCGCCGCACTGCGTCTGGCCAGCCTGAATCCCTATGCCTTGATGGTGACCGGCGTCGTGACGGTTGGCCTTCTGGCCTACCAGCAGTGGAAGGAAACCCAGGAGCGCCTCGAGAACCAATTCCAGGAACAGGAGCGGCGGGCGCTCCAGCAGCAACTCTTCCAGGGCAAGATCCGCATCGACGAGCTGCGCAAGCGCGGCTACACGGACGAGCAGATCCGGGAGATCGTCTCCGGCGCGCGGCGCCCCTGGCCCGAAGTCGAGGAGGAAGCCGGCCCTACGATGGGCTCGGTTCGTCCTCCCAAGGCGGGGCCGGAGCCCGATATCGATGCCCTGAAGCGGGCCCAGGAAATGCGCAAGCGCCAGCGGGAGATCGAGCGCGAAACCCGCGAGGCGGCTCTCGGAGCCGAGGCGCAGGAGCTGACCGGGATCTTCCGGCTGATCGGCGAGTTTCGGCGCGAGATCTCCAAGTACACCACCTTCGCCGACGAAAGGGGTGTCGAGCACAAGATGCAGCTCACCGCGCAGGCGCGCGAGAACATCGAGCGCGAGTTCCACGCCAAAGTGCGCACGATGCAGCGCGAGGACCTAGCCGAGTATCAGAAGCAGCAGGACGAGGCCCATCAGCGCCGGATGGAGCTTGAAGCCCGCCTCCTCCAGCAGCGCCTCGAAAACAACGAGCAGATCGCCAGGCGCGACATCGAGCACCTGGAGCGGGTTTACGCCTTCGAAGAGCAGCGGGCAGGCTTCGAGCGCGACGCGCGGCTGCGCGAGCTCGAAGGCGTGGACGCGCAGACGCTCGAGCAGAAGAGCGCGGTCGAGCAGCGGAAAGCGGAGATCGAGATCGACTACCTGGAGAACGTCCACGAGGTGAAGCAGCGCCTCTACGACATGGACACCTCGCGGATGCTGCTCGAAGAGGAACTGACGCTCAAGCGGTTGGGCTACCATGCCGACGAGATCAAGGCGCGGATCGCCGAGCTGAGTCAGCAGCGCGAGGACATCCGGCGGCAGAACCAGGAGGCCACGGACGCCGCGATCCAGGCCGCCCGCGAGAATGCCGCCAACCGGACGGCGCAACTGGTGCGCGAACACAACCGCAGCATTTTCGAGTCGCTGAAACAGCAGGCGGGCGGCGTATTCGATGCGCTGCTTCAGAAATCGCAGTCGGTGTGGTCGGCGATCGCGAACTCGCTCAAGACCGCGCTGCTGACGGCGATCAAGGAAGTGGTCACCTCGCGCATAGCCGCCATGCTGATGTACCTGTTCACGGGCCAGAGGGTGACGTTCGCGGGCGGCGGCGCCGGTTCCGGCCGAAGCGGCGGCATCCTGGGCGGACTGGGCGGACTGCTGGGCATCGGGGCGATGCCGGTGTTCGGGGGCACAGGCGGTCCGATTCCCGGCGGTTCAGCGGGCGGCTGGGGCACTCCTCCGTTCATCCCGAGCACCGGCGGCGCCGGTGGCGGCCTCACCTCGAAAGCCGGCGTCGGCATCCTGGGCGGCTTCAAAGGATGGAAAGATCTCCTGAGCAATCTCGGCAACATCGGTTACCGGCCGGAGCGCTGGCGCCTGGACGAAATGGGCAACATGACCAAGATCGCCGATGCGCGCGGAATCGGCGGCTGGCAGGGCGGCGCGCTGCTGGCCGGCGGGAGCATTCTCGCGCTCGAAGGACTGCGGCGCGGCGGCTGGTCTGGCGTGGCCATGACCACAGCGGGCGGCGCGATGATCGGCGCGAAATTCGGCGGGCCGCTGGGCGCGGCCATCGGCGCTGGCGTCGGGTTCGTGGCCGGCCTGGCGCGGCTGTTCGTCAAGAGCGCGGAGGAGAAGGCGCGCGAGAAGATCAAGGCCCTGTACGGCGTCGATATCTCGGACAAGGGGCTGCTCAAGCAGATCGTAGATACCGCGAAGCAGGCCTTCGGCGGCGACCTCGACATGGCGATCCGCAGCCAGCAGATCCGCGACCTGATCCAGTTGTACGCGATGAGCACGGGCCAGCCGACGCGAGGCATGCCCGCCACGGTCCACCCGCTCGATATCGTCCAGGCTGGCGGCTCGCTCTACCAGTCGCCGGGATACTCAAACGGCACGGCGCTTCCAGGATTGGGCGGGCTGCCTACGCTTGATGCCATCGGCGGCGGCGTGGCGTCCGGAGCCGGGCCTGGCACGACGGTAGTAAACCTCCAGATCGATTCGAAGATGGTCGGGAACGTGATCATCCAGAACGGGCGGGTGGTCGCCCAAGGCGCGATCAACGCGATGAAGGCGAACGCCGGAAGGCGGGAACTGACGAGTCTGCAAGTCAGCCCAGGGTTGCTGACAAGCTGATCAGGCCACCCGGCGTGGCCTCACCTGCGTCTCAATCATCTCGCCCGCCGCATCCCTGACGACTTCGAGATCGTAGTTGGTCTGGAGGTTGATCCAGAACTGCGGACTCGTACCGAAGTACCGCGCTAAACGCAAGGCGGTATCCGCAGTGATGGACCGCCGCCCGTTCACAATGTCGTTGATCCGGGTGACGGGCACATGCAGTTCCATCGCCAGGCGGTTCGCGCTGAGCCCGAGCGGCTTCAAGAAGTCCTCGCGCAGCGTCTCACCCGGATGGATCGGTGGGAGTTTCGCCAATCGTTGCGCCATGTTCTTTCCCTCAATGGTAGTCCACGATCTCTACCGAGTACGCATCGCCATCCTTCCATTCGAAGCAGATGCGCCATCGGTCGTTGATCCGAATGCTGTATTGCCCCAGCCGGTCGCCGCTCAGGGCCTCAAAACGGTTCCCCGGGACGGCGGCCAGATCTGAAAGCGATGTTGCGGCATTCAAGTGATCCAGCTTCCGTTTCGCAACCCGGTCGAAGCCGGCATACTTCCGTGTGCGCTCTCTTCGGAACAGCTTCGCCGTGTCCCTCGACGAGAACGAACGGATCACCTCTCCAGGATATACCGCGTCGCATTTAACGGCAAACGGTAGGTCATGCCCGGCTCCGTCCAAAACTGTTCACCCGCCGCGGTGCTGCCGCAGAGCCTCTGCCGAGCGTTCGTCCACACGCGCGAGTATCCGGTCATCGACAACGAATACCGGAACGGCGAATCACAGCGCTCGGTCGAGGCCTCGACCAGCCGCAAGCGGTGGCGGCTGGCGAAGCGGCTGGCGCCGGCGCAGCTCCAAGCGCTCCGTAATTTCTACGAAGCCCGGAACGGTCCGGCCGAGCCGTTCTACTTCTACGACCCTTACGAGACGAGCCCGAAGTTCTCCTACGATCCGGCTGGCCAGGCGGTGCAGGGCCGGTACACCGTGCGGTTCAACTGCGAGTGGAGCGAGTCCGCCGCACCTGTCCGGGCCGAGGTCGCAATCGAACTGCTGGAGGTAGCCTGATGCTGCTGCTCAAACCGGGAGTCCGCATTGCTGGCCTGCGGCCGGAGATCCTGTTCGCGATCATCGCCGCGGAGCGCGTCTGCGCCGAGATGGGCGTGGATTGCGTGGTGACGGCGTGTGTGGACGGCGTCCACCAGGCCGGCTCTCTGCACTATTGCGGCCTGGCCGTGGATCTCCGCAGCCGCGATTTCCGCCCGGGCGACGCGGATAAGGCTATCGCGCGCATCAAGCAGTGCCTCGGTGCGGACTACGACGTGGTGCTTGAAAACGACCACGTCCATCTGGAGTATCAACCGAAGCAACCGTTGACCCATGCCTGATTACATCGGCAACATCGCTGTCCCGGAGATCACGCCGAGCGGCACGTTTCCGATCGTGCCCGACTACCCGCACGGCCGCGCGCAGCGGCCCGAGGTCGTGGTCCATCAGTTCGGCTCCGGCAATGCGAAGATCGAACAGAGATTCCTCCTGGGGACCGGGGCCAGGCGCTTCACCGTGCGGCGGCAGTGGCTGCGCGATTCCGAACGTATTTCCCTGCGCAACTTCTGGGAGTCGAAGTACGGTCCCTACGGCGCGTTCACCTATAACGCGCCCAACGACGACGGCATCGGAACCACGCCCTACATCTGCCGCTTCGCCAACGAGCCGCTCTCCTGGGAAATGGTCGCCGACTGGGCCTGCTCCGTGGGCGTCACGCTGGTGGAGATTCCGACGACCACGCCCGCATACTCGCTGAACTCCACCGTGACCCGCTTCCCCTCCCAGGCGCTCAAAGACGCGCTGCTCTCGCAGGTCCAGCAGGTCATCCCGCTCATCAAGATTCAGCCGCTCCAGGCCGGCTACCCGGCAATCTATCTCTCCGACCGCCGTTGCACCATCGGCGGCCAGCTCTACCAGGCGCGCCTGATCGACTTCGACGGCATCTCGCAAGGCATGGGCAATGAGGCCGACGACGCTTCCTTCACCTTCGGCAATGCCGACCGCGTCATGCGCGACCTCGCCAACGACGTGGACCTTTACCGCGCCTCGATCGAGTTCTCGCTGTTCCATGTGGGCACGGGCATCAAGCTGGATCTTTGGAAGGGCGACATCGTCAACTGGTCGCTCGATGCCGGCCCGGAGTTCACGGTCACGGCCTCCGACGGCCTCTACGAGCTGAACCTGCCCTACCCGACTCGCAAAATCTCCCGCACCTGCTGGAAGGCGTTCAACTCGCAGGCCTGCCCGTTCGCCCAACACGGCGCGCTCGACCTTGTACACTTCCCCAACGCCGATCCCACCCGCTGCGACAAGAACTATGAAACGCCCAACGGGTGCCTGGCGCACGGGATGAAGCGCTACTACGGCGGCATCATCGCCGAACCGCAGGGCGTCCGCATCAAGGACAACTCGACCGGCGTGTGGGGTTTCGGGCGGTCCACCATCACGAGCGTTTCGCTGGTCGCCGAGTCGATCTACGACCAGGTCCTACCCGAGATCTACACCGACACCGACATGCCGGTGAACTGCAAGATCGCGGCCGGCCGGGACGAGAGCGATTTCTACGAGGCGCTGGGGATCGTGGGCGAGGGGCCGCTCGTGGCGCTCACAACGCCGCGCATGGAAGATAAGGACGGCGACGGCAAGGCGGAAACCTTCGTCGGCCACACGCTCGACGGGCAGCCGCACCACGGTTGGGGCACGCCGCACCCGGACTACGGCCTGCGCACCTGCGCCGGCAACGATCCGGCGGGCGACACCGACTTCTTCTCGCTCGACCAGTCCGGAGACACCACCGGCGGCGACTGGCGCAAGGTCTACTCCGGCAACTCGACCTACAAGGACAACTTTGCGGCCGGAACCTCGTTCCTCGTGATCCGCCGCTCCGACGCCAAGGGCCTGCAACTGTCACGACCGGGCGATCACGCTATGATCGCGACCGTCCAGCAGGGCCTGCGCGGTTGGGTGTGGACCAGCCCGGGCGTGCGCGTCTACGGGCCGGCGCTCACCAACCCGGTCTGGATCGCCGTCAACATGCTGCTCCGGGCGCGCGGCCTGCGGTTGGGCGCCGATGCCACTACCCAGCAGCTCGATTTCGCCGAGACGTTCTTCGACGTCGAGGCCGCGATCGCCGCCGCCTCGATCTGCGACCAGCAGGTGACGAAGCTTGTCGGCACGGGCACCGAGACCCAGTTCAAGTTCCGCGGCGTGATCCAGGAGGAGAAGCCCCTGCGCGACTGGCTCCAGGAAGTGCTCATGAACTGCCTGGGCTACTACACGTTCGCCTTCGGCAAGCTCAAAATCGGCATCCGCGAGAACTCCTCCGTGGCCGAGGCCTTCACCGAAGGCAATATTCTGTTCCGCAGCCTGGAACTGGCGCCGCTCAAGCCCTCCTTCAACCACCTCACGGCCAACTTCGCCGATCAGGACTTCGATTTCGTCAACAACAGCGTGGCGGTCTACGACATCGACCACGCGGCGCTGATCGGCGGCGGCGCCGGGCCGCTGTACCTGAAGTCGAACGTGAACCTGTGCGGGACCTCGACCAAGTCGCAGGCGGCGCGCATCGTGAGCGTGCGGCTGCGCGAGGAGTTGGGCGGCATCACGCCCGCGGAGTGGAAGAACGCCCGCGTCTTGAATTTCCGGACCACTGTGCTTGCACTGAACACCGAGCCGGGCATGGTCTGCTCGATGACGCATCCGGACATGCCCGGCGGCAGCGGCGAGTTCCGCGTCACCTCCTGGCGGCTGAACAAGGACTTCTCGATCGACATCCAGGGGCGCACGACCACCGACAGCATGTACGATCTCATCGCCGGTCCGAAGCCCGCCGACGTGGAACCGTCACCCGTTCCGGAGGAAATCCTGCACGACACCGGCGTACCGGGCATCGTGCTGGGCACGCCGAAGCTGGGCGATTACGGCACCATCGCGCTCGACGACATCCAGGTGCAGCCGGACGCTTCCGGCAACATGAACATCGCCGGCGCGAACGAGGTCGCAATGGCGCTCTATTACGTGGACGAGCTCGCGACCGATCTTTGGGCCAGCCTCGACGCCGCGATCGACAGGGACACCGACCCTGTGACCGTCTCCTGCACGGTGAACCCGGATACCGCGCGCGTTTTCCGCGTCGGCGATTTCGTGGTCTTCAACGATGAGGCTGCGGACCCGGATCATCCGGGCCGCCGATCTTATGAGTGCGCGCAGATTGTCGGGCCCGGCAGCGAGGGCAACGTAGTGCCTTCGGGCAACTTCGTGATCCAGCGGGAGTGGCCCGGAGTCGATCCCGGTTTCGCCACGTTCGGCACGTTCCGCTGCGCCCACGCGAAGGGCATCCGATTCTTCAAGCTCGACTACAAGATCTTCACCTACTCGGTGAAAAAAGGCTTCTTCCGTACGCCCGGCATCCCCGCGCGCGTCGAGGCAAAGCTGCCATCGGCGTGCGTGGTCGCAATGCTGGTCGGAGTGGCGAACCACTTCGGCTTCGGGCCGTTCACCGTCTGGCCGCTATCGCACCACAACGAGCCCTTCATGCCCGGCGACCGGACATGCTCCGGCGGCGCGTACACGTTCCAAATTCCGGGCCCGCTCGCGGTGCAGGACACCGTGGCGATCCCGATGAAAGTGCAGGATCCCGCTTCGATCCGCTGCATCTACGCGTATCTCCAGCGCGGCACCTCGGACGGGCAGTCGGCGTACCTGGTCAAAGCGCACAGGACGCAGTCCGTTGTGCGCGGTCAAACAGAGCCCAGCCGGGACGGCGGCTCGACCTGGGAGCCGCTCGAGTACATGGGGATTGCGCAGTCGCTGCCCACGCCGTTCAAGACCACCTATGACTTCCTGGTGGAGCGGGGTTACGGGCGGCCGGAAACGCGCCGGCTGCCCTACAACGACTTCGGCATTGTGTTCTACCAGGCGGTGACCGCCGGCCCGAATCCGCAGACGGTCCCGACCGCCTCCTACGGTACGAACCGGCTTGGCTTCGACGTGGGCGAGTTCGTCCATATTGACCTGGGCGGCGCCAACGAGGAGTACGTCGAGGTGCTCGCGGCAGATCCTGACAACCAGACGTTCACGGCGATCTTCACGAAGGACCACGCCTTGGGCGCGACCGTCCGCCCGACCATCTGGCCGACGCCGATCCTGAACGAGGGTGACGATTGGCGTTCGATATTCTGGCCGTCGCCTCGCCTGATCCCGGCTCCGATCTGACAGTCGTGATTCAGACGTAACCCGCGCTGACAGACTGATCGGACTCGGCGAGATAAGATGAAAGGCTTGGTGCGCACTGTGAGGTAAGTTGAGATGGGTATGACGTTCAAGGACCGAATGATCAACAGGTTCACTGGCATCGCCCTCGGGTGCGGCGTCGTGCTCGCCGCACACGCATCGTTCGCACAGACAGAACGTGTTCGTGCGCTGGTTGGCCGCTACCTTCTTGCGTCGCAGAAACGTGATTACGCGGCGTTGGCGCGATTGACAGAGCACTTCACGATCAAGGAGTCGCAGATCAAGGAGGAGAACCCGCGATCACTCTGGCCTTCGCTTCTCCAGGAGTTCTGGAAGCGGCAAGCCGACGATCTGCAGCACAAAGAGTTGAAGCCATCCTACATATCGGGAATCGATCGCCCCTTCTTCAACGAGGATGGTGATCAGGTCATCCACGAAACACGCGAGCTTCTGGCCCTGATGTCACCGAGCGCAAGATGGACCATCGCCGAAGTTCGCCCCCGTCCGAGGCGTCCCCTTTCAAGCGTCTACTATCTGGACGTTTACGTGTCCGTTCTCTATCCATCTGTCGACACTGCTCCCCGCGTTGGCGGCGGCAAGGTGCTCAAGAAGATGATCCTCGACTGCACTGCAACCGGTCCGCTGCTCGACAGCGTGAAGGGTTGTTCAAGGCTGGAAAAGGGTGATGTTTATTGGCCAGAATCCCAATAGCCGTCGAACCACTCGCACCCTGAACGTGAACCTGTAGGCGACGCTAGATCGTTCAATCTGGCAGGCGGAATCTGAACAGGTATTCGCGACGATCCTCGATCCAAATACCGATGTAGAGGTCGTCAAGGCAAACCCACTTGGCCTCGACCGCGACATCGTTAGGCTGGTCCTGGTGTCGGCCACGCAAGAAGTCACGATGGGGAATCCCGCGAATCGAGTAGGGGCGATCACCTGGGCAGTCAACTTCGAGCGCCATTTCCCCGTCCCGCCTAATCACCTTGCCGCGCGCCTGCTCCAAGCCGTCCGCGCCAAAGAACTCGAAAAGAACGTCATTGTACGTATTGGCCATTGATTTCCCCGTTGCATCATCCTAACGCAGCGCGAGGAGACCAAGGCTGACGAAGCTGGCTGTTCCCCAAGCCTGAATGGCCTCTGAACCCCTTCACATCTTCGATCCCCGCCGGAACATGCACGTCCAGGGCTTTTCCGGCCGCGCAGCGACGACCACCATCCACGACGCCACCGAGACCGGTCTGTCCATCTCCGGCATCTTCCAGGCACCCGAAGATTTCGCCGTCCTCTGCCTCTACAACGCCTACGACTACTTCAACCACCTGCGCACAAAGCCGCTGCCGCGGACGGACCTCTCCGGCCTCACGCTCGCGTTCGACATCGAGTACGACCACGCGCTCGACGGCGCCATGCGCTTCGACGCGGCCAAGTACCCCAGCGTCTCCTGGGACGCGATGACGTTTGTCTCCGGCGCCGGCGATCTCTACGAGGTCCGCTTGCTGGATCACGCCACCCCTATTGCGGGCGGCGAAACGCCGGCAAGCTGCCGCCTGGAGGCCTGCGGCACATGGCCCGCCGCCGGCCTCGATTGGCTGCACCTCTACTTCCGCGACACCCGCTACACGGTGGCCAGCGATCAACTCGAGGGCACGGCATATGACGCACTGCTCCGTCTCGCGGATATCATCAACACTCCGGGCGAGCCGGTCGAGGGGCGATACGGCCCGGACCAGTCGGGCGTGATCACGGCGTCGGTCATCCGCACGGGTCCCGCGGGCGCGCCCTCGGCCGCCTTGATTCTCACCTTCGCCACTCCATTGCTGCCGGCGGCCCGCTACGGCAAACTCGGCAACCTCGACCGCGTGCTCGTCACTTCGGGCCATCAGGGCGCGGGCGTCCAGAGCATGGACTGGACCGGCCCGCGCAACCCGCGTTTCACCGGCGGCGACAACGACACGAAGTACCGCGTGACGCTCGATTTCACGCAGCCGCTGTTCGACAAGCGCTGGCTAACGGTGCCCATGAGCGATTGCCGGAAGATCTACATGGTCCTCGCGCCGCGCTTCGAGCGCGTCGAGGAGGAACTGGAGATCGGCGCGTTTCTGACCGCCGATGCGCAGCCCGGCGACACGGCACTTCACGTCGACAACACGTCCGCACTCGCGGCGGGCCGCTACTTCATCGGCAACAGCACAAGCGAGGAGCGCATTCTTCTGGTCTCGGTCGATTCCGGCAGCCAGATCACCGTGCAGCGCGGCTACCAGAACTCCACGCCGGCCTTCTGGCCCGCCGGGACGCGCCTGAAGAAGCTCTCGCCCGTCGCCGGCGTGGATGCCGATATCGAGTGGCGCGTCACCATCTCGAACATCACGGTCACGGGCGACCGCTCGCTCAAAGTAGGCGGCGGCGCGCCGCGCATCGAGGAATCCGACGCGCGCTGCAAGTATTCGGGATTTTGGGAGGATTACGTCTACAGCGGCGGCTGGCCCACCCAGTGGTGGTCATTGGGCCACGCCCGGCGCTGCGCGCCGAACGATCCATCCGACCTCCGCAAGGTCACGGTCCGCTACTCCTACCCGTCGGCGCACGATCTCTATCTCGGCACGTTCCTCTCGACCGACTGCGGCAAGATCAGCGTCTCGGTGGACGGCGATTCGGCGACCACGCACGACCTGTCCCTGAGCGAGTACGGCGGCGCCACCGCAAACCTGAAGCTGCGCAGCGGCGTGCCGGCCGGCAACCACACCGTCGAGATTACCACCCTGTTCGAGCGCAACCTGGCCTCCGGCGGCTACTACTTCTACTTCGACTACCTCTGGCCACTTGTGCCGCAGGATGTTCCCGACCCACCCCAGGAGTATCCGAACGTCTCGCTCGCCATCGACTTCGACACCGACCACGGCTACCGCAAGCCGCCCGCCTGGCACCTGTGGCAACTCGAGCGGCTCGGCTTCAAGGGCCACGCCGACGTCTACATGGGCGTCTTCTGGAACAACAAGCGGCGGCGCGTGGGCGCGAGCTACCCCTACGCCACGATCCAGTTCTCGGGCGACCCCGCGCCCGGCGAGGTCGTTTCGGTGAAGATCTCGGGCACCACGATCAACCACGCCATCGGCTACGGCGAAACCTTGCAGCAGATTGTGAGCCACTTCCGGGCGGCGATCAACGGCATGTTCGCCGGCGTCTGGGCCGACGACAACTTCGGGACCTCGACCACCCTGCGTATCCAGTCAAAGGCGCCGCTGTGGACCTTTTTCGACAACGCCGCGACCAGCTCGCCCTCGGTCTCGGCGGTGATGGACGACCGCCTGGGAACTCCGGGCGCTGAAGGCGACTGGGAGCTGATCGATGCGGTGTCGCCGGTGATGACCGAGGGCGCGCGGCGCTGGATTCGCGACCTGGCCGGCCAGTTCGCCGCGGCGGGAATCCCGGCGTCGTTCGCCTTTTCGATGGAGGTGTACCGGCCGCCGGCGGAGATGGCCGCGCGCTACTGGGATGGAGCCCCGGTCGAGCTCGATGTCCCCTCGACGCAGATGCACTTCGGCGCGCGGGTGCGGAACTACCTCAAACAGATGTATAAGGAATGCGCCGACCAGATCGCCGCCTCGGGGCTGCCTATCGTGCTCCAGTTCGGCGAGACGCAGTGGTGGTACTTCCCGAACGCCTCCGGGATGCCGTATTACGACGAGGAGACCAAGACCGTATTCGAAACCCGTTACGGCCGGCCCATGTACCCGTTTCTGACGAACACGGACTCGCCCGAGGCCGACATTGAGACCGCAGACTTCCTGCGCGACCGCATTTGGGAGTACTGCCAGGAGGTAATCGCCTACGTGCGGCAGTATCATCCGACGGCGGTGTTCGAGTGCCTCTGGCCGCTCGACGCCAATCAGGGCAAGCCGGCGCCTTCGCCCGAGTTCCGCGCGCTCAACTTCCACGTCAACCTGCCCAACGAGTGGAAGACCTCCGCCTACGGCGTGAAGTACTTCCGCTCGGAAGGCTTCGATTACGACGTTTGGCAGAAGAATGCGGTCCGGATGCGGCAGACGATGGAGTTCCCGAGAACGCTCGGAAGGCCGCCCGAGGAGTGCATGTACCTGGCGGGCATCTACGATCCTCCGGACCCGCCGATCGCGCAGGCCTATGGCATGTGGCGCAACAAGGGACTGTACTCGTTCTGCTTCTGGGCCTTCGATCAGTTCTGCCTGAACTCGCGCCCGGTGCCGCTTGAGGTGGCGAGCCAGGCGGTGGCGACGTCGGTCTCTTACCACAAGCCGCGCGCGGCGCGGGCGCTGCCGGCAGTGGTCGCGAGGCCCGTCGCCCTCCCGTCTGCCAGCGCCTTGAACCGCTTCCGGGCGAACACGTGGAGGCTGAATGAGTAACTTTCCGAATTCCATCGACAGCGCCGCAACGCTCTACTCGCCGGTGGACGCCTTCTCCACGCGCCCGCTTGAAACCACGGCCACGCAGCAGATCCTGGCCGGCGACACAACGATCAGCGTCGGCTCCACCGACGGCTTCGCGGCGTCTTTCGGAATCCTCTCGATCGATGATGAGCTGATCGTCTACACCACGAAGACCTCTGCGCAGTTCACCGGGTGCCAGCGCGGGGCCTTCGGAACCACGGCGGCGCAACACGCCCAAGGTGTGGCGGTTAAAGCCAACATGGTCTCGGCGTTCATCACCGCGCTCCAGTCCGCGGTCACCGCCATTGAGAACGAACTGGGCACCGTGGCTGCGCGGAACTACGTGCGGCGCGACGGGGCTGTGACAATCACCGGTCTGAAGACGTTCATCGATGGAGCGGAGTTCGGCTCGGGCGCGAAGGCCGCGACCGGTTTGGTGCGCTTGCCCAACGCCGGAACGATCAAGTGGCGCAAGGCCGATAACTCCGGCGACCTCGGCATGGCGCTCAACGCGAACGACCACCTTGCCCTCGACGCCATCATCGACTTCGCGCCCGGCCAGACCTTCGGCTCGTTCTCCTACCCGGACGCGACCACCATAAGCAAGGGTATCGTCCAGATCGATCCGGTTGGCGGCCTCGCGGTCAATGCCGGCGTGATCTCGCTTGCCGATTCCGGCGCCACGCCCGGAACGTATTCCAAGGTGACCGTAGACGCCAAAGGCCGCGTCACGGCCGGCGCGCCGCTCGCGGGCTCGGACCTGCCCGCCCACCAGCACGTGGCGAGTGACATCGTGAGCGGCGCGTTCGGCGTCCCGCGGGGCGGCACCGGCCTGACGACCATTGCGGCCAACAAGCTGCTCTATTCGCCGTCCCAGGACACGCTCGCCGAGCTGAGCGTCGGCTCCGGCCTGTCGCTCGCCGCCGGCGTTCTAGCGCTCGGTAACCACAACCATGCCGAATCCGACGTGGCAGGGCTCGTGACCGACCTGGCGATGCGGCCGCTCAAGGGACCTGGCTTCGCGCCTTCTCGCGCAGCCGTCATCAACTCCTCCGGAGCGATCGATGCGGCAGTCGGGAACGCCGCCGATTGCATGCTGGTAAACGGCACCTCCGCGGCGAAGGCCGACGCAAGCCACACGCACACGTCGGCGGAAATCGGCGACGCCACTCCAAACGCAACTGCGAGCACGGTAGTGCTGCGCGATGCATCGGGCGGCGCCAGCTTCGCTTACGCCGCCACCAACAACCTCTGGGCCTACCTCGACTCGCACCTCCAGTCCGTCGAGTGCGGAGCCTATGGAACCGTCGGCGGAGCCGTCGAGAACATGGCGAAATACTCCGAGGACTTCTCGGCGGCGACCTGGGACAAGAACGGCGGCTCGTGCTCGGTGACCGCAAACGCCGCCGTGGCGCCCGATGGCAGCACGACCGCCGATCAGATCGACGCCGTCACCGCCACGCCCATCATCCAGCAGCAGATTGCCGGTCTCGTTTCGGGCGGCCAGTACACGTTCTATATCTGGGCCCGTGTCGCGTCCGGAACGCGAAAGGTGTCGATCGCCATCGTCGACAACGCCTATGCCGCGTATATCGCCGGCCCGACTCAGATCACGCTCACGGCCTCCTGGCAACGCTTCAAGATCACCGGCACGCTGGCGGCTGGCGAGACCGGCCTGTGGATCGTCGTGCGCCAGTTCGACGGCAACGGCGACGACTGGACCAGCGGGTCCATCCTGCTCTGGGGCGCGTGTCTTCAGCAAGGCAATGATCCGAAGAAAGGATACGCCCGCACGTGGGGCTACCAGGCGACGCCGGTCTCGGCCGGAGTTGCATGCGGCCCGCTGCTCGTCGCGGCGAAGGACAATGTGGAAACACCGTTCCGCGTCGCCGGACCCGGGTCGAACCTCGCGGACCATACGCTCTTGCAGGTCACGCCGACGGGCGAACTTCTGATCGCAGGTGGCAGCGGCAACGGCTACCGCTTCGCGGAACTGATGGGCGCCAGCAATCCCTCCGGATGGTCTGGCGTGATCAAAGTCAAAAATCCCGCCGGCGTGACGGCGGGCTACATCCTGCTCTACTCCAACCCGTAAAGGAACACAAAACATGAGACTGATGCTGGACCACACCCAGCGCCTGAACTTGCACGCGCTCCTGGGCGCGCAACGGACAGACGTGGGCTCCATTCGCGCGATTTGGGCCATTCAGGACCGGCTCGCGCTCGACGCCGACGAAGAGACAGCCATCGAGTTGAAGCGCGAGATTGTCGGCGGCCAGGAGCGCGTGGTCTGGAACCCCACGCTCTCGATTCCGGCAAAGGAATTCGAGTTCACTGATACGGAGGTCGCCCGGATCCGGGCCGCGCTCCAAACCTGGGAGTCCTACGGCGTCGGCGCCGACCGCATGTGGCTGGCGCCGCTGATCGAGGCGTTGTTCACGGCCGGACCGCCGCAGTAGCCAGGTTCAGCTATCCCGCTCGATTTCCGCCAGCGACGGCTTCCGCGCGCTCGGGATCGTACGCCGACATTCGGCGTAGTACAGCTCGTCGAGCGCCGCCGCCTCGCCGTCAAGCACGAACAGCACAGCACCCGGATCGCCGGTGTCCGCTGCAAGATGCAGGGCCTCGGTAAGCGTTGTTGTGCAGGTATCGGCCTTTGCGCGCCGTTTCGCCAGCGAAGCGCGAGCTCGCTGGACCTTCGGGCGCCGGCGCGGCCGCACAAGCACCGGCCCTGCCGCCTGCACCGCCGGGTTGATCTCGGCTGCGATCTTCCACAGCTCTTCGCGAGTGGCCGCCCGCTGGATGCGCGCCTGGAGTTGCGCAAGCCGTCCCATGGCCTCCCTTTCAGCGGCCTCCCGCCGAGTCCTTCCTGCTGCGCACCATCCGCCGCTCGTGGTCGAAGTAGAACTTCCGCGCGACCAGCCTTGCGCCGTTCTTCAGTCGGGTTTCGATCGCCTCGATCTTCCGCGCCGCCTCCAGGTTGGCTTTCCACTCGACGTCCTGCCAGGCTACGACCTCTTCCAGGTCCTGGTCGGTAACGAAGTCGAGCGCCAACTGGCGGGGTCTGGTGGGAATAACCCGGAGTTTCGGATTCGATTCGTTCGCCATAAAAGGACATTTTATGGCGAATAAAAGACGAAAACAACCGTCTATTCCTTGAGCGGCGAGGGCGGCCGGCCACTACATCTTGCGCTTCCGGCCGCTACAATCAGCCCACTTTCTGTTTTCTTTTCGGCGCAACGGCCTTCCCGCCAACGACTTCCGCTCCGGCCAGACGCACCGCCTGAAGCGCGATCTCGGCCGAGGGGGTGGGCTTCTTCTGGCGCAGCAGGGCAAGCAGCCAGTGCATGTACCGCTCCTCGTCCGGGGTGAGCTCGCCAAACGGCGACGCCGCTTCGACTTGCGCGGCTTCGCGCCGGGCTTTGGGCGCCTCGCCGGTCTGGTTGACGGACTCGAGCCAGGCCGTAAACGCTTGTTCCGACGCCTCTTTCATCTTCAGGCCGCGCGTGGCGACGGCGATTTTGACCTGCCGGTGCAGCTCCTTGGGCAGCTCGATCCCGAACTTTATTTGGCTTTGATCCATAGAGATATCGCGGATTGTGGTGCACTCATGCGATGCGGCGATTGACAATAATCGCGAAATCGCGAATACTAGTCTTTCAACTTCACATCAACTATGAAACACCCCATCCTGAAACGCAAGCCGAACCGCAAGGACGACCCGCTCTACGGCCTCAACCGCCGGGTTGCCCGCAGGCTCGGCAAAAGCGAATCGCTCGTCAGCCTGGTGCGCCGCGGGCTCATCGCCTCGCGCCAGGTGGCCGACGCGATCGAAGCCGAAGGCCGGCTGATGCTCCAGGAGTGGGCCGCCGCACAGAAGGCCAAGTGCGCCGGCAAGGAGGCCCAGCATGCCTGAGCCGGCCGCCTGCCAAGCCGACGTCGCCGCCGGCCGCATCGTCGTGAGCGCGCCATTGTCGGCGTTGCTGGTCTGCGGCCGCATTCCCGGCGGGAACTGGGATCGGACCAAACGGGCCTGGAGCTACCCCGCGACCACGGGCCACGCGAAGCTCATCAAGGACCGCATCCCGCGCATCGAGGCCACGGGCGCCTTCGCTGCTCTCCTTCAGAACGGCCCTGCGCCGCAACCCGCCGCGCCGGCGCCGCAACCCAAGCAGGCCGAGCCCGAGGTTGCCATTCCGGAAGGCCTGATCACCCGCCCCTGGCGGCATCAGATCGCCGCCTACAGGTTTTGCCTCGACCGGATCGCGAAAGGCTTCCGGGGATTCCTGCTCGCCATGGGCATGGGCACCGGCAAGAGCCTGGTGGCCTGCATGCTCATCCTCGGGCTGGCGGCGCGGCGGGTGTTGATCGCGTGCCCGCTGCGCGTGGTGCCGGTATGGATCGCGCAGTTCGAGCGGCACGTGGGCATCCCGATGGCCGTCGCCGGGCTGGACGAGGATGCCGGCGGCGTCGCTCAAAAACAGCAGCTCGCTGCGGAAAAGCTCCAGCTCGCCGATGCGCGCGGCGTCCCGTTCATCGCGGTCATCAACTACGACTCGGCCTGGCGCGAGCCGTTCGCCGGCTGGGCCGAGAAGCAGAACTGGGACCTGGTCATCGCCGACGAGGCGCACCGGATCAAGGCCCCGGGCGGCAAGGCCAGCCTCTTCTTCAAGCGCATGCGCACGAAGGCGCGCTACCGGGCCGGGCTCACCGGCACGCCGATGCCGCACAGCCACACCGACATCTACGCCCCGTTCCGGTTTCTCGATATCGGCATCTTCGGACCTAGCTTCAACGCGTTTCGCCAGGAGTATTGCGTGATGGGCGGTTACCAAAAGAAGCAGGTGGTCGCACCGCGCAATTTGGACAAGCTCGAAGAGAAGATGCGCCTGATCACGTTCCGGGTGGACAAGGGTGTGCTCGACCTGCCGCCCGAAACGCACGTGACCTACCACTGCGATCTGGGTCCCGAGGCGCAGCGGGTATACCGGGGCATCGAGGACAAGTTCGTGGCCGAGGTGAAGGACGGCATGGTGACCGCAGCCAACGCGATGGTGAAGCTGCTGCGCCTCCAGCAGATCACCGGCGGATGGGTGAAGACCGACGATGAGCAGTATCACCGCATCGACGCCGCGAAGCAGAAGCTGCTGGCCGACACGCTGGAGGACATCGGCAGGGACGAGCCGGTTGTGGTGTTCTGCCGCTTCCACGCGGACCTCGATGCGGTTCACGAGGCCTGCCAGGCGCTCGGCTACGCGAGCCTGGAGCTCTCGGGCCGCCGCAACGAGCTGAAACAGTGGCAGAGCGGCGAGGCACAGGTCCTCGCCGTGCAAATCAGCGCGGGCGGAGTCGGCGTCGATCTCACGCGCGCCCGCTATTCCATCTACTTCTCGCTCAGCTTCTCGCTCGGCGAGTACGACCAGTCGCTCTCGCGGGTTCACCGGCCCGGCCAGACGCGCCCGGTCGAGCACATCCACCTGGTGGCGAGGAACACGGTGGATGTGAAAATCATGCGCGCCCTCGAACGCCGCGCCGAGGTAGTCGAGGCGATCCTCGCCGAAATCAAAAATTAGCCGGCAGGAGAACGATCGCAATGAACATGGAGCAACTGAAAGAGTTCGTGTGCCTGGAGAACCGGAAACGCGATCTCGACGCGGAACTGAAGGGGGTCAAAGCCAAGCTCGACGAGTTGGAGGAAGTCCTGATACCGCAGTTCATCGAGGCCGGCCTGACGAAGGCCACCGTCGACGGCCGCACTGTATCGCTCTGGCAGGAAATCTACGCGAGCCCGCTCGACGGCCGCGAGCGCGTGGTCGAGGCGCTCAAGGCCTCCGAACTCGCGCAGTACGTCAGCGAAAACTACAACACCAACTCGCTCTCGGCGTTCGTGCGCGAAGTGGCGCGCGATGTGGCCGCCCAGGCGGAAAGAGAAGAGCGGATCTTCACCGAGGAGGACGTGCGGGCCGCGCTGCCGGCGCCGCTCGGCCTGGCGTTGAAGATCTCGTTCGTCCACACCCTGCGCAGCAGGAAGGCTTAGCCCGTCTTTCGCAGTTGATGGGGTCGGCGGCAAGCTAACTCATTCTGAATCAGTGAAGGGGTCTGAAAGGTCTCCACCACAAATCGTGCGTATTCGGAGAGGTCTTGGAGGTGAAACTCAGGCGGCG
>Ga0209581_1000747_pt1 | contig 51311 bp, 52 predicted proteins | sample Coa_R2_FD_187160 | JGI IMG/M metagenome (GOLD analysis project Ga0209581, IMG submission 187160) | Surface soil microbial communities from Centralia Pennsylvania, which are recovering from an underground coalmine fire - Coalmine... | ecosystem: Environmental > Terrestrial > Soil > Unclassified ...
ATGCTGCACGACATGGAGCGGGCGGGCATCGAAATCGTCCACATGTTGACCGAGAGCCGGCCGGTGAGCGGCATCATCAGTTTTCAAACGCCCCAGGAACCGGCGCGCGAAGCGTGGCAGGATCGCTAACGGCCTCCTTTGCCCCGGACCTTTCCGAACGTCGAATGAGGCGGAGCAGTCTCACCGCATTGAAATGACAAAAGCGGGGTTTGCGGTAACATTAAGAGCCTTCTTCGCTCATGAAACTTGAGCGCACCGTCAATTTCAATTTCGGGTGGCTGGTGCTTCTTGCGCTGGTGAACCTGGCGTTTCTGCTGGTTTTCTTTCTGTTGTTAAGTTCGAACTTTATTCTGCAACAGGGCATCTCGATCTCGATGCCGTTCTCGCGCTTCACGCTGGGTCCGCAGACCAACCAGCAGATCATCAGCATTACCGGCGGCGCGACACCGGCGATTTATTTTCAGGACCAGCGGGTGACTCTGGAACAACTGGGGCCTTTGCTGGATGGCGCCAGGAGCAGGGATCAATCGATCATCATCAAAGCGGATCGGTCCGCTTCGTACGAAACGGTGGCTCAGGTGGCGAACGCGGCGCTGGAGCATGGAATCACCTCAGTGGCGCTGGCTGCCGCTCCTCCGCGATGAACAACCCTGCGCCCGAGCTGGCAAACGAGCCGCTTCTTTTCGAATGGGAGTCGCCGCGGCGGGCTTTTGGGCTCGTGAGCTTCCTTGCGCTTTCGCTCCTGCTGCATGCGCTTTGTTTCTATGTTTTCCAAATTGTTTATCCGCCCACTGTCACTCTGCTGCCGCCGCCGGCTCGCGTGGCGTTGATCACACCCGCTACTGAAGAAGGGCGGACATTGTTGCGCTGGATCGAAGCGGAAGATCCGGCGCTGGCGTTCACGACTCATCGACCGCCCGAGGCTCGTGCGCGCGCGCTGCCCAAAATCGAGCATGTGCCCTCGTATCTCACGGCGCAACCGACGCTGCGGGAAATTCCCGCACGCGAAGTGGATTTGCGCATACCCAGTTCGCAACCGCCGGGATTGGTGCGCCCGGACCGCGGAAAATCTGCGCCGCCCGCTGCGCTCAGCAAAACCACCGTTTCGTTTTCGGAGGAGATTGCCCGCCTGGGCGCGCCGACAGTGCCCGAGCTGCGGTTTGTGGCTTCCAGCGAAGAAGCGCCCGAAACGCTGCGGTTTCGCGTAGCGGTGAACCGGCAGGGCGAAGTGCGCTATTGTTTCCCGGTTAATTCCTCGGGCGACCCGGCGCTGGACGAACAGGCTCGCCTCTTTGTGGCGCGTTGCCGGTTCCCCGCAGCCGCCGCGCAGGCGGAGGAAAAAAGTGAGCCATTGATCTGGGGAATCGCCGCGGTCGAGTGGGGCAATGATGTCGCAGCCTCCGGGCGCGCACAGAAAGGAAACGCTCCGCCGTGATTCGCGTCAGCCTCGCAGCGCTGCTTGCGATTTATTTGCTGCTTTTTCTTGCAGCGGTTTTTCTCCTTTGGATAGTGGGAGAATGGAACCGCCGCCGGCGGGAGCGACTGGCCCTGCGGTATCGGTTGCGTTGCGTGATTTGCGCGTTCGAATTTGAAGATCGAACCGACGCGCTGCTTCCCCGATGCCCGCGCTGCGGCAGTTTAAATGAACGATTTAGAATGGAGCAGATTTGAACCATGGGAATGTGGATAGGCCGAAATCGAAAGGCGCGCGTCACGTACGGCTTTGACGAGATCGCGCTGGTGCCGGGGCGCGTCACCATCAACCCCAACGAAGTCGATATTACGTTTCGGTTGCCGCGAAAAGAGGCGGAGCCGCTGGAGCTGAAAATTCCCATTCTGGCCAGCGCCATGGATGGCGTGGTGGACGTGGGCTTTGCCATTGCCATGGGCAAGCTTGGCGGGCTGGCTGTGCTGAATCTGGAAGGCATCCAAACCCGTTACAAAAATCCGCAGGAAGTTCTGCAAAAAGTCGTCGAGGCGGACAAGACGGAGGTCACGGCGCTGTTGCAGCGAATTTACCAGGAACCGATCCAGGAGGAGCTGATCGCAGCGCGCGTGCGTCAGATCAAAGATGGCGGCGTGCCGGCGGCAGTGAGTTCCATTCCCCAGCGGGCTGCGGAATTTGGCCGCATCGCGCAGGAAGCCGGCGCGGACGTTTTCGTGGTGCAAAGCACCGTCTCCACTGTGCGGCACATCTCCTCCGAGTACAAATCGCTGGATCTCGCAAAATTTTGTCGCGAAATGCGCATTCCGGTGATTGTGGGCAACACTGTGGGCTACGACGTGACGCTGGAGATCATGGAATGCGGTCCGGCGGCGGTTCTGGTGGGGGTAGGCCCGGGGGCGGCCTGCACCTCGCGCGGCGTGCTGGGGCTCGGTGTCCCGCAGGTGACGGCCACCGTCGATTGCGCGGCGGCGCGCGACGCTTACTTTAAGAAAACTTCCCGCTACGTGCCGATCATCACCGATGGCGGAATGAGCCGGGGCGGCGATGTTTGCAAGGCGCTGGCCTGCGGCGCCGATGCCGTGATGGTGGGCAGCGCATTTGCCAAAGCGCAGGAAGCGCCGGGGCGCGGTTATCACTGGGGAATGGCTACGCCCCACGCCAATCTCCCCCGGGGCACGCGCATCAAGGTAGGCACGACCGGTTCGTTGAAGCAGATTCTGTTTGGCCCGGCCGAAGTGGATGACGGGAGCCAGAATCTGGTCGGGGCGATCACCACCTGCATGGGCAACGTCGGCGCCCGCAACATTGCCGAGTTTCAGCAGACCGAGATCATCATCGCGCCTTCCATCAAAACCGAGGGCAAACTGTTCCAAACGGTGCAGAACGTGGGCATGGGAACGAGCTGAATTCGTTTACCGAGTCAGCGATCTGGAGATTTAACGATTGAACCTCTTGTCCTGTCGTTGAACTGTTCCCACGCCTGGATCGCTGAATCGCCAAACCACTGAACTGAATCAACAGATGAACAATGATCGCAGAGTAGTCATTACCGGCCTGGGCGTCGTCACGCCTGTTGGCAATGACGTGAAGACGTTCTGGGCAAATCTCCGGAATGGCGTAAGCGGCATTCGCCGGATTGATGCCTTTGATACGACCGATTACGATTCCAAGATCGGTGGGCAGGTTCGCGATTTCGATCCCAAACCGTTCTTCAAAAACCCCAAAGACGCGCGGCGCACCGATCGCTTCTCGCAGTTGGCAATGGCGGCGGCGAAAATGGCGCTGGAAGACAGCGGCATCGACGTGGCCAACTACAAGCAGCGCGACAGATTCGGGGTGCTGGTGAGCAGCGGAATCGGGGGGCTAAAGACGCTGCAGGATCAACTCACGATCCTGTTGACCAAGGGGCCGTCGCGCACTTCGCCATTCACGATACCAATGTTGCTCACCAACATGGCCAGCGGCCTGATCTCGATGGAGTTCGACCTGCGCGGTCCCAACCTGTGTGTGGTCACCGCCTGCGCCACATCGAACAACTCCATCGGCGAAGCGTGGCGCATTATCAAGTTTGGCGATGCCGACGTGTTTCTGGCCGGCGGCTGCGAAGCATCAATTGTGGAGATTGGCCTGGCCGGATTCTCGGCCATGAAAGCGCTCAGCACTCGTAACGATGAACCAGAACGCGCTTCGCGGCCGTTCGACCGCGATCGCGATGGTTTTGTGGTGAGCGAAGGCGCAGGCGTGGTGGTCGTGGAGGAACTGGAACACGCCAGGGCCCGGGGCGCGAAGATTTACTGCGAGATCACCGGCTACGGCGTTTCGGCCGATGCCTATCACATGACCGCGCCGCCGCCTGATGGCGAAGGCGCGGCGCGTTCCATGCAACGCGCTCTGGAACAGGCCCGGCTGGCGCCCGAGCAGGTCGATTACATCAACGCGCACGCCACCTCCACTGACATCGGCGACATTTGCGAGACGCGCGCCATCAAACAAGTTTTCGGCGCTCATGCATACAAACTGGCCATCAGCTCCACGAAATCGATGACCGGCCACTTGTTAGGCGGCGCTGGCGCGGTCGAGATGGCCGTCTGCGCTCTGGCGATTCGCGATTCGGTGATTCCGCCCACGATCAATCTGGAAAATCCGGACAAGGAATGCGATCTGGATTACACGCCAAACGTCGCCCGGGAAAGGAAAGTGCGCGTGGCTCTGAACAACTCCTTTGGGTTTGGCGGGCACAATGCCACGCTGGTGGCGGCGGCGTTCGAAAAATAAGCATCGGCTAACGGCGCAGTTTGCGGTTTTTACTTGGTGGTAAGCTTCATCTGCGACCTGCCGCAACGGCTTTGACTATTCCCTCGTCTCCGCGCACCATTAAAAGACGAGCGACGCGGGCATAGCTTAATGGTAAAGCTCCAGCCTTCCAAGCTGGCCATGCGGGTTCGATTCCCGTTGCCCGCTATTGATCGGGCGCGATCACTTCGCGGTGTTGCCAGGCGTAGCCAATGCCGGAGTAAATCGTCAACGCCACCGTGATCCAGACGAGCACCCGCCCCGCTTCATGCCAGGCCCGCAACCACCACAGGGATGTTGCGCTCGCGTCGCGTAGTTCCGCAATGGAAAGAAGCGCCAGAAAAAAAATGATCGTCACAATTTGCCATGACGTCTTCTGTTTCCCCAAACGTTCTGCTGGAAGAATTTTGCCCCTGGCGCTGGCCATCAGCCGCAGGCCGGTTACCAGAAAGTCGCGCGCTACGACTGTGGTCGCCGCCCAGGCCGGCACGGCTTTGAGCGGAACCAGGGAGATAAATGCCGCCGCCACCATGATCTTATCCACCAGCGGGTCCATCAGTTTGCCGAAATTTGTGATCACGCCGTAACGCCGGGCGATCTCGCCATCGATAAAATCGGTCAGACCCGCGATCAGAAAAATTATCAGCGCAGCCGTGCGCGCGTAATGCCACGTGGAATTCAGGGCGGCCACGAAAAGGATGGTCAACGCCAGGCGGCTGAGAGTGAGTCGGTTTGCCCAGTTCATTGCGTTGCTTTAGTCATGCCAGCCGAAGAGGAAGTCTCGTGTAAGGGACGCGACGCACCGGCGCCCGGCGGGGCTTTCGACTCCGCTGCGCGCCGCTCGCCATCAACGGTTCGTGCAAGAAAGCGGGGCCGTTTCCAAATCGGAACTTTTTCCTTCAGCTCGCTGACGATCCATTGACTGGCCCGGAAGGCTTCTTCCCGATGCAAACTTGCGACGCGCAAAAAAAGCGACGGTTCACCAACCGCGATGAATCCAATCCTGTGATGAATGATCACGCGCGCGAGCCGGAATTTCTGCGTGGCTTGCTCGCCAATTTTGCGCAACTGATGTTCGGCCATCGCGCGATGCGCCTCGTAATCGATTCCCTCAATTTCACGTCCGTTTTCCCGCGGTCGCACGGCGCCCCAAAAATCAACAACCGCTCCGCAACCGGGCGCGACATCCTCGGCAGCGGCAGCCCGGCGGGTGTCTCGCAGCGGCGTGTCCGTCACCAAAATTTCGCAGCCCGGATTTGCCATGCGCTTAAGATACTCTGGTTTGACTCCGCGCCGAAACCTTCCCAAAGAAGATACTAAAATGACGGCGAATCAATGCCATCTTGGCCTCATTGGCCTTGGCGTGATGGGCGAAAACCTGGCGCTTAATCTGGAATCGAGAGGATTCTCAGTCGCCGTGTGGAATCGCACCACTGCGGTGACCGAACAATTCGCCGCCACACGAGCCCAGGGGAAAAATATCCGGCCTGCGCGCTCGCTGGAGGAATTGATTCGCGCCCTGCAAAAACCGCGCATCGTGATGATGATGGTGAAAGCAGGGCCGCCGGTTGATTCTGTCATTCGACAGGTCGTCCCGCTCCTGGAAAAAGGCGACGTGCTCATCGATGGCGGCAATTCGCTCTTTACCGACACGCAGCGGCGCTGCCGGGAACTGGAATCTCTGGGAATTCATTTTGTTGGCATGGGCGTCTCCGGCGGCGAGGAAGGGGCGCTCAAAGGTCCGTCGCTCATGCCCGGCGGCTCGTCCCGGTCCTGGGAGATCATTGCGCCGGTTTTCCGCAAAATAGCGGCGCAAGTGGAGGGCGAACCGTGTTGCCGTTACATCGGGCCGGACGGCGCGGGACATTACGTGAAGATGGTTCACAACGGGATTGAATACGGCGATATCCAATTGATCTGCGAAGCGTATGCCATTCTTCAACACATCCTCCAAATGGATGCAGCCGAACTGGCCGAGACTTTTGCCCAATGGAACAAAGGCGAACTGGACAGCTACCTCATCGACATTACGTCGCGAATTTTTCGAAAGATTGATCCGGAAACGGGCCGGCCGCTGGTGGATGTCATCCTCGACAAGGCTGGCCAAAAAGGGACTGGCATCTGGACGCTCCAGTCGGCCATCGAGCAGGCGGTCGTTGTTTCAATCATCAACGCCGCGGTGGAAGCGCGGCTGCTCTCGGCTCGGAAGGAGGAGCGCCTGCTGGCGGCGAAAATTTTGCCGCAGCCGCGGGCTCGAAAATTCAGAGGCAACCGGGCGCGTTTCATCGAAGCGGTGCGCGACGCGCTGTACGCCTCCAAGATCATCTCCTATGCGCAAGGGATGGAACTGCTGCGCGCCGCGGGCGCCGCTTAAAAGTGGAATCTGAACCTCGGCGACATCGCCGCCATCTGGCGCGGCGGCTGCATTATTCGCGCGCGCTTTCTCAACCGGATCGCAGAAGCTTACCGGCGCGACCCCGCTCTGCAGAACCTGATGCTCGATCGCTATTTTGCCCGGGCGCTCAGCAGAGCGCAACGCAACTGGCGCGCAACAGTATCAACAGCGGTCAGGCATGGGGTGGCAGTGCCGGCTTTTTCCGCAGCGCTGGCTTATTTTGATAGCTACCGCTCGGCGCGTCTTCCAGCCAACCTTCTGCAGGCCCAACGCGATTTCTTCGGCGCACACACTTATGAGCGCATCGATAAGCCCGGCGTTTTCCACACCGAATGGCTCGATCCGGCGCCCGAGCCGCTGAGTAATACGCCATCGGCGCGCAACAGTGAAGCCGGTTGCTAGCGCCGGAAAAGGGAGAAGATCGACAGAAGCAGACTCAGAGCGATGCTGAGAACGATGCAGGTGACGATGGGAAAATAAAAAGCGGAATGCTCGCGCTCGATACGAATATCGCCCGGCAGACGGCCCAGCCATTTGGGGATGAACCCGCCCCATATCACCAGACCCAGCAACGTCGTGACCAGGCCGATCGCCATCATGAACTTGCCGAGTTCGCGCATCAGCGAAAAATTGACCAAATCCGGCGCAGACTCAAGAAACGCCACGCGGCGCCGCGCGCATTTCAAGGTTCGGCACCGCCGCGCGCGACACCGACATTCAAAAAGTTGCGCAACGCCGGCGGACGCACAAGCTTGGGAAGGAATGCCAGTCCAATTTCGAGATTATTACGAGACACTGGGCGTGCCGAAAACGGCCAGCGATGAAGAGATTCGCAGCGCTTTTCGCAAGCTGGCCCGCAAATACCATCCCGACGTCGCCAAGGATAAGAAGGCGGCGGAAGAAAAATTCAAGGAGATCAACGAAGCGTACGAAGTCCTGAGCGATCCGGAAAAACGGCGCAAATACGATCAACTGGGCGCGGATTGGAATCAGCCGGGCGGCTTCCGGCCGCCTCCTGAATGGCAGTGGGAAGGGCAACCGGGCGGTAAATTTTACCGATGGGGCGGCGATGGAGGCGGTGTCCAGTTCGAATTCGGTGGAACCGGTTTCAGCGATTTCTTTGAAGCCTTTTTCGGCGGCGGCCGCGGGCGATCGGCGTTTGGGGGGTTTGGCGGCCGGGCGGCCACGGCGGAACGCGGTGCGGACGTCGAGGCCGACATTATGGTCACACTGGAAGAAGCGCTCAACGGATCGACCAGAACCGTTTCGTTGCGGCGACCCGGCTCAAACAAAGTCGAGCAATATCAGGTCAAAATTCCTCGCGGAGTCCATGAAGGACAGCGCATTCGGCTGGCTGGTCAGGGCGAAGCCGGAACGCGCGGCGGCAAAAGCGGCGATTTGTTTCTCCGGGTGCGGTTGGCGAAACACCCGGATTTTTCGGTGGATGGCAGCGATCTGATCCACGAAGCGCGCATCAAACCCTGGCAGGCGGTGCTGGGTTGCGAACTGCTGGTCCCGACTTTGGAAGGAAAAGTGCGGCTAAAAATTCCGCCGGGCACCCAGGGAGGCCAACGATTTCGCCTTCGCGAACGCGGTTTGCCAGGCGTTTCCGGGAAACGCGGCGATCTTTACGTGCTGGTTCAAATCGACGTGCCCAAGAGAATCACCGAACGGGAACGCCAGATCTGGGGAGAGCTGGCCAGATTGCACGGAGCCTAGAGCCGGTGTTGGTTTCGCTCCACCAGGAATGATAAACAGATGAAAATTTCTCTCGGTTCAGATCACGCCGGTTTTCGTTACAAGGAAAAAGTAAAGGCATTGCTTGCGTCGCTGGGGCACGAAGTCAAGGACGTCGGCACATTCAGCGAAGAACCGGTGGATTATCCCTTGTTCATTCGCCCGGCGGCAGAAGCGGTGGCGCGCGGCGAATGTGATCGGGGCATCGTCTTTGGCGGGTCCGGCAACGGCGAAGCAATGGTGGCCAACAAGGTTCACGGAGTGCGTTGCGCGCTTTGCTGGAGCGAAGAGTCCGCCCGCCTCGCCCGCCAACACAATGACGCCAACATGCTCTCTCTTGGGCAACGGCTGATTCCCGAGGATCTGGCACTTGCCATTGTTCGAATCTGGCTGGAAACACCGTTCGACGGTGGCCGGCATGAACGCCGCGTCGCCATGGTCAACGCAATGTAATTCGGACGCAGGCAGGCGTTCGACGCTCAGCGCATCCCCCATTCACCTCTATCGCCAGAATCGATCTACGCAGACCGCCGCGAGAAACACCGCGCTCACAAACGCGTTGCTCTGAAAAAAGGCACGATTAATTCCCGCCACATCCAGTTGGATCGCCACTTTGTGCTCGTAGAAAAGCGCAGCTGCGACCACGAACATCGCGCCGTAGTAAATGAGGCCCAGGCGAGCAACGACGCCAAAGCCAATGAACGCCGCAAACGTCATGAGATGCAACAACTGGGCCAGCTCCAGACTGCGCGCCATCCCCATCTTTACCACCAGCGAGCGAACTCCTTCGCGTCGGTCGAAATCGTAATCCTGCGTGGCGTAAATGAGATCGAATCCCGCCACCCAGCAGAGGACGCCGGCGGCCAGAACAAGCGGCGCCAGATCAATGCCTCCAGTCTGCGCGATCCACGCGCCCACCGGCGCCACAGCCAGCGCCAGCCCGAGAAAAAAATGCGTGGCGCTGGTGAAGCGTTTGGTAACCGAGTAGAGGAAAATGATGGCCAGCGCAACGGGAGCGAGAATGAAAGTCAATGAATTAATTGCCGCCGCAGCCATTACGAATCCCGCAGAACTCAAGACCAGCAAAACCGACACGCTCGATTTCGAGAGCAGCAAATGCCGATAGGCCGTGCGGGGATTGCGCTGGTCGAGCGACCAGTCTGCCAGGCGATTGAAAAGCATGGCCGCGGTGCGCGCAAAGACCATGCAGAGGACCACCAGCGCCAGCACACGTACCGATGGAAGACCGTTCGCCGCCGCCACCAGCGCGCCCAACGCGAACGGCAACGCAAAGATGGTATGGGAAAAACGAATCAAACGCAGAAAACGGCCAATCGCGCTCTTTCCAAGTTCTCTCATGGCGTTGTACAGAGAGGTTTTTTAAAGAAAGTCGCAAAGGAAACGAAGATTCAATTTCGCTGGCAATCTTATCAAACGGAAAGTGATCCAAAGGCGCCACGCCACGGGTTATGGCGGCAATGAGTTCGGGACGAGGCCCAACACGCATTCCGGTTTGCAGCAACCGAGCAGGCGAGCGCGCCCGTGCGGTTGTCCTACCGCTCGGGATTCACGGGGAAACGGATGTTCTTGAGCTGCTCGGGAACAGCGTGTGTCTGTTCCTTTTCGATCTTTTCGGTTGCAGCGTTTAACCCCTCGTAAGCCTCGCGGCTTTTGGGCGCGCGACACATGTATGCGGTGGCGTGCGCGAGCGGGATGCGCGCCTCGGGCATGCCCACAAACTCCACCGCCTGTTGTGCGGCGACGGCCAGCGGCAGTGCCCGGGGATCGGCCAGTCCAATGTCTTCGCTGGCAAAGATCACGATGCGCCGGGCGATGAAACGAAAATCTTCGCCGGCGTGCAGCATTTTGGCCAGCCAATACATGGCCCCTGGTTCGTCCGAGGCGCGCATGCTTTTGATGAACGCGCTAATGGTGTCGTAGTGCGCGTCGCCGACACGATCGTACACGACGGCTTTTTGCTGAATGCTTTCCTCGGCCACCCGGAGGGTGAAATGAATGACCCCGTTATTTTTTGGCGGCGTGGTGAGGACGCCAATCTCCAGCGCGTTTAAACATTTGCGCGCGTCGCCGTCGCTCAGTGTTGCCAGGTGCCGGCGAGCGTCTGCATCCATCCTGACCGTGTAGTTTCCCAGACCGCGTTCCTTATCGTCGAGGGCGCGATCGATCAACAGTTCGAGCTCATCGGTCTTGAGAGGCTCGAGCCGGAAGATCTGCGAGCGCGATACGAGCGCGCTGTTGACATAAAAATAGGGATTGAAAGTGGTCGCCCCGATCAACCGCAGCGTTCCCGTCTCGACGTCGGGCAAAAGAATGTCTTGTTGCGCTTTGTTGAAATGATGAATTTCATCCACAAACAAGATTGTTGTTTTCCCGGAAGCGCGCAGCCGATTGGCCGCCGCGGCGATCACCCGGCGCATTTCGGCGACGTTGCTCTCCACGCCGCTGATGCGAATGAAGCGGGCGTGGGTCATTTGCGCAATGATGCGGGCAAGGGTGGTCTTGCCGCTGCCAGGTGGACCGTAAAAGATTACAGAGGGCAGGCGGTCGGCTTCGATGGCGCGCCGCAAAAGTTTTCCCGGCGCAAGGATATGCTTCTGGCCGACAAATTCCTCCAGCGACCGCGGCCGCATTCGCGCGGCCAGTGGAGCGTTCTCTGCGCGCGCGGCTTCGATCTTTTCCTGATCATCGAAAAGATCCTGCACAATCCAAATTACGACTCGCCAGCGACGGAGGCAATCATCAGGGCTCCGCAAGGGAAAGGAAAGGCGGTTGTGGAGCGCAGGCGCTCGAAGTCTTGAGCTTGAGCGCCGCGCCGCGTAAGCTCGATTGCCGGCGCATGAAACGTCTTCTTGTCCCGATCGATTTTTCCGACGTTACGCCATCGGTGATCGATCTGGCCCGCAAACTGGCCAGGGCATTCAACGCCGCCATCCATCTTGTTCATGTGCGGGAAATGAATGCCGCCGCAGCTCCGGGCGCGCTGGGCTACGGTTTGGCCGGAGTGCCCGAGCTGGCCCCGGTATCCAGCGTGCCGGTCCCGGTATTTGATTCCGCGCAACCAACCGCCGAGGCAACCGAGCGCGAAAAAGCCATGCTCGCGCAATGGCGCAAGGAGATTGCGCTGGATGGCATCGACGTGATTCTGCACGAACCAGCCGGAGCGGTGGCGGAAGAAATCTTGAACCAGGCGGATGCTGTTGCTGCCGACATGATCGTGATGGGCACTCATGGTCACGGCGCAATGTACGACTTGCTCGTGGGCAGCACCACCAAGGGAGTGCTTAAGCGCAGCACGCGTCCCGTGCTATTGGTGCCCAGCTCGCAACGCTAGGTTTTCTCCCGCAACGCAATTGCGCCTTGCCTTTTTCAGGCAGGATGAGCGAAAAGGCGATGGATGAAATCGCCAGGCGCAGCGCGCCAGCCGTTTGTGGGTCTGGCGCTCATCGCCGCCTCCGGAATCATCGTCGCGGATTTATGTCGCCTGCCCGATAAGGCGTTGATGGCGATAACGGCGGCTTTGGCATTCTGCGCCGTCATCTTGATCTGGCGTCCCCTATTGATTGGCACATATGCCGCCCTGGCAGCCAGTTTTTTCCTATTGCATAGTTTTCGAGTCACCGACACGGAGGGCGAGCGACTCGCCAATGCGCTCGGGAACCGGCCTCGCTTCGTGACCGCCGCCGGCTGGGTTGTCAGCGAGCCGAAAATTTCGCCCGGCGGCTTCGCCACATTTTTCCTAAAGCTTCATTCCGTAGAACTCGAAGGCGAAAAACGTTCCACCTCCGCAGTGTGGCAGGTTCGCTGGAAAAGCGCGCCTGAATTCGGCGATGAATTAAAGCTCTCGGGCATCGCTGAGCCGATCTCGCCGCCCCGGAATCCGGGCGAATTTGACATGCGTTCGTATCTGGCGCGACGGGACATTCTCCGGCTGCTCTTTGTGCGTTACGCCGAGGACGGCGCGCTGATTCGACGCGGGGGCGGAAATCCGATCTTGCGCCTGGCCCAGAAATCCCGCTCGTGGATGCAAAATGCCATTTGCCGGGACCTGGATGATGCCCCGGAAGCGCAGGCTTTTATCAGCGGCATTGCGCTCGGTATCCGGCACGAGACGCCGCAGGATATCGAAGAACCATTTCAACACACCGGGACGATTCACCTGTTTGCCGTCGCCGGTTTGCATGTAGGAATTGTCGCCGCCCTATTATGGACTCTGGCCACGGTGGCCCGCCTTTCGCGCAAATGGGCGGCGGCGTTTATCATTCCGCTGCTGTTCTTTTACGCGGCGATTACGGGATTGCATGTCCCAAGCCTGCGAGCGGCGGTCATGGCGTCCCTCCTTGTTGGAGGCTTGCTCTTCGAGCGGAAGGTCTTTCTCCTTAACAGCCTCGCCGCGGCGGCATTTATTCTTCTTTGTTGCGATACAAACGAGTTGTTCGCAGCAGGCTTCCAGCTTTCCTTTGCGGTCGTAGCGGCCATTGTTTTGTTAGCAGATCCGTTTTCCGGTTTCTTGCGGCGCTGGGTTGAGCCGGACCCGTTTCTGCCGCGAGCGCTGCTGCGCGGCGTTCGGCGCTCAATGCATCGCGCGCTGGAATGGCTCTGCGGAGCTGCGTCGGTGTCGCTGGCAGCCTGGATCGGCGCCCTTCCGTTCATTCTCTGGTATTTCCATCTGGTGACGCCAATTTCGTTGTTGGCCAATCTGGCGGTTGTTCCGCTTGCATTCTTCGTGCTTGCGATTGCGCTTCTTTCGCTCCTGGCGACACCGTTGCTGCCGGGGCTGGCTCTCATTTTCAATAACGCGAACTATGCGCTGGCGACGCTGATCCTCGGGATCGTGCATTTGTTTGCACGTGTGCCGGGCGGGCATTTCTATGTTCAACCTCCACATTGGCCCGACCAGCTCGTGGCCAGAGTGACCGTGCTCGATGCGGGTGCCGGCGCCGCTGTTCACGTCCGGGCGGGAAACGCGCAGTGGTTGTTTGATTGCGCAAGCGAACGCCTCTACACGCGTTCGGTCCGCGAATATCTGCACTGGGAAGGAGTGAACCGGCTCACAGGCGTACTGCTCACACACGGGGACGCGCTTCATCTGGGCGGAACGGCGCGGTTACTGGAGGATTTTCCCAAAACCCGACTGCTGGACAATCCGGCGCTCGATCGCTCCCCTGCGCACCGGCGCCTGGAACGTCTGTTTCGAGAGGGCGGCATCAGACCGGATCACCTCGTGGCGGGAGAAAATTTTTCCTTGTCGCGGCAGGTGACGGCCCGCGTCCTTTTTCCTCCCCGAAATTTCAGCTCGCCAGTGGCGGATGATCAAGCGTATGTGATTCGCCTGGAAGTCGGCGCGGCCGGTTCCGTCCTGTTCATGTCCGACAGCGGCATCCCGACCGAGCAAGCGTTGCTGGCGCGGCCTGCTGCGCTGCGCAGTGATGTCATCGTCAAGGGACAACATCACTCGGGTGAATCTGGATCGATGGCGTTCCTCGACGCCGTGCAGCCACGCCTCATCGTCGCCACGTCGCGCGATTTTCCCGAACACGAACGAATCAGCGACGACTGGGCTGAACAACTGCAAAGACGCGGCATCAAACTTTTTCGCCAGGATGAAACCGGAGCGGTGATCCTGCGTTTCCACGCCGACGGCTGGGAGGCCCAAAGCTACGTGACCGGCGAAATTTTTCGCGCCGTGAGCCAGTAAACCGGCGCGCCTTGCGCGCGAAATTTTTTCTCAAATTTGCTCAGCGGCAGGGCGATCTCATCCCGGGTTTGCGAGACGATTGCAAATTGCGGATGCGCGCGGCTCAGACTTTCGATTTGTTTAAAATAATCCAGCTGGTCGGTCGCCACGTGCAACACGCCGTTCTCCTCCAGCGCCACGGCGACTGCGTCCAGAAAATCGCGCGTGAAAATCCGGCGCCGCTGGTGGCGCCGTTTTGGCCAGGGATCGGGAAACAGGAGGTAGAAGGTTTCCACGGAGTTTTGCGGCAACAGATCGCGCACCGCCTGTAAAACCTCCCCGCGCAACACGCGCACGTTGGGAATCTTTTCCGCTTTGCGCCGCGCTTTCTCGACGCGCTTGGTCAGGCGTTCAATTCCCAGGAAATTTTTGTGAGGAAATTGCTGAGCCAGTTCACACAGAAACGTTCCGTCGCCGCAGCCCAGATCGACGTGCACCGGGCCCTTGCGACCGAATAGCTCTTCCAGCTCGAGCCGCGCGGGCAAATCCACCAGGAATCACTTCGCCTCCACAGAATACGTGCCTGCGGTGAGCTAAGCTATCCTCGCCCGCAGGCACGCTGAGGAGAAATCAAGCCGCCGATTTGCTGGCAGACGCGCCGCCGAAACCGATGAGAAGCATCGCTACGGCGAGCACAACATGCAGCCACGTATCGGCGGGATTATTGGACACTACCCAAAGCGTGTTACCGCTGCCGACCGCAAATCCCCAAATCGCTACAATGGCGTAGATAACTCCAAAGACCCTGAACCAGGTCTGCGCAGCAGCCGCTCCCGCAGCTGCGGCGATTAAAAAGATGATGCCCGAAACAATATGCACGATATTGTGCGCGGCGTTAACGTGAAAGATCTTAAAGAGCATTTCATCCGGCGCGATCCCGGGCACAAAACCGAGAATTCCAACGAGCAGAAATACAATACCGAAAACAATTGCCAGTGGTTTGGTCATAGTTGCATCTCCTTGGTTAAAGCAGTCTGGTTATGACGATTGGGCCAGCCAATGGCAAGCAAAAAAAAATCGATATGAAGAAAATCGTCCCCCTCGCCTCTGCCTGCGCGATTCTGCTTGGTCTCATCCCCTCTGCCGGTCGCGGCCAGAATTCACCGACCGCAGCCGCCAAAACGGCCATCTTCGCAGGCGGCTGTTTCTGGTGCATTCAACCGGCTTTCGACAAGGCGCCCGGTGTTATCAGGACCGTAGTGGGTTATTGCGGGGGCACCGAGCCCAACCCCACCTACGAATTGGTTTCGTCGGAAAAAACCAATTATCGCGAGTCGATCGAGATCACCTATGATCCGGCTAAAATTTCTTACGACCAGTTGCTGGACATTTTCTGGCGCCAGATCGATCCCACTCAGGCCGACGGACAGTTCACCGACATCGGGCCAAGCTATCGCGCCGCCATCTTCTATGGCAACGAGCAAGAGAAGCAAATCGCGCAGGCGTCGAAGGAAAGACTCGCGCGCTCGGGCAGATTCAAAAAACCGATCGTAACCGAAATTCTGCCGGCCACGAAGTTCTGGCCAGCCGAGTCGTACCACCAAAAATTTTATCAGCAGAACCCGGAACGCTTCGAAGCCTTCGAGCAGGGCTCGGGCAGAGTCTCTTTCCAAAAAAAGACCTGGCAAGATCGTTAAGACGGCGCCTTTGCAGGCGAACAACGTCTGAAAATTTTGCGACGTACCCGGAAACCGTACGGCGCAGCTTTCCGCGCAATTTTTTTAAAAAAACTGCATCCAACGGGTCATTACAGGCGGATACCCGGCTGATTCCGACACCGCAAGGCAATGAACCAATCGGCCAGTAGAGCCGGCTGCCGAGCGGCGCGGATTAACTGAAACCAAATCCATATGACTCAATCAACACGTTTCACGATGGCGGCGTTTGCCGCGGTCTGCGCAGCTGCGATTGCTTTCGCGGCGGAGAACCCAATGGTTGGCGGCGCGCCGATGTATCCCAATAAAAACATCATCCAAAACGCCAGCAATTCGAAGGACCACACGACTCTGGTGGCGGCGGTCAAAGCCGCCGGGCTGGTCGCCACGCTCGAAGGCAAGGGGCCCTTCACTGTCTTCGCTCCAACAAACGAAGCGTTCGAGAAATTGCCGCCCGGCACGGTGGACAACTTGCTGAAACCGGAAAACAAACAGAAGCTGACCGACATACTGACCTATCACGTGGCCTCCGGCAAATGGACGGCTGAAAAGCTGGCCAACGCCATTAAACAAGGCAATGGCTCGGCCGAGATCAAAACGGTAAACGGCGAGAAGCTCACCGCCAAAATGGAGGGCGACGCCATCGTCTTAACCGACGCCAAAGGCGGACTGGCCCGCGTGACAATTCCCGACGTCATGCAATCCAACGGCGTGATCCACGTGATCGACACCGTTTTGATGCCGTAACGCGAAATCGACAGCCCTTGGGAGCGGGCGGCATGGGGGTTAGCCGCCCGCATCTTCCCCCACCTGTTTTTCAGAAATATGAAAATTCGGATTCTCCTGCTCAACTTCGTGATCGCGGGCGCGCTTTGCCTCGCAGCAGGCGCTGGCGCCCCCAGTAACTCAGAGGTTGGCCAGCCGCTTGTGCCCACGGCCGAAGATCTGGCGCAAGCCCCCAAAGTCAGGAAAACCGATGCAGAATGGAAAGCGCAATTAACCCCAGAGCAATATCTGGTCCTGCGCGGCCATTCAACCGAGCGCGCCTGTTCGAGCATGCTCTTGCTCGAACATCGGCGCGGCGTTTTCCGTTGCGCCGGTTGCGGCGCGCCGCTCTTTGCCAGCGACGGAAAGTTCGAATCGGGCACCGGGTGGCCGAGTTTCACCAAACCATTCGTTGCGGGAAATATCGTGATCGCCGAAGACCACACTCTGGGAATGAATCGCAATGAGGTGTTGTGCGCTCGCTGCGGCGGTCATCTGGGCCATGTTTTCGATGATGGCCCGCCGCCCGCTGGAAGACGTTATTGCATCAACGGCCTGGCACTGAAATTCGAGCCGCGCCCGTAACGCCGGCCGCTGTCGCTGGCGCGGAAGAAACTTGTCACAGCCGGCCAAATCCCTTATGCCGGTCGTCAGGGGCAATGGAGGAAACGGCGCAGCAGGCGGAAGATCGGCAATGCATGGCGCGAATCGCTCGCGGGGACGCGGAGGCGTTTGGGACGCTGTACGATCGTTTAAGCCGTCCCCTGTATTCCATGGCGTTCAAAATGCTCGGAGACGCCACCGAAGCCGAGGATGTGCTGCAGGAGGTGTTTTTGCAGATCTGGCGTCGCGCAGCGAAGTACGATCCAGCGCAGAGCAGCGTCTTTAGTTGGGCCGTTCTGCTCACGCGCAGCAAACTGATCGATCGGCTGCGCGCGCGCCACCGTCGCCTGCGTGTGGTGGCGGGATCCACCGAGGATGAGCATATTCCGGCGCCCTCCCGCGAGGCATCCGATGTGGAAGACGCAGCGGACATCATTAATAAAAATGACGAGGCCGCACGCGTGCGCTCGGTCCTGGGCAGTTTGCCGACCGAGCAGCGCCAGGCATTGGAAATGGCTTTCTTCTCAGACTTAACGCACCACGAAATCGCGGAGAACCTGGCGCAGCCGCTGGGCACCATCAAAGCGCGCATCCGGCGCGGTCTTCTGCGGCTGCGGGACGCCCTGGGCTACAGAGTATGATTGCCGAAGAACAACAGGATCGCGCAACGCTTTACGTCCTCGGCCAGTTGGACGCCGGGGAGGTCGCTGCGTTTGAGCGCGCGCTCGAAACGGATCCCCAACTGCGCGAGCTGGTGCGTGAATTGCGCGAAGCGGCTGCGACGCTTGCGCTCGCTGCGCCCCAAAGAGAGCCGCCTGCGACCGTGAAAGCGCGCCTGCTGCTCGAGATTGCGAGTCGCGCTCCCGAATCGCAGCAAAAGGCACAACCGTTGGCACTCTCCCGATGGTTGCCCTGGGCGATCGCCGCTGCACTGCTGATTTTCTGCAGCCTCCTGCTGGAAGATCGCCAGCATTTGCGTCGCCAACTGGCCGAAGCCCGCAGCGTCGATCCCTTAATGCAGACAAAGTTTGTCGAGCTAAATCCTGCCAACGGCGCGCCTGCCAACGTCCGAGCAATGGTGGCGTGGGAGCCCGACAAACAAATTGGGTTCATTCGCATTGTGGGATTGCCCGCCGCCGGCAGCGGGAAGGATTATCAACTTTGGGCCGTCGATGCGGAACACAAGGATCCGGTCAGCGCCGGCATCGTTCATGTGGATCAAAACGGGGTGGCGCAAATGCGCTTTAAACCGGAGACAGCGACCCGGCACGTAAAAGCCTTTGCTCTCACCCTGGAACGCCAGGGCGGCGTGCCCAAAGCAGAAGGCCCCATTCTCCTTTTGGGCAATACCTGATTCTGCGGGGCAGCGAAACCCGGCGTCCCCGGCGCAGAAACCACCGCCTCCTGTGGGAAACGAAGGCGGAACATCCGGTTCAAGGATAAGAAGAATCGAACCGCGCCTCTGGCTGGGATTTTGCCGCGCGCGGCTCGCACTTGTCCGGATCGTGCGCGGTTGATTTAAACCACTGCCACGCCTTCGGTCGCCGTTCGCTTCGCGTACAACTCGGTAAGTCGTTTTGTCATGGCGCCGACTTCGCCGTTGCCGATTGGGCGATTATCGATCTGGATCACGCCGGCGAGTTCACCCATCGTGCCGGTGCAGAAGACCTCATCGGCCCGGTAAACATCAACGACTGACAAATCGGTCTCGATACAACGAATCTTTTCCGCAGCGCAAATTTCCATGACCGTTGCGCGGGTGATCCCCTCCGGGCAGGCCACCGGTTTGCTGGTTGCCAGATCGCCCTTGCGCACAATGAAAACATTGGTGGCGTTGGTTTCCGCAACGAAACCATTCATATCGAGCATGAGCGCGTCGTCGGCGCCGGCGTTATTGGCTTCGATCTTTGCCAAAATGGAGTTGAGCAGATTCGCGTGATGAATTTTTGCGTCGAGCACTTCCGGCGGCGGCCGGCGGACTTTGCTGGTGATGAGGGTCAGGCCGGTCTTTTTGTAAACCGGCGGCTTGTACTCGGCCAGCACGATCAGGGTCGGGCCGCTTTGATTCAGCCGCGGGTCCATGCCGGAGCTGATCTTCACCCCGCGGGTAAGTGTGAGCCGAATATGCACGCCGTCACGCATCTTGTTGGCAGCCAGGGTGCGTTTTATTTCCTCAACGATTTTTTCCCGGGGCGGAACCTCCGCAAAGGAGAGCGCGCGAGCGGAGCGCTCGAGGCGGTCGAGATGTTCGTGGAGCTTGAAAATCCTGCCGTCATAGAGTCGCAGCCCTTCCCAGACTGCATCACCGCCCTGCACCGCCGAATCAAACGGGCTGATCCCGGCGCGGTCGCGATGCACCAGCGCGCCGTTGATATTCACCATCAGGTTGCGATTTCGTTCGTCGAATTTTTGCAGCATGCTTTCTAAAATCCCAAATCTTCAACCCCGAAGGCTTTCGGGGTCAACGATCAACCTCTGGAGCAAATTGCGTCCAACCTGCCCGAGGAAGAGCGATTCGTCTCGCGCGTTACACAAGGCGATGTTCAAACAGTTTTTGATAGCACTCGCGGCAGCGATCGTGAATCTCTCGCAGCCGCCGCGGCACTTTCACTTCCCTGGGGCGATAAGGCTGAAACGAAGTTGTCTGCGCCACCTCGCCGTACCAATGCCTGGCCCACACCCCATCGCTCGGGCGCAGACCCGGCGGCCAGGACAACATCGAGTCGCTAAATTCAACGCCCACGGCGTGGCACAGCAAGCGCAGCATCCGTTCAGGATTGCGCAACACATCTTTCGCATCGATCACCGGGGGAACGCTGTTTGTGCGGGCAGAAACGAAATCGAATATCTCTGCCTGCTGGACAAAGCCGAGGTCTTCCAGCGCCGGGTTTTCCCGCTTCTTTACGTAGGAAGTAATCACTTCGCCAGGCTCGCGAATTAGAAAACAGTTGGTGACATGGCCAAGCCATTCCCGCTCTATCCCGGGTAAAAGATGGTGCGCCATTTGTTTTTGGAAAACAATCCGTTTTCCCTCCGGCGCCGGCCCGATCAGGCGATTAACAACTTTCCGCCAGTCGGTTTCGCCAGCGGCGATCACTTCATCGGCGCCGGGGTGTTTTTTGCCTGTCATTTTGAGATAGCAGGCGTAAAACGGCTCGTCGATCACCGCGGTATCGCTTCGGTTCCCCCATGCGCGCATCATGGCTGTGGAAATGTTGCGCGGACCTGACCACATGGCGATGCGCACAACTCTAACTTCAGACATTCAACAGGATGCTAGCCAGAATCGCTGTTAAAAAGGAACTTCAAAACGGCAAACGTGACGCGCGTGCCGAACGCAGACGTGGGGCGCCCCCTGCTCAATCCGCACGCCCAGCTGCAAGTCGCAACCCGCTACCCCTTGGCAAAAACGCCGATGAGCGGCCGGCGCGAGGGCGTTTTGGAGCGGAAATCGCTCACAAAACCATTCTCAGTGCGGATTTCCACGTGCCCCGCCGCGCGTTTCCCTCCGTAAACCAGCACGGCGCCCACGGGCGCTTCATAGGGATTGGAGACCGGCAACTTCTTAAAACCGTACTTGCTGACCAGTTCCTGAGCAGCCTGCTTTGCCAGCGGCGTTTTAGGCCGCGAACTAACCACGCCCGCAGCAACCAGCGCCTCCTTGACGTATCGCCAGCACTTGGACAAAGAATGCGCACGAGCGCGTTCCTCGGCAATTGTGGCGGCACGGCGCAGTCTCGGGTCAACCTGCGAATTGCCAGCAAACGGTTGCACCATCTTTTTGGGATAATACCTGTCCACAATCTCCACGGATTGCTTTTGGCCGGAGGAATCCGTGTAATTGAACCTCCGTTTGGGCGCGGAGAAATTGAGCGCCGCCGCCGGTCGCGGGCAGAGCGCAACGCAGCAGAAACCGATGGCAATCACAGGATGTCTCCACATAAAACGGGCGTCCTATCCATCAATTCCGTCGCCGGCGCAACCGATTTTTCTCGGAGCACAGATTTTTCCCGCCGAGATTCGCCACCGGCGTGCCGGCGAAAGCTGATTCGCCGGTCGCGTTTACAGCGAGGCGAGGAATTCGAGCATGCGCCGGCGCATGCTCGCGTCGGGCAATCTCCCGACCCCGCCGCGCATGTTGTCCTGAAGATGGGCGGGTTTGCTGGTCGCGGGAATTGCGCAGGTCACCGCCGGGTTGGCCACGACCCATTTCAGGAAAAATTGCGCCCAGGAGCGGGCCTCAAATTCCGAGGCCCAATCCGGCACTGGTTTGGAGCGCACCTTGTCGAAAAGATCTCCTGCGCCAAAAGGCCGGTTTGCCAGGACGGCGATCCCCCGATCGCGTGCCAGTGGCAGAACCCGCTCCGCAGCTTCCGGCTCCAAAAGCGAGTAATTGATCTGGATAAAATCGAGCTTCTCGCTGCGAATGAGATTCTCCATCTCTTCGAACGCGCCGGATTCGTAATGCGTGATCCCGACGTAGCGAATGCGGCCCTCTCTTTGCCAATCGCGCAGGGTCGCAAGGTGCGTCTTTACGTCCACCAGGTTGTGCACCTGCATCAGGTCGATGCGCTTTGTGCGCAGCAACTCCAGGGAACGCGCCATGGAGCTGATCCCGTTTTGCCTGCCGCGGGTCCAGACTTTGGTTGCCAGAAAAAGAGCGTCGCGAATTCCGAGCGTTGAGATCAAATCACCGATCACCTCCTCGGCCCGGCCGTACATGGGCGATGTATCCACCACGCGGCCGCCCAGTTTTACAAAGAGCGAAAGCACCTCCTGCAACTGTCTGCGAGTGTCTGCTGCCGGATCAACGTCGAATGCCCGCCACGTGCCCAGCCCGATCACCGGCAGTTTTTCGCCCGAAACCGGAATCGCCCGCGCAACCACGTCCAGCGACTCGCGTGTCCCCTGGCCGCGCGACGCCTTCATCGGCACGAGCGAACCAATCGCTGCTCCGCCGATTAGTCGCGCCGCCGCGCGCCTTGTCATTCTGTTCATTCAAGAGAATCCTCGACTTCGCGCGGAATGACAAGATGTTGCACGGCGAAATCCCGATGAGACGAATCTTTGCCCGAATCGTTGACGTGAAGCCTGGCGAAGTCCGGGCGCTGTGGCTGGCGTTCCTGTTCAACTTCATGGTGCTGGGCGGCTACTATGTGATCCGCCCGATTCGGGATGAAATCGGCGCATCGAGTGGCGTGGAGAACCTGCCGTGGATGTTCACCGCCACGCTCATCGCCATGCTCATCGCCAATGCGCTCTTCTCCGCCATCGTAGCCGGCATGTCGCGCCGGAAATTTATTCCGGTCGCCTATCGCTTTTTCATTGTGAACCTGCTGATTTTTTCCGCGCTCATGCGCGTGCTCACGCCGAAACAGGAAGTGTGGCTGGGCCGCGTATTTTTCGTCTGGCTCAGTGTGACCAATCTGTTTGTGGTCACGGTATTTTGGGCATTCATGACCGATCTGTTCAGCAACGAACAAGGCCGGCGGCTTTTTGGTTTTATCAGCATCGGTGGTTCGTTAGGCGCGATTATCGGGGGAAGCATCACCGCTTGGCTCGTGAAGCCCCTTGGCGCGGCAAATTTATTTTTGGTTTCGGCGGCCATGTTCGAAGTCGCAGCGCAGTCAGTACGCTTTTTCCCCGCCGATTTTGCGCGGACAGACCAGCATCCCGTCGCTCAGAAGGCTGCCGAAGCGGCGATCGGCGGCAGCCTCTGGTCCGGAGTCACTCACATTGCCAGGTCGCCGTATCTTTTTGGTCTCTTTGTCTTCATCATTCTGTACTCCACCACTTCCACCTGGGCATACTTTCAACAATCCGATCTGGCCGGCCACGGGTTTGCCGACCGCGCCACGCGGACGGCGTTTCTGGCGAACATCGATCGCGCCGTCAACACGCTCACCCTGCTGGGCCAGCTCTTTCTTACAGGCAGACTGCTCAAATGGCTCGGGGTCACGCCGACTCTGCTTTTGATGCCGGCCCTCAGCCTGATTGGATTTGTGGTGATCGGCGTGACGCCTCTGCTGGGCGTGCTGGCAGTGTTCCAGATTTTACGCAGAGCCAGCACCTTCGCGTTCATGCGCCCCGCGCGGGAGGTTTTGTTCACCGTTTTGCGCCGGGAGGACAAGTACAAGGCCAAAAGTGTCATTGACACATTCGCCTACCGGGTGGGCGATCAACTGGGGGCATGGTCCTATCGTGCGCTCAACGCGCTGGGTTTGGGATTGCGCGAAATCAGTTTCCTTACCGCGCCGATTATCACCGCATGGCTGGCGCTCAGTGTCTGGTTGGGGCACAAGCAGCGGCGTTTGGCCAGATTAAGCTGATTGTTGAACGATCAGTTCTTTGAATCCAAAAACTCTGCGTCTGCATCTGAAGATTGATGCTCGCAGAAACAGACCGGCTTTTCACTTCCCTGGTTCCGAGCCAGATTGCGATCTTCTCCGGAGCACAGGAGGGCGTCCTTTCTCCCACCGCGCGTCTCTTTCTGCAAAGCGCGTTAACTGCAGTGCCTTTCGTCATCCTTGCCCTCCCCGCTCTGGGCGGTGGGCAGCGTCGCTGGGTCCGCTGGGTGCCAGCCATTGCGGCGCTGGCGTTTCTCTACTGCCTTGCGGAATATCTGCCGGTTGTATGGCCACCGGCGCGGCTTTTCCGCGGTGAATGGAACTGGACCGGGAAGACGTACGGAATCGCGGTTTCTCTTATTGCTGTCGGGGCTCTGGCCCGATCAAGAATTTTCTCACCTGGCACTGATTTCGGCCTGACGTTCGCGCAGGCGCCTGCAACCATGCGCGTTATTTTCGTGGGCGTTGTGCCGTTTCTCGCGCTAATCGGACTTGTGAATCGCGCAAGCGGGTTTATTCCTCAGCGGCCCGACCTTGAGACCTGGCTTTTTCAATCGACCATGCCCGGCATCGATGAAGAATTGTTCTTCCGCGGTCTCATGTTCGCGTTGTTTGACCGGATTTTTCCAACGATAACGTTCAAGGCGCTCGGCGCCCGAATCGGCTATGGCGCCCTGGCGACTGCCGTTGCGTTCGGCGCCTCCCACAGCGTCAGTCTCGCCCGGGATGCGACCGTGCATTTTTACTGGATGCCGGCCGTGTTTACCGGCGCGATCGGTTTATTCCTTTCGTGGCTGCGCGCGCGCACAGGAAGTCTTCTCCTGCCGGTGATCACGCATAATGCCGTTGACATTGTGGGATTCCTTGTCGCGGCTCTGCGATAATTGCGAATTGCGTTACCGCGAAGGCCTGCGCTTTTGCGCAAGGCCAAGCTCGTGGACCTGCGGCGACGATTGTTTCCCTGACGCGACCGAATAGAGCTGCGGCAAATCCGTTGGCGCCTTGTCGAACCTCGCGGTCACTTTGCCAATTCATAGAGATATTGCACAAACGACATCACCGCGCCATCGAATCCCTGGATGTTCGGATTTGTTGATTCGATGACGTAATATTCATCCGGCGCATGCGCGCCGCTGCCGTGCCCGAGACCGAAATGGCCGGCGGGAAGTTTAAGCGGTTCGCCGGTGAAAACGTAGCCGGGATATGATCCGGCGTTGCGCGGCCAGAGCAGTGGATCAACTCCAAATTTCCTGTAGGCCGCGATCTGTGCCTGGATCAACGCGGAGTCTTTGGGCGTGCTCGTGGGATCGTAACCGCCGGTCATGTTGACCTCGATGTCGCCGAAACCGCGCCTGGCCAGATGCGCCTTAATGGCGGCCAGCGCATCGGCAGCCTTCATATCCGGCACAAGCCGGAAATCCATTTTCGCAACAGCTTTGTGCGGCAAAATCGTCTTGCCGCCCGGGCCGGTGTAACCGCCCACCAGGCCCTCGATGTTCGCCGTGGGCGCAGACTCCAGGCGTTCATTGGCTTTTTCCCACGGCAAATCGTTGATCCAATGCTGCACCCCAAACAGCTTTTTGGCCTGCGCTTCGCTGCGGACCTTCGACACTTTTTCGATCATCGCCTTCTCTTCGGCGCTCAGTGGCCGCGGCTTGGGATAATTGTCGATGGCGATCTCATTACCGTCCTCGGAGACGAGCGTGTTGAGCGCCTTGACCAAATGCCACGCCGGGCTGTCCACCATCGCCTTGAGCGAAGAGTGAATATCTTTCGCCGGACCGCGACCCCATTTTTCGCCCGAGGAAACCAGCTCCAGCTCGATTACGCCTTTTGAGCCGAGGTTCACCGTCACGATTCCATCCAAGTCCTGCGTGGCGGAGGGCATGAACACGCCGACGCATTTTTTTAGCGCAGCCAGCACTTCCGGACGCCTGACCAGTTGCGGAATGTGCGGCGACCCGATCTCCTCTTCGCCCTCGGCCACCAACACCAGATTGACCGGCAATTTTTTGCCCGCGCCGCGGATGGCGTGCAGCGCCGCCAGAAACGCCGCCTCGGGTCCTTTCTGGTTCACCGCGCCGCGACCGATCATCACCTTGCCCAGCGGCGGTTTGTCCACGATTCGCGCTTCGGTTGGCGGCGACGTCCACTCTGCGGGATCGAACTGTTTCACGTCGTACATGAAATAAAGCCCGACCGTTTTCGGCGCGCCGGCATCCAGAGTTGCGAACACTCCCGGCTTGCCGTCGGTGTTGATTATTGTGGCCTGTTGAAACCCGGCGTCGCGCGCCAGGTTTGCCATGTATTGCGCCCCTTCGGGGTAACCACGGTTCTCCGCTGCGATGGAGACTTGCCCGATCCAATCCTGCAAACGCTTGACGGCTTCATCGTGACGCTTTGCGATTTCGGACTTGATCTGGACCAGATCATTTTCAGACGCAACCACTGGCGAACTGGTCGCAACCGCGAGCAGTGCCACAAATTGGAAGACGAAACGGCTTGGATGTCTCATGGTAACAACTCAAACGGGCAACGCGCTCCGTTTCAATAGAGAACTTGCCACAGCCGCCCCAAGCCCGATGCCGATCAAGCTGCCTGGGACAAAGGTGAAGCAGGCCAAAACCAATCGGCAAAACCGGCGCGAAGCGTTTAAAGCGCGAGGTTTTCCTGTTTTGCCGCGGACGCGACAGCGACAAGACCACTGAATTTCTTCACCAGCTCGTCGAGTTTGGCGATGTAGTAATCGACGTTTTCATCGCGGTTTTCGGGATCGAATTCGCTGGCCGGTTTGGCGGCTTCGTACGCGGGAACCTTTTTCGGCGTGGCCCTGATGTAGTAGCTGATCTGATCGCCGGGCTTGTAGTCGCGGCCGCTGGCCAGCGCAAGTTCGTACGCCGCGGCGCGGTTGCGGGCTGCGCCGGCGATCTTGGCGCGATATTTGTCCAGCGAATCCTGGAGCGTATCGGTCTTCATCAGCATATCGATCTTCCATTCGCGGTTGCGGATTTTCTTCTCAAACTCGTTCCGCAGATCGCCGATCGCTTCCGGTTTTCCCTGCATGATGAGCCGGATCATTTCCTCCAGGAACAAGCGCTGAAATTTCTCCAGTCCGCGCGATTTGAGCGCGCCGCCCTTGATGATGACGTCGCCCTCCTTGGTGAGCAGCGCGTAGTTTTTGGCCCTGTAGCTGAACATGGCCTCGAATTGTTCGTCGAACTCGATTTCGATTCCCTCGGGCAATTCCCGGGCCAGGCCCTGTTGCAACTGAAGAGGATCACTCTGCGCCGGGGGAACGAAATAAATTCCGTCAGTATCCACTTCGATGACCTGCGCGCCGTGTCTGCCCAGCCAGTCAATCATTTTTCTGAGCAGATCGCGCCCGATTTGGGTGACTCGCGCCGCGGCGTCGAAATCGGCAAAGTGTCCCTGCGCAAAGCCGAGGTAGCCATAGAAACTGTTCAGCAGAATCTTGAACGTGTTTTGCAGCGCCTGAAGGTGATGCAGTTTTGCCGGGTCGCGTTCGGCGCGCATCCTTGCCTTGGTTTGCAAACGGAACTCGCGCACGTCGCTGAGCAGGTGACGAAAGATCTGGAGCCGATCCGGGGCGGGGAAACAATTGAATTGCAACATGATCGAGGGGTACAGCGACGCGATATCGCAATGCCAGACGTTGCGCGCCACGCCCGTGAAAAAAATGTCGGTATAACCGCCTTCAAACGCGACCGGCATGGGCAGCTCGGGAATACTGTGGCGTTGCCGCAAATATTCGCGCAGAAACAGCGCGTCGATTCGCGTGGCGTTGCCACGCACGATCACCTCCTGATAATTGTAGGGAAAAATCTGCGCCTGGATGAAATAACTCGCGCTGAGCAGCCCGGCCAATGCGCGTGTTTCCCGCACACCGGCCAGCGCCCGTTGCCGGAACAGCTCTGAACCGCTCAGGTACGCCCGCTGCAATTCCCTGCCGGTCAGCGCAGAAATCTCTGCGTTCTCGCACAGATCGAAATGCTGCGCTACGTCGGTGCGCTCGAAGCCGGCGAGAGAGCGCATGCCGACGTCGTAAAATTGCGCCAGCAAAAACGTGTCCACAAAATGCCGGCCGCCGACGGTGAATTTGGGGTAATCGATCGTTTTCTCAGCGATCTGCAGGCGGGACGGGCGAAAGCGCAGGAAACCGCCACTGCGGCCCCAGTCCAGCTTGACCTTTAAGCTAGCTGCGCGACTGGCCAGCAGCGGGAGATGAACGCGAAACAAATTGTGCCCTTCGATTACGTCTGGGTCGCGTTCCTTGATCAGGGTCGTGAGGCGTTTGAGCGCCGCGCGCTCGGATTCCGCGGGCTTATCCGGGTCAACGATCAACAATTCTTCCCAGCCAGTGTTGTCCGAAAGGGCGATGCACATGAGATGGCCGCCTGCGGCGCCGGCCTCTCGCCGGCCCTCTTGGGGCGAGTCGCTGCCACCCGGTCCTGCAAATTGCAACGCATCGATCTGCATCCGTTTGAGCTGTTCGAATTCCAGACCCTTGAACAACGTGCGCCCGGTGGCCGTGAGATAATGCTGCACCGGATCGTTAAAGGCAAAAAAGTCGCGCCCGGCTTTTTTGAGTCCGCTGCGCAAGGCGAGGAACTCTTTCCAGTTATCCAGCGTGACCAGCCAGCCGTATTTGAGATCGCCGGCCAGTTTTTCCGCTTCGATGCCCAGATCCATCACATCCGAGTCGCACCACAAAAATGGATGAAACGGTTCAACTTCGACGACCGTTGCGCCCTGCTTTTGCCTGCGATAAACTTTCACGGTACCGGTTTCGCCCAATTCAATCGCGACGATTCCCGGCGCAGGATCGGCTCCAAAGAGCAGGATGTTGCTTTCAAGCTCCATTGCTTATCCATAAATCGCGCAGGTTTTCACAGATTGAAAGCGCGACAGTGCCGTGGCCTGCGTATTAGAAGTTGCAGGTATCGACTCGACCGCGCATAAGTATCCGCCTCAATGAATTCTGGCTGTTTCCTCCGGGTGGCTGGCGCCGGCTTGATCGCGCTCTTGGTTTGCAGTTGTGAGACGCTCCCACCCGGTCCGTTTCCCCGGGCCATGCCGGCGGGATGGTGGAACGACGAAGGCGCCACCGGCCGTCCCAAGATCATCGTTCACATCGCAGAGCAGAAAGCCTATTTCTACAAAGGGAAAACCCTCGTCGGCGAATCGACTGTCTCCACTGGGAAACCCGGTTTTTCAACGCCGCCGGGGCGTTACACCGTATTGTACAAGGACATTGATCACGTCTCGACAGTTTTCGGCGATTACGTGGACGATTACGGGAACGTCGTGAAGTCCAACATCGACGCGCGAAAAGATCCGCGCCCGCCAGGCACGCATTTCGACGGCGCTCGAATGCCCTATGCGATGTTCTTCAGGGGCGGCTACGCCATGCACCAGGGTTACGTTCCGCCGTACGCCGCTTCGCATGGTTGCATTCGTTTGCCGGGCCGGATGGCGGAAAAATTTTTCGAAAACGCCCCGGTCGGCACGCCGGTGATCGTGACCGAATAGCGGCGGCGAACCTGGCAAATTGCGATTGGGTTTTTCGCACGCGGGGTGTTGCCCCCAATGCGCGAAAACTCGACGCAGACTCGTGGTCGCGGTTTCTGTGCTAGATTATCCACTACATTCTTAATGCGGTATGGTTCGCAGCATTATCGAGGAGCAACGCGCGGCGGGCGCGCCATTGAGCGCCGCTGATTTAAAGCGGTATTCGCGCCATTTGATCATGCCGGAGATCACGGCGCAAGGGCAGCGACGTTTAAAGGCCGCACGGGTGTTGTGCATTGGCGCGGGCGGCCTGGGGTCGCCTGCAGCTCTTTATTTGGCCGCCGCGGGCGTGGGCACAATTGGCCTGGTCGATTTCGACGAAGTCGATCTGTCGAATTTGCAGCGGCAAATTCTCCATGGGACAAAGGACGTGGGGCGCCACAAGCTCGAGTCGGCGCGCGACCGGCTGGCGGACGTCAATCCGGAGATTAACCTCGAGTTGCACAGGGTGCGTTTTTCCAGCGACAACGCTCAGGAGATCGTGTCGCGATACGACATCGTCGTGGACGGCTCGGATAATTTCGCCACGCGCTATCTCTCCAACGACGTGTGTGTGTTTGCCCGCAAACCCAATGTGTACGGGTCGGTGTTCCGTTTCGAAGGGCAAACCACGGTCTTTGCGCCTCATCTGGGCGGGCCATGTTATCGCTGTCTCTTTCCGGAACCGCCGCCTCCCGATTCAGTGCCCAACTGCGCGCAAGCGGGAGTGCTCGGCGTGCTGCCGGGGATCATCGGCACGCTGCAGGCAATTGAAACCATCAAATTGATTGTGGGCATTGGCGAACCGTTGGTTGGGCGACTGCTTCACGTGGACGCTCTGAAAATGAAATTTCGAGAACTGAATCTGCGGCGCGATACAGCCTGTCCCGTGTGCGGAGAAAATCCCACTCTCTTCGCTCCCATTGACTACGAGCAGTTTTGCGGAGCAGGCGCTCCAGAGACGGTGCCTGCAATCTCGGCGCGAGAATTAAAGCGCAGGCTGGACGCGCGCGAGCCGCTCCAGTTGATCGATGTGCGGGAACTTTTCGAGCACGAAATCGCGCGGATCGACGGGGCGAAACTGATCCCTCTGATGGAGCTGGCCGAGCGAACAGATGAGCTGGAGCGCGAACTGCCGATCGTCATCCACTGCCACAGCGGGCAGCGCAGCGCACGAGCCGTGCGCCTCCTGCGCCACCTTGGTTTCCCCAATGTTTACAATCTCGAGGGCGGGATCGACGCGTGGTCGGATGAGGTGGATCCCAGCGTGCCGAAATATTAACAGACACAGGCGACGCCCGCCGCGCGGCAAAGCCGGCGCGCTCCGGCGCGATTTCGCGACCCGCTCCACAGCAGGCACGCGCGAGACCCGCGCTCCATTTCACTTGAGCGCCGCCGCGAGCTGACTGGCGTCCGGCACATCACTCCATTGTGCCAGCAATTTCCCGTCCGGCGCAAAGACCAGAACGAGAAAATCAGTCAGGTTGCCCAGTTGTGCGGCAGCCGCTCCTTCAAAGTCGGTCACCACCCAGATATCGCGGCGGGCGTCTCGGCGAATCTTTCGCGCCTCGTAACGTCGCTGGAGCTGTCTGGCTTCCTCGTTCACGCGGCGCCGCACGAAAGCGATTGCGATCCGGCGCGCGATTGCGGTGTGTCGCCCGGTGAAACGGACGACTGTGATCATTCGATAGTTTGGATTACCGAGACAATACTCCGGCACGCGATCCCCCGTGGCGCGCGCCTTTGCCCAGTTCGCGGTCGTGGCCAGCACCACAATTGTGGTTTGTCCATCGCCGGTGGATAGCGGGCGACCGTCGATGTCGGTAAAATGCAGCGCGTACTTTTGTCCGATAACAAGCGCGTCGCAGCGCGCCAGTGGGCTGGCAAAAAATGAAACAATGGCGAAGAAAAAGAATTGCACGACGCGCCGCGTCACAAGTAAGCAAATTGACGACGATGTCGCGCAGTGACAAGCTGAGGCTGTTGGCATTGCCATTGCGCGTGGCTTCTCAATTGGCCGAAACCGCCGGCCGCTTCCGCATGGGGCTGGTGATTCTCTTGGTTTGGGCCGCCGCGGGTTGCGATCCGATCGGTTCTTCGCGTCGGGAACAATTAATGCAGGATGCCGACGGCAAAGCGGCCCAGGGCGATTTCAGCCGGGCCATCAACCTGTACGAGGCGGCGCTGGACGATTCCCAGAACGCTCGCAACGCCGAGGTCCACTACAAGCTGGCTCTGGTTTACGACGACAAGCTGAACGATCCCGTGAGCGCGCTGCACCATTTCAGACGCTACCTGGCGCTCGCGCCCAACGGCCCGCACGCAAACGAAGTGAAAAATTCCATCAAACACGACGAGCTCGCCGCGCTGACTGTTTTGTCGGGCGATTCCGTTATCACGCGGGCTGAGGCGGCCCGGCTGCGCAACGAAAATTTCGCGCTGCGCAAGGCGCTCGAGGCGCGGGCCGGCGCGTTGCGAAATCTGACGGAAAAAACCGGCGTTGATGAGGTTTCAAAGAAAACGGCCACAAATAAAGTTGGCCGCACTTATGTGGTCCAGTCTGGCGACACTCTGTTTTCGATCTCCCGAAGATTTTATAAAACCTCCCGTCGCTGGAAAGAGATTCTCAACGCAAACAAAAAAAATATACGCGATCCGAAGAAATTGACGGTGGGCGAAACGCTCATTATTCCCTAGGCAGATGCGGAGGAACTTCGCCGCCTTGGGATGTTCGCCGGTTTATCCCGAGCAGCTCGCGTTGCCACGGGAGCAGTAGCTCCAAAGCGCGCGCGTCGTCCGCCGCCACTGCCTCAAGCGCGCTTCGCGCGGCGATGAAAGAGGGTTCGAGGCCGAGCCGCTCAGCGCTCCGGTCGCGTTGCCTCCGCAACGCCTCGGCGCGGCGAAGGGTCTCTGCGCTGTGCCGCCTGCCGCCGCGTTGTGGAAACGCCGGCCATTGCGACTCGGGCAATTCCAGCGCGCCGCGGGCCGCCTCGTGAAAGGCTCTGCGGCGCCGGGCGGAAAAGTGTTTGTAATCAGGGGCGCCACCTGAGGCAAATTTTGCCGCGGCGTCGAGAAGCTCGTGATTTTGCAGGATATGAAAGGGTGGCCGATCCACCCGTTCTGCTTCGTTTTCTCGCCAATGCCAGAGAGCGCGCAGCACAGCCGCGGCGCGTCGCCGAAGCGCGCCAGAGCCGGGAATGCGCCACAGCTCGTCCGGGGCGCGAACGCGCGATACCGCAGACTGTTCAATGGCTCGCTGGCATGACTGAAGCAACCAGTCCAGGCGTCCCAGTTGCACGAGCTCGACCGTCATCTTTTCCGCCAGCGGCAATAAATAGCGCACGTCGTTGATCGCGTAGCGAGCCATCTGAGCCGATAAAGGTCGTCTGGCCCAGTTTGCCTTTTGTGAACCCTTCGGCAGCGCCACTCCAAAATAGCGTTTTACCAGCGCGGCCAGACCAAATTCGCGGATGCCAAGCAGGCGGGCGGCGATCATTGTGTCAAAAATCCTAGAGGCAGCCAGATTCAGGCCGCGCCGCAACATTCGCAGATCGTAATCGGCGCCGTGCAATACCAGTTCTTTTTTCTCGAGCGACCGTCGCAGCGGTTCGAGGTCGAGCCCCGACAGAGGATCAACGATGAAATGGCGGGCCTTCAGCTGTTCCAGCCGGCGCTGCGTGCCCGTATTCCTCTGTTGTGCCGCCACCGCAGCGCCGGCGCAAGGCGCCGAAACACTGATCTGGAGCAGACAAAGTTTCTCCCGGTACGAATGGAGGCTGTCGGCTTCAATATCTAGCGCCACCTGGTCGGCAGCGTCGATGTGCTCGAGCAAATCGCGCAACTGGAAATCCGTTGCGACCCATGCCCAGTCCAATGGCCAATCAGAGGCGTCCGATTCCGAAACGATGCCGGGACCCGAATGGCAGGCAATGGAGGTCAACGATTGCTTCGCCGCGCTCATCGATCCGCTTATCGCAACCCGCTTAACAACAGCTCGGCGTTGGTCTTGGTGGCATTCAGATTTTCTATGAGTTTCTCCATCGCTTCCAGGGGCGGCAGCGCGGCCATGGCCTTGCGCAACACGAGAATCCTCTCCCATTCGTCCGGATGATAGAGCAATTCGTCGCGGCGCGTAGCGGAGAGCAGGGGATGGATGGCCGGATAAATACGCTTCTCCTGCAGCGCGCGATCGAGATGCAACTCCATGTTGCCCGTGCCTTTGAACTCTTCGAAAATCAACTCGTCCATTCGGCTGCCGGTCTCGATCAGCGCGGTGGCGAGAATGGTGAGGCTGCCGCCTTCCTCCACGTTGCGGGCTGAGCCGAAAAATTTTTTCGGTTTGATGAGAGCCTTGGCTTCCACGCCACCGGACATGAGCCGGCCCTTGCCGGGCTGCAGGTTGTTATAGCCGCGCGAAAGCCGCGTGAGACTGTCCAGCAGCAACACGACGTCCTGTTTGAGTTCCACGAGGCGTTTGGCGCGTTCCAGCACCATTTCGGCCACCTGCACATGCCGGTGCACGCTCTCGTCAAAATTGGAATGGTAAATCTGACAATCAATTTCCCGTTCCAGATCGGTTACTTCCTCCGGGCGCTCGTCCACGAGCAGCAGAATCAACACAATCTCGGGATGGTTTATCCGAATCGCTTTGGCGATTTCCTTCAGTAAAATGGTTTTGCCCGCGCGCGGCGGCGCGACAATGAGACCGCGCTGGCCGCGCCCCAGGGGAGCCAGCAGATCCACCGCGCGCGCGCTGATGGAATTTGTCTTCGCATTTTCCAAAATGATTCGGCCCTGCGGAAACTGCGGGGTGAGTTTTTCGAAATCGATCGGCTCCCTCCACTGGTTGGCCGGCTGGCCCTCGATGGAGGTGACCGATTCGAGAGTCAGAAATTTTTCTCGGTTCACGGGCAGCCGAATCGTTCCGGCAAGCTTTTGTCCCGGCCGCAGATGGTACTGCTCCACGATTGCCCGCGGAACTGAGACATCCTCGGGAACAGGCAAAAAGTTCAGGTGCGGCCAGCGCAGCATGGCCGAGGAATCGCTGATCTGATCGAGAAAACCTTCCGCGGTCACAGTGGCGCCGGTGGACAAGGCAGCCCGAATCACGTCAAGGATGTGGTGGTGACGCGAGCGCGCGGGGTGCAGTTGCAAATCCCATTCGCGCGCCAGCGCCTTGAGCTTTTGCTCCGAAACTGTCTGCAACTGGTTCAGGTGCAGCGAACGCAAACCGGTGGCAGCTGCCGTCGCGTGCGGGCTGTCCCCAACCGGCGCGTCGGGCGCTCGGTCCCCTCGGCGCTGCGGCGCGGCTCCTTCACTTTCGCCATGTGCAGGCGCGGTCTTTAAGTTTTGCTCCATGATTGGTTTTCCCAGAGCGCGGCGAGGTAGCGCGCCTGCCCTTCGAGCGTCGCGCGGTCGCCGTTGTTCCAGACTACGTGATCTGCGCGGGCGATTTTTTCCTCAAGCGGCATCTGGGATTTGATCATCTGTTCGGCTTCCTCGAGCGTGATGGACATTCGTTTCATTAGCCGACGCAACTGCACCGGCCGGGAACAGGCAACCACCACCACGCCATCGCATAATTCTTCACCGCCGGTCTCGTAGAGAAGTGGAATATCAGCAAAGAAAAACTCTGAGGATTGATGATACGTTTTCGCTTCAGCCGCCCACTGGCGGCGAATCCGGGGATGCAAAATCCGTTCCAGAACGCGTCTCTGTGCCGCGTCTCTAAATACAATGGCTCGAACTCTCTCCCGATTCAAGTCGCCGGATGGTAAAAAGACTTCGTCGCCAAACTTTTCGCGGATTTCGCGTTGCACCTCCGGAACTTCGGCGACGCTGCGGGCAGCTTCGTCCGCATCGAAAAACTTTGCGCCGGCAATGATTTGCCGCAGGCAATGGCAAAAGGCACTTTTTCCCGTGGAAATTCCACCGGTTATCCCAATGGCAGGCATGATTCGATAACGACAGCGGCCGGCAAGGCACGAGGCTTTTACGGAGAATAAAGACACGCAATTTGGCTGCAACTCCAGCGCAAACCCCGCAAAAATGAAAATCCAATTTTGTCCCTGAGCGTTCAACACGCTTCGAAGCGGAGGAAGCAACGCCGTCGCCCAGGCTGTTTGAACGCCATGCGCAACGCTTTCCAGACAAGAACGGAGCATCCTGCTTAAGTTTCTCTGTGGACCTGAATCATATCTTTCTGTTTCTCGCCCTTATTTCGCCACTGCTGGTATTGGCCCGGACGTTGCGCCCCGGAGGGCCCCATCGCGGGTGGCGCATCGCGGCGCTGATTGTCCTGGGCGTCACGGCGCTCACTTGGATCTGTGCGCCAAGGATTGCCGGTTACGCAGGCGGTTTAGCCTGGATGTTTCTGCTGTTCCTGCCGGCCATCGGACTGCGCAAGGTGACGGAATTTGCCGAGCGTGGCGACTACCGGGCCGCCAGAATCCTTGGAACAATTCTCCAGCCGCTGCATCCCAGCGATGGATTGCGCCGGCAACTGCAATTATTTCGCCATTTGGAAAGTGAAGCGGCAAAGCGCCCTCGCGCGGTTTTCGCGCGGCTCCCGCACGGCCAGGTCCAGAAGCTTCGGAGGGCGCCTGCTGTGATGACATTGATTTTGCTCAACATAGCGGCGTTTGTTTTCGAGATTTCCGCCGGTGACTGGACGGATCCGGGCGTCCTTCGTCGGGTGGGCGCGCTTGATCCTTACGCCGTCGTGGAGCGAGGCGAATACTGGCGCCTGTTCAGCGCGCTCTTTTTGCATGGAGGCATTGCGCATCTGGGTTTCAACCTCTTTGCTCTTTACGTGCTTGGTCCGCCGCTGGAACGGGCCATTGGCAGTCTGCGTTTTGTGATCTGCTACGTGATCTCTGGGCTGGCGTCGAGCGCCGGAGTCGTGGCGCTGACAGTACTCGGTCTGGTGGATGTGGATCTGTTGGTCGGCGCGTCGGGTTGCATCATGGGCGTGGTTGGCGCCTGGGCCGGTTTTTGGATTCGGCATCGCAGCGCTCCGCAAGCGCGGCAGCAGATCGGCAATGTGCTGTTGATCGTGGCCATTCAGACTGCGTTTGACCTTTCGACTCCGCAGGTCAGCCTGTCGGCGCACGTGGGCGGACTGATCGCCGGGTTCTTCCTGGGCTTGATCCTCGCGCCGACGCGCCAGGTCAAAAGCACCGAGCACCGGAACGGCTAACTCCCGGTCTCAACTTGCCGCGCGAAGTTTTCTCGATTAACTGCCGCTCTATCCTCCCTGCTTCCGCAATGTTCGGGTTTCAATTCCAAACGCGCCGCCAAGCTCAACCTGACCTGACTCGGCTCGGTGACAGTGAAGCTCCCGCTTATGCCAAACTTTCAAACCTATAATGTGACTCCGATTTTACCGACGGCGCTGGAACCGCTGCGGGAGCTGAGTTTCAACCTCTGGTGGACGTGGGAACCGGCAGCCCGCCGTCTGTTCCGACACCTGGATCCCGGCCTTTGGGACCGAACCAATCATAACCCGGTGCGGATGCTGCAGCTGTCGCGGCAGTCCCGGCTGGAAGAACTGGCGCAGGACAAAGCTTTTTTGCGCGAGCTCAAGCAGGTGTTTGATGAATTTCAGAAATATCTCGGACGGCAGGATACCTTCGGAAAGACTGGCGCCGGCAGCGCCATTAAAAATCCCATCGCCTATTTTTCCGCCGAGTTTGGGTTTCACGAATCCATCCCCAATTATTCCGGAGGTCTGGGCATACTGGCCAGCGACCATTGCAAATCGGCGAGCGATCTCGACCTGAAGTTTGTCGCCATCGGCCTGTTGTATCGCCACGGCTATTTCCGACAACAGATCAACAAGGACGGCATTCAACAAGCGGTCAATCTCAATCAGAATTTTTACCATCTGCCGATTCGCGAGGTGCGGCGCGGTGAAGAGAAAATTCGGGTCTCCGTGCCGATTCTGGATCGCCAGGTTTTCGCCAGGATTTGGGAGCTGCGCGTCGGCCGCGTCCACGTTTACCTGCTCGATACCGATATCCCGGAGAACAACGCGGAAGATCGCCTGATCACCGCCGAGTTGTATGGGGGCGATCTGGAGATGCGAATGCGGCAGGAGATCCTGCTGGGGATTGGCGGCGTCAAGGCGCTCTCTGCTCTTGGCATTCAGCCCGATGTCTTTCACATGAACGAGGGGCACTCGGCCTTTCTGGCGCTGGAGCGCATCCGGTTACAGATCGTGGAGAACAAACTCGATTTTTATTCCGCTCTGCAGGTGGTCGCGGCGGCCAATGTTTTCACCACGCATACGCCGGTCCCTGCCGGTCACGATTCTTTCCCGCGTGAAATGATGCAAAAATACTTTGGGGATTTCGCCAGGGAACTGGGCCTTCCTTTCGAGGAGTTCTTCTCGTTCGGGCAGACGCGGCTCAATGCCGATGACCCCTTTAGCATGACCATTCTGGCCCTGCGCCTGAGCCGGCACGCCAATGGAGTGAGCCAACTGCACGGAGAAGTCACACGATCGCTGTGGAAGGATGTTTGGGCGGGCGTCCCGGTAAACGAGGTCCCCATCATCAGCGTAACAAACGGGATCCACACCAAAACCTGGATGGCGCCCGAGTTCTCCGCGCTCTACCGCAAGCATCTTGGCGCCTGGGAAGAGCACCTCACCGAACCCGAGTTCTGGCGCGGCGTCATTGACATTCCCGACGCGCAACTGTGGGAAACGCATCAACAACTCAAGCTGCGTCTCATCGAATTTGTGCGCGAACGGGTGCGCCGCCAGCGGGAGCGGCTGGGCGAATCGCCGGAATCGATCCGCAGAGTAAACAGACTGCTGGATCCGGAGGTGTTGACGATCGCCTTCGCCCGGCGCTTTGCCACTTACAAACGCGCCACGCTGCTGTTCCGGGACAAGGAACGCCTCAAGCGCCTGCTCAACGACACGGCGCGGCCGGTGCAGTTCATTTTCGCAGGCAAAGCGCATCCGCGCGATGAAGCCGGTAAAGCGCTCATCCAGGAGGTGTACCTTTTCAGCCGCGAGAGCGGAGTAGAAAACCGCTTCGTTTTTCTGGAAGACTACGACAGTTATATCGCGCGGCGCCTGTTGCAGGGCGCAGACCTTTGGTTGAACCATCCGCTGCGACCGCTGGAAGCAAGCGGCACCAGCGGCATGAAAGCCGCGCCCAACGGCGTGATCAACCTGAGCGTGCTCGACGGCTGGTGGCGCGAAGGTTACAACGGCAGCAACGGCTGGGCCATCAGCCCGGAAATCAGCAACGGTACAACCGAATTCCAAAATGAGGTGGACGCCACCAGTCTCTACCAATTGCTCGAGAACCAGATCATTCCCCTCTACTACGCCAAGCCGGACGGCAAACTCCCGCTGGCCTGGCTGCAATTGATGCGCGAATCCATTCGCAGCGTTACGCCGGTCTTTAACACCCAGCGCATGGTCAGGGAATACACGGAAAAGCTCTATCTTCCCGCAGCCAGATCCCATGAGAATTTCTCCCGGGACGGCTGCGGCGCGGCGGTGGAATTGAGTCGGTGGAAATCGCAAATGCGCAAGGATTGGCCCCAGGTGCGCGTCCTGGAAGTACACGTGGCGAACAAGGACCGACAAAACATCCTGGTGGGCGAATCATTGCAGATCAGCGCGCGCGTTCATCTCGGTCCTGTCGATCCCGGCAACGTGCGCGTGGAAGCTTATCACGGCGAGATGAACAACGGCGATATCCGCAATCCATCGGCCACGCTTCTGAAGCAAACCAGCGCCGATGGGGCTGGCAATTACATTTACGAAGGCGCGGTGCCGGCGACAGAAAGCGGCACATACGGTTTCAGCGTGCGCGTCGTGCCGACGCACCCCTCCCTTTCGCAGCAGCACGAGCTGCGGTTGATTACCTGGTCGTAGCCGGCGCCGGGCGCCGCCGCGCCCGAGGACGTGTTACAGATGCCGCGCCGGCGGCGTCACGCCCAGAGAGGCGGCGATGATCAAGACCACGGCGCCCAGACAAACTTCGCACAGCACGTTGAACCGAAGCCGGGAAAGCGCCATTGCGTCTGTTTGCTCTGGCAACGCTCGACGGATCAGGAAACGATTGCACCCGCCCAGACACACCAGAATCGCAAACAAAATGATCTTTAATAAAACAAGCCTTCCGTAAGGGGTCGTCAAAAGGGCGTGCACGGAACCAAGCAGCAGGCAGCTATTGGAAATGCCGCTGGCCAAAAGCATACTCACACAGCATAAACTCACGGTTGAAAAACGCCGCAGGACTCGGATCGCGCCGTGGCCTGTGGCGCACGGGCTGGAGAGAAAGATGGCCAGCGGGGTCAGCCCGCCAATCCACGCGCCTGCCGCGCAAAGATGAAGCGTGTCGCTGCCCAGACCCAGCGCGTCCCGTTCCGCGGCAGCCGCATGACTAATCCATGCCAGTGAGCCGAGGCAAACCATACCGAGTAACCAAAGGATCCGACGCGGCGTGCGACGTTGAGTTGCCTTGCGCAGCGTCAAAGCCACAAGCACAAACAATCCCGTTATCAGGCTCAGGCGAATCAGCCAGACGCGACCAAACAGAGTATCGAAAAGCACTGGCTGCCACGCTGTCCTGGCAAATGCAGCCTTGAGCGGCAAACTGTTCATGCTGGCCACTTCCAACCAACACCAAAGCAGCCACGACACGAACGCTGTGATCAGACTCCAACACGCCACACGGAACAGGCGCCGTTCAATCCCATGCAACGCGCCGGCCTCATCGCAACCTTTCCCGCCAGGTATCACAGCGTTGAAGGTGAATATTCCCGCCAAAAGAATTGTCGCGGCAAGATGCGCCGCGCGGAGGACAATCAATTGCGCGCTGTACATCGCCGAAAAACAGGCCTAACGAGCGATGCGAAACGTATAGCTGCCGGTCGTCACGTGTGTATCGACCGAAACCACCCGCCATACAACCTTGTAAATCCCCGGGTCCAGTCGCGGCAGAGAAACGCGCAGCAACGCGCGATCGGCGCGATCCAGGCGCACGTCGCGTTTGTCCACCTGTTTCCCGGCTGTGTCAAAGACGCGAACGCTGCTGAACGCAGGCTCAATTTTCTCTGTAAATCGAATTCGAATTTCCGGCGGCGAGGTTTGCACGACGCTGCCGACACCTGGCGTCGCATCCTTCAGAAATGCGTGCCCTTCCACCCGCGCGGCGCAAGCCACAACGATCAAAACGAAACTGACAAGGCTACGCTTCATTGCCTGCCTCCAAACAGCGGTCGCCCCAGACTGTGCGGAAAGAGATCGTCCACAAAAAAGTGCAGCTGAGCGATCACGCCCACATTTTTGCCGGTGCGCTCGTTAATCGGGACAACCGCTTCGATTCCCAGCTGGAAAAACTTTCCCGCCCAGAGAACGCCGGGATTTACCGTGCCGGTCGTCTGGCCTTCCGCGCCGCGGTTTAACGGCGTTTCAAAGGCAAATTCCACCAGCGGGATCAAATGATCCAGGGGCGGACGCAGGCCGACATCTCGCACCTGCTCCTGCAGATAGAGAAGACTGTATTCCAGCGCAAAACCGTATTGGAACGCAGCGGGATGCCGTTCGATCTCCAGTTCGCGTTCGCCTGTCTGCTCGTTCACGGCAAATGCTCGGGTGCTGGCGCTGGCGGGGATGGAAACTCCCAAAACCCCGGTCACTGCAAACGGACGAAGCAGCCAAAAATCCTGCGACAAATCGCCCAGGCCTTTGCCCAGGAAAAGCGCAGGCGCCCATGTGCTGAAGGAATCGGCGCCGATTGAGCGTGAGCCGGTGCCGCCGATTTCCACACCAAGGCCAATGGAAACGATCGCTTCATGCACCGCATTCTTGAGCAGTTGATATTTCAACCCCAGTTCCAGATTTCCAAAGCCATTTGCCGCGCGCCCTCTTGATGGGTCGAGCACGGTAAAACCATCGCCGATTTCGATGGCCAACTCCGGCGTAATGCGTTTGGAAAGCTCGACCGAAATTTCGGTCTCGCGCGTTCCGCCTTCCTCCGGTGTCCTGATCGTGCTCACTGTCGGCAGCGACAATTCGTCGGCGACAAAGGGATCATCCGTTGAAAGCGTCGCGGGGAAAAAACGCGCTCCGGCAAAGCCATGGCCGAAAGCGCAGGTGCTCGCGCCGAATTGGCATGCGGCGCAAATCAGCAAAAAAAACAAAGAGAAATATTTCATCACAAATCCTCCGAAATGGAAACAACACCGCGACGGCTGCGCGGCGGTTCCCGGTTGCTTTACGCGCGCGACTACGACCCGTGCACTCGCACGGCGCAGTCAGACCCAACGCCAATTAACCCGGCAGCAACCGGGGCGGCGGGACCGGAGGCGATTGCACAACCTGGCCGAAAGAAAAATCGCGTGGCAGGTAATCGAAGAGAACGAACGGCCGCCAGAGGCAAACGGCGCGCCGCACACAAATCATGTCCAGCTTCTGCGTCGGCGTTTGGAGGTCCGATTTCTTTTCGGTACTTTTTCCAACATTCACCAGGCGGCAAATTGAGCAGGGATGCGCGCCATCGAACGTTTGGGTGATTGCCTGACACAACGGCGCGCGCTTCGAATAGGCGATCAGCATGTTGGTCCAGGCGACCGATTGCAACGCCACCCAGTGCAGGCCGATCGCGCAGCAAACAGCTGCGATCGCCAAAAGCCGGCCAGCCTTCCAAAGCACGCGTGCGAGCCTAGACGAGTTGCCCTCCCAGGGTCAAGCAAATGCGCCTGCTTTAACGCAGATGCTGGCCGGCTGGCACAAATTCACCGTTACCTTCATCGAGATAAACCGTTGAACCAACGCGCGAGATTTTGAGCGATTGCTGCCAGACGCCTCCGGGCAGGTCTCTGTGACAGTCGATCGTGCGGGTTTCGGTTCGTAAATTTGCCGCTGCGCGTTCATTTTCGTCGCCAACCAAGGCTTCGAACAAGACTCTGCCATCCATCTTTTGCGCCGGAGGGATTCCGAGAATATGCAGAATGGTGGGGGCGAGATCGATATTTCCCGTGGGCAGTTCATCAGTTTTGCCACGCCGAATGTCGGGTCCGGCGGCGATGAGAAGGTTGTGCATATCGAAACGGCTGAGCGTAACGTGAGTCCCCTCGCCCGCCGCTCGCTGCCAGTCTGCATCGATCATTCCCGGAACGCCGAACTGATTTTTCGCGTCGTTCCAGCGAAAAGCCATCACCACATCTGGCGCAGAATCGCTTTGAATTCCTGCCTGATCCAGCCCGAAGGTTCCCTCGATCGGTTTTCTGCCAAAGATCACGCCGGCAAAATCTGTTCGCTGCAAAAATTCCACCAGGCGGCGCGTTACCGTCGCATCGGCCCCAGTCACATAGAACAAAACGCTCCCGCCGTTGCCCACCAACATGATATCGCCGGGTTTTGGCTCCGCATCGAATTCAGTTTTTGCAATGAAACCTGCCCCGTTCAGGATTTTTCGCAGATCGATCGAGCGTCTTATCGTTGAGAACCCGTGGTCGGAAACGACGAACACGTCCGTTGTCTCACGCTCGCCGCGGCGCTCCAGCTCCCCGAGGATGGCTGCCAGCTGGTCGTCGGACGACTTGATCGCGGCAAGAGCGGCAGGCGCACCGGGAGCGGATTCATGCTGCGTCAGATCCGGTTCGCCCAGCCAGAGAATTGAAAGCGCGGGCACCTCTTTGCTCCAAAGGAAATCCTTCATGGCTTTGGTTGTCCAGGCATCGCGTTCCAAATGTGCGGATGGAAATGGACCGAGCGATTTTACAATGGGCGCAAGAACCGCAGCCGGCAGACAATTGCCGGCAAAAAGCGTGGCGCTACGCCCCGCGGATCGCGTCCCTGCAAAACGATCGAGCAAAAGCCCCACTGTTTTCGCGCTGGCAACCGCTGTTCGCCGCCCCGCGCGCTGGATCAATTCGGTGATGGTTGGAACGCCAATGTACTTGCCGCCGCGGAGCTCATCGCCCTTTTGCACGACCGCGGGATTTTCCACGCTGATCGATCGCTTCGGATCGATTTCCCGCCGATAAACATAGTTGGCGATCACGCCGCTCCTGCCGGGGTAAACACCCGTGACAATCGCCGTGCCGTTTACCTGTGTGGCGCTGGGATAGACCGGATGATGATTGCGAAATGTCACGCCCTCACGCGCCAGTTTCCAGAGTGTCGGCGTGGTTTTTTCGCTCACAAAATCGGGACGCATCCCGTCCCAGACCACAATCACCGCATGTCGCGCTCCGATCGCTTCAGCGGCCGGGACGATCGTAAAACACAACAACGCCAAGAAAGGCAGCGCCTTTTTCCAAAACATCGCGCAAGCATAAGGAACCAATGGGGCAGTCTGCAACCGCCGTCGGCCGCTTTGGAAAGCGGCTCTCCCTGAGTTACGCTTCGCAATGCTGAGAATTACCGCCGCCGGGCTCGCCAGTCTCTTTTCTGCCGCCGCATTGGCGGCTCCCATGATTCCCACGGCCCCGGGAACCGCCTGGCGCTACAATCTGACTGAAGAAATCGGAAAAGGCCTCGATGTTGCCAACGCCAAACGCGACGCCGACGGCAAAATTCGTTGCCCGGTCCTCTACCGCCTCGAGGGAATCCAAAACATTGATGGGAAGAATCTGCTCAAGTTTGAAATGCACCGCGACGGCCTGATCACAAACACCGACTTTCTCATAGTCGATGAAAATGGAATCGCCTGCTGGGGCCGGATGAATCTGGACGGCGAAACCGTACGCTTTAATCCGCCACAGATCATCGTCTCGGCTCCGCTAAAGACCGGCGCGCACTGGGATTTTAATGGACAAGCAGGCGACTTCGCCGTTCGCCAGCATTATGATTTGGTGGGAGAAGAAGACATCGAAGTGCCCGCTGGCGAATTTCACGCCTTTCACATTCATGGCGAGCAAACCGCGCCCAGCCCAATGACAATCGAGCGCTGGTTCGCGCCCGGTACCGGCATTATCAAAGACATCACCATCATGCGCTCTGCAGGCGGCGATCTGCTCCAGCGCATTACTCTCGAATTAACGGAGCGCCCCAAAATTACCGATCGACCCCAGGCAAAGCCGGCAACCGCCCCGAAGCCGCTCTCGGTAAGCGTGTCAAAAGAGCGGCTCGGCCAGCCGGCCACGGCTTTCTCCGCCGACACGCCCGAGATTTATGTGCGCTGGAAAGGCGAACGCTTGCGGAAAGGGGCAAAGGTAAAAGCTGTATGGATTGCCGAGGATATCGGCGAAGATTTTCCCCGCGACTACAAAGTGGACGAAGCCTCAACCATTGTGGAAACGCCCGATGCCCACGGAATCTTCACTCTGGCGCGACCCGAGAACGGTTGGGCCGCCGGCCGGTATCGCGTGGAATTGTACGTGGACGACACGCTGGTGGACAGCGTCACCGTCAATATTGCCCAATGATTGCGCATTCACGGCCCGTTGCCGGCGAGCCTCCACCTTGAAATCGATTTGATTTTCCTGAATCCAAAATGGCGCGCGGTCGCATCGTAACTCACGGAAACCTTCTTCAAATGAAAAAAATCGCGATCGCATTTCTGGCTGCCTGCGCGCTTCTGACATCTGGCTGCCGGTGGGTCGGTGTGCGAGGCGACGGCCAGATCAAAACCCAGGAACGAACAATCGGCGCTTTCGCGGACATCGACGCCCGCGGCGCTTTTTCCATTGAATGGCAGTCTGGGCCACCGTCGCTGCGCATCACCACGGATGGGAATCTGCTTCCGTACATTGAAAGCGACGTCTCTGGGAACACGCTGCACCTGACCACGCACGACCAGATCTGGCCGACACATGACATCAAGGTGGTTGTTTCCAGCCCAACCAGAGCCGGCGCAACGCTTCGCGGCGCCGTCAAGCTCACAGCCAAAGAGCTTGCAGGCACAAAATTCGCTCTGGAAACGCGCGGCGCATCCCGGGTCGTTCTGGCGGGAAACATCGATGAACTTTTGGCAGACATGGCGGGAGCCAGCAAACTCGACGCGGGCGATCTTCAAACCCGGGTCGCGCAAATCTCTACCGCAGGCGCCGGCCACGCCGAAGTCGCCGCGGCCGAGACACTGCGCGTCTCCATCGCAGGCGCCGGCGAAGTCAGATACTCGGGCAATCCAAAGGTTGAAAAACAAATTTCCGGGGCGGGCTCGGTTCGGCGCAAAGAATAATTCAAGCAGCGGCACGCCGCGAGCCTGCGGCGGAGCTGTCTAGCGCGTTCCTTGCCCGCGATCGCAACTGGCCCACTCATCCACGATGCGCGGCAGCGCCGTCGCCGCCGGCTCGCGCAGACGTTGGGTGGCAAACGCTGAGAGCGCGGTTTCCTCGGGATTCACCTCGATCAGTTGGCCGCCGCCCCGGCTGGCACGCAAAGCCCAATCGCTGATATAGGCAAAAAGGGCGGTCGTCCCGGCAACGATCACGGCGCGGCAACCACCGCGAGCGAGATAATCTTCAACCCGCTGCACCTCGTGCCAGGGAAGTTGCTCGCCGAACCAGACTACGCCGGGGCGCGCCAGCGCGTTGCATGTGGGACAACGAACCAGCGCGTCGTTCGTTGAACGCGACGTGGCTGCCGGCTTTGCAGGTTCATCGTTGTCGTTGCCATCGCCGCACGAGTCAGCGCTCCAGGAGCAGCGCGAACAACGGGTAGTAAAAATGTTTCCGTGAATCTGCACGATTTTTTCTTCGGACAATCCAGCTCGGGCATGCAGATCGTCCACATTCTGCGTGACGAGCAGAAATTCCCCGGCGCGCTGAGCGAGTCTGGCGATCGCCGTGTGCGCAGGGTTCGGTTGCGCATCGCGGATGCGCCGCCGCCGCTCGCGATACCATTGCCAGACCAGTTGCGGATCCCGCGCGAACGCCTCGGGCGTCGCCAGCTTCATCGGATCGAGATTGCGCCAGTAACCATCCCTGCCGCGAAACGTCGGGATGCCGCTTTCGGAGAAACACCTGCGCCGGTAATTACCAGGAGCCGCACTCTGTAAGATGGGACAACCGGCAGGTTTTTAAAAGTTCCCGTTGTGACGGCGCGGTTGATGTTGCCAGGGCGGCGTCGGCTTGCCACACTCCGTTTTATGAACGACCAGGAAATTGAGTCCGGCGCGATTCGCGAGATTGAACCCGAGATACGAACGTTGTTTGCAAAGCTGGTCGAACACGACCCGCAGGAAGCAGCCAGAATACTCGAGCCGTATCCGGAGGAGTTTGCGGTGCAGATGCTGGAGCTGCTCAATCCCGCGTCGGCGCTGAAGATCCTCGAGCGCTTCGATTCGCCGCGACGGCAGGCGATTCTGGCCACCGCTTCGCCCGAGACCAACAAGCAATGGATGCGAAACCAGACTTATCCCGAACGGACCATCGGACGATTGATGCAGCCGCCGCTGGCGGTTTTTCGCCCGCAAACGACTGTCGCCGACGCCACCGAGCAGATTCGCCGCCTGGCCCGCAAAACGATTATCACATACGGCTTTGTCACCGACGATGAGGAGAAACTTCTTGGGGTCGTTGTGATGCGCGACATGCTTCTGGCGCACGGCAGCCAGCGCCTGGAGGAAATCATGCTGGCCAATCCGTTCTATCTCACTCCCGAAATGTCCCTCACCGAAGCCATGCGGGCGGTGCTGGTAAGGCATTACCCCGTGTATCCGGTGTGCGACAAGACCGGACGATTGCTCGGTCTGCTGCGCGGCCAGATGCTATTCGAGGCCGAGGCGATTGAACTGAGCGCGCAACCGGGCGAAATGGTCGGCGTAGAGAGAGAAGAACGCCTGACCACTCCCTGGCTGCGAAGCCTGAAATTTCGCCACCCGTGGCTCCAGATTAATTTGTTCTGCGGATTACTGGCTGCCGTGGTTGTCGGATTTTTTCAGGAAACGATCGATCGCATTATTGCGCTGGCGGTGTTTTTGCCGGTGCTCATCGGTCAGGCTGCGAATACCGGGGTGCAGGCGCTGGCGGTCTGCCTGCGCGGGATGACTCTGGGCGATTTGCGAAAAGGCAGAGAACGAACGCTCTTACTCAAGGAGATGTCGCTGGGAACATTAAACGGGGCGCTGACCGGCGTGACCGGCGGGATTGCAATGTTCATCTTTGCCACGATGGTGAAAAGCCCGATCGCTCTGATGTTAAGTGTGGTCGTGTTCCTTGCCATTACCATCAGTTGCTGCTTCAGCGGAGTTGCCGGCGCGATGGTGCCGTTGGCTCTAAAGAAATTCGGCGCCGATCCGGCAACGGCATCCAGCATCGTAGTAACAACCTTCACCGATGTCGGTTGTCTCCTTGTTTTCCTCGGGCTGGCCGCACTGCTGATTTAGCTGCGCATCAGCGCGCTGTTGGTTCACTGCAAATTTAAGAAATAGCCAGAGCGACTCAAACGAGCCACGCCGAAACGCAGTAGCCGGATCAGCTTCCGCTGCCGGGCAACGGTCGAGCTTCGCGCGCAAGGAAAAAGATGGCTTTTCCGTCGGCGACCGCTTATCAATGACTCCCTATGCAAAAACCGATACTCATTTTGATCATGCTCACGCTGTCGGCCTCGCCTCTCTGGGTTTCTGCCGCCTCGGATACGCCGGAGACGCGCCGCCAGGAAGCGGAGCGTTATCTCAAAGCAATGCCGCCCAGAGCAGTGTTCGACGACTTGGCTGATAAGATGGCTGCAAACCTTCCTCCAGACCAACGGGATCAGTTCAAGCGCATGATGACCGCCGACCTGGATATTGCCGCGCTGACCAAAGCAATGACCGACGCGATGGTGAAACACTTCACCACAGAAGAGATCAAGGCGCTCGCCGATTTTTATGGATCGCCAGTGGGAAAATCCGCGATGCAAAAGTTTGGGGCGTACATGGCTGAGCTGATGCCAGTTATCGAGGCCGAGGTGCTAAAAGCACAGGCGAAGATGAGCCACTGATCGTTCATTCCCTCGTCGCGCCCAAGCAGGTCCAAAGAGGCTACGGGTTCATAGACCCGGAGCATTCGGGCGTCGTTCCTTGGAAAGGTTTACTCCCATCCGATCTGGCGACCTTTGTTTTGTTCTTCCAACCAGCTCATCAACGGTTTGAAGTAATCCATCATGGCCCGGGTGGAGATCTCTTCCCCAGTGGCTTCTTTCAACACCTTGCGCCAGTCCTCAGTCGCGCCCTTTTTAAGGATGTTATTCAGCCATGCGCCGACCTCCTTGTTATCGGCGTAGTTACAGGACTGCGGCGGCTGATGCAGAATGTGACGCGCGATGTAGTCATGCAATTGAAACTTGAACACCGTCGCAAAAGCGTAGTTGTAGTAATAGGCCGGCGTGTCGTTGATGTGCGTTTTGCTGGCTGCGTCGCAGAATTCTTCGCCGCGCGGTGACGGCGGTTCAATTCCCTGAAAATCGCCCGCGTATTTCCACCAGCGCGCGTTCCACTGGTCGGGCGGCAGGTTGTGCGCATAGATGTCGGCCTCCCAGTGGGACATGGTTCCGCATGAGAAATAGATGAACGGAATGGAACGGGTGAGGGCGTCATCCAGCAGAAACGCAGTCTTGTCGGGGTGGAATTCGCGCGGCAAAACACCGCGAGACTGCAGATACGGCACCTGGCTGGCAGCGAGCGCGATGAGTTCACCGACGCCTTCGTGAAACCCCGGCGCCGCGCCCAGCCGCAGCAGGTAGGGAACTTCCGGTCGCGAGTAAGCCAGGAAATAATGGCCGTGGCCCAGTTCATGATGGGCGGTGAAAAACCAGCGCGCGTTGGGCTCGATGCTTTGCAGTGAGCGGATGTCGCGTTGAAGATCCACGTGCCAGCACGATGCGTGGGTATTTTTCTTGCGCTTCTCGCCGGGCGGCACAGGATATAAATCCGATTTATCCCAGAAACTTTGCGGCAACGGCGGCAGCCCGAGCCCGGTATAAAATTGCTCCGCCGTCCTGACAATCCATTCCGGGGTTCGGCCTTCGAAATATTTGTCCAGGTTCGCCGCTTCAACCAGCCCGGGCCATTCCTGAGCCCAGCGATTGTTGATCCAGTGCGCCGGAATTTTCTTCGGCACGGGCTGGTGAAATTTTTCTGCCAGCTTGTACTTCGCCCAGGTATGCAATTGGAGGTAAAGCGGGCGCAGAGTGGCCATCCATTCCTCCAGCATTTTGAGCATCTCGTCAGTGGTCATTCCGTACGCGGCGACTTCCAGCGAAAAATAGTCGGGATACTTCATTTCCCTTGCGACGCCGTTTCGGAGGTCGCGCAACCTTACGAGATTCTCCTTGAGCACCGGGCCGATGGCCTTGGAAGCTTCCCACACTGCTTTGCGCTCAGCCAGGTCGGCGCTTTTATCCAGTCGATCGTCGATTTCGTTGGCCGTGATTCTTTTGCCGTTAAGCTGGAATTCGAAGCCGTTCATGAGCGAAGCCTGCCTGGTTTCTGCGGCGACGCGCTTTGCGACCAGCTCCGGATTCGTCATGGGTCCTTCCGCGGCGTTAAGCAGCAGTTGTTTCAACTGGCGAACCGTCAGTTCATTCAGCTCCTTTTCGTGCTTGAGCAATTCACGTGCTTCGGCGATGAGGGCCGGGTTTCCATTGAACGCGGCGTATGCTTTTCCCGCCGCCTCGGCGGCGGCGGCATGCTGCGGGGTCACATCGGTAAGAGCCAGCCATTGCGCTTCGCTGTTCACCCGGTAGAGAGCCTGATAACCCGCGTTGGCCAGCTCGAGAAATCGATCCGCCCGCTCCTGGATCGGCGACGCCGCGCGCAGAGGAAATGAAAGGAAGGAAAATAACGGCAGGATGCACCAGATTTTTGAACAACGCATGGAGGCTAGTTAGACGAAAAAAGAATTGCAGCGCAAGTCGGTCCCTCGGCGACTCTATCGCGGGCGCTTCGTGATTCTCGCGCCTTGTCGATCGCGATCTATTTCAGTTTGAGATTTCCCGGACTCGCCCTGGGATGTCTGTATGCCAACCACAGGAATAGAAATCCCACCACCGGAGTCAGGATATCGCTTGGAAGAACCAGTCCCACGTTACCCGGCGAAAAATTATGCGCGGTTATCATCTGATATATGTGGCCGCCGGCAGCGCCCCACGAGAAGATCGCAGGCGGAATCAGCGTGGCGAAGCGGAACGGCAAACTCGCCTTGAACGCCATAATGCCCGCAACGCCAATGCCAAGGCTGACAAATCCCAATTCCGTTTGAAACGGACTGTTCGCCCACCCGATAAACCTTGCTGCCAGATCGCCAAAAAAGACATGGAATACAAAATTGACCACATAGCTCATCCCGATGGGGAACAGCATGTAGTAGGAAAGAAATGATTCGGCGACGTTGCTGCCAGTCCTGGGCTTGCCTGCCAGGGCCATCAGCGCTGCAGCCAAACCAAGAATCAAAAACGCGACAAAGTAGTTGCCGATTAAGAAGCCAACCAGCGAATAGATGTTATCCACGTCGCCAAACCTAATTCTTGTCCAAAGCGGCAGTGAAGCAATTTGTTCGACTCTGGACTTGATACCGCGGCGGTAATTTGTCTAACTCCACATTTCAACATGAAAATTTTAGCTGCAGACCCGTTGTTGCCGCTTCGCATTGTCGCCGGGATTGGATTTGTGGCCATGCTCGTCGCTTATCTTCATGTGCTGCGGCACTTGCGTCAGATCGAGAAAACGATCGTAGCCGATAACCTTGTGCCGCGGGAGTTGGGAGCGCGCAACAACACCGTTCTGATGGTGTGTTTGGTTCCACTTGTCCTTACCGCCCTGCTGCTCTATTTGGCTCTGAAAGCCTGAGCACGATTGCGAGTCTCTTTCCGTGATCTGTCAGCCAGCCGCCGCTGAATCCAGTCCTTCGAGCGCCGCGTCCATTGTGCGGAGGACAGCCCGAAGCCGCGGCTTTATAAACATCCAGACAAAACGCGTGTACGAACAGCCGGCGACAGGCGATGGCCCGCGCTTCCTCGTGGAGCGCCTCTGGCCGCGCGGGATGAAAAGAGAAGCATTGCGCATCGACGCGTGGCTCAGGGAGGTCGCGCCCAGCGACGCGTTGCGCAAATGGTTCGGTCACGCACCGGCCAAGTGGCCCCAATTCCAGCGCCGGTACGCAATGGAACTCGATGCTCATCCGGAATTCTGGCAGCCCTTGCTCAAGGCCGCCCGCAAAGGCAAAATCACGCTCCTTTACAGCGCGCGCGACGCGCAACGCAACAGCGCAGTCGCCTTGAAGGCGTATCTGGAAAAGAAATTGAAGAAGCGATTCGCCGCCGCTTCGCGGCTTTAACCGGAAACGCACT
>Ga0209581_1000755_pt1 | contig 50753 bp, 42 predicted proteins | sample Coa_R2_FD_187160 | JGI IMG/M metagenome (GOLD analysis project Ga0209581, IMG submission 187160) | Surface soil microbial communities from Centralia Pennsylvania, which are recovering from an underground coalmine fire - Coalmine... | ecosystem: Environmental > Terrestrial > Soil > Unclassified ...
GAGCGGACGGATCAGGCGCAGAGTTGGGCCAGGAAGGGCAGACCGGAGGAAAGGAAACCGGCACAAAAAGTCAGGAGGGGAATGGTAAGGCGCATTGCAGACTTTTCACCGGGGGTTACGAGAGAAGGCACCGGTCTTGGCGCCCCTTTCGGAAAGGGGCCGGCGGTCCCGCGCGTTACGTCTTGCGGTCCGTTTGCGAGCGCTTTGCGTTCCGGAATTCCCTCGGACGGACTCGAATCCTCGCGCGACCGTGCGTCGGCGCATGCGCACTCCATGGATGGTGGATCCGAGGCGTTCGATGGCGCGGCCTATGGCTTGATAGAGATCGGAGGCCCTTTCAGTGACGAACTCAGCGGCCCTGGAAGATTTTCTTGGATACGAAGGAAGAAGCGCTGCGGCTTGATGCCAGGTTACAGTTCGAGCGTGGGAAATAGCCACAGGGCTTCGAGGGTGGGAACGGTGGAGAAGGAAGCACGGCATGCCGGCGGTGGCAGAGATTGTCTGGGGCGGCTCCGGCGGGGATGCGCGACTTCCGGTCCGCTTTCGGCGAGCATGAGAGCGCGCGCAGGACGGTTTCGGGAGCGCTTGTCGTCTAGCCGCTCCCAGAACATCCGCTAGCGGTATTGGCCGGTGGTTCCATCTCTGCGTAGTCTTTGAGCTTCCTATAGAGCGTCGTTTTTCCGATCCCCAGCGCTTTGGCCGCAGCCGTGATATCTCCCCTGAATTCACGAACTGCGGCCAGAATGGCTTCCTTTTCGAGCAGCGGAAGGGGCTGCACTTTGTTGGGGGTCAAAGGGGGTTCCTCTAAGGGGCCGATCGCGAAGTCTTTTTCGAGCAAGGCTTCACCGGACCCGAAAGCGAGGGCGCGTTCGAGGGCGTTCTCGAGTTCGCGCACGTTGCCCGGCCAGTCATGCATCAGGAGACGGGAAAGAGCGTCGGGGTGAACGCTGACGGATGTCCACGGGCGGCGGCGCTCGAGAAGCGCTGCGACCAGGAGCGGAATGTCTTCCTTGCGCTGACGGAGGGGAGGTACGGTAATGTGAACGATATTCAGGCGATAGAAGAGATCTTGGCGGAAGGTGCCGTCTGCAACGGCCTTTTCCAGGTCCCTGTGCGTGGCTGCCAGGATGCGGATATCAAGCGGTATCGGGCGCAGTCCACCGAGAGGACGAACCTCGCGCTCTTGAAGCACGCGCAGGAGCTTGCCCTGCAGTCCCAGAGGGAGTTCTCCGATCTCGTCAAGGAACACGGTTCCGGTGTCGGCTGCGGCGAGGAGGCCCTTCTTCTCGCTCCAGGCGCCCGTGAACGCGCCCTTGACGTGGCCGAACAATTCGGACTCGATCAGCGTCGGCGTGAGCGCGGAGCAATCGACAACCACAAAGGGCCCGTTACTTCTGGCGCCGGAAGCGTGGATCAGCCGGGCGACAACCTCCTTGCCGACGCCGGTCTCTCCCGTGATGAGAACCGGGTGTATGCGGGAAGCGATTCGAGAGACAAGGTCACGGATCTGCCGGATGACCGGAGATTCGCCAACCAGAAGACGCGAGGAAGCCTCAGGAGAGAACCGGCGGGCGGGGCGGCGAGGAGGCAGGTCGGCGGTGCTGGCTTGGACCCAACGGGGAAGGTTTTTCTGGAAATCCTCGTTTCGGAAGGGCTTGGTAATGTAATCGAGCGCTCCGAGGCGCATTGCTTCCACGGCGGTGTCGACCGCACCGTACTGGGTGAGAACCACTACCTCCGTGCGGGTATATTTGGTGCGTACGGTTCTGAGCAGGTTCATTCCGCCCAGTTCGGGGATGCGCAGGTCGGTGATTAGCAGGTCGACAGGAGACCGGTCGAGCATGTTTAAGGCTTCTTCCGTCGTACCTGTGGCAGCGGCATCGAACCCGCATTCCGCCGCCAATTCGGTGCAGAGGCTGCGCAGGATGGGTTCGTCGTCCGCAATCACGATGCGCGGGGCGCGGTCGAATTGTGAAGCACCGGTCGAGGGGTTCAATTGCATGGGCAGCTCCTTCGTTTGGGGCTTCGAACACGTGCTATAGGTCCGGGTGGCGAACCGAGGGAAGCTCGTCCGTTCCTCATGACGCCCCCGCCGCCAGAAGCGGACTCAGAAGCGCGTGAATCTTGAGTGCGAGTTCGCTGAGGGTGAAGGGTTTGTGGAGGAGATCCATTCCGTAGCTGAAGGTCTCGGCGGGAAGAACGGATTCACCGGCATATCCGGTGACGAAAAGGATCTTGATGTCCGGGTGGATGCGCCGCAACCGCTGCACGAGTTCCGGGCCGCTCATTTCCGGCATGACGACATCGGTCACCACGAGAGCGATGTCCTTGCTCATGCTCTCGAACTGGGTGAGGGCCTGGTTGGGTGAGTCCGCGCAAAGCGGACGGTATCCCAAATCGGTCAGCTGATCCCGAAGCGTGTTTCTGACGGGCAGGCTGTCTTCGACGACCAGCACGAGTTTGGGAGAGGTGGAGCGGGGAGTGGGAGCCATGGTGCGCTGCGGTTCGAATTGCTGGGAGGCTACCGTGGGGAAGAGGAGGCGGAAGGAGGTCCCTTTGTCCGGCTCGCTTTGGACCTCGATGTGACCCGAGCACTGCCGGACGATGCAGAAGACCGTGTAGAGACCGAGACCGGTTCCCTTGCCTTGTGGTTTTGTCGTGAAGAAGGGTTCAAAGATGCGCTGTTGGAGTTCCTCGCTCATGCCGCAGCCGGTGTCGGAGACTTCAAGACGGAGATAGCGCGTGGGAAGCGTTGCAGGCTGGGAAATGGAAGAAGATTCGGATTCGACGATCTGGGTGGCGATGCGCAAGGTTCCGCCGGCCGGCATGGCGTCCTTGGCGTTGACCGCCAGGTTGAGAATGAGTTGGTAGAGGAGGCCCGTACCGAGAAGGACCTTGACGCCGGGGGCCTGCAGGTGGAGTTGGATGGCGATGTCTTCATGGATCAAACGGCGCAGCATCTCCTGGATCTGCTGTAATTCCATGTCGACTTCAACGGGATAAATCGAAAGTTTTTCCTCGTGGCTGAAGGCAAGGAGCCGGGAGGTCAGGTTCCGGCCTTGGATTGCCGCGTTGACGATGGTGTCGGCTCGGCCGCGGCGCCGATCGGACGGGTCAAGAGACTTAAGGAGGAGCTCCCCATAGCCGAGAATTCCGGAAAGGATGTTGTTGAAGTCGTGGGCGATCCCTTCCGCGAGAAGGGCGACAGCTTCCATCTTTTGCATCCGGCGGATGTGCTGGTCTACTTCGCGTTGCTGCGTTATGTCCTCAACGATCATTTCGAGGTACGCGAGATTCTTCTTTTCGTCTTGGCAGGAGCGCACGTTTGCGCGCACGAGAATGACTTTCCCGTCTTTGCGCCGCCATGCGAGTTCGAGCCCGCTGAGGTGGTCCTGCTTCTTAAGACGGGCGACCAGCCAGCGTCCGTCCCGCGGGTCGTTGAGGATATCGGAGAAGAGGTTGAGCGAAGAGAGTTCCGCGGACGAGGGGTAACCGAGAAATGCCTGAAAAGCATGGTTGAAGATCAAAAAGGTGCCGTCGGCGCGGACCCGGCAAATGCCGCAAGGGGCATCCAGAAAGAGCGAGCGGTATTCGGCCGCGGAAGTGCGGAGAGATTGTTCCGCTCGCGTGCGGTCGGTAACGTCTTTGGCGGTGCCCACGAGCGCGGTTGTCCTTCCGTCGGAATCGCGGGCGGTGAACGCGTTGACTTCCATCCACTTGACGGAATCGGCGGAAGGCAGGATGCGGAACTGGTCGCTGAAGGTGTCCGCGTGGGCGAGAGACTGGAACTTGGCGAGGACACGCGGGGCGTCTTCGGGGTGAAGGATTTCCCCGAAAGAAGCAGGGTCTGCGTAGAGAGATTCGACGGGCCGCCCGCAGATGCGTTCAAAGGCGGGACTTACGTAGAGGGGTTTGAGGGTCTTCGGATCGAGCAGCCAGAAGATCTCCTCGATGTTGTTTGCCATAAGGCGGAAGCGCTCTTCACTGAGCCGGAGCGCGGCCTCGAATTCCTTGCGGGAGGTTATGTCCTGGGCGATGGAAAGCAGGCACGGACGGCCGTCGAGCTCCATCGCAATCATGGAAACCGAACAGATGAGGGGAGTCCCCGTCTTGGTTCGGAAGGAAATTTCTTTGTCCCGGACGGTTCCGGACGTAGCGAGAATTTCGAGTAAGCGTTCGCGATCGGAGGGATCCACCCATAAACCGAGCTCAGCGCTGGTGTGGCCGAGGGCTTCGTCCCGCGAATAGCCGCTGCGGCGCAGGAATGCGTCGTTGACATCGAGAAATCTTCCGTCTTCGAGGCTGGTTATGGCGACAATGCTCGGGCTGCAACGAAACGCGGTCGCGAACCTTTGTTCCGAGCGAATCAGGGCATGTTCGGCTTTCTTTTGCGCTGTCACGTCGTTCCATACGGCGAGGACGCAAGATTGCCCATCGACGGCTATAGGCTGCGCCGAGAAAAGCTTTACGCGGAGTTCCTCGGATTTGCAGCGCGCGTGCACTTCCTGATTGTTCACACTGTGGCCTGCGCGGATCTCCTGGATCATCCCTTCGTATTCGCTTGGATGGACCCATAAGCGCAAATCCCAAGCGGTACGTCCGATGGCTTCCCGGCGGGAAAACCCGGTCTGCTTTTCGAACGTCTCGTTGACATCGAGGAAACGTCCTTCGACGGTTGTCAGGATGGCGAGTTCGATCGGACTCGCCTGGAAGGCTTTCGCAAATTTTTCCTCCGAGCGGCGCAAGGCCATTTCGGCGCGAAGTTGCTGCGTGATGTCGCGAGCCATTCCGCGGACGATGGGAGCGCCGGAGGTATCCCTTTGAAGAACGTTGTGGTATTCCCACAGGCGCAGTTCGCGGGCTTTAGTTAGAACGGGAAGCAACCCGCGCGCAAAGCCGTTTTGCCGGATTTCGGCGAGGTATGCATCGCAGCGGGCGCGGGCCTCGGGAGCGACGAAGTCGCGGAGGGGTTTCCCCAGCAACTCTTCGCTGGAGTAACCGAGTATTTTGAGCGGTGGTTCGTTGACCTCGAGCAGGATACCGTCGAGGTCGTGGGCGCAGAGAAGATCTTGGGAATGTTCGGAGAACTCGCGATAGATTTGCTCCGCATCGCGAAGCGCCTGGGATTGGCGAACGAGTTTTTCCTGGAGAGAATGCCATTGTTCGCGGGATGTCAGGGCGATGATGGCGGGGAGAGTTCGGGCAACGACAAAGGCAGCTGGAAGAGAAGACGCCGCCGCCGCGAATTTGGCCGCGTCGGAGGCCCAATGGGCGGGATACCATTGGTTCAAGACCTCCGTGAGCTCCACGATCCCGCACGCCGCAAGGAAAATGCCGACCCAAAAGCAAAGGGAACGCATGGCATTGTCCCGGGATTTTCTGAGGGACAAGAAGAAACCGAGGGGAAGTGCGAAAAAGGCGGCAACCATGAGGGCATTGGCCACAAGGCGGAGCCAAAAGAGGGAGCCTGCAGCCTGGTGAAGAAAGAAGCATGCCGTGGGGGAGGGGAACACTCTCAAAGGCATGGTGCCACCTGCCTCTTGGGTTTCGGAGGAGCGGCTTGGGGCTCCGGGCGGCGTTCGAGGCTGGCTTGCACCAGGGCGTCGGATGGGAAGCGGTGCGGAAACCGAACGTCACGAATGGCTGAGCGGCGCTTTCGTGGACGCAGGTGTTTCGACGGAGCTCCGGTCGAATACAGGTTTTCTGGTACGCAAGGCACCACGTCCGCCGGGCGCTGGGGCGCAATTATATTATACAAGTGTATTGAACCTAAAGTAAAGTACAGCTAGGCCGACGTACCCACGCTTGTGCGTACAACGGTCTGGACTTGGCCAGCCGCGGTCCCGCGATGCGGTCTGTTAGCACCCTTATGGCTGCTTTGCTCCGGCGAATGTTACTTTGCTTGGTATTCCAAGCAAGGTAATCCTCTTGGAGGAAGCAAAGACCTGTTTTTTGAGATGTTTCACAATGAAACATGAGAAGCAACATGGATTACTGTTTTGCGCCACATCCGGTGGAATTGACGAGTGGTCCCATTGCGTTATCCCCATGAGGGAGTTTTCTTGGGTGTATGGCGAGGATTTTTTATTGTGGAGGCACGTTTGGCGGCATGGGCACCCTGCGTGCCATCGTTTCCCCCAGTGATCTTGCGGAGGTCCTGGAGCCCGGCGCGGAATTCGTGGGTTGTTCGTTCCCGGATCTAAGGCAAGAAACCGCTTGCACGGTCATTGAGATCTTGCTTGGGGAGCAAGATGCGAATCGGCGCGCAGGATTCTATCTCCTGCGGAGCGCGCCCGTCGATTTCGAAGGCAGGCTGCGCAGCTATTACGAAGCACAAGGAAGAAAGATCTAGGCCGACTGTCGTCTCGCATCGCCACCTGGAATGCCGAGTGATATCGCTCCATTTTGAAACGGCCTTCCGTTCTGGCACACCCAATTTGTTTCTTTTTGGATAAATCCACGCTTCGCGCGCCGGTAAGTCCTTTGTAGAAAGCACATCCCTGAATGGAGAACGCCATGCAGTCACTCGCTTCCGAGTTTCTGAGAGCTCTGGGGCTATTGAATGATGTTTCGCGGAATCATTGCCGCCGTGATCGGGTGTTTCTCCTTGTGCGCGATTGCGCGAGCGCAAGAAGTCGTGGCAAGTACTTCCGCCGTCGCGGATTCAGAAGGGATGAGCCGCGGCTTGGACTTTAGCGAGGTTGTTGTTCCCATCGCGTCCGTGAAACTCAGACCTTCGGTGAAGATGGGGCTCACGGGGAATTTGAGTCCCAGCCTCCACGTAGGTGCGGGATTTGGATCGGGGTTCTGCCTGGATGCCGAGTGCCGCTTTATCGCCACGAACTATCACGTCGCAATGCTGGCGGAAGCCCGAAAGATCAAGGGAGAAAAGGTTGTCCACCGGTATCTCGGAACCGGACCGAAAGACAACGGAGCGACTCCGAACTTTCTCCCCGGCTATGGAGTGCTGCCGTATGCCGTGGATCGCGACCTCGCGATTCTGGAGGTCGAGCGGCCTCTGCGCCGTCATCATGGAGCCGCGTACAGTTTGGACGAACTGGAGGCAGGTCAGGAGGTGGACATCTACGGGTATCCGAATGTGTCCATCAATCCGAAACGTAAACTGACAAAGATTCCTGCAACCTTCCGGGCTCCGACGACGTCGGGACTTCTCGCCTTTGCCTATGAAACCACCGCCGGCCGACCTTTGAACATTCACGGCGCGAGCGGCGGCATCGTTGTGGACAGGAAAAGCGGAAGAGTGGTTGGGGTGCTGAGCGGTACCTCGGACGGGATGGCGCTTGCCGTTCCGGTTCAGAATCTCGTGGATTTCGTGAGCAAAGCGCAGCCTTTCTTGGCGCAAAGGCTCTTCCCTTTGGCGGCGACGACCGTCGTTTCCCCGGTGCCCGGGGATCTTTACGCGAAGTTCGTGCCGCCCCGTGCGTCGGTGCTCGCGCGCCGGCCGGAAGAGCCTCAGGAAGTTGTCTTGTTGCGGCAGAAGGCCGAAGCGCTGGCGGACGGCATGCGCAACTTCATTGCCGTACAGAGCTTCGCCTGGGGCTCGGGCAATCAGGACCCGCGCGCGGAAGCGGAGTACGAGGTGCAGGTGATCGACGGATCGCAGCGCTTTCGGGAATACCCGGATGGAAAGAAGGAATTGGAGCAGCCGCCATATCCTCATCTGAGCGGGTGGGTTCTTCCGTCGGACCAATGGTCGACGCTGCCGAAAATGGTGGGGACGGAGTATCGCTTGAAGATTCGGCAAGCGGCGGACGCGGTCGTCCGCAACAAGCGATTCAAGGTTTTTCAATATTACGCAAGCGCCGAAGACAACCTGTGTCCTTTCGCGCCGGTGGAAGATTTTGGGTTCTTTTCGGTCACCAAGACGGTGGCAGTCGCGTGTTACGGGGAGGTCTGGACCGACGAGGGCACGAACATTGTGCGGATCTCGGAGAACCTGGACCTCTCGGAGAAACGGAAAGATTACCGGGGATGGGAGAGCTATCAGATCGTGCTTACCTACGGCTGGGTCCAGCGGACGAAGGAGAATTCCTGGCTCGTTCCTCTGACGATCTTCACCGAAGCGCGCGAGAAGAAACACGTCTACTGGTGCCGCGGTCAGTTCACCGGATATCAGATGTTTGACGCTCGCGCCAGGCTCCTTTCGAATTAGGCAGCTCGAAGGGGGAAGGAGCGGGATCGGCGTGTCGCAGAGTTTTGCACGAAGGCTCTCTGGAGAAAGAGTGGCCGGGACGGTTCGCGCCTGAGAACCAGGGCGAAGCCGCGCGTGCCGCCTGACTCTTGGAAGAGGGATCAGCGCATGCGCATTCGACGTCGAGAAATCAAGGTGCAACCGAGCCGTTTCACACCCTTGATCGGTTCCCTGCTTTGCTTCGCGGTTTCGGTGGCACTCACGTTCATCATTTTCCTGAATGCGTGAGAAGGGGATAAAACTCCGCGGAGCTTTTCAATCCTGTGGGACATTGTCCATGCTGGAACTCGTAAAATCGAAGGGTCCGCGTTTGTCGAGCCGCCATCCCCATAGCATCGCAGTCATACCACTCCCTGAGCAATAGTATTTGCTTGACAGGTAACTAATCGCCGATGTAGAAGATGCGCTCCCAAGTGAGGGGCGGCCCAAAATCTCCTCGCCTCTTGAGAGGGAAGCCGGGATGATGACCCCAAGGGCCGCCCTTCCTCATGATGAGGATGCATGTTCTATGCGGCTTCGACAACGTCTGGTTCCAGCCCCACCGAGGAGGTCGTTTCTCCTGTTAGGGTCTTTGTTGTGTCTGGCTGTTTCGCTGGTATTGCTTCTGTTGATTGTTAGTCCAGTTCTCGTCTGAGGAGGAGTGATTGAGCAGAGGCCGCAACGCCTCGGCCCGTGGCCGGAGGCAGAGTTCCGGCCAGATATATCGAGCGGTGACTATCCCCACGCGATGAAGCTGAATGTGATGCTCTAGAAAAACCAGATCATCTGTTATGGGACGATAAATCTCCTTTTTAGAATTCCATCCATTGACATAGCCATGCCGGAGTCACTGCTGCGCTGCTGGGCCCATCAACGCCCTCAGCGGCATCAAAGGTCCGACGGGAATGTACTCGTGATCCATCAGATTTTCCGCGGAGAGCGGCAATTCATCCATCAGGGCGTGCGCTTCGGCCACATCCTTGCAGTCGAGGATCAAGACAACGCCCTTGCCGTCGCTGCGTGAGAACCATTGCCGGATCATGCCGTCCAGGTAGAGCCGCACGGTCGCGCGGATTTCCGTGGGCATGATCTTCATGACCTGTTCGCGCGTCACTCCCGGCTTTGCTTTCAGGAGGACCAGAACCCCGGTCGTCTTAGGCTCATGACTTGGGGACTGCGAATTTGCTGCGTTCGGTTGTTCCATATCTTCCTCTCTTTCCTGTATGTGTATTCTTTTGAGTTGCCAGACAAATTCTGTTGAGTGTTTAGGCTGCTGCGTTAGCCGTGGTGTTGTGGGCGCTCCCAGCGGGCTTTTCGGATTGCGGCTGAGGCATTTTTGAAAGTCCTCCCTCGAACTTTGCGATCAAGGCCGCCAGTGCTTCCGGCTGCTCATTCGTGGTGAGATGACCGCCGGGCAAACGCTCGATCCGAACTCCGAATTTTCCGAGTCGTTGCTCCGCAAGATCGACCTGCCGATGTTCAAAGGGATCTTCGTTGCTGCCGCCGACCAGGAACGGGAACTGATCTCGATACGCTTTGAAGAGGCGGCCGAAATCGAGCCGATCGCCTTGCGCTTGATGATCAACCACGAAGCCTGCAGCCGCGGCGAGATAGAACAGGCCATCGTGGCGGTCCAGGGCGCTATGGAGCTCACGCAACTCGGCGTCTGTTACGTGATAGCCTTTGGACCACATCTTCCTTATTCCCGGCATCCTCTTGAATAGCGCGAACGGTTGGCCCATGCGCTGGCGGGCGCGGTTGGGGAGGAGGCGCAACACCGGCGTCGTGTACCACGGGTGAGAGTGTCCGTCCGTGAAGAGCCCGCCATTGAAGAGGAACACGCCGCGTATGTCCGGTCCGCCCGTCGGTTCGCCCCGCTCAGCGCGCTCCAGCCGGCGTTGCAGATGCTCCAAGACGACGAGCGAGGAAAAGTCAAAGGCGACCAGCGTTGTGGAACGGACAGACAGATCCCGCCAGATCGCCTCGACGAGATCGGTGCGTTCGGCGGTGGAATAGGCATAGTCCTTGGGTTTGTCGCTATCGCCCATGCCGACGTAGTCGAGGAAGAGTTTCGGCATCTCCGACCCGCTCGGTAAATGCCGCTGAACCTTCGCCCACCCAAACGAGCCATCGGGAAATCCCGGCAGGAAGGAGACGGCATGCGCAGGTTCTCCCTCCCGCCGCAAGAAAATTTTCAGGGGCGCATCCTGCGCCGCAACGATGGCGCGGGGTCTGGGGTCGTAGCCAGCGCGCTGACCACCTGCGAACCAACCTTGGGCAGACGGCGTCGCGCCCGCGTGGATGGCCGTTGGCTTTGTCGTGAATTTCATCGAGTCATCCTCCTTTAGGAAAACGTCCCGTCAATCCTTATGACCGGTCGCCACATTGGATGATATATATCATCTTATCGTCACAAAAAATTTTTGCTAAAAACTCTGGAGCAGATGATCCCGGGCTATGTTCAGAATCTTCTGCCGGACAGTGGCATCTGGCATCGTGCGTGCAATGGCAATGGCCCCAACCATTGATGAAAAAATGGCAAGGAAGTTGACGGCCTTCTCTTCGGGATTACGCCCGGGCATGAATGGCATTAACTCTTCACGGAACTCTAGTATGGCCGCACTGATTCGTTGCTTCAGCGCTGGCCGAGTACGGGCCATGTCCGGGGCCAGCGCGGCGAGGGGACAGCCCTCATCCGGACGATCGCAGAGTTCGAGAGAGAGATAGCTCCTAACCATGGCTTTCCAACCTTCACCGGGTTCTGCCTGCTTCGCCGCAGCAAGGAGTCTGTCGCGAAGCTCCTGAAGGCTCTCCTCAATCGCCTCAACCACAAGCTCGTCACGGCTGCCAAAGTGCCTGTAGAAGCCGCCATGCGTCAAACCCGAAGCCTTCATCAAGGTAGTCACGGCGGGACCGTTCAGACCTTTGGCTCGCAACTGACGCGAGGCGTTTCGGACAATTCTCCGATGTGTCCTCACTTTGTGATCAGGTTCGTAACGCATCTCAGCATTAGATTACAGCTGTCATCTTATCGGAGTCAAGAGATGGCGTCAGAGATGGGGGTTTGCGAGGGACTGCATGCGGACCACAGACACGTGCTCCCGAGGCGCGCGCAAGAAAACTCGACTAGGTGGCGCTGACGACGCTCGATGGCGATGTTGCGGTATCACCGAAACTCAAGAAAGAAGAATCGACTGTGCGGAAGCGGCTGCGGGAGGCCGGTTTCGAAGAGGAGTTCGTAGGGGAGGATCGCCCACCGGCGGCGCACTACCACTTTGGAAAGGCAGGCGCGTTCTACGCGGAGTTCCTCGCGCCCCTGACGGGAAGCGAGCACGACCGGAACTTAGCGGAAGCGCCGTAAGCGGCTTGTGGAAGTTGGTGCACGTTTTGGCGCACGCCTGCCCCAAAAATCGTCTGTTCTGGCCCTTGTGCGATAGCTTTGCCGTGTGACAGGCTAAATCCGCTTCCGCCGTGGCTCTAAGCAAAGTGCGTTCTTGCTCAGGCGTGAGCGCCTTCGCAACGTCATGCCGTTCGCGCAACATCCGGACCTTGCCTGTTAGAAAGAAACACCAGCAAGTCCTCGAGCAGTGGATAGGCGAACTACGGAGTGACCAAAAGTGACGATTGTTTTGGCGTTTTGGCCGCATAGTTGAATTTGACCGAAAGCGCGCGCAAGGGAGGAATTGGCCTATTCACCGGCGTTTCGGTCGGCCCGGCCAATGGTCCTAGCAACATTCGAGGAATCACCTGACTCGTTTTTCGAGTCTTACTTCGATTGTCGCCGTGTCCGAGCAATGCGAATTCTATCGGTAGCGGACAAATCAGAGAGCGATCTGTACGGCTGCAGCATCAACAGTGCAGGCCCAGAATCCCCCCGTCAGCAAACAAGGACGGATCTCGGTGGCCTTCGTCCGCAAACTCGACGGAAGAATGGAAAAGCGCCTCTCCATCGCTATTGTTGTCCGCTTGACGCGATCGGGGGACCTGTCGCCCCGGTCGCCCGGCGCGATTGAGCTGACCTATACGGATAATGTCAGCGCGCACGGCGCGTGCGTGATTTCCAGGCGCCCCTGGAGACTCGGCGAGATAGTGGAGGTGACCGCCTTAGAGGACGAGGTCCCTTTGCGCGGAAAGGTTGTCCACTGCCACAAGCACACCGACGATCATTATCTAGTGGGCTTGGCTTTCAACCGTAACCAAGTCACTTGGTCGAGGTACCACAGGTATGCGCGTACCTGACTTGAGTCCGAGAAGACTTCGCTTTTCTGCACTTTTAATGCAACTGTCATTTTGACTCAGGTCTTTACCTGAGGGGCGATACGGGGCTTTACTTGCTTGATGCTGCGCCCCTCGAATGATATTGCCTATCCAGGATTTCCCTGCATTCAGGCGACGCAATATTCCGGAGCCGCACCCGGCACGGCGAGGAGACTACATTCATGGCGAAACGTGAGACCAATACTGCAACCCCCGAGCCCAAGCGAAATGAAGAGCCCTCGGAGCTGCTTCGAGAGCTTGTTGCGCACCTTCGGCAGAACCGAACCCAGCTGCGTGAGGAATGGGTAGCACGTATTTCCGAAACACGGCTGTTGACGGCCATGACCAAGGACGAGATTTTCGCCGAAGCGACCTCCGTGTACGACAGCTATGTCGAGGCGCTGGAAACCGAGACATTCGAAGCCTTGCAGGCCTACGCGCGGAATCTGTCCGAACGCATCATCCCGCGAGGCGTCGAGACTCACGAAGTCGTCGGCATCGTTCTCTTGCTTCGCGACGTACTGGCACGGTCACTCTTTGCCAAGTACCAAAACGACTTCAAGAAACTGAATCGCATCCTGGATGCCTATGAGCCGGCCGCGAACCGTATCGCGAATACGGTGGCCGTGGGCTTTGTGCAGGAGCGCGAGCGTGTCATTCGCCAGCAGCAGGAAGCGATCCGAGAACTGTCGACTCCGGTGCTACAGGTCCGCGAGCGGTTGCTCATTCTGCCGATCATCGGCGTCATTGATCCCCAGCGGGCACGGCAGTTGACCGAACAGCTCCTTCGCGGCATCCGCACAAACCGCGCAAAAGTTGTGGTCATTGATATCACCGGTGTGGCGGCTATGGACGCGACGGTAGCGAACCACTTGGTGCAGACGGTCGAAGCGTCACGACTGCTCGGCGCAAACGTGATCGTGACCGGGCTGTCACCGGAAATCGCCCAAACCCTCGTCACTATCGGAATTGACCTGGGCAAGATGAACACGGTTGGTGACCTGCAAGGCGGAATCGAGCAGGCCGAACGATTGTTGGGGTATAAAGTGATGAGCTTGTCGGAGGCGGAGCCCAGCTGAGCTGTCGAGGAACGCAAAGTGGAAGTTCCTATTCTAAAACAAGGCAACGTGCTTATCGCCACGTTTCAGGCCGCGCTTTCCGATGCGGACCTCAGCCAACTGCGCAGCGGACTGGTGCAACAGGTCGTGAGATTTCGCTCGCGCGGGGTCATCGTCGATGTTACGGCGATGGACGTCATGGACTCGTTTGCATCACGTACTCTTCGAGAGATCGCTCATATGATCCGCTTGCGTGGCGCCGAAACGGTTATCGTGGGTATTCAGCCGGAAGTGGCCTTTGCGATGGTGCAGCTTGGGTTGACGTTGGAGGGCGTTGCCACGGCGTTGGATCTCGAAGAGGGGCTGGCCTATTTGAACCAGAAGTTCAAGAAGATGAAATAAGAGAGAGCAGAAGTGTCCGATGGAGAAATCCGGGTGACGATCAACTCGGACCAAGATATCGTCCTCGCCCGGCAGAAAGGACGGGCTCTTGCAACGGAGTTCGGATTTGCCGCTGGCGATGCCACCCTCATCGCCACGGCAATATCGGAGCTGGCGCGCAATATCGTATCGTACGCCCGCAAGGGCCAAATCACGTTGAAGATAGTTAACGGCCCGGACCGTCAAGGCCTTTCGATCGTCGCTTCCGATAACGGCCCCGGAATTCCGGATGTTCGGCTGGCGATGCGAGACGGTTTTTCGACTTCCGGTAGTCTAGGAATGGGATTGCCAGGTGTTCGGCGGCTCATGGACGAGTTCCAAATCACCTCCCAACCCGGCCGGGGGACAACCGTGGCGGTGAAGAAGTGGAAACAATAAAAGTACCCATGGTCGAGTACGGCGTGGCAAAGTTCGCGCTACCGGGGCAGGGTGAGTCTGGTGATCGACATGTGGTCCTCTGCAATCGGGGCGGAGTACTAATCGCCGCAATCGATGGCATCGGTCACGGCGAGGAAGCGGCCAACGCGGCGAACGCGGCAGCATCCATTCTAAAGACATGTGCCGACGAGCCGATCATTTCTCTCGTCGAGCAGTGTCATGAAAAGCTTCGCGCGACGCGCGGCGTCGTTTTGAGCTTGGCTTCCATCGATATTTCCCACGGCCTGATGACATGGCTGGGCGTCGGAAACGTCCAAGGTGTGCTGATGCGGGCCGACATCAAAAAAGGAAATGCGCTCGAGGCGCTCCTCCTGCGCGGAGGCGTCGTGGGCTGCCAGCTGCCACCGTTGCAGGCCACGGTTCTCCAGATAACTCGAGGAGACACGGTGTATTTTGCCACGGATGGCGTGCGGGGCGATTTCGAGCTGAGCCTCACGGCGCTGGAGAATCCACAGAGAGCCGCAGACAGGATTTTGGAGCAGTTTCGGAACGGAAATGACGACGCGCTTGTATTGGTCGTGCGATTGACTGGAATACGCGCATGAGAACCGCTACCCGATGCAAGACAGCGGCGCCTGCGAGTTTTGCACAGGAGTACGCCTCCGTGCTGCGTGAATACGCCTCAGGCGCAGGTGAAACTGCTCTGGGCCGGGCGTATGAACTCGGCCGCCGAGCTATCGCGGAGCAAAAGAGCCTGGTGGAGATCGCTTCCATCCATCATCAAGTTCTGCAGGGACTCCTGGACGATGAAAAGAATGCCCAACGTCGAGAGAGTCTGCTCCGGGTCGGCGCTGATTTCTTGGGCGAATGTCTGTCTCCCTATGAGATGGCGCACCGCGGATTTCAGGACGCAGTGAAGGCGTTGCGACAACTCAATGAAACGCTCGAACAAGAAATCAAGCGCATTGCTTATGCCATCCATGACGAGGCGGGACAACTTCTCGTGGCCGTTCACCTTGCCTTGGACAAGATGGCGCGAGAATTGCCCAAGCGCCAGCAAGAACAAGTAAGTCAAATTGAAGGACTATTGAATGAAGTGGAAAGACAACTCCGACGGTATTCGCATGAGCTCCGGCCAACGATCCTGGATGATCTCGGTTGGATTCCAGCCATTCGCTCTCTGGCTGAGGCAGTCTCGAAACGGGCTTCCGTGCCCATCCATGTCGAAACGATGGTCTCAGGGCGCCTGCCCGGCGCTATCGAGACCGCGCTCTACCGAATTGTCCAGGAAGGGGTCAACAATGCCATTAAGCATGCAAAGGCAAAGAATATCTGGATCCGGGTCTGGCAGGCAAAGAAGGTTCTATTCTGTTCCGTGCGTGATGATGGGGCGGGCTTCGATGTACGCAATTTGCAGAGGATATCGGATCGCAAGGGGCTGGGACTCGTCGCAATGCAGGAAAGGGCCAGCGCAATAGGGGGGACGGTGCGCATCGAAGCGGCTCGCGGACGGGGAACTGAACTCACCTTGCAGCTTCCGTTGGAGGACAACCATGGCAATTCGCGTTGTGCTCGCGGATGATCACGTTCTTGTGCGACAAGGACTGCGGTCACTGCTCGAGCGGGAGAAATTCCAAGTCGTTGCCGAAGCATCCGATGGGCAGGAAGTAATTCGACTGACAGAGGAACTCCACCCCGATATTGCAGTAATAGACATCAGTATGCCCACGTTGAATGGAATCGATGCAGCCCGGGAGCTGGCGCGGTCGTGTCCCAAGACCAAAGCCATTCTGCTCACGCAGCATGAAGAGGAGCAATACATCCACGAAGCCTTGCAAGCAGGGGTCAGAGGATATGTCCTGAAGAGCCAAGTCGCAAGCGACCTGGTTCACGCCATTCGACAGGTCTCGCGAGGGGGATTCTATCTCAGCCCAGGCGTATCACAGGCCGTGGTGGAGGCGTATCGCTCCAGGTCGGAAAGGCCTGCGGATCCACTGAGCAGCCGCGAGCGTCAAGTGTTGCAACTGATCGCCGAAGGGAAGTCAACAAAGGACGTCGCCTCTCTTTTGGGGATCAGCGTAAAAACGGCGGAGTCCCATCGATCTAGACTTATGCAAAAACTTGATATCCACGAAACTGCCAGCCTTGTGCGATATGCAGTCCGGCGCGGGCTGGTGCAGCCCTGAAACACACATTTAGCGCTTTTCCTGCCCATTGCTTCGCTAAATCCTAGCTGTGCAACTACAGGTTATACCCGGTTGGACTTTAGGGACTTTCCTTGCTTGTTCGCCTTCTGTCCGGGCGCTATGTTGCGTTCCAGAAAAATCCTGGGCGCAGCCCATAGCGCAGCCAACATGGGAATTGCCAGGAACGGTGGAGAGGAAACCTTGTGGCAAACTGTACTCTATTCTCGAAGGGTCACTCCGCGCGTTGATGCAGACGACGCCGTTTATGCTTTTTGGTATTGCAACGGTCAAGGCGAACTGTCGCGCGTTCGGAACCTCAATTTGGGCGGCATCTTTATCGAAACGTCCGTTCAGAAAGACTTGGGCGCCCCTGTCGAGCTTCACTTTCTTGTGAGTGAGGGGCAGATTCGCGCAAAAGCGTTGGTGCGGCACGCAGAACCTAGCCACGGCCTCGGGCTAAAATTCACCTCCCTCAATGATCCGGACCGTCTGCGCTTCGGAGCCTTAATGAGACGTCTGTACTCGGCCCACTGCGGTGTAGGGACTGCAGATTCCGGGAGCGAGGATAAGTCCGGGCGCTCATTTGGAAGGAACGACAGGCTATCTCATTACCTGGGATTGCGACCTTCTTAGCCTGCTCACGACACGATGTCCACTCGAGTCTTGCTCGCCGACGATCATGCCCTGGTCCGCCAAGGGCTTAAGGCATTTCTGGAAAGACAAGGATTCCAAGTGGTAGGAGAGGCCTCAAACGGAGAAGAAGCGTTGAGAATGGCGGTCAAGACCCAGCCTAATATCGTCATTATGGACATCAGCATGCCCGTTTTGAATGGACTTGATGCAGCTCGCGAACTGCAAAAATCATTCCCGAAAACAAAAGTGACGCTTCTCACGAAGCATGACGTGGACCAGTACGTTGCGGAGGCATTCCGCGTTGGAGTAAGAGGATATGTTTTGAAAAGCCAGGTAGCCGACGACCTTGTCCACGCGATACAAGAAGTGTCCCGGGGATCGCTTTATCTCAGCCCGGGCATATCGCGCGCAGTTGTCGGCGCAGATCTATCCAGAAGGTGCGTTTTGGCCGATCCCCTCTCCTCCCGTGAGCGCCAAGTCCTTCAACTAGTTGGTCAAGGGAAGTCCACAAAGGAGATCGCTTCTCATTTGGGCATCAGCGTGAAGACTGCCGAATCCCACCGGACCCGGCTCATGCGGAAACTTGACATTCATGAAACGGCGAGCTTGGTTCGCTACGCTATTCGCTGCGACTGATCCAGGCTTAGCGATGGGGCGCAAGGTCGGAGTGGTACTGCCTTCAGTCATTCCACCTAACAAAAATGCGCGATTCACCCGATTGTCACCTATCGGCAACAAGCTATCCTGCAAAGAGAAAGGAGAGAGGGCCGCCTCCGCGAACAGGACCTACCTCAAACACCCCGACATTCGTCAAACCTGACACGGAGGCGGCCAACCTTACCTGTCCGATTCAGTTGGTGAACGACGCAACAAAATCACAGGCTGAACCGAGCAAGCTCATGGGTTTTATGCAAAAGCCGCCGGAAATCCTGAACTCCGCGAACAAACGTTCGGACGCTTCGATCCTGAGCATCGCGGTTGACCCTGAGGCTCTGCCTCACTGTGGTGCCCTGCGTTTGCAACATCGTAGAGAAGAAGCACCTAGCGACGGGACGTTTCAAGCTTTGCTGGCAGAAGCCAATCAAGAGCTCGCCAGTCTGTTGCGAGATGTCGCCAGCCGGCAACAGGGCGCACGCTCCGGTGGCACCCGGAATCAACCGCTCAGTGAACTCCTCATGCGCGCAGTTCGCTGCGCAAAGAAGCAATACATGCTGCAAGCGGAACTTGGCAATCTGGCGCTTAAGGATGACTTGACCGGCTTTTATAATCGCCGCGGCTTTCAGGTTCTTGCGGAACGTCAACTGAAACTCGGACGCCGGTTCGGCCGTGGAATGCTCCTGTTTTTCATCGACGTCGACGGACTGAAGCAGATTAACGATTCCTTTGGTCATGCCGCAGGCGACCAAGCACTGAAGCGCACAGCGGAAATCCTAAAGAACACCTTTCGAGACTCCGATATCATCGCACGCTTGGGCGGAGATGAATTCGCAGTTCTAGCAATCGAGGCTTCTGGTCACAGCGAGACGGCAATTCAGGCAAGGCTGCGAAGGTATTTGCGGGCAGCAAACGCGGGGGAAGCAGGCCGCAATGTTTCTGTGAGTGTGGGTGTGGCGCGATTTGATCATAGAAACGTAGCTTCGATTGCGGAGTTAATGGCCCACGCGGACCACGCCATGTACCAGCAGAAACGGTCCCGAATGAATTCCAGGCCCATCCCGGTTGCGCCAAGCTTTCCACGCTGCGAGACGGGCCGTTCTTCGGAAAAGGAACGAAGGTCGGCGAAAATTTGTCCGCCGCCCCAGACAGCACAGGAGGACCAAGCCTAGCCGAAAAGGTCATTAGTCACATGCCCATGCGGTCCGGAAGACTTGAGAAACGAATTCGGCTGGCAGTTCCCCTGCATGTTTCCAGTCTAGGGGATCCCTCCAAGACCGAACGCGTTACTACCGAAAATGTATGTTCACGAGGGGTACGCGTCCTGACGCAACGGCCTCGGGAGCCTCAAGAGCGACTGATGATTCGCTCTGCTGTAGGGGATCTGCGAACTCTGGCCCGAGTTGTTTATTGCCAGAGGCTGACCGACGGGTGCTTTGGCGTAGGATTGCAACTCCAGGAACCAGGTGTCAAATGGACGGAAGAATAGTCACCCGTGGACCGGCAAGAGGTCCGGCTGGCTCGTTTTCGACTTAGCACAATCCCCTCGGCAGTTCCATGCGCAGCACGGTTGGTCGGGGCTGGAAAGAGGAAGGTTTGAAGCCTATTGCTCGAAAATCAAGACCGCAGGATTTGCGTCGCTCAATGAGAGTACAACAAATTTTGATGGAGACACTACATACATAACGCCGCTGCCTGCAATGTTCCCTGCGATGGTTCCCCTTCCGTTTGTTGGCAAAGACGAAATGGAAAATGTGGCATTGGCTGTGACGCCTAAACTCGCTCCGCTCGGAGCGCCAATGTCCTCGGTGCCTGTAAGGTTGCCGGTTGGGCTGGCGCCGTCCCCGGTGAACTCGCCGGAAAAGATCGTGACCCCTAGTGCCGCCGTCGCTGTGACCGAACCCGCATACCTACCTGTAATCGCGCTGTTGGTGAACGGCCCAGCCTCTTGCGCGTCGCCGAACCCAAACAAGACGGAGCTGTCCGGAACAATGAAGAACGCCTGATTCGGGCTGACCAGGTAAGCTGCCATGTAAGCCCCTCCAAGTTGGAATGCCGTACGGCCGTTGGCCGCAACACTGTACGTTCCCGAAAGACCGGTCACGGAGCTGGAGCCGCCGCAGTTCTGGTCATAAGTCAGGTTGGAAATGCCCGCACCATCAGTTGAGAGCAAGCCGGCGATCACGTTCGGCCGAGCGTTGGCTCCTCCAGGGCAGATCGCGCGTCCGGTAAGGTACATCACCGTATTTCCATTCAGCTCGGTGCTTGAGAATCCACCCACTGGAGTCTGTTGCTGCAACACCATGCCGTTCAGAGCGGGAGTCAACGGCGAGACAGCATCCGTCTCCATAGCAAAGAACTTCCCGGCATTAACGACATAAAAGACGAAGTTAAGGTTTTGCAGAGCCCCTCCGGCCAGCGGAGGGAGATTGATGACGCCGCGTCCGGTTGTGGTGTCGGTCACCATGTAGGTCCCGACGAACGTGTTCAGGGTCGTGAATGTCCCTGACTGGTTGACGTCCGCGGCTCCATTGCTGAGCATTCCCGAGCCATTTGCGGTAAAACGCCCCGCCATGGCCGTGCGATTGTTCGACGGATCCAAACCGGCAGCGCCAAACACATAATCACCGGTGATTCTGGCGGTGTTGAACGCCGTGGGGTCTACCTTTTCCATGCTGCCTGAACCGACGGTTCCGCGTCCCCCAGAAGCGTCAACCTCGACGAACTTCGCATTGCCGTTGGCCATCATGGCGAACGCCAGTGTCCCACCGCCGGGAACCTTCAAGTTCATCACTCCTCGATGGTCTGCGCCAATGGAGTAGGTCCCAGTGAAAGGTTGCGCCACCGCCTTCTCCCCGAGACCAAAGGCGAGACCAAAGCCGTTGGCATCTAACTCGCCATTCGTTAGATTTCCGGCCCCATCCGCCGTGAACCTCCCCACCGCGGTGAAAGGAGTCGAGGCACCGCTACCCCCCGTGGTCATGCCGCTGAAGGTAAATGCATAGTCCCCTTTCAGTTCCGTGTTGTTCACTCCTTGTGCTCGAGTAGTCGAGCCAGGAAGCAACGCGAAAATTACGATAGGCAGAACTTTCACCATCTTCATTTTTCTTCCCCCTTTGCTAAGGGCAGTTCCACGCCGTGAGTTTGCTTCTGTTCCCACCGCCAGTGGTCCCGCGGGTTCGACTGCCTCGCTGCCTCTCATCGAAGTACCCTAGCGAAGAACCTGTCTTCGATGTTTGGTCGTTGGAGCTCGAAAACGTAATGGTCGTGCCTGTGCTTTAGTAGCAAAAGGACGGTTTACGGAAAGTCCGGTGAAGATTGGAAATTATGCCGGGGAAAAACCTACAAGATAGATGGAAGAAGCAACCTACGCGGCATGGTGAATCAACTCCGTGAGAATTGCGGGGATTTTTTCGAATTCCGTGGATTTATCGAGAAAGAAATCAGCTCCGGCGGTCAAACACTCTTGGCGATATTGCGGATATGGGTAGTTCGTGCAAATCAATACTTGAAGGTGCGGGTAATCTGTTCGAATCGCCCGAAGAACATCAAGTCCACTGCCTCCGGGCATTTGTAAATCAAGAATAAGGGCGTCCGGCTTCATTTTTCGAATGCCGAGCACCGTTTCCGGCACGTCCCCAGCTTGCCCCACGAGCTCCGCGCCGGGCACCTCTTGCAGCAGGTCCGCCAAGCGCTCCACAACAACTCTGGAGTCATCCGCGATAAAGACTCTCATCATGTTCCTTTTCGAGGAGCGTTCATCCCTGTAAAGAGAATGACAAATTCGCCTGAAAAAACATCAGGTGGAAACAGGAATTCTGCGTAGGACGAAGTGAAGTAAAAGTGACCGTACTAGTCCCACAGAGACACGGTTCGAGCGGCACAACAGAAAATCATTCGGCCGCGAAGGCGGATCCTCTCTAATCCACGAGCCCAGCCTGAACCGCGTAGCGAATCAGCTCTGCTGTCGTTTTCATTCCGGTCTTTACCAGGATGCGTGCTCGGTAAGTGCTGATGGTCTTTACACTAAGAGAAATCTGATCCGCGATCTGCTTGACAGTCTTGCCTGAAGCGAGCATCCGAAGCACTTGAAACTCACGATCGGAGAGAAGTTCATGGGCAGGGATGTCCGCGTCTTTTCGCAGATCGAACGCTAACTTTTCCGCCAAAGCTGCGCTGACGTAGCGTCCACCCGCCTGCACCCGCCGAACCGCCTCCTTGAGTTCCTCCGGTACGCTTTCCTTGGTCAAGTAACCGGCTGCGCCGGCCTTGAGGGCACGCCGTGCAAATTGCCCTTCGGGATGCATACTCAGTAGAAGGATCGGCAGCTTTGGGCGCAAACGATGCAGGTCGTCCAGGATGTCGAGTCCACTTTTTCCAGGCATGCTGATATCGAGAATGACCACATCCCAGTTTTGCCGCGCAACGCTTTCAAGGGTTTCCTGCGCCGTCTTTGCTTCTCCAAATGTGGCCCGGGAATAGGCTTCCGCCAGGGTCTCTCGAAGCCCCCTGCGAACGACTGCATGGTCATCAGCGATAAGAATTTTCATTGCTCATATTTGTCTGGGAGTTTTCCAGGTGAAAGAGGAATTCGCAACTTCACGGTGGTTCCGTAGCCAGGCGCTGCTTCAATTGTAAGCTCGCCATTGAGCAAGAGTGCGCGCTCCTGCATTCCCGCGAGGCCCAAGGACTTGCGCGCCCTCGTTTGCGCGATATCGAATCCAACTCCATCGTCCCGAACCAGAAATATGACCTGATCTTGCTGCTTTTCCAATCGTGCCTCGACGCGAGTGGCCTGGGAATGTCGCGCCACATTGGTCAGCGATTCTTGAAAAATACGGAAAATTGCCGTTGAGCGCTCGGGGTCAAGGGTGAGCTGCTCCCCCGGCAAAACAAGAGCGCAGCGAATCCCGGTGCGGCTTTCAAACTCCTGCGCCTGCCATTCCAGCGCGGCTGTCAAACCCAAGTCGTCCAAGGTTCTTGGCCGAAGCTCGGAGGCGATTCTTCGAACGGTAAAGATCATTTCATCCACCAATTGGGTGGCGGAATCGACCTTGGCCAGAAGCTGGGTTTGCTTTTTGGTCGCTTTGCGGCCGATGGACGCGAGATCCATCTTGATGGCCGTGCAGGCCTGTCCAAGCTCATCGTGCATTTCCCGCGCCACCAGTGCTCGTTCCTCTTCTCGAACAGATTGCAAGCGAGCGGCCAGCGCGCGCAGTTGATCGAGCGACTTCCTGAGCTCTCCTTCGGCGCGTTCGCGCTCCGTGATTTCCTGGCGAAGTTCGAGGTTCATTTGCACCAGGGCGGCAGCTCGCTGCTGAACACGAAGCTCCAACTGTTCCTTGGCCTCCCTCAGGACCTCTTCTCTCGTCCGACGCTCGGTCATATCCCTTGTGATTTTGAGGAAACCCCGTAGCTTCCCGTCAGGGTCTCGCAGCGCGGTAATGAGGACGCTGGCCCAGAAACGGGAACCGTCTTTTCGGATTCGCCAGCCTTCCTCTTTACACTCACCTTTATCAGCCGCTACGGCCAGGTTGTGTTCCGGCCTGCCGCCCTGCACATCTTCCGGGTCGTAGAACAGGGAAAAGTGCCTTCCGAGGATTTCATTTGCGGGGTAACCCTTCATGCGTTCCGCTCCGGCATTCCAGCTAACGATGTGGCCTAGCGGATCCAGTTGGATGATCGCGTACTCGCGCACGCCTTGGATTAGCAAACGAAGACATTCCTCGACTTCGAGGGATGCGTGTTCTATGTGTCCTTTGTCGCTCAAGTTTCCAAAGGTCGTCCCAATGGATTGGCACTGGCTCCAATCCTCAGGCGCCAAGAGAGATGCAGGGCTGGAGAGCACTTCTTTCCCCGAACTTCTCGGATTGCTCACTTTGATCGCCAGTGCTTGCACTCAGGGACAAAAGTAACCTGCACTTCTGTAAGACGAAAGGAGACGTTAGCCCGGCAGAAGCTCTGACCGGAGAATCATTTCCCTGCTGATATTGCCCCAAACGCAGCCGGGTTACTGTCCGGAGTGCAGGCGGAGTTTAGAAGGTCCAATGGAAATGTCGCAGATCCCGCCGGGCTGAAGCGAGCAAAAGCATTCAGCAGGCGGAGACCACTGTAGACTGGTCGCTCCCAAACCCAACCCAAGCGATCCCGCACCGCCAAATACGCAAGTACCGAATCGGGAGGATTGGCATGGGTATGGGTCATTTCAGCTGGGGCAGAAGAGACAGCACCGCAGCAAAGTCTTTGAGAAAAGTTGGAACGCTGCTATTAGGCCTCAGCGTTTTTATAGCTTGCTCTGCGAAAGCTCGAGTCCAGCAAACGATCTGGCCAAGCACAACCGTGCCGGCGACAGTGGATAGCGGATCCAGCGGGGCGGTGGAGCTGGGAGTTTCCTTTAAGTCGGACACCAGCGGCACAATCAGCGGCATTCGCTTTTACAAGAGCAAGGCCAACACGGGTACGCATATCGGCCACCTGTGGAGCAGCAGCGGAGCGCTGCTGGCTTCGGTGACGTTCACAGACGAGACCGCCTCCGGTTGGCAGCAGGCTAACTTTTCGGCTCCGGTGCCGATCACCGCGAACACCGTGTATGTGGCGTCCTACCGATGCCCGGTTGGGCACTGGAGCGTGAACTGGAGTTATTTCGCGAGTTCCGGGATGAACAATCTACCATTGCATGCCCTACAAAATGGCGCCGGTGCACCAGACGGTGTGTGGGGCATTGCGGGGACCTTCCCCAACCATACAAACTCGTCAAACTACTGGGTAGATGTGGTTTTCAACAGTACAGCGACTGCGCCGTTGATTACGACTCAACCCGTAAGCCAAACGGTTGATGACGGTCAGTCTGCGACTTTCTCCGTCGCAGCCACTGGCACAGCTCCACTCAGTTACCAATGGCGACAGAACGGAACGGCGATTAGCGGCGCGACCGCGGCTAGTTACACAACCCCCCCTACAACAAGCGCAGATACTGGAAAACAGTTTACAGTTGTCGTTAGCAACTCCACCGGGAGTGTCGCTAGCACGGCCGCCACTCTTACCGTGAACGCCGGTACTTATCTGCTCAGTGCTAGTCCAACGAGTTTGAGCTTTGGAAGCGTAAATACAGGCTCTTTAAGTACGCTCTCTGTGACGCTCACCAACTCCGGCAATTCTCCTGTGACGATTTCGAGTGTCAGCGTTTCCGGCGCGGGCTTCAACGACAGCGGCGTGCCTGGTGGAACGGTTCTAAACGCGGGCCAAAGTGCGACTTTGAACGTAAGCTTTGCTCCGTCCATCGCGGGCAGCGTAACGGGGAGCGTGTCGGTGGCAAGCAATGCCACAAACTCGCCGACGACGGTTGCTTTAAGTGGGATTGGAGTCATACCTGCAAGCGCACCATTCCCGGTGTGGGTACAATCCGGCCTCGTGCGCGTGGGGCCAACGGACGCCCCAGGCACAACTTCTTCGATCGCCCTCTTCAGCGCGCGCGGCGAAACGGTAGACACGCAGGTCGTGGTGCAGGCGCCTGCCGGCGGCTTGACCAACGTGAATCTGAGCGCTTCGGCACTCACCGGCCCGGGCGGGGCCACTATTCAGGCATTGAACCTCACTCTCTACCGCGAGTACTACATCACCTTAACGGGCACCGCCAGTTACGGCGGAGGCAGCAATCCACCGCTGGGATCAGGCACGTACCCGGAACCGCTGATTCCTTTCAATGATCCGGAAACGAATGCGCCGCTGTGCGGAAGCGCGGCTACGCTGAAGGCCTGCAATGCCAGCGTCAGCGCGGGGCAGAATCAACCATACTGGATCGACATCTCCGTGCCCCAGGGAGCCACCAAGGCGCCGCCAGGAAGCTATACGGGAAGCATCTCGGTCACTTCCGACCAAGGCAACGCCACCATTCCGGTCATGCTGACCGTGTGGAACTTTGGGCTGCCCACGCAGCCATCGGAACTCTCGCTGTGGACGCTGTGGCCACCCGCCAGTGGCAACACCACCACGACTTTGGCACGAGCCTTGATGCGTAACAAAGTCATGGGCTGGTACGACGTGGCTGGCAATTCCGCTTCCGACATTACCAATTACGGGCTCAATCGTTCGGGGCTCGACAGCTATTATTACATTGGGATCCAGTGCAACGGGTCCTACAGCAGCCTGCCCACGAGCAGCCAGATCAGCGCGGCGGCAGCGAATTTTCCCGCGGGCCTCCGCTTGGATTTTTATGTGGCCGATGAATTGAATGGCTGCACCAGCGATTACACGCCGCTGAAGACCATGGGCATGAATGCGCACGGTGCCACGCCGAGCGCGAAGACCATGATGACACTGAACTCGCCGGATCCGAACCTGCTCGACGAGGGAGACGGACGCAGCGCCATTGACCATTGGGTGCTGCTGGACTCGATGCAACAATGGCCTACTCTGCCCTTTAGCGGTGGCGGAAGCGACCTGTGGAGCTATACCAGTTGCAATACCGGGTACGGCAACACACCGGAATGGATGGTGGACTATCCTCCGATCAACGAGCGCATCCAGGCAGGGTTTTTGAATTGGACGCAGGGTGCAACGGGCATTCTCTACTATCGCGCGGACGGATGGACGGCTGGCAATGCCATCGGCAGTTGGAACAATGTGGACACGACGGCTTGCGGAGGCGGCTTGGGCCGGCCGGGAGACGGAATCTTCTTGTATCCGCCTGGGCCAATCGCCTCGACGGAATCCGCACCGGGGATTCGTCTGAAGGCGATTCGCGACGGGATTCAGGATTACGAATACGCGCAAATTCTGAAGAACCTGGGACAGCTGAGCTTTGCAAATCCCATCATCTTGCCGATTGCCACGAATTGGACCAACTGGACGCACAGTACAACGGCCTTGGAAAATGTGAGACAACAACTGGGTCAACAACTCCACCTGCTTGCACCACCGGGATTCTAAGCGCGTTAGCTGGGTGCAACACTGCCTGTCTGGGCAGCGCGTTCGGCCCAGTCCGACGTGTAATGTCAGGCTACCTGGTGCGGGACACAGCAAGAGCCGGTGCCGCCGTAGTGAGAATCGCGTCACAACCTCCGGGGACACGCAGCTTATTCCGGAATTCGGCGGCGAGCTGTCCCATGGTCAAGCATCTTACGTCTCCCTTGCGCACAGAACTGCCGAGTTCTTCCAGAAAACGTGCGACCACGTTTTCTAGCCGCGGCCATTCCGCATAAAGATTTTCCGGGTGGAACCAAACGTGGAAAACACCTCCGTTTCGCTGGACTTTCTCAAGCCCCTTTCTGAGGCGGCGCAAGCGACTCGCATCAGGTATATATTTGCGCCAACCGGCTTCGTAGCGGATCATCAGCGATCCTGGGATCGAAACGATTCCCTCTTTGAACGAAGGTTCTACCAGGCGCGGGCATAATCCGATGAAGTCTGCCCAGATCATTCCGACCGAAGTGAGCGTGCGGTTCGCAAAGCGAAAGGGCAGCTCATCGGTATCCCGGAAGCAAACAAAACCTGCGTCTCGAAGTTCGCGAAGATAAGCAACTGAATTGCGAGGGAAGACAAAGCTCGTTGTTGATATTCCCACTTCTCGGGCGACTTCGGCACAATAGCGGTACTCGGCAATTGCGCGCTCGCGCGTCATGCCCGGCAACCCAAAAGGGACATGGGAAAACGAGTGAAATCCAATTTCCTGTTCCGGTCGTGCGTTCCTGATCTTTTCTAAGAGCTGCGCACCAAACCACTCCGGATGCGTTGCTTCGTCGCACTGCTTCGGAACATAGCTGAACCAAGGCTTGGGAAAGTGCGAATACTGAACTTCAGGCAACCCGGAAATGTCTGGAAGCGACCGGCACATCATCGCGCCAACCGCCGCCCAAGTTGCAGACAGGCCGTTGCCTGTCAGGTGATTCAACAGACGAGGAGCGCCCACGTCGTGAGTCCAACGCGCCATCTTCTTCACATCGTCATCACACGAAAGATCGAAGCTGCCCCAGCTCAGCTCCAGATCCAGGCTGATAACTACCGTAGGCGGCGTCATTTTACGTTCTTATTGAGTGTTGTGGCTGGAGTGGCAGTAATGGGAATAAATGAAATCCGTGTCGCTGGACGTAAATCAACCAGCTGGATGGGCCCTTCAACTTTTCTGCCTCTCTGCTCTCAGTGGGACACCTCCGCGCAGAGCCTTGTATCCGTTGTAGAGATGTTTGTAGACAAAGAGAGGAAGGTCCAATAGTCCCGGCAGCGGATCATCGGAAGCCATGAGAGCAAACTGGGTAGGGCCGCGAAGCGAGCGCAAATATGCTCCCAAGCTTAAGCGTCCGCGAAGCATTTCATGAACAGCTGCCGGAACGTCTGTGCTCATCCGCATCCAGCGAACACCCACAAGCCCTGTCCGCTTGCGCACCCGTTTGCCTACCATGATCCGCCAGAGGAGATACGGAAAATCGATTCCCGCCGGGGAACCTAATGTTGACCAGGTCCAAAGCCTGGGATTGATGTCGAGAAGTTTGTAGCGCCCATTGCGGGCATCCAGCTTGTATTCCACCTCCACAAGTCCTGTGTAACGCATAGCAGACAGCAAACGCCGTGAGGGGGCGACGATTTCAGGCACATCGAGCGTTTCGACAAAGGAACTGGAATAACCAAAGTCGATGGGGTATTGCCGCGTGCGGCGCGCGGTGAGAAAAGCAATGGGTTCTCCATCGCGGCAAAGCGCAGCGTAGGAGAATTGCGATTCGCCTCCACCAGGGATGCGCTCCTGGATGAGAATCTGGTCAGGAGGGACCAATTCCCGGGCTTCACGGTAACGTGCGAGAAGCTCTTCGCGATTTGCCGCGGGCCAGGCCTTGTCCGCGGTGAATCGGTTCATGACCGCGTGCGTCGCAGGTTTAAGAATGGCCGGAAAGTCGAGCATGACGGACGTGACGTCGGCTTCGGTTGCAGGATGAAAGGTGGAAGGGTAAGGCACGTGTTGTTCGGCTGCGAGCCGATAGGTCAGCCGTTTGTCGTAAGCCCAGCGAAGGACATCCCACGTTGGCGTCGAAACTCGGAAGCGGTGTGAGAGCACGGTGTGGAACTTGGAAAGCAAGGCGGCGGATTCATCGCTGGTAGGAAATAATACCCATTGATTCAGCTGGTGCCGCTCGGCAAACTCAAGCAAATACGCGGCTTGAGATTTTTCATCTCCCTCCGGCCAAGGCAGGGTTCGCAGCGCATAGCGAGAAAAGCTCGCCAGCCTTATATTCGGCGGAGTTGCCACCCACACAAGCACTCCCTGTCGCCCCAAACTTCTTGCGATCGAGAGGCCGTTGAGGTTTGCGCCGATTATCAGTGCGCCTGAACGTTCCGTCATGTGGGGAAGCCTCGCACAACCAGATGTCGGATCTCTCCCATGTTGTCCATTCATCCGGAAGAGCAATTATCCGACCTCAGCAACGAGTTGTTCTTGTTCGGCGACCCGAATCTGATTCCCGGCAGCTTTTCCTGCGATGCAGCGAAGCAAAGCGCTGGAAGTGTAGTGCGTCCCCACGACGAACTGCATTAAGGGGCCAAAGCTCCAGATGGCCGGCGCGCCAAGAATGTGCAAGCCCGGCACGGAAGATTCAAACCCTTCTCGGAGACGCGGGTATCCCTGGAAGGTGCTGATCGACTGCGCTATTTGGGCAGAAAAGAAATCATACTTAGCTACATTCACGCGGTATCCGGTTCCAAAGAAAATATGGGCGACGGTACGGTGAGAACCGTCATCGAGCTTTACCCTAACACGCTCGCCAGCAGGAACAGCGGAAACAACCGAATGGCCGAGCTTCATGGGAACGTTCTGCAGCCTGGCCATCAGCCAGCGCGCTCCGGCCGAGCGAATCGATCGCTTCCGCAACCAGTCTTGGACCGGACGAGGAAAGCGCCGAACCAAATCAGGCCGCGCCACAATCTGGCTAATACCCGCAGGGCCCACGTCGGTCGGTGCATAAAGAAGCTTGGCAAGCTTGGGGCCTAGACCAGCATGAATCGTTCTGGAGACCAGTCCTCCCAGCCAACGGATCTGCTGGGCGCGGGCGACGATTTCGACTTCCACTCCGGCCTCGTGCAGCAAAGCCGCCGTTTCCAATGCGCTCTGGCCAGCACCGATCACCAGCACTTGCTTTCCGCTGAACTCTTGGAATTCCCGATGTTCGGAGGTGTGAGAAGCGAGCGAAGTTGGAAGGCCCGAGAACTCCGGCGGGCGCCAAGCGAATGAGCTAATTCCCGCAGCCACCACCACACGGCGAGCGAGAATCGTCTCGCCGTCTTCGGGGATGAGCCCAAAGCCCTTGGCGTGCGACTCAATGCGAAGAATCTTCCTGCGATCAAGGTGGGGGACCGCCTGGCGTTGATACCACAGGCCATAGTCGATGAAGCGGTTTATGGGAACCGGACTCGAAAAATGATTGTAGGTTGCTTCTTTGAATGCATCCAGAGTCAGCGACTCATTCGGGCTCGCAATGTGCGATGCGGCCCAGCCGGAACGAAGCAGCATTCCAACGGGCATCTTTTGCTGCCAAAACGACATAGGTTCACCGAACGAATGCACGTCCAGACCTTTGACGGTGCGCAAGTGCGCGGCCGCGGATAATCCGTAAGGACCGGCACCAAGAATTGCTACATCACATCGATTCATTGTTCGCTCCTGTTTGAGTTATGACTTTCATGATTCAAGTTGAAAATCCGCTCTTTGAGGCCAGGGCACTCATTCCGCCACAAAATGTTTCGTCGACAAGGTCACGCGAAGAAACGCACTGACGTTGCGCCACGAAGGATTTCTCTAGGGAGTAGAGAGATGGTCAAGGAGTTGCCCCAGTTGCTGGCGAGCCTTCTCTAGCGCGTTTGGATCCTGACTCCAATTCGTCCAGCTCGTGGCGATCGGAACGATAACGGAATTTAGAAACGTGCTTTGCCCGAGTTTGTTAAGGAGGTGCGCGTATTCGTAATCTTGAACGCCGTCACGAATCGCCTTGAGGCGGATTCCCGGAGCCGGTTCTGTTGAAGCGACGGGCCCTGGAGGATACAGAAAGATCCCGTCGCCTGGTCGCCCGAGGCCCTTGCCGCAGGCGGTCGTATTCACGTTGTTCCAACTGTTCAAAGTGTTTCCGGAGGTCCAACCGTCGGAGCGATAGTAGAGAATGCCTGTGGCGCCTTGCGTCCAGTTGAGGAATCCCGCCTGGATGCGCTCGTTGATGGGGGGATAGTCCACCAGCCATTCCGGCGTGTTGCCATACCCGGTATTACAACTGGTATAGCTCCACAGGTCTCCGCCACCGGTAAACGGCAAACGCGGCCATTTCTCAAGAGAGGCAAGCAGGACCCAATGGTCGATGGCGCTGCGCCCGTCCCTTTGGTCAAAAAGATTGGGATCGGGCGTGTCCGTGGTCATCAGAGTCTTGACGCCGAAATTGCTGGCATGGACGCTTCCGCCAATGGTCTTCAGCACCGAATACGCGTTGGCGCAGGCTTCGAGTTCGTCAGCGACATAGAAATCCAAGTTCAGGCCCGGAGGAAAATTGGCAGCCACGGCATTGATCTGACTCGTCGAAGGAAGATTCTTGTAAGAACCGTTGCATTGAATGCCGGTGGGATGCGTGTTGTTCAGCCCGGAACGATTGAGGCCAAATTTGGTGATGTCCGAGGCGGCGTTAGCGGCGACAACTTCCCAGCCCATAACTTTGTTCCGCATCAGTGCTTGATCGAGAGTCGTGAGCGTGTTGCCGGGGGCCGGAGACCATAGCGTCCAGAGGGATAGCTCCGAAGGCTGCAGGGGAAGCTCAAAATTCCACACGGTCAAGGTGACAGGAACGGTAGTATCACCCTGATTTGAGGTGATGGTGATCGTGCCTGTGTAGGTGCCCGGAGGACTGGCGCTTGCCCCTCGGGGCACGGAAATGTCGATCCAGTATGGTTGATTCTGCCCCGCGCTGACGCTGGCATTGCACGCCTTTAAGGCTGCAGACGCTCCGCACAGTGGAAAATCTGTTTCCGGATCGTTAAACGGAATCAGCGGCTCGGGATAGGTGCCCGAGCCCAGCGGTGGATTGCTGCCTCCGCCGTAACTGGCGGTGCCCGTTACGGTGATGTAGTACTCGCGGTAGAGAGTGAGGTTCAATGCCTGAATAGTGGCCCCGCCCGGGCCGGTGAGTTCCGAAGCGCTCAAGTTCACGTTGGCCAGGCCACCAGCGGGCGCCTGCACGATCACTTGTATGTCCACCGTCTCGCCGCGTGCACTCGAAAGGTTAATCGAAGAAGTTCTGCCTGGGGGATCGGTCTTACCCACGCGCACGAGGCCGGATTGCACCCACACGGAAAATGGTGGGGGCATGACCGCATACGCAGATTCTCTCCGGACACGCATGAGCGGGGTAATGAAGATCCTTAGCGTTGCCAGAAGGATGAGCACAGCTGCTGTAATGAATAAGTTTCTAAGGGGCCGAAAGGTTCCGCGAACATGCTGCCAGCGACTGCGAAAGCTGAATTTGGCGAAGATATGCATGAGCCTTCCCCAAAACCAGTTGGTTTTTGGACTTGCAGGTGCGCATCAAACAGGGCTTGGTTCGAGTGGGCCAGAGCAAAGGGATTCATTGCAGCGAGCTTCGGATGCCTTGTTTCTCTGCCATAGTTGCAACGCAAAGCTAGTCGGTTGATCTCGCAACCAACTCTCGAGGTTCAAAACTGCTGGGGAAAAAGGGCAAGGGTCCTTTTTTCTGCAGGACTTCGAGGTAGGCTCGGCAGAGGGAATCCCAAATTTGCTGCTGCTGAAAGTCGCGATTCACCTGCTCCTGACCCTCAACTTCAAGCTTTCGAGCTAGATCTTTGTCCGTGGTCAATCTTGCAAGCGCCCGAGTAAGCGCGGCCACATCCCCCACAGGGAAGAGAAGGCCTGTCTTGCCATCGGCCACCAAGTCCACAATTCCAGTTGCCTGCGCAGCGACCACCGGTCTTCCCGCAGCCTGTGCTTCCAGGACGACGGTAGGCAAGCCTTCGCGGTGGCTTGGAAGAACCACGATGTCAGCCGCGGCATAAAAGGTTGGTGTGTCTTGCACCGGGCCAGCGAAGATGATGTGCGGGTGCCTGGCTATCTGCCTTCGAGTGTCCACCGGCAAGGGATCTTCTTTTTCGAAACATCCTGCGAGCAATAACCTGACGTCTGGAAATTGCTTATCGAGCTGCAAGAAGGCTTCCGTCAGTTCTGGAATGCCTTTGTCTCGAGTGAGGCGGCCTACGAACAGAATGACCGCGGCTCTCTCCGGAATTCCGAAGTGCCGTCGCAGCGCCGCGGCCCGCTGGGTCAGTTTCGGATTGGGCGCGAAACGGGAAGCATCCACGCCATTGCAACTTCCTGAACCCAAAACGAGGGTTCGCTCTCGACTTGCGAGTCCGAAAGCTATCGCCTTTTTACGGACGGTGTGGCTGACGCACACCACGCGATGAGCAAACCGGCAAGCGAGCCGCTCCGCGTAAATGAGGATCCTGCGCTTCAGCCCGGTAGCCGTTTCGAATCGCAAACCGTGGAGTGTATAGAAGCGGCAAGGGACACGATTCAGCCACGCCGCAATTCCGCCCAGCAATCCTGCTTTCGGGGTTCCTACGTTCGTCACCGCTGGGCGCAGCGCGCGCATGGCGCGGCAAAGCTGCCAGAGTGATACAAGATCGCGCAGCGGGGCTATGTTTCGTTCCATGGGCACTTCGACGGTGGCAATGCCTTCAGGTTCCGGCACGCTCCATTCACCGTCGCGCCGCTCCGGACGGAGAAGGGTCACGTCAAAGCCACGCTTCTGAAAATACTCAAGCTGGCCTTCCAGAAAACCTACAGCGATCGCAGAATTCAAGACCACAACCAAGCCGGGGCGCGTTGGATTAGCGCTTGTCATGGAAGCGTCAAGAAATCCGTTGCTGACGTGACAAAGGTCTTGCCTTTTGCCGAGAGTTTTGGGCATAGCGCCCTTTTGCTGGAATTGAATACGTTATGGACGTTCGTGAGGTACATTGCGACAAGCGGGAAACAGGTATTGCTTGTGGCGTGCCTGCAGCCGCTCTGTATAAATTGCCTGATAGCGTTCCACAATCGCCGGCAACGCGAAATTCTCCTGCACGCGCTTCCTAGCAGTCATGCCCAGACCACGCCGCGCTTCGGGTCCGGCTTCGATGAGTTTCCACCATCCTTGCGCTAACGCGTCTGGGTTCTCAGGCGGCACGACAATTCCAGTCCGTTCGACGATCATCGCGGAGTCTCCCACGTCGGTCACCACACAAGGAGTTCCGCAGGCCATGGCTTCGCCAATGACAACGGGAAAGGCTTCGCTGCGGGAAGCGGTTGTCGCAATGTCGATACCCGCCAAAAGACGGGGCATATCCTCCCGCGGCCCCAGGAGATGGCAGTTTGCGCTCAGGCCAGCCGCATCAATCCATGCCGCCAACTGGGAGTTTTCCGGTGTGACGTTCAGGCCACAAAGAACAAAATGAATTCCCGGCATTTGTTTGGTTATCTTGCCGGCAGCTTGAATGAAATTGCGATGGTCCTTGTGTGGATGGAAGCGAGCTGCCATTCCAATGACAAGCGCGTTTGCCGGAATCCCAAGTTCCTCACGCAGCGACGCTCGTGCTGAGGCGTCTGGTTTGACTTGTTCCAGATCGAAACCGTTGGGGATCACCTGCAGCTTGTGAGGTGCATAGCCAAGTTTCTTGTGGAGATCGAGCGACGCTTCGGAACAAAACACAATCCGGGCAGGAAACTTCCACGATAGAAGGGCACAAGCGCGATTGACGAGCAGGGTGCGGCGTTTGTCCACGCGCGGATCCATCGAGTTATGGTGGATGGCCCAGACCACGGGTACATCGCCAGCCAGGCGCGCGGCCAATGCGCCGACCAGGTTTGCATGGTACATCCAGGTGTGAATCACGTCCGGCCTTGACGCGCGAATCCATCGCGCAAGCCTCATCACGAGCAGAGGATTAGGTACGCTCTTTTTCATTCGCAGCGACCGTACCTGCACGCCTGCGCCCTTCATTTTCTCTGCCAGATCCAGGATGCCAGTGAGCGAAACAATTTCATTCTCGAACCGTGACGTGTCCATACTCGAAGCCATTCGGCACAGCATGGTTTCAGCACCGGCTGGGCCGAGCGTCGTGATGACATGCATGATCTTGATCATATTGGGCTTCACACTTCTCGTAGGGACATGCTTAGCCCGCAAAGCGCACTTCCTGCTTTGAAGCCGCGCGAATGATCCATCAAGTCTTCGTACAACCGCTCGTACGACTGAACCATTCTCGACACGTCAAAGTTTTCTTTTGTGCGCCGCGCTGCCGCCGCTCCCATCGATTGCCTGGCTTCCGCGCTGTTCAAAAGGAACGCCATTGACTTGGCGAGCCCCTGTACGTCTCCTGGGGGCTGAAGAAAACCTTCCTTGCCGTTCGCCAAAAGATCCGGGACCCCGCCTACCGCCGTGCTTACGACTGGCAGGCCGGAAGCCATCGCCTCCATCACCGAGAGTGGGTTGCCTTCCCAATCCGAGCTCAACACGAAGATATCCATCGCATTTAAGACGTCCGGGATATCCGACCGCAGCCCGAGGAAGTGGACCTTGCCTAGCAACCCGAGATCCTTAGCTTGTTCCTCCAACTGTTCCCGCAAATCACCTTCCCCAACCAGAACCAGATGGGCATTTGGATCGGAGGCAGGGCCTTGCGCGAAAGCTTTAAGCAACAGCGCATGATTTTTCTGCGCAGCAAAACGCGCGACACAGACAAAAAGAATCTGGTCGTCCCGGAAGCCCTCCTTTGCGCGCCACTCGCTCCTCGTGATTTGCGAGCGAGAATATTCATCCGTTGGAATGCCGTTCGGAATAACACGGCACTGTTGTATCCCATAGAGCTGCTTCAGGCTGCGCGCCACTTCTTCCGAAACGGCTACAGGAACTATTCCGTGGCTGAGCGCGTAGCGCTGAATGCACCGTGCTCGAGGTTCGATCTCGCGTTCTGCCAGATTGTGGACCGTGTGCAGCGAGGACACATGCTTGAGAAGCAGCAGGGATGGCAAGGCGTAGCGAAGTACGTGGAGATGAGTATGGACAATATCAGGGCGATATTCTCGCAAGACGCGATGCAATCTATGGTACGTCCGGCCATCAAACCCCCATCCCTTTCCCAGGTACTCAACTCGCACGTTGCAGTTGTCCAGCACCTGTTCCAGCTCGCAGCCAATTCGCCGCCAAATCGAGATCAGCGCCAGCTCGAAGCGCTGACGGTTCAATCCGCTGACGAGATCGACAGCGACGCGCTCCGCACCACCAGGGCCAAGCATCGGAACGATGTGCACTATTTTGATTTTCTTCATGGTTTTGGTTTGCCGAATTGCCGAATCCAAAGTAACGGCGAGTTGGAGGAATGGCTCTTAGGACCAGGACATATGCGGAATCGTTGTTTTATGCCCGGCAAGAGCGGCTGCCGGTCGAAACCGCGGCGCATAGCCCTTCCAGACCACGCTGTCCTGCGCGATCAACAAGCCGAAAAAGAACCAGGTCGGTTTCCGCATTTCCCAGGTTAGGCTTGACACACCAACCAGCCACACTGCCAGAATGACGATCCACAGTTTTTGCGTCAGTGGAGGCATTGTCCTGAGGGAGAGACACATAACGACAAGCAGCGCGCTAAAGATTGCAAACCCAATCATCCCTTGTTCGACAAGAACTGACAAAAACGTGTTGTGTGCCGGGGGCGCCGGCGAGTCTGGATCATCCAGCCGAATAGGTTCTTCCAAAACGCGGCTCACCACGACTCGGAAGGCATTCGACCCTATGCCAAGATAGGGATGCTGGCGAAAAATCTCCCAACCGGCTTTCCAGATGACCGTACGCCCCGTGAGCGTGCTGTGTTCCAGCGCGTTGGGCGTCGTGGATAGCCGCTCCCAGGATGTTGACGGGACTAAGGCGAGAACGCTGCTAACCAGCAATAAGCCTGTCAGGATAATGGCAACTCTCTGCCGCCCTGTGAGGCGCGCCTGAGAGAGGGGCACAATTGCCAGAGCGACAGCGCTAGCCAACGTAGCCCCTCTGGACGCGGTCAGCAAAACCGTGGTCCCTGCCAAGATAAGCTGTAATCTGTAGATCCAGACAACCGGGCCCTTGCTGTGAATGAGCAGGTAGTAGGAAACAGGCATGCTCAAGGCAATCATCAAGCCCAAGTCGTTGGCATTTAGCCCCGCGCCGGCGTATCGCTGATAGTCCGATTCGACGTGTTGAAAATAGTTGTATACCGTGTCTATTCCGGAAACGAAGGTTCCCAAGACGTATGCTTGCAGTAGCTGTATCTGTTCCTGGGCTCGAGGGGAAAGCTCCCAAATCAGCCAGACCATCACAAGAAGCTGAATGTAGGTAAGAGTCTCCGCCCAGGTTCCCTCTGGATAGAGACTCCAGAGGTAACTTCCTGCCGCCGAAATCACGAACAGTGTCATCATAATGTGCCCTGGCGCGGGCCGTTTGATCGTCCCTTTTTCAATGATTGCCAAAAGCCCAAGAACTACGGTCACAACGCCGATCAAGCGCGCGCTCGTCCCAAAGCCGGGAATCGTGATGGCGTCTTCCCAGGGAATAGCGAATGCAAGGAGCCAGAGAGACGCGAACGCTAACTGGCCAAGACGGGAAAGCTGTTCTGCCCCGGCGCAGGGGCGCGCCGCAACCCTATCGCGACTAGAGGAAGATGGATCCTGCGGGCGGGGAGGCGCTTGAACACAAACATTCATGCTCTTTCAATCCCGTTGCCAATCAGATGGGCATGCATTCTCATGCCTCGGACCAGAATCACGATGCTCCCTGCAAGTTGCACTGTCGCAGCAATCAGCATGGCGAGGATCGCGCCAAGGAGGCCTCGCCGGCCTATTAACGAGTAGCAGGCCAAAAAGAGAATCAGATTCGCGAGAACATTCACAACAACCTGGGAGTGGTAGAATTTTGCCGCGGTCATCCCGAATCCCAAAAACTGCGCCATGAACAACACGCCTCCGGCTGCCATGATCCAGGTTAGAAGATCGGCTCTTTGCGCGTATTCGGGACGGAACAGGAGGGTGAGGATCTCTCGCCCCGCCAGTTCTGAGATCAGCATTCCGCCTGCTCCTATCGCTGCGCCAAAAGCGAGGAGTCTGCCGATGAGCAGCGCGAAGGCAGCAAAATCGGCGTTGGCATACGATGCCGCTAATCGCGTGAAAGCCGATTGGCCAAGCGACACCACAGCCATATTGCCGACGGAAACCAGGAATCCGAGTACGGCAAATATGCCGACATCGCGATCTCCGAGGGCATGTTTGATAAGAAAGTTAGGAATACTGGCGTTCAAACAACCCAGGAGCACAACAATTCCCAAAGGGAGGCTTAACCATACTAACTTGCGCTGCACTGTCAGGTTAAACCGCGGTGTCAGCTCTTGGCCTCGAGAGAGCCAGCAAGCCGGCGTGCGCAGACCATGGGTACGCCTGCAGATATCGTAGCCAAGGAGAATTGTTACCCGTGCAATCACAATTCCCGTGATTCCCCATAGAAGACTCCGGGTGATGTAGGTTGCAACAGAGAGCGCGAGCACGGAAAGCGAGGCCCTGGCAATCATGGATTTGGAAATCTCCGCCATTCTGTCGTGCAGTTGCAGCCGCGCGTAATACACATCGCTGATGGTTTCGATGCTGTATGCCAATCCGACCATCAGAACCACCGTTGTCAATTCCCGGCCGTACCTCAGAAGTTGCGTAAGGAGGAGCACTGCCGCAAGTCCCAGGGACGTCGTAAGCAAGCGCAGGCCTAGGTAATAACCGAAAGGGGTTTGCTCTCGTAGATCCGAAGTTATGACGGCTCGCAGTTGAAGGTTGGCGAACATCATGACCGGATACACGACCGCTAGGCCCAAGGCATATTGACCCACCATTTCGGGCCGAAGCAGCTTGGCCAACAGCATCAGCGTCGCGAACTGGCCGCCGGCATAGACGGCATTCCCCGCGAGCATCCAACTGAAGTCCGCGAACAACGAAGGGCGCTTCCCTTCCTGCGCGGCAAGCACGCTTGAAGCTTCTGCATTCATGGTTTAGCAATCTAAAGCAGTCATGGAGCCTGGGCGTTTACCGCCGGAGTCCGGCGTCGTTCGCGGAATCGGAAGAAAGGGGCGGCAATCGAGAGGCCACATTGTTCGTGGTTGCAACCCGTCCCAGAAGGTCTTTGGCTAATGCGGTCGTGAAAAGCACCGCACCTTGCGAGTTAAGGTGCATGCCATCCGGCTGGTAAAACTCTGCCGAAAGCATAGTCGGATCAATGGGCACTGATACATCTACTCCGGCGCTTTGCGCAGCTTCTGCCATTTCATCGACGGCACTCTTTGAAGATAGCGTCGGAGGAACGAGGAGAATGAGCTTGACTCCGTTCGCCTCGCACAGTTCACGCAACCTCTGCAAGCGAGGAATGGCAATCGCGTCAAACGCGCGGCGTTCCGGAACAGCGGGAACCGGATTTATGAGTGAAAAGAGATCCTGAAGATGCGGAACGATATAGTTGAGGATCTGTTCGCGTATGGCGCTGCGCGTATCCCAGAAGATGCTTGAGTGAGCCAGCAAGAGATTACTTGTCGCCGTGTGGTCGAGGTGCATGTCGGAAGCCGCCGCCAGGGCGTCTCGAGCGTTGAAGAACATCATGGGCGTGTAATCCTGGCGCACGCTGTTGGTTAGGAAATAGCTCACGCCGACACCGACGATGACGACATCGGGCCTCGCACCCTCGCGGAAGAGCCGCCTCAAGCCATACAGCCAGTCGTAATAACCGGTCGCCTCCAGAAAGATGGGATAGATGCGCATCTGGGAAGAAGTCAACTCCCGAAGGCGGTCCACTTTAACTCCGTGCAGCAGCAGCGAATTGCCGACCATCATCACAGTGGGAGGCTCGCCCGGCGCAGCGGGACGCGCTTTGAGGGCTTCCTTGTATTGGCGAGAAATGCGCGTGTAGGTGGCTGAATCGTGCTTCAGCAAGTAGTCGGAGGAAATTTCCAGGCCAATAATTACGATCGCGCAGATTCCGATCAGGGCCTCCGCGTAGGTCCAGGCTGGGTGTTTAGAACCGAAAATAGATAAACGCATTGAAGGTGTTCCCTGAGAAAAGCGCCAGGACAACAAGGGCGGCGGTCGCGAGGCCGGTCCGAAACGCATAGGAAGTCTTCGCAAAGGGGTATTCGGTGTTTGCAGCTTCCATCACCAGGTCCGCGATGAACAACGGAACCGAGAAAAGGCACAGCATGAAAAACGCGGTGGCGTATTCGCTACGCCAGGCGAAATTCGACAATCCAGAGAGAAATTGCGCGGCTGACTCGATGGAGGTCGCGCGGAAAAAAGCCAAGCTCAAGCAAAAGATGTTAAAGGTTAAAATCCGCTGTCCCCAGAGAAGCAAGAACCTGTTAAAAGGCCGGGGACGAGTTACCTCGTCGCCCTTCTTGGCAGGTGGCCAGAACAAGCGCTCAAGGGACAAGACGACTCCATGGATGGCTCCAAAAATTACGAACGTCCAGTTGGCGCCATGCCAAAGCCCCGCCAGAACCATGGTGATCATTAGGTTTTTGCAGGTTTGCCATTTGCCTCCAAGGCTGCCACCCAGAGGAATGTACAAGTAATCGCGCAGCCAAGTACTCAAGCTGATGTGCCAGCGCCTCCAGAGATCTTGCAGCCGGTAGGACAGGAAGGGCTGCCGGAAATTCACCATAAAATGAAAGCCCATTAATTGCGCACTGCCCCGCGCGATATCGCTGTAACCGCTGAAGTCTCCGTAGACTTGCCAGGCAAACGCATATGTCCCGATCAGGACAATCCAAAAGTTTGGCTGGCCCAATTGCCCTCCGAAGGCTGCGTTGGCCAGCAGGGCGCAATTGTCGGCCACCACACATTTGCGAATGAGGCCCGAAAAAATCAGCATCAGGCCGTCGAAAAATGTATCCGCTTCGAATGCGCGATCGTCCAAAACCTGGGGAATCAAGTGTCCCGGCCTTTGAATCGGACCGGCGATCAGGTGCGCAAACAGACTGACGAATAGGGCGTAATCGACAAAGGATTTCACGGGTTCGAGTCGGCCCTTATATACATCCACGATGTAGGCAACTTCCTGAAACGTGTAAAAAGAAATTCCGGGCGGAAGAAGGATACGGATCAGTGGGAGTGGGATGTTGTGGATGCCGAGTGTGCCGAGCGCGCTGGCGAAGGAACCCACAAAGAAGTTGAAATATTTGAACGTTCCCAGAATGGAGAAATTCAGCACCAAGGAGAAGATGAACCATTTCTTGCGATTCGCTTCGTTGCAGCCCGGCGCTATTTTCTGCGCAATCACGAAGTCCATCGTCGTGCTGCCGATCATGAGCGCAACGAAACGCCAGTCCCACCAGCCGTAAAAGAAGTAGCTCGCGAGCAATAGAACAATATTCTGCGAGCGGCGATCCAAGCGCCAGTAGAGCAGCACAACAGGGATCAGGAAAATGAAAAATGCGGGGGAGTCAAAGAGCATGTTGAATGGCGCTCAGTGAGACGCGGAACGCAAACCGATGAGCCCGCCGAGTCGGGCGAGATTGTATCTTCGAAGGCTGGTACCCGTAGTTTCGATGGATGGTAAGCGTCTTCGTGCTTTCAATTTTTGGGTGCGGCGTAATCCTTATAAGAACCATAATTTCCGTAGCCGTAACGCCTCGGATCCCAGCTGTTCAGCACGGTTCCCAACACGCGCGTTCCATCCTCGGCAAAGCGCTGGATGGCGAAGCGCGCGCTTTCCGTGGTGGTTTGCCCGGCACGGACAACCAGGATCACGCCGTCCGCAAGACGCCCAAGCACACGCGCGTCTGCAAGATGAATCATCGGCGGGGCATCGATCAAGATCATGTCAAATTCGCGCCGGAAGCGCGCCAACAGGCGGGACATGCGTGGAGAATAAAAAAGATTTGTGGGAGGTATGCCGCAGCTGCCTCCGGGAAGCAAAGAGAGTCCAAAGACCTCAGTCCCACGCACCATGTGGGAGATGGGAACCGTGTCCAGCGGGATATCCGACCGCAGTGCGTCACTCAGTCCCAAGCTATTCCCCGCGCTAAAGACTTTGTGCAGCCGCGGGCGGCGCAGGTCGCCGTCGATCAGCAGCACTTTTCGACCGATTTCCGCCATCGCAATGCCGAGGTTGCAGGCAACAGTTGTCTTCCCGTCCCCCAGGCATGGGCTTGTGAGGACGACGACTTGGGGGCAATCTCCGTCCTGGTTGGGCAAAAGAATAGAAGTCAGGGTGGTACGGGCGCATTCGGCGATTAACGAAGGCTTACGCTTCCATGTGGCAAGCTCCGGCCCATAAGGAGTGGACGGCGTTTCGACCGTCCCTGGAAGCGGCGGAGGAATAGCACGACGCAAGCGCAGCGGATCAGTGTTATGCACAGCCGCTTCGTCCAGTGGTATAACTCCGAGTTCCGGCAAATCCAGGTAGATTTGAGCTTCGCCCGGCGCGTTGATCCTGCGGTCAAATCGTTCGCGCATCAGCACAAATCCAAAGCCCAGGAGGACGCCGCTGAAGAGCCCAATCGCGGAGTTCATTAGCAAGCTTGGGCGGTAAGGAAGAAGCGGAGGCTTAGCCCGGTCAATGACGATGACATTGCTGTCGCGCATGGCAGCTGCCAGGCTCGCTTCTTTGACTCTCTGTAGCAGCACCTCATAGAGATGCCGGTTCGAATCGACATCGCGCTTTAGCGTGTCGTAATGGATCGCTTTGCTGGACTGGTCGGCCACCACCTTCTCTTGATCGGCGCGAGCGTCATTCAAAAGCTTTTCGCGGCGGACTGCGGCCGCATATTCATTGCGGACGCGCCCCAGGACGTTGGCACGTTCGTTCTTTATCTGGGATTGCAACTCGTTGATTTGTGCTTGCACGCGCTGCACCTTGGGATGCGCAGGGGTCAGGGCTGTGCTCAGCTCCGCATACTGTCGCTGCAATTCGGTCAGTTCCTGGCAGTACTCGCGCATCGTGGGATCTTCCTGTATTTCCGGCAGGGAATCCGCGGATTTGCGTTTCGTTTCTTCGTACTTTGCTTCGGCGTTTATACGATCGGCCTGAGCCTTGGAGAGCTCATCCTGTATTTCTTTGAGGCGGTTTTCCGCCAGACTTTCCTTGTCCGAGGCGGAGGTATACGACAGCCCTTCGGTCTGCGCGTAATTTTGGAGTTGCGCCTCCGATGCTTCCAACTGCGTCTTCATCTGGTTCAAATGGTTCGTCAGCCACTCGGCTGTGCCTTGTGCCGCTTTCCACCGTTCCTCTTGGTTTAGCTGGATGAACTCACTGACCAGCGTATTTGCGAAATCGGCCGCGCCCTTGGGGTCTGGTGACTCGTACAAAATCTCGAGCAAACGCGAATTGCCCGACGATCGGACCGTCAGGTTGCGCTGTACCTGCCGGAGCATTTGTTCGTTTTCCGGGAGACGTGCGGTCCTGGACCATGCGAAAATCCGATGGACGCGCGATGCAAACGCTCCCCAGGTACCCGTAGGTTGCGCTTTGTAGAGCTTCATCTTTTCAATTACGTCCTCGATAAGCGATTCGCTTTGCAGCAGCTTGACCTGCGTTTCCACGTAGCTTTCTTGTGAAGCGTAGTTCCCCGCGGAGCTGCTCCCGTCGGCATTTCTTAATTCCCCGAAATTGGGGCCCTGGATCTCCAGGGAAGTCCTGACTCGGTAGATGGGGGTCTGCACCAGGGTAATCAAAAGCGACAAGCACAGGCTGGCTAGGGCAAAGCTCAGCAGGGTGAACCTGTGGCGAAACAGTGTATGCCAATAGTCCACGAGGCTGTCGTACTGCTGCGGCGGAAAGCCTCCGGCCTCTAGTGCATCCACATGTTTGTGCAAGGCGTGACGGTTATCTGCCCGCGCGCTTAGTTCCGTCGGACCTCGATTCGTTTTCTCGATTGGAAATTCAGGAACTTCCATTTCTTTGCTCTCTGGATAGTTTTTAAGGCAAGCGCCAGATGGCCAGGCCTGTTCCTGTCTGGACAGCCGCTTCAAGCGCGCGCAGGGTCGCCTTCTTACCCGCGCTGCCGGGAATGAACAGAATGTCGTCACCCTGCAAAGAGACGTCCTGCTTCTTTCCCTTGAGCAGATCCTTGACATCCACAGGCAACTCTTCCCGCTGATCGTTGCCGCGATTCAAACGCAGAATCTTGGCGTGCTTTGCATCCGCTGTCCCGTTGAGCCCTTCGGCAAGCGAAAGCGCCTGCAACACGGAGATGGATTGGCGCTCACCAAGAACAAATCCTCCCGAACGCTTCACGTCTCCCACTACGTAAACCATTTCCCCCTTAGGAACGGAGAGGACGTCATGGGGGAAAATCTGAATGTTCTCCACCGGGTTTTTGGCTTCCATGATTTCTTTCAGGTTTACTTCCGCCACGCTGAACTGACCGGAGGGATCAAGTGTCGCTCCCGGCAGGGGGATGCAGCCCCACTCCAGTTGCCTTGTGATGCGAACGCTGTACCCCGCATCCTGGCGTATTCCGCCGGCGGACGCGAGCATCTCCAGTAGCGTCGTGTGGCCCTGCACCTGGTGGACTCCGGGCGTGTTTACCGCGCCCAAAATAGAGACAGGTTGACTGCGGACCTCCACGACGTTGACCACAACATGCGGCTCGCGAATGTACTTGCTCAAGGCTTTGTTAAGCACCGCTTCGGCCTGCTGTGCGGTAAGACCGGCGACGTGGATACGCCCGACCAATGCCGCCTGCACATTCCCATCGCTGTCGATGCGGGCGCGCTTGTCCCCGCCGGAATCAGTCAGTTCCGGCCCGGAAATCTCCAACTGATCGTCCGGTCCAAGCAGATACGTAGAGCGCATCTGATTGATGCACTTTGGGTTGGGGTGAACCGCTTCTGGCGGCGGAGACGATTGCCCGTTGGCACACAAGGCTGGAAAGAGAAAGGCCAGTCCAGTCAAGAAAATTTTAATTTCCGTCATTTTCGTATCTGTCCTCTAATCCCGTTTCTCGTGGTGGATGTTAATTGTCTTCCTTAGTCAGTACCGGTTGCTTCCATAGTTGTGGGAATGCCTGAACGGACCGCAGACGGGGTTGCTCCCAATCCGACGGCAAGGGCTCTTTCTTTGCGAGGTTTGACAAACCAGGAGTCCTTCATTCTCTCGACAGCCTCTGCAACTGCGGCGCAGAATCCCGAGGCGGAAAAGACTTCGAGATCCACCAGGAGTGGCGTTGCGGTGTTTTTCCGGTACAGGGCGAGGCTGCCCAGCCGCTCGCCGTTGCATTTCATTAAACTGAAACTCAGGCTGCAGTTTGTTTCGGAGAATTTCCGAGAGTGATTCCAGAAAAAGCGAAGCCTGGATCCGCCGATCTGCGTAAATGGATGCACGTCCGGCTCAACCGGCAATTCCGGCATTAAATACACGCAGAAGCCGTCAAATCCAGCGGGCTTAAGGCATTGCTGCAATATCTCGCAGAACTCAAGCAGCGAACTGCAAGCCCGCATTGCCTCTGGCGCGCGGCGGATGACTATGTCATTGGCGATTATATGACGCTGAATCAGAGTGCGGTTCGCCACGTGGCCCAGTTCCAGGAATTCGTGATAGTGCAATTCCCGAATGCCGACAAAGACGCCAGCGCCAACCAGCACAAGAACTAAGCTGACTCGCATGCTTGCCGGGTGAAGCAGGAAAAGACTCAATACACCAAAGCAGGCGCTTACTCCATAAAGTACCAAGACCGCTTGGCGGTGAGATATCCCCCTGCCAAGGAGCTTGTGGTGAATGTGCTCACGGTCAGCGACAAAGAGCCGCTTGCAGCTCAAGAACCGCCTGAGCACCGCGACGGTCACGTCCAAAATGGGAAGCCCGAGAGCAACGATGGGGATCGCCACGGCTACTACCGTCGGAGCTTTCTGCGATCCGGCAAGCGCGACAGCACTGAGCAGGAAGCCGATCAGCAAGCTGCCGCAGTCTCCCAGGAATATCGATGCGGGATTGAAGTTATAGCGGAGGAACCCGGCAATCGCCCCCGCCAGCGCTACGGTCAATAGAAGAATGCCGTTATTGTGAAGGAAGACAGCAACGGCGCAGATGACCAAAGTCGAGAAGAGCGCGGACCCTGCGGCGAGCCCATCCAGGCCATCAATTAAATTGAAGGCGTTGGTAATCCATACGACCCAGAGAATCGTGAGTGGAAGTCCGACTAACCATCCCAAGTGGGGGTGGCCGGCGAGAAGGGATACGCGCGATATCCCAAAGCCATTGCAGAACAAGAGCACAGCCGCGCCGGCTTGGGCCACGAACTTCACATATGGGCCCAATCCGCGAAAATCGTCAATCAGCCCAACCATGAAAATGATTGCTGCCGGCTCCAGGATTTTAAAAGTTGGCGCGGGAAAGGCAGACTCCAGCGCGCCGAAGTGCGTTGCGATCGAAGCCAAAATCGCCATGCACCAAAGAGTCAGAAAAATGGCGACTCCCCCCAGGCGCGGTATACGGCGCGTGTGGATGTGCCGGTCCGAGGTTGGAAGAGAATTCCACCCCTGGGCGTTCGAGAAATCGCGCACCCAGCGAGTCAGGCCCGCGGATGCCAAAAGGGCCGCAACAAATACAATGGGTTGTATCACCAAGGTTCAGTCCCTAACTGTCAGGTATGTGTGTGACGAACCCACTGCCTAGGCGTGACTGTGAGCCGACCCGCCGCGAAGCTGTTCAGGCACGGGATGTCGGCCGGGAATCTCTCGTCTGCGGGACAATGGGCGTGCCCATTCCCCATTAATCTCTACTGCCACAGATCGCTGCAGCAGCGTTATCGAAAGTACGATTCGGTGATGTCCTCGGAAACCCAACAAGATTCCTTCTATTCCGCAGAGAGGACCGTATTCGATTCTCACCCTTTGCCCAATCTCAACAAACGGCCAGGGTTTCGTGGAAAACCCGGATTTAACTGCGGCCTGGATGGCAGCGATCTCCTCTTCGTCGATCGGCACCAGCCTTTTGCCTGTTCCCACCACATGAACAACACCAGGGACCGTCAGCACTGCGAGTCGGTTCAAAGGATTGAATTGACAGAAGACGTATCCAGGGAAAAGAGGCAGCTCAATCTCCCTAAATCGGTCAGACCACCGATGCTGTTGCCTGTAGAAAGGCGTGAACGCTTCCAATCCCCGGACGCGCAAATGCCTGGCAACTAGATCTTCGTGTTGGCTTCTGACTCGAATCGCGTACCAATGACAGCTATTGTTCTGGCTCACTGTTCCAATCTCCACAAATCAAAGGCTCTTCGGGACCACTTTGCTCCGAGGCAAGCTACCGCCCCTTGAGTCCCATTCTCCGGACCCTTTGTACGCTTGAAATCCCGCAGAAGCCCTTCTATCGGCTCAAATACCCTTGGAGCGTATTTCTGCCGGTTTAGCAACCATCGCGGGCTACAGTACCCAGCAGCGGCAATGCTCGCAATCCGGCTATTACTCGAATGTGTTATGGGGAAACACCTGTCTCCGCATTTCTGCGTATTCAGCGGAATGGGCCGGACACCGATCAGGGCCTCTGCTTGCCGAGACTTTGCAAGCCGGTCTGAAAGAGCTCTTTGGGCCTAAGGAGATTGGACACATTGATTCGTAAAGACGAGCGGTCAAATCGTATGGCTGCGGATGGGCCATTTCGTACTCGAAGTGCAAAGCCTCATCGACTGAGTAGAGTGACATCAATACGTCTCCGGAGTTTGCGAGTAACTGCACGCGGAGCACAGACGCGGCCCTGCGGCCCGCACGAGAATCGTCAGAATCGGCTCCGGTCGACTGGGCGCCACTGCTCGACGACAGGGCTTTCCTTAAGGCGCCGCCAATTGAGGGGCTGCACCAAGCGCGAAGCGCCGGGGTTCTGCGCGACTTCACTCCGCGTCAGCGCTTCGGGCCCTTGCGGGGTCACCTGGCTGAGGACCAGATCGTAGTGAAGCGCTGCCTGGGGGGTGGTAATGCGCAGCCCCTCTCCCGCGCGCGCCAGGGCGATTTCCGCCGGCCCGTGGCCGTCGATGCGCAAGCGGGAAACGCCCAGAATGCGAACCAGCCTGTGGGGAATTTGCGCTCGGGTGATCGTGACATCGTACTCGCTCGCGCCCCTGTGGTTGTCCAGGAGGACGCTGGTCTCCGCGGTACCGGGGTTGCGGATCGTCAGCGCGTCCGTGCCGGTGCCGCTGCGGGCGGCGACGGAGACGACAGTCCGGCCGCTCAGGGAAGTGAGCGTGTATCCCCCGGTTCCCGCGCTGACGGAAAGGCGAAGCTCGCCGCCGGAACTGCCCAGCTGGAAAAGGAGCACGGCGCCGATTTGCCGCCTTCCGTTTCGCTGGTCCGAAAGAAACCAAGGAATCATGTTGGTCATTCCGGTGGCCGGGTCCGTGTCAATCTCTCCCGTCTCCGGTTTGTAAAGGCGCTTGCCCTGCGCATCGGTTACCTGTTCGATGCGCGCTCCATCTCCGGTCAGCAGAAGCGTGTTCAGGAGCTGGCCGATGACCGTGTCGCCGAGAGAGGCGGGCGATCTTGAAAGGGGACCGGTAATGGAAACGGGCGTAATCACAATGTTGCCGCCGGAAGCGAGGTCGCCGGACCAGGTGCCGTCCGTGCCGCCCATGTCGAAGCTCCAGGCGTGATTCGTGATCTGGATGAAGTTGTTTTCGTTGGTATACCAAGGTTGGTCGGAGGGGTTGCCCCAAGTGCGGTTCGGGTCCAGCACGAATATCTTCTTGTTTCCTCCTCCGAGGTCGACAGCCCGGTATGCGATCAAGGTGTGGCCGCCGTCCGACGGGTTCAAGTCCTTGGTGATGCTCACGAGCGTCAGGTCGCCGCGGCTTTGCCAATAGTTGAATTGGTCGAACGCGTAGGCGCCGTCGCGGTTGAAATGGTGCGCGAAAATATCCAGGAGAAACTGAACGGTGGGAAGATTCACTTGATGGCCGTGCATGACGTTGATTGCCCGGCGCAGCATCGGGTCCGTGGGACCCATTCCCGAAGAAGTGGGATCGCTCGAGTATTGCGTCACGGGAGCGCAGAAACCCAGGTAGCCGCCATTTTTCTGGATCAGGAGGTTCAAGAGCGACATTCCAAAGCAGTTTCCGTCCGCCGAGAGCTTGGATTTATAGACCTGTTCGTAGAACAGCACATCGAAAGCGGAAGAGAAGGGATCTTCCGTGGGAGGAATTCCGATGAAGGTATCGCGATAAAGGTCCCAGGAGAAGGTAGGGTCGGAGAAGTTGTGGAAACGCCAGCCATTTTTCGCGGCGTAATCGTCGGCATAGGCGGGGCACGCGAGCAAGACGGTAAGAACCAAACGCATCCCTTGTGTGAACAACCGTGATTTCATGGCTTTTCTCCTTGCTCACGGCGCGAGCGTGCCGCTTGCCGCAGACGAGGGTTGCGAAACCTGGCCCGAGACGTCGAGGCGCACGACCTTGTACCAATAGACCACATTCCGGACAACCTGATCGTCGTGGAATTCCGAAGCCTTCACGATCGTTCCGATCTGCCGGTACAGACCGGTCTGGGAATCGCTGCGGAATACCGCGAAGCCGCGCGTCGTTGCGGAGTCAAACGCCGGCGTCCAGGCCACGATGAGCTCGAAGGGGGCCGAGGACGATGGGCTCACGGCGGTAATGACGGGCGCCGTGGGCGGCAGAGAAGCATAGGTGAACGTACTCATCGGGACGGCGTTTTTTAAGGGCGACTCGTTTCCGCTTTGGTCGACGCCCAGAACCTTGTACCAATAAACTTTCTTTGCTTCGGCGGTGGGATCGGTGAACGCGCCCATGCTCATGGAATCAATCGCGATCAAGGGAATCGTGTCGCACTTGACCTGGGGAGGGGGCTGATACGGCGACGTCAGAATGTGGGGAGAGGCGGGGGGCGGCTCGACGGTCATGCCTCCCACGAATTTATACGGTCCCGTTTCCTGCTCGGCCCGGTACACCTGGTACGCGCGAATGTCTTGTACCGGGGGCGCGATCCACTCGACGCGGATTCCACTCTCCCGCGCAAAAAGCCCGGAAATAATAGCGGGATCGGGCGGGGTCCGGTCCCGGAGTCTCTGGCAAACCGTCTGTTCGTTGGAGCTGGGGACGGGCCAGGTTCCGCTCATGTTTTGCACTTGGTCGTAGGCCTTGATCCAGTACGAGTAGCAGACCGGCGAGTTCTTGGGGATGGTCACGTCGCGGAAAAGAACGGAGTTACCCATGGTCTTCGCTTGCGAGAAGGAAACCGACCCGACCGGGACGTATTCGCCGGTGCAAGGAGTGCGTCCTTCTTTTTCGTCGCTCGGCGCTCGTCCTTCTTGGGAGGCCGCTTGTTTCCGGTCGGAAGGATCGCAGGGATTGCACTTGCCGTTGTGGCAATAGCTCCGGACACCGAACACCACCAACTGCTACCCGACACCACCTTAAACTATTGCTTGACACTGTCTCTACCACAGAGTGGTGATATCACGAAGTGATAGTCATCGAGTCCATGGCCTTCACTAGGCGGCTTCCTCACCTGGCCGGTGATGAATCAGAATGGATGGACTTCCTGGTATTGTTCTCCGGTAAACAGTGGAATATGACCAACCGCTAACCCGCTGAATCACAATGGTGTGTTGCCCATCAGCGGTTTCGAGTGAATAAAACTGCTACACTATTAGTAATAATCAGTAAATATAAGCAAAGTGTAGCAGAATTGTAGCAGTAGAGCGCGCAAAATGGCCTAAAACGAGGCAAATCCAAAAAACTGGAAACGCTGCTATCTTACAGCTGGCAAAGGGATTAGGTCTATTTTCAGCAAGATAGCAAGTGACCGGTTTGGCTTTTCAAGACCGCCGGTTTCAACCGCTCACCCACTCCTCCGTTTTTAATTCTAACGTATTCTGTGAGTTAGCGGCGATTTTGCTACACAAACCAGTAGTACTGCTGCATTCTGGTGCAGAGTGTAGC
>Ga0209581_1000756_pt1 | contig 50747 bp, 57 predicted proteins | sample Coa_R2_FD_187160 | JGI IMG/M metagenome (GOLD analysis project Ga0209581, IMG submission 187160) | Surface soil microbial communities from Centralia Pennsylvania, which are recovering from an underground coalmine fire - Coalmine... | ecosystem: Environmental > Terrestrial > Soil > Unclassified ...
CCAGGTTACACCCACAGGTAAGCTATCTCTTGCACTATGGTCCAGTCCCTCTCTCTGGCAGTTTTGTTGCCAGCCGACTCTTGTTTGCAGCGCTGGGGGTGATTGCCCTCTTCGTGGCAGCGTGGCTGGTTGAACGCCAGAGGCGACCAGCACGATGAAGAGGCCAATGGCCTCAAAGAAAACAGGAGGCTCATGAGATGAAGCTCGTCAATAGAGTCGCTGCCTCCAGGTGCCGGGCTATGGGGGCGCAACCCCTGAGGTCGGGACTGCTGGTACTCGTGGCTGTCGTGCTGCTGGCTGCGTGCGGCGTGGGGACCGGGTCTGCCACCTCCTCTACGCCTGCTGGCTCGAACACTATCCCCTGGCTCGCCGTTCCAGGAACGCCGCTCCCTCCCACGCAGCCAGCGCGCGCCTCCTTCGAGTGTATCCAGGCCAACCTGCGGAACGACGGATTGTATGCGGGCGTGTATCAAGGCAATGCAGTAGAGAATCTGCACCTGACGAACACTGGCTCAACGGCCTGCTACTTCCCCGGAGTGCCACAACTGGAGGTCACGCTGGCGTCGGGAGATCGCGTAGCGGTCAGCCCGGCTGACTTCGCTGCGCAGCGCGTTGACCTCCAGCCAGATCAGACCGTGCAAATCATGTTTGGCAGCCCCATCCAGTGCCCTCATGCCAACCCTCAGAAGCCCCTGGTGGCCCAGAGCGTGCAGGTGACCTTTTCGACTGGCGGCAGCCTGACAGTCAGCGGATTGCAGCTCGACGTGCAGTGTGGTTCTCCCACCGTCCTGCTCTTTGAAGCCGTTGCCATCAGCACACCCGCCTCATCCCCATTGAGCGCGCTTCAAGCAGCAGTGACGGCTCCTTCCACGACTTCGCGCGGCTCTACATTCACCTACACCGTGACGTTGACCAACCCGACCGGCCAGGCCATTGTCCTCTCGCCATGCCCCTCATATACGGAAGGGATGAGTCATGACACCACAGCCCATGATCAGGCAACCTGGCTCTTGAACTGCCAGGTTGAGCAGCAAATCTCTGCCAGTTCCAGTCTCACATTCGTCATGCAGTATGTGGTTCCCTCCTCGTTCCCTACAGGAGCGGCAAAACTGTTCTGGGCTTTACAAGTGCCTGGAGGCCCGACGGCAGGGGCGGTGGTCACGGTGAACTGAAAGGTTTTGACGTAGTCGCCAAATGAGCAGTTGAGCAGCGGTCTGATGGCCGTTGCTCGTTGTAAGAGGTGAATTATGAAACTGGCCCAGCCTCCTGCCCGGTCATCGCCATAAACCCATCTGGCAGCGCTGGGCCTCTCGTCTTGTGCATATCGAATGCGCTCCACATGTCTCAACAATCGCAAGTAAACTATCATTATTGTGGCCCCGCTGCGGCTGAAGAGATCGTGCGCGGCTTGGGTTGGACCACTGGCCCCTCTGGGGAGAGCCTGAGCCAGAGGGTACTCGCTGGTAATAACTACTTGAAGACCGATGCCAACGTATCAACCAGTTGGAACCTCTCTGTGATGGGGCCTACGCTCAACGCCTGGACTTGTTCGAGCTTCTATGTGCCGGTCAACGGGTCAGGAGTAGGCGGAGGATTCAACGCCAGCACTTTTACCTATGATCTCACCACCGACATTGACAATGGGTGGCCTCTGGCCGGAAACATCGTCGAGTACGCCAACAGCGGTCCGCGCCTGATTGGTCATCCCCAATCAACAACGATTTACCACTGGATCGCTATCAGAGGCTATACTAACTACGGTGCCAATACCTGCTGTGCTGATTCTATCTCTGGCGATAGTTGGATCTGGTCCTGGATAGTGAATGTGCCTCCCTACAGCACCATCTCCAGCAGCGATATGACCACGCTGCTCAATAGTAGGAGGTATATCTGGTGAAGACCAACATGCCCCACGCAGGAATCTGGGCTGTACGGCCAGGTTCACTGCTTCTCCTGCTCCTGCTGGTGGGCTGCGCCAACAGCAGTTCCCAGCCAGCACCAACCAGGAATACTGGCAGCGCCCCCTCTGGCCCGGCTCCGACGGTCAGCGCGGGTCCGGTTCCTCTCCAAACAGCCTGGGGCCAGGTCAACATTCACCGCCTGCCCAGCGCAATGAGTGACAATCACGTCTTCGTTTTCGACAATGCTGCTACCTCTGATGGTCAGTGGTTGGTGGGCGCCATCGAGCCGCGCGACTTCATCACCAACACGACACGTCCCTCGTTCGCCGTCCTCTATAACATTACGACGCGCCAGATTGTCACCATGCACCAGTTGCTCACACCCCAGAGTCAGATTTTGGCCGCCGCAGCGGACGATCATTGGGTCGTCTGGACCGAAGCGGACGACCAGCCTAACTTCTTCAACTGGACGCTGTTTGCCTACAATCAGCAGACACGGCAGGTGCGACAACTGGCCCAGGCAACCAAAATCAACGGGCAAGCGGTATCTGGCCCGTATCCCACCGTAGTCCTGGATCATGGCTTGCTCATCTGGAATCAGGCCGTCGGGCCGGTAAGTCCCGCAACGCTGGACAATGCTGTGGTACGCACAGAAAATCTGACAACAGGGACTGTGACCACCCTGGCAACCCGAGCGGGCGCGCCGCTGGCTCTCTCATGGCCCTGGGTGGCATGGAGCCAGGTAACTACTGGTTCTGGTGGCTATACACTGCTCAAGAACCTGAACACCGGCCAGGAACTGCACATCACCATCCAGGGCAGTTACATCACACTGGCTGGCACCAGTGTGGCATATACTGACATCCAGGGGTACAGGCTCTATCTGTTGAGTGACGTTACCCGGAGTACAACCAATCCGCAAATACTCGTCCAGGTCGAGGATGCAGGAGATCATATACAATACATCACGATGAATGATCGCCTCATAGCCTGGGCGCAGTACACAGCCATACAGGTCTGGGATCGCGCTGAACACCGCTTAGTCACCTTGCCCATCTCTAATGGCGAGAGCGATAGCTGGGTAGGAGGGCACACCCTGGTATGGCTGGACCCAGAGCCAAAAGCGCAGCAGGACCAGGATCTCAGGGAGAACCTCATCCCAACTCCAACGTTCGACGTGATTGATACGGCCACTCTGCCAGTTCTGCCATGATAGGCGGGCCGAACCAGCGTTCGGTTCGGGGTAAATGACAAGCACCCGTAGAAAGGCACCTCACGATGGCACAACAGTTCTACTATGGCATTGATGCATATCTGCTTCTCATCCAAGAGTGGGTCAATGCAGCGTTTCCTAGACCGCGCAAGGACGAGGATGAAGAGGCCACGCTGAGACTCAACGGGATATGGTCAGCGCTTGCCAATGCGCTGTGTAACTTCGATACCAAGAAGATCGTTCTATTCTACTCGGAGAGGAGAAAACTTGCTCTCGCAGGGCGAGAAGGCGATCCCCCCATTCACGCCATTGAACGCCAGCTCCGCGCGGCAGAGCAGGCTGGAATCCAGGAGGGGTTTCTGGCTGTCGCTATGCGCGAAGCGACAGAATACTTAATAGCCCGCGACCTTCCTGCTGCATTAAACCACTGGACACAGCTAGCAGACCAAATTGTGCCAAAGGAGATGTGGTTCTCGATGCGCGGCGATCAGACATTCCCAAGCAAGGTGACTTATGGCCCTGATATGTAAGGGCGCTGCGAAGGCTCACGGGCGTCAGACACAACCGGCAATATCAGGATAGGGGAGAACAAGCCCTCCTGCACTACCACAATCCGTTCTTCGTGCCAGAGTTCGAGGACAGCCAGAAACGTCACCACAATGGCAAGGCGCGAAGATGCGGCGCGCAGCAATTCTTCAAAAATCACTCGTCCATGCGCGGCCAGGCCAGCCTCAATCTCCGCGATCTTATCACTGACGCGCACGACGGGCAGGGGAAGCGGCTCCGGCTCAGTGCGCCGCCGCTCCTCCAGGACGCGGCGGAAGGCAGCAGCCAGCGCCTCCACCTCCAGCCCCACCAGCCTGGGCGGCGCCAGACGCGCCAACTCATCGGCAGGAACCACCAGCCCCGGACGCGGAAAACTCATCATCCCGGCAGCTTCGCGCTCACGCAGCAAGCGCGCAATCTCTTTTGCCAGCTTATACTCCAGCAGGTGGCGGCGCAGTTCTTCAGCCTCGGCCAGCGCGTCATCAACTCCAGCAGCCTCTTCCTCTTTGGGTGGCTGCGGCAACAGGCTGCGCGATTTGATATAGAGCAGCCTGGCGCCAACGGTGATAAACTCGGCAAGCCGCGCCATCGGTGGTTCCTCACTCTGCCAGCTTCGTACATACTCCAGAAACTGATCGGTGACAGCAACCAGTGAGATCGTCGTAATCTCCATTTGACGACGTTCAATCAGGTGCAAAAGCAGGTCCAGCGGACCCTCGAAGCTGGGGAGATGTATCGTATAAGCAGCAGCATGAACAGCGGAAGGCTGCCCATCAGTGAGTGGTTTTGCTCCATTGACCTCATTGACCGTTGCCATGCCTTGCTCCACAGACCACGATAAAAGGTCTCATGACGATTAGTTCTTATCATCCACCGCATGAAGCAGCGCCGCCGGTCCATCGGGATCATGATGCGTGCGAATCAGCAGTACCGCGCGCTCCGAAAGCCCCGCTTCTGCTGCCAGATCGGCGCCAATATCGGCATGATGCCAGGCAGCATAAAAAGGCCGACGCCAGAAAGGGCGCGGCGCTGCTGCCAACCAGGATAGCAATCCAGGGGCCAAAGCGCGCAGCAGCACCACCGTTGGCCGCATCCAGAAGCGCACTCGCCCCCCGCCTTTGCCCACATCATGGAGCAATGCAGCAGCCAGCACATCACGATCAGCGCAGCCCTGGCCCTGAAGGGCATAACACACCTTCAGGCAATGGCACTGATCGCCAGGCGACATGGTGGCAAATAAGGCGCGTGCGGCGGGAGGGAGCAGGTGAGCAATGACCTGCTGGTCCTCTGGCCGCACGCGCCCCGTTAGTAGATGCCAGACTTGCGAGGCTCGATAAACGACACGCACCCGCATCCCCAATTACACCTTGGACAAAATGGCATACGCCGGGTTCACAATAGCAAAAACGATAGCCTGCACCCCCTGAACAATCCAGTAAAACGGGCTAAGCTCTGGTGGGGCACCTGCGAACTGAAGCAGCATTGGCAAGAAGAAGAGCAGAAACAGGATGATCAACTCCATATACGGCTCGGCACGGCGGAATGAAACTGCCTGGCGGCTTGGCAACAGGGCAAAGAGCATACGGTAGCCATCCAACGGATAGAGCGGGATGAAGTTGATCAGAGCCAGCCCCACATTGACGATGATAAACGCAAACAGTATCTGCTCTCCGCGTAACACCACTTCTGGCACCGAGCCACTTACCCGCTGGTAAGCGGTAGCCCCCAGAAGGTTAGAATTCGCCAGCTCAAAAAAACGCGATGGCTGTGGGATCGCCTGGAGCGCAAAAGCGCCTCCGATGCCAAGCACCAGATTTGCCAGGGGGCCTGCCAGGGCCACCAGGAAGGTGCCAAAGTTCGGTCCCACACGCAGTTTCAGCGCGTCAAAGCGCACCGGTTTGCCCCAGCCAACCGTCAGCAATCCTTCTGACAGGAAAGCCAGGGCTATCGCCACAGCGGTACCCACCGCTGTCATCTGGCGAAGCGGGTTCAGGCTGAGCCGACCTTCGTTGCGCGGTCCAGGGTCGCCCAGGAGCAGCGCCATGAAGGCATGCGCGGCCTCATGGATGCAGATGCTCAGCATAAAGACAACAAAGAGCATCGCGATGAAGATAATGTTCATATGCCTTCATTTGCCTTTATTGTGCTGACGCTTTGCCGCTCTTCTTACCATCCTTCTTGGGCTTCTTTTTTTCTTTAGGGGGAGGATTTTTATTCCCCATATGCGTGCGCCTGCCTTCCTTTTTGTGTTCTCACATACTCGGTTGCGGTAAATACTCCGCGCATTGCAGGGAGATCGCTCCCTGTATGGCCCTAGCCGGGCAAGGGACCGGATAGTTCCGTATCGCAGTCCCAACGGTCTCTTGATCGGGTGTGAGCGCACCCGCAGAGGAACCTTCCTCTGGTGGGCTTCTTTCAGCCGATGTCTTTAAGGTTCTCGCGGCTTTGGTTCCGGCTGTGGTCAGTCTACCGCCAAAATCAGGCAGCGTCAAGAACGACATTTAGAGTAATGCAAGCTCCAGACCCTCTGTAGCGAGCGTTGTTTGAGGGAACTCGCGCTGCGCCATATGATGTAACTTTTCAAGAACCCCATCATCATGTTCAGGATCATGGTGGAAGAGTACCAGCCGCTTGACACCGGCTGCCCGCGCCACTGCTGTCGCCATGCGCGGAGTGCTGTGCCCAAACCCGTGCTTGGATGTCACATACTCCTCCTCATGATACTGCGCATCATGAATCAAGACATCTGCCCCTCTGGCAAAGCGAATCAACGCCTGATCTCCGTCCTGTGGCCCCTCGACATCGGTAGCAAAAACGAGGCTGCGCCCACCATACTCGATACGAGAAATAAGGCATCCATTACGCGGGTGCGCAGCGCTGTGCAGGAACGTCACACGCACAGCATCGGGAGCCGGTGTTCTGGCTCTGACCAATGCGCCATCGCGTGAGGCGCTTTGAAGCTGAGGAGCAGGCGCGTCTGGATGCCATTCAAGATCATCCCCCGGCTCCAGATTATAAAACTGGCAGGTGGCAGGGGCCTCGCGCAAATCAACAGGAAAATACGGCGAGGCAATCGCCTGGCAGAGCATCTCTTTAAAACTCTTGCCCCCCGCAGAACGTCCCACCAGATGCAAGGTAGCTTCTGGTTGATAGAGGGGATCAAAAAATGGCAGTCCAAGGATATGGTCATAATGGAGATGGCTAAAGAGGATGGTTACAGTCGGAGGCGCTGCGCCGGGCTGCTGCCGCAAGAACTGGCCCAAAGCAATCAAGCCCGTGCCGGCATCCAGAATGATCTCATGGCCCCCCACGCGCACCTCCACACAGGCGGTATTCCCTCCGGTGTGCTGTATATTTGCTTTAGAGACAGGATAGCTGCCACGCACTCCCCAAAAGTGCGCCACAAACTCATGGGCTGGCTTCCCCGGTTCGCGCACCTGTTCTGCCCCGGTGAAGATGTGCGAGGAACCCATCTCCCCAGCATCAGTGGCGCTCATAGCTTGTTCCCTCTCTCCTCCAGGGCACCAGATCGATGGTCGGCCAGGGGCACAGCACATCACAAACAGCCGTTCCGGTCAGCCAGCCCTGCTTGATCCCGATAGCATCCCCTGTCACTATATCGCGCCGCCCGGCGAAAGTCAATTTTGACCATCTGCTTCGCTGACCAGCGCGGCTCCGCAGCACCTGGCGACTGGATACTCCCTCCCACCCCAACCGTGACCAGCCACCCGCCGCCGCTCGTTTTGACAACACAGAAGGCCCGTGCTACACTGCCCCGCAGAAGCTCAGACGGGCAGGGGAAAAAGAGCAGCTTGCAGATCAGGAAAAGAGCATGACACACCACAGGAGAAGCAGCCATGATGGTGAATAGGAGCATCAACCGCCTAACGAATGTCTTCCTGGCGCTTTTCATGCTGTTGAGCATAAGCGTCGTCTACTGGCAGGTCTTTGATGCCAAGACCCTCATCACCACCATCTACACCCCCAATCTCTGCGCGATAGGCAACCAGCCAGTACGTGGGAGTATATACGACCGCAACGGAGTCTTGCTGGCGTATTCACAGCAAGACCCCAATGCGCCGTGCAACTACCGGCGCTATTACTGCTTCCCCTCGCTCTCGCCCATTATTGGGTATTTCAGCTACATCTATGGGGAATCTGGCCTGGAGGAAGCATACGATAATTATTTGTCTGGCGCCGATGCTACAGGCCAGAATGCCCTTAATAATTTTGTGAATCAAACCCTCCATCACCCGGTCTATGGAGATGATGTTTATCTGACGATTGACGCCAGAGTTCAGAATCTCATTGACAAAGAATACGATATTACCTACGACGAGCCGGGGGGGAACTTTGCAGTTGACCCGATCCGCCACGTTGCCCAGGGCAATTTTAACCCACCCGCTGAGCCGATCCCGGCACTCTGCCAGCAGAAAGATGGAAGCCTGCTTCAGCAGCTCTATAATCAGCCAGATGAGAACGCCCCAGACAATCACCCTGGCTCAGTCATCGTGGAAGACCCGCATACCGGCGAGATTCTGGGCATGCTCAGCCGTCCCTACTTTAACGCCAATGAGATTGGCGACTACACTGTCTGTCTCAGCTATACAAATGTCACCGATCCCAAAAATCCCAACGCCAAGCCCTGTCCTGGCGCAAAAGCGCTGCCAGCAGGCGCGCAACCAGGAAAGAACGGTCAACCGCCAGTAACCAGCACTATAGGCGGGGCTTACTTTCAGCAGCTCAACGCTGATCCTAATCTGCCAGAGCTGCTTCGGCCAACAAGCCTCTATATCCCTGGCTCGACCTTTAAGACCGTCACTCTGAGCGCCGCGCTGGATTCTGGAAAATACCAGTTGACCACCCCTTTTGGGGGCAATAACTGCCTCGACCCCAATTCGGAAGCCCAGAGTTATACGGTGAACGGCTTTAATATCAATGAAGCTGGAGATCGGTATCTTCGAGAATACAATCCGCTGCCTTCCTGCCCCATTGACCTGGAGCATGGCTACATCTACAGCGATAACGTTATCTATGCCCGCGTTGGTGTAGGCATAGGCGTTGACACCTGGCTGAATTACTTCCAGCGCTTCGGCATGATTGATTCCAATGCCCAGAACAAGCAGCCATTCCCATTTGATTTTCCGGTGAAAGCCAGCCGGGTCGATTTCCAGGCTGCCAGAGATGATGCGGCCAGTCTGGCGCAGGATGCCTTCGGGCAGGGCACGCTGGAAATCTCCCCGCTGGAGATGGCTTTTGTGACCAGCACGGTTGCCAACAATGGCGTTGGCTTGCTCCCTCACCTGCTCTACAAGGTCGTGCCGCACGGCGTCGATCCTAATAGTGTGTCACCTGTTGCTAAAACCCCTTACACCGGCAATGGGGTCAGCAATGGACAAATCATTAGCCCCACAACGGCACAGGAAGTGCGGGAATCAATGCGCGGGGTTGTGACCACCGGCTCAGGGGGCATTATCGGCGGTTCGCCCGCTAACGTTGGTGGCAAGACGGGCACAGCTCAGCTTGGGGGTGACGAAGACCCTCATTCCTGGTTTATCTCCCTGGCTCCTGATGGCCCAGGCCAGACACCTCAATATGTTATCGTCGTCATGCGCGAACATGGTGACGAGGGCTTGTTTCAGGCGCCGGTTGTCGATTGCATCTACCGGGGCATGTTCAACCTGCCACCCTCCAGGACTGGCAACCGATACCCTGGCTATAATTGTGCGTAACTGACACGCTGGCGAACGCGACCATGACGACACCAGGCGAGACAAAAGAAAGCGAGCCTCAGCAGGCAAAGCGGCCTGAACGGCGGTTACGGAGTATCTACAGCGGGAGTGAGGAGCGCTTTCTTTACACCTGGCAACGGGTACGCCAGACCCTCTTGCTCCCGGTAGCTGCTGCCCTTGATAAACTGCACATCAGACCCGACATGCTTTCCTGGGCCTCAGTGGTACTGGGGGCTGGTTTTTTCTTCGTCGCGCGCCTCCGATTCGACATCGCCTTCTGGCTGCTGGTTGGCTCCGTCTTCCTCGACGCGCTCGATGGCGTGCTGGCACGCTACCGCCGCGCTTCCTCAGCCAGAGGGTCTTTCACCGATACCTTCTGCGATCAGGCTGTCGTTGCCCTCACCGTTGGTGGATTGGCCTGGCAAGGGGCCATTAACGCTATCCTTGGCATCGTCTTCGTCTACATCTACACCAGTCTGGTCACATTCTTGCTGATCCACCACCTGCTGGATGTCTCCTCGCAAGGCATTATCCGCCCCAGCCGCATGCTGCTGTATGGCTTTGTCGGCATCTATTACTTCTTCGGCAAGAACTGGCTGGATGATCTGCTCTGGGTCTATTTGCTGACCCTTCCGATGCTTGGCCTGAGCTACTGGCGCATCCGGCGGGCGCTGTAGGCAACAGGGCGCTTTTCCATATCCTCGCCGAAGAAAAAGAATGCTCTTATACGATGCCATCAAGAGACACGCGCTCCCAGCCTGAGCAGAAGGAGTTTCACTATGAGCGCCAGCGATACAACGCAAGCAACAGCACATCGCTCAGCAGGGCCAGCGGGCCAGGCGCCAATCCTGGTTGGCACAGCAAGCTGGACCGACCACGCGCCATTTTACCCGCCTGAATACCAGCGGAAAGAACTCAGCCCGCAGCGTATCAGCTACTACGCGCGTTATTTCCCGCTGGTTGAGATTGACAGCACCTTTTACCGTCTGCTACCGCAGCGCCACTTTCAACTCTGGAGCGAGCGCACGCCCGACCAGTTCCGCTTTGATGTTAAAGCCTATGGAGAACTGACCTGGCATCATCGCAGCGAGGACGGGCAGCCGGTTGAACCGCGCGCCGAGACCTTTGCCCAATTCTCCGAGATGATGCAGCCGCTGCGCGAGGCGGGGAAACTCCGCGCTGTCCTCTTCCAGTTTCCGCCCTGGTTCACCTACAGCGTGCGCAACCTTGATTATTTCTCAGCCATCCGCGAGCAACTGCCCCAGGAACAAATCGCCGTCGAGTTTCGGCACCGCTCCTGGCTGACTGATCGCCACACCGATGAAACGGCCAGAGCGCTGCGCGAGGCACAGATGGCCTATGTCATCGTGGATGAGCCGCAGCTTGGTTCTGGCTCCGTGCCGCCCCTCACCCTGGTGACAGATCGCCGCCTGGCGCTCTTCCGTTTTCACGGGCGCAACGCCCAGACGTGGTATGCGCGCGACTTGCCGAGCAGTCGCCAGCGCTTTGATTACCTCTACAGCAAGGACGAGCTTGCGCCCTGGGCTGAGCGCATCAAGCGCATCGCCGAGCAACTGGGGCCAACGGGTGAAGTGCATGTGATCATGAACAACAACGCCCGCAACTATGCTGTCCTGAACGGCTTCGATCTCCAGGCACTGCTGGGGCAAGAGCCAGGGCAGGGGCAGCCACTGCCGCCCGCTATACAGCAAGCGCTAGACGAGCGCTCCCAGGCGCCAATTTCATAAAGAAGCTAGCGTAGATACTTGCCAACGAGCAGTTGGTATTTTTCCAGCGCTTCTGCCGGGATGCGCCTGCGATCAGTGATGATTGCAGATGCCAGGGCGCTGGGACATTCACAGGTATTCTGCGCGCGATCCGCTGGAATGCGCCGCGCCACCGCGCGAATGATGCGCTGGGCATTGGCTACATTCTTCATCAGGTTCCCAATCACCATCTCCACCGTCACAGCTCCAGCGGTCTCGTGCCAGACATCATAGTCCGTCGCGCAGGCGATGGTGGCATAGCACATCTCTGCCTCGCGCGCCAGTTTAGCCTCGGGAAGCGCAGTCATACCGATGACATCCACGCCCCACTGCCGGTAGATGCGCGACTCAGCCCTGGTTGAAAAAAGCGGCCCCTCAATGCAGATGTAGGTGCCTCCGCGATGCACCTTCACATCTGCCAGCTCCTGCGCGGCGTCCCAGAGGATGCCTGACAGGGTAGGGCAAAATGGGTCGGCAAACGAGCAGTGGACCACCAGACCACCCTCAAAGAAGCTATTGATCCGGCTTTTCGTGCGATCAAAAAGCTGGTCGGGGATCAGCAGATCAAGCGGGGCAATATCCTCGCGCATGCTGCCCACCGCGCTCACCGAGATCACCCACTCCACGCCCAGGCTCTTGAGCGCGTAGATATTCGCCCGGCTGGGCACTTCTGTAGGGTTCAGGCGATGACCTCGCCCATGACGCGGCAAAAAAGCAATCGAAACGCCCTCCACGCGCCCAACTGTAATAGCATCGCTGGGCGCGCCAAAAGGCGTGGTCAGTTGCACCTCTTCTATGTCCGTCATCCCCTCCATCTGATAGAGGCCGCTGCCACCGATAACCCCAATCTTCGCCTCTGGCATACGCTGCTCACACTCCTGCACACAAAAATAGCCGCTCCAGCTTCTGGAACGCTGGAGCGGAGAAGCCTAGTGGAAACCGTGCATTGGAGGCACTGGCCCTCCTCCATGTAAGTGGCTCAACAACTGAATCAACAGCCAGCCGAGCAGCCAGAACAGGCCAAACCCCGCTCCGATAGCACGCCCAGGGCGCGACATCGATACCCGCGAGTTTTGCATCACAGGCATCAAGGCGTGGCTCGTCGCGGCATCGGGACGCGCAACGGTGAAATGGACATCCAGACGCCGGGTGCCGCCGTTGCTGATAATATCAATGGTTGTTTCATAATGCCTGGCATCCAGGGCAAATGGTTTCAGCCAGGCAGTGACATGCGCCACATGGTCCTCAACCATCTTCACATCCAGCACCACTGCCGGATCGTTGCTCCTGATGGTTGCTTCGAGCGGCCCACTCCCCTCATTCTCGACCGTGAACCGCCGCCAGTAAGGTCGCCTGGGGTCCACTAACCCGAACGGAATCGTATGCCCTGGGCTGACACGCAGCGACGGCCCATCAGCGATGGGCGCGACGGCTGGCTCGAGGCTCAACGTGACCGTATCCTGGCTGGCAGAGACGCTGAAGGAAGCGCCGAAGAGTGCTGGCTGCGATTGCCCTGCCAACGCCACCGCAGGAGAAGATGCGCGCGGCTGGGTATGCGTGCGGGGTCTGGCGAGGGCTGAAGAGGGGCGACGGCTTATGCCTTCCAGTGCGTTCTGCATCTCGGCAGCGTCGGCATAGCGCTGGGTGGGGTGAATCTCCATTGCCCGCAAGATCACCACTTCCACTGCCGCAGAAAGGGCAGGGTTCAGTTGGCGCGGCGGGACAAAGCTGGCGACATTGGCGACGCGCGTGGGCGCGGCAGCCGGTACTTTATTGGTAAGCAGTTGATACATCGTTGCGCCCAGCGCGTATATATCCGAGCGCGGCTCGGTGCGCCCGCTGTACTGCTCAATCGGCGCGTAGCCATCGGTGCCCAGACACACCGTATCTTTACTTTGCCCGGTCTGATGGAAGCGCGCAATGCCAAAGTCAATCAGCTTCACGGTCTCATCGGGCTGCACGATGATGTTCGAGGGCTTCAGGTCACGATAAATAATGGGGGGAACCTGGCGATGGAGGTAGCCCAGCACATCACAGAGGGCTATCGCCCAGGCTACCACCTGGGCCTCTGGCAGCGGCTTGCCAGCAGTCGCCAGCACCTCCTCAAGATTGCGACCGGCCACATATTCCATCACCATATAGTGCTTGGAGTCTTCAACAAACGTAGCGTGGACCTTCGCCAGCGCAGGATGATTGAGCAGGCGCAGCATATCGGCCTCGCGCTGAAAATCGGCGAGCGCCTGTTTCCGATCAGCCAGGCTTAGCTCAGATTCGCTCATCTCTTTGAGCGCATACTGTGTGCTGTGATCCAGCGTATCAGCGACTAGATAGACAGCGCTTTGCCCGCCCTGCGCCAGCTTCTTCAAGATCAGGTAGCGATCTTGAAGCAGGCGATTTGCGGGCAGCATTCCGGTTGCCTGCCGTACCAGGGCACCCGTCAACGTCCCACCACACTCTGAACAAAAACGGGTGCCACTCGGAAATGAGGCGCCGCACGATGGGCATTCAACGATTTCGGCCATGAGTTGGCTCCTCCCTGGAGTGCCCCCAACCTGCCATCTGCACGTCACGCAGGTACTAATGCTCTATCCACGATTACGAAGTCTGCGAGCCAGGAGTTGCAGGCAGAAGCCCTGCCCTGGCTCGTGCTTTACGCCGAAACTTTGATACGCACAAACTGCAACTTCCCTACCTGAATGATGACACCGTTTCGGGCCGGAACGATGACGCTGGCATCCGTGATCCGTTGTGCCTCAGCCGCTTCATCTTCATACAGATAGACCCCACCCTGCTGAATCAAGTCGCGGGCACGGCTGCGGCTGGGCGCCATGCCAGCTTCAACGATGAGGGCCACAATACTGGTTGGCCCGGCAAGGGCATACTCAGGGATGTGTTCGGGAAGCTGGCGATGCTGAAACTGGCGCACAAACGCCGCTTCGGCCTCTTGAGCCGCTTCAGCCGAACGGAACTCCGTCACGATTTCCCGCGCCATGCGCATCTTCACATCGCGTGGATTGAGCGTTCCCTCGGCCATTTTGCGCTGCATCTCTTGCAGTTCGGCAGTCGGGACCGTCGTAAGCGTCTCAAAATAGGTCATCATGGCCGCATCAGGCAAAGACATCAGCTTGCCATACATATCATGCGCCGGGGCTGTCAGAGCGATATAGTTGCCCAGGCTTTTGCCCATCTTCTGAACGCCATCCAGGCCCACAATGAGATGGCAGGTAAGGATTTGCTGAGGCGGCTGGCCCACACGTCCTTGAAGCTCGCGCCCCACCAGGAGGTTAAACGTCTGATCGGTGCCGCCCAATTCTACATCAGCTTCAACTGCCACTGAGTCATAGCCCTGCAATAATGGATAAAGAAATTCTGAGATATAAATTTCGGTTCCACTATGATAACGCTTGGAGAAATCATCACGTTCCAACATCTGGGCAACCGTCTTGGCACCAGCCAGCCGAATGGCATCGGCCAGCGTGAAGCTATCAAACCACTCGCTCTGCCAGCGCACTTCGGTTTGCTCCCGGTCGACAATTTGATAAAATTGATCCAGATAATGGGCAGCGTTGGCTTTCACCTGCTCAGCCGAGAGCGCCTCGCGGGCCTCCGAGCGACCACTGGGATCACCCAGGCGGGCCGTCCAATCGCCAACAATTACCACCGCCTTGTGCCCAAGCTGCTGAAACTGGCGCAGCTTGCGCAGTACCACTCCATGCCCCAACGTCAAATCAGGATTGCGCGGATCAAGGCCCAGTTTCACGCGCAGCGGGCGCCCATTGCGCCCGCCAGCCTCCAGCAATCGGCGCAGGTCCGCTTCCTTCTCCACCTGCGCCACGCCGCGAGTGAGTAAAAAATCAATATCCACCATCGTCTTCTCTCCAGGGCCAACTCATTTGCGTTTGCTAGCAGCATCGCATACGCGCCATTGGTGAGCGCCAGCTTCTCCCAGCAGGCCCATGTAATGGCTTTGTTCCAAATTGTAGCACAGGATTCTCGATACGCCCACTCTGCCCATTCTGCCTGCTCTGCCTGCTCTGCCCGTTCCGCCTACTCTGCCTCCTTTGTGTGGAAAAAGTGCCGCAGGTGCGCCCCAGCACGCTCAATAGAGACCCGATAAGGGATCAGGACTCTGTCTCTCTGAGAAGGATGGGAGAAGCGTTAAAGGGCTGGAAGAGATATAATAGGACCGACACTACACAGTTTACCATAATAACGCAGCGAAGACCCCTGCTTTCAGGCATGGGGAGTGTCAATATCTACGGGAGGGAACAATGGATACCACCCAGCGATTTGGACATCGGCTGGCAGGAAAGCGCGTCGTTACCATTGGAGGAGGTACAGGGCCTTTTGGAGTTCTCTCCAACCTGAAAAAGTATCCATGTTCTATCGCTGCTGTCGTGACGATGGCCGACAGCGGCGGAAGTTCGCGGCGGTTGATGGATGAATTTGGGCAGCTTCCCTTTGGTGATCTGCGTCAGGCGCTGGTGGCCCTTTCGCGCAACGGCGTCCTCTGGCGCGATGTCTTTAATTTCCGCTTTCCTACGGGAGTAAACCCCAGTAATGCTGTACAAGGCGAGAATGGTGGCCGGGTCGAGGGTGTTGGCGGGCACAGCCTGGGCAATCTGGTTATCTCTGCGCTGCAAGTCATCAATGGCGGAGATTTGCTGCTTGCCATCCAGGATGCCCAAGAACTCCTGAACACTGCCGGGGATGTCATCCCTGTGACGCTGGCGCACACAACGCTCTGTGCAGAACTGGCCGATGGGACGACCATTTGCGGCGAAACCGATATTGACACGCGCGGGTTAAAAAACCCGGGGCCGCTTCCGGCGATCAAGCGCATCTTCCTGAGTGGTCCCACTCCGGCCTGTCCCCAGGCGATTCGCGCACTGCGGCGGGCCGATGTCATTATTATTGGCCCCGGCGATCTCTACACCAGCATTCTGCCTAATTTGCTGGTGGAAGATATTGCCCGCACCATCCGCGAATCAGAGGCCGAGAAAGTCTATGTCTGTAATCTGATGACGAAACACGGGGAGACGGATGGATTTCAAGCCTCGAACTTTGTACGCGAAATCCACCAGTATTTAGGCGGGCGGGTTGATCGAGTCATTTTGCATGATGGCTCATTCCCGGAACACCTGCTTGAATCTTACGCCGAACAACAGCAGCATCCGGTGATGCCCGATGTTGCAGAAGTCCAGGAGTTGGTTCCTGAAGTCGTTGTTGAGCGGCTGATTGCCATTGGCACCGATCACTTTGTCCGTCACGATTATGAGCGCCTGGTTCGCGCCGTTTTGATGCCAGCCAGCAATGAATGGTTTCCCAACCGCTGGGAATCAGAGGTGTGAAGGGAAGGGAGATGGTCAGGGCCAGAGAAACGCGCCCGGATTTCTCAGAGGTTGAGCGAGGGCTGCCGGGCTTCCAACAACACCCGCACGGGAGCAAATGTTCGGCGGTGGGCGGGAGAAGGCCCCAGCGCAGCCAGAGCGCGCTTATGCTCAGCCGTGCTGTAGCCTTTGTGGCGCGCAAACCCATAGCCTGGATATTGTTCGTCCAGGGCCAGCATCAGCCGGTCGCGTGTTACCTTCGCAACAATGGAGGCGGCGGCAATCGACAGGCAGCGCGCGTCGCCTTTAATCAGCGCAAGCTGCGGCAGGCGCACCGCTGGGAGCTTGAGCGCGTCTACTAAGAGATACGTGGGGCGCAGGGAGAGCGCGGCCAGCGCCTGCTGCATTGCCAGGCGTGTCGCGCGTAAAATATTATAGCGATCAATCCACTCTACTGAAACCACGCCGACCCCGACGCCAACCGCGCGCTCCATAATTACGGTGTACAGGCGTTCGCGCTGGGACGTGCTGAGTTGTTTGGAATCACGCACGCCGTCAAAGAGGCGCAGGCAATCTTCCTCCAGCGGAAGCATCGCCGCAGCGGCTACCACCGGACCGGCCAGGCAGCCACGTCCGGCCTCATCGAGTCCGGCGATCAAGGTATGCCCCTGAAGCTTGAGGCGTTCTTCTTCCTCAAGGGTTGGCTGGCAGCGACCGGCTGGCACAGCAGTTGCAGCGCTGCCAGTGGAGGCTGCATCACGCCTGCGCGATGGCATAGGCCGCGCCCCCTACTTTTCGCGTCGCTCCCGCAAACGCGCCGCCTTACCCGAAAGCCCACGCATATAATAGAGCTGCTTGCGACGGACTTCGGCATGGCGCACCACTTCTATGGAATCGATACGCGGCGAATGCAACAGAAACGTGCGCTCCACCCCGACTCCATGCGTTACACGCCGCACCGTAAAGCTCCGATTGATTCCCTGCCCATGCAGGCGAATGACCACGCCTTCAAATGTCTGAATACGCTCGCGGTTGCCCTCAACAACCTTCAAGTTGACGCGCACGGTATCGCCTGACTCCAATTCGGGCATATCGTCACGGAGATACTGCTCTTCAACCCGTTTCACCAGTTCCAACATGGATTTCTTTCCCCCTTCTAGAGTGCCAACGGCCAGTATAGCATACACGGCCCTGACAGCGCAAGGACTTGCATACCGGGATAAAAGATGGTATATTACGCTTCTGATATATCCTTTAAATCCAGCTCTGCGAGGCTGGGAAGGAGTTTGCAGTGGATGCTGCCTGCGCGCAGCTCTGGCGGCTGCTCGAAATACTGAATTATCCTGGCCTTCTCCCCCATTTCAGGTGGGCGGGAAGGTCTTTTTTTATGTCTCTTCCCGATGAATGGAAGCTGAGGCAGCATGAAGCCTCAAAGGAGTTTGCATTGATGGGTCAGGCAATCAGCCGCGAAGGCGAGGCGAAAGTTATCCTCAACGAAGAGGAGATCCGCAGGGCCATCTCGCGGATGGCCCACGAGATGTTAGAGCGCAACGCAGGCGCAGCCGAACTGGTGCTGGTCGGCATCCGTTCGCGGGGCGTGCCCCTGGCGCAGCGTCTGGCAGCTAAGATCAGCACGCTCGAACAGCGCAGCGTGCCTATTGGGCAGCTTGACGCTACCCTCTACCGCGATGATCTGCGCTCACGCGGCGCCCAATTGAAAGTCCGCCCGACAGAGATTCCTACAGACATCACTGACTGTGTGGTGATTCTGGTGGATGATGTCCTGTATACCGGGCGCACGGCACGCGCGGCGCTGGATGCGCTGCTCGATCATGGCCGCCCGCGCAAAGTGCAGCTTGCCGTCCTGATCGACCGGGGGCACAGAGAATTGCCCATCCGCGCGGATTATGTCGGCAAGAATGTCCCGACGGCCCGTGAAGAAAGTATTCTCGTCCGGCTGGCTGAACACGATGGCTTCGATGCTGTCCTGCTGAGCCGCAAGCAAGCATAATCACATCTATCATAGAGACGATGAGGAAAGCGATGTCGGAGAATATCACGCTGGATACCAGCACCATTGACCAGCTTCCAGAGGCCAGGCAGGCTGCTTCTGTTCACCGTTCAGCAGCGATACCAGATAGCGCATCTCTTCAGGCCATTTTTCAGCGGCACCATTTGCTAGACCTGGACGACTTCAGCGCTCCCGAACTGCGCCTGCTCCTCCAGACCGCCCAGGCGATGAAAGAAGTGCTGGCGCGGCCCGTGCGCAAAGTTCCTGCCCTGCAAGGCAGCACGGTGGTGAACCTCTTCTACGAAAACAGTACCCGCACGCGCATCTCGTTCGAGCTTGCTGCTAAAAATCTGTCTGCTGATGTGGTTAACATGACGGCTTCCAGCAGCAGTGTGACCAAGGGTGAGTCGCTGATCGATACCGTGCGCACGCTTCAGGCGCTGGGCGCCGATTTTGTTATCATGCGCCACAGCCAATCAGGCGCGCCTTATCTGGTGGCGCAGCAGATTCGCGGCTCTGTCATCAACGCGGGGGATGGCTGGCACGCCCATCCGACTCAGGCTCTGCTTGATCTTTTTACGATGGAGAGGCACCTTGGTTCAGTTGAGGGCCGCAAAATTGTTATCCTGGGAGATATTCTGCACAGCCGGGTGGCGCGCTCTAATATCTGGTCGCTCACCACGTTGGGCGCGGAGGTCGTCCTGTGCGGGCCACCAACGCTCATGCCACCGGCTGTGCTGGCGAGCGTTGCAGGATCGTCTGAGGCTGCGCCTCTCCGGCGGCTGCGTGTCGAATATCAGATCGAGCGCGCGCTGGAAGGCGCCGATGTGGTCATGGCTCTGCGGCTCCAGAAAGAGCGACAGGATGCGGGGCTGCTGCCGTCGCTGCGCGAATATATCGCGCGCTTTGGCCTTACAACCCAACGCCTGGCATTGGCCCAACCTCACGCGCTGGTGATGCACCCTGGGCCAATGAACGAGGGCGTAGAGATTGCGCACGAAGTCGCCTACAGCGAAGCCTCAGTGATTGAAGAGCAGGTGACAAACGGCCTGGCGGTACGTATGGCCGTTCTCTACGCGCTCTCCCAGGCCAGGCAGCATGCCTGACATCAATATGATCCATATGAGCGCCCTGATTGCTAGAGAAAGAGTTATCGGAGAAAGAGCGGAACATCACGATGAACGAGGATACAGCGCAAACGAGCGCCCTCCTGCTGCGCGGCGGGCATATCATTGATCCTGCCGGGGGGCGCGAATTTACCGGCGATCTTTTGATTGCCGATGGCCGCATCGCAGCGGCTGGCCCAGCCAGCGAGGTGGCGCCTCTGGCTGAGACATTGCGCCAGAGCGGCCAGCAGCTTCGCACGCTTGATCTGCACCCAGGGCTGATTGTCTCGCCGGGCTTTGTTGATCTGCATGTGCATCTGCGCGAGCCAGGCTATGAAGATAAAGAGACCATCCAGACAGGGGCAGAGGCGGCGGCGCGCGGCGGGTTCACGACGATCTGCTGCATGCCCAATACCAGGCCGGTTCTCGATTCCCAGGCCACGCTCGAATTTGTCGCTCGCGCTGCCAGCGCGGCTCCCGCGCGGGTCTGGCCGATTGCAGCCATCACCAAAGGCGAAAAGGGGGCGGAACTCAGTGAGATGGCGGAACTGGCAGAGGCCGGGGCAGTTGCTTTTTCGGATGATGGTCGCCCGGTGAGCAACAGCAAGTTGATGCGCTCGGCGCTTGAATACGCTTCGATGCTGAACCGCCCGGTGGTGGAACACTGCGAAGATGAAGCGCTGGCTGCGGGCGGCGTCATGAACGAGGGGCCAACAGCTACCAGGCTGGGACTCAAAGGCTGGCCTGCGGCGGCTGAAGAGATTATGCTGGCACGCGATCTGGCGCTGGTGCGGCTTACCGGCGGAAGATACCACGCGGCGCATATCAGTACGGCTGGCTCAGTCGAACTGATCCGGCGCGCCAAAGCGGAGGGTCTGCGCGTGACTGCCGAGGTCACGCCGCATCACCTGCTGCTGACCGATGAATGGGTGGCTGGTCGACGCACCGGTCTGCTGGGCGACGATGGTTCAGCGCAAAGCCAGCCCTATGACACGAACACCAAGGTGAATCCGCCGCTGCGCACACAGCGCGACACGGAGGCATTGCTGGAGGGGCTGCTTGATGGAACGATTGATGCAATTGCCACCGATCACGCGCCCCACACTTTTGTGGATAAAGCCTGCGAATACGACGAAGCAGCGTTTGGCATCTCCGGCCTGGAAACAGCGCTTGGCGCGCTGCTGGCGCTGGTCCACGCCGAGAAATTACCGTTGAAAACCCTGCTCGCGGCGCTCACCATTCGCCCGGCGCGGGCATTCTCATTGCCAGCCGGCACGTTAGAATCTGGTGCTTTTGCTGATATTACGATCTTCGATCCAGACGAACGCTGGGCGGTAGACCCGCGCCGGTTCGCCTCCAAAGGCAAAAACACGCCCCTGGCGGGTGTGATGCTCAGAGGCCGGGTGCGCTCTACCATCCTGGCTGGAAGGCTGGTCTACGTGGCAGATACAATCGAGCAGTCGTTGGCTCTCGGCCACTAGCTGATACCTGCCAGTGAGAGGGCAGAGAGCTTGAAAATAAGAAGGAAAGTAGTAGAAAAGACCGTGACAGACAGAGAGACGCCAGCACTGCTGGTACTGGAGGATGGTGCCTGCTACGAAGGGCGCGCTTTTGGAGCCGTTGAGGCGATCCTGGCGCATGAGCGCAAAGGCGAAGTTGTGTTTGCGACCGGCATGACGGGCTACCAGGAAATCTGTACCGACCCGTCGTATCGCGGCCAGATGGTTGTGTTGACCTATCCGCTGATTGGCAACTATGGGATCAACCTCGAAGATGTTGAGTCCCGGCGGCCCTGGCTGTCGGCGCTGATTGTGCGCGAATGCTGCGAAGAATATCATCACTGGCGCGGGCGGGAATCGCTGAGCGCGTACCTGGCGCGGGCTGGCATCCCTGGCCTGCAAGGCATCGATACCCGCGCTCTTACCCGGCGCCTGCGCGCCAGCGGCACGCTGCGCGGTGTCCTGCGCGCCTATCAGCCAGACCAGAAGCCCGAACTTTCCGCGCTCGTCGCCGCTGCGCGCAATGTGAAAAGCGTCTCGTATCTGGACGTGGTTGATGAAGTGTCGCTGGGCATCATTCGCCCCTGGAACGCTCCTTCCAGCAATTCAGACAGCCAGACTTCCAGCGAGAGCGCAGCCACGATCACGGCCCAGAGCAGCACGAGAGGCCGAGTGGTGCTGATTGATACAGGCTACAAAGAACAAATTGCGCGCTGTCTGAGCAACTGCGGCCTGGAAACGATTCTGGTGCCGACACATCTCACGATAGATGAACTGCTGGCACTGCGCCCGGATGGCGTTCTGCTTGCCAATGGCCCTGGCGACCCTGAGACTGTTGCCTCGCTCATCGAACTGACCAGGCAATTGCTGACGCTGGGCATGCCACTGATGGGCATCTGTCTGGGACATCAGATCCTTGGCCTGGCCGCCGGGGCACGCACCAGCCGCCTGCCGTTTGGGCATCACGGCGCCAATCATCCTGTGCGCGAGGTTCGGACTGGCCGCGTGACGATCACGTCGCAGAATCACAATTTCCAGGTTGATGCTGGCTCGCTCCCGTCAGAGAGTGGTTTGTATGTCAGCCACATCAACCTTTCGGATGGCTCGGTCGAAGGGCTGGCTCATGAGCAACTGCCGATCTTCTCGGTACAGTATCATCCCGAAGCCTCGCCTGGGCCGCATGATAATCGCTATCTCTTTGAGCGCTTTGCTCAAATGATTGCCGATCATCAATTAGCCAACGTCGCTTAGGAAGGTTTACTACGCATGCCCGCCTCTCCCAGCATCCAGAAAGTCCTGGTCATTGGTTCCGGCCCCATTATTATCGGCCAGGCGGCTGAATTTGATTATGCCGGGACGCAAGCCTGCAAAGCGCTGCGCGAAGAAGGTATTACGTCTGTTCTCGTCAACTCCAACCCTGCCACGATCATGACCGATGAAGGGGTTGCCGATATTACCTATATTGAGCCACTGACGGTCGAGGTGCTGGAGCGTATCATCGCCCGCGAGCGTCCCGACGGCCTGCTGGCAACGCTGGGCGGACAGACCGGCCTGAACCTGGCGACTGCCCTGGCCGATGCCGGAGTGCTGGAGCGCTATCAGGTCCGGCTCCTGGGTACGCCTCTGGAGACGATCCGCAAGGCGGAAGACCGCGAAGCGTTCAAGCAGTTGCTCCAACAGATTGGTGAGCCAGTACCACCCAGCGTTACTGCCACCACGCTGGACGACGCCAGAGCGTTCGCTGAGAGCAACGGCTATCCGGTGGTCATCCGCCCGGCCTTCACGCTGGGCGGCACCGGCGGCGGCATTGCCTTCACTCCCAACGAACTGGACCGGATTGTGAGCGGCGGGCTGGCGGCCAGCCCTATTCATCAGGTGCTGATCGAGCAGTATCTTAAGGGCTGGAAAGAACTGGAATACGAGGTCATCCGCGACAGCGCCGATACCTGCATCATCGTCTGCAACATGGAAAATATCGATCCGATGGGGATTCATACTGGCGACAGCATCGTGGTTGCTCCCAGCCAGACGCTCTCCGATAAAGACTATCAGATGCTGCGCGATGCCGCTATTCGCATTATCCGCGCCCTTGGCGTTGAAGGCGGCTGTAACATACAGTTCGCGCTTGACCCCCACTCCGCGCAGTATTATGTGATTGAGGTGAACCCGCGCGTCAGCCGCTCGTCGGCGCTGGCATCCAAGGCAACGGGCTATCCCATAGCCCGCGTCGCTACCAAGATCGCCATCGGGCGGCGCCTGGAAGACATCCCCAACCCCATCACCGGCCAGACCTCGGCGGCTTTCGAGCCAGCGCTGGATTATGTGGTCGTCAAGATTCCCCGCTGGCCGTTCGACAAGTTTCCCGCCGCCGAGCGGCGGCTGGGCACGCAGATGAAGGCGACCGGCGAAGTGATGGCGATTGATCGCAGCTTCGAGGCAGCGCTTCAAAAAGCGATCCGGTCGCTGGAGCTTGGCAGCAGCAGTTTCTGGGAGCAGAAGGACGAGGCGCGGCAGGCAGCAGATCAGCGCAGGGCAGATCGACAAACGCTCGAATGGGAGCTTGCCCGCTCGCTGGCGCCGACCGACACGCGCCTCTGGCAGATCATCAATCTGCTGCGGCGCGATGCTTCCGACAGCATGCTCCAGACGCTCCAGGAGCAAACCGGCATCGACATCTTTTTCCTCTACAAGCTGCGCAACCTGGTGATGATGGAGGAACGGCTCAAGGCTGAGCCGCTGACAGAGGATGTGCTGCGTGCGGCCAAGCGCCTGGGGTTCAGCGACGCGCAGATTGGCCGCTGCGCCGGATTACCTCCCGAAGAAGTGCGAGGACGGCGCGCTGCCTGGGGCATTCGCCCGGTTTTCAAAATGGTCGACACCTGCGCGGCGGAGTTTGTCGCCCAGACACCCTACTTCTATAGCACCTATGAGCAAGAAAACGAAGCAGAAGCGCTTGGCTCAAGGAGTGTGCTGGTGCTGGGTTCAGGCCCCATTCGGATCGGCCAGGGCATTGAATTTGATTATTGCAGCGTGCGCTCAGCTACGACGCTGCATGATGTGGGCACAAAAAGCATTTTGGTCAACAGCAACCCTGAAACGGTCAGCACCGATTTTGATATGTCTGATCGCCTCTATTTTGAACCATTGGACGCAGAAAGCGTGCTGGCAGTCCTGGAGAACGAAGGGCAGCCAGCAGCATTGGTTCAATTTGGCGGCCAGACGGCCATCAATCTAGCCGCGCCGCTGGCACAGCATCACATCGCTATCCTGGGCACTTCGGTTGAAGCGATTGATCTGGCAGAAGACCGGCGGCGCTTTGACGAGGTGCTGGAACGGCTCAACATCCCCCGTCCCCAGGGAAGCACGGTCAACACCGTTGCGGAAGCGCTGGAAGCGGCAGAGCGCATTGGCTACCCGCTGGTAGTGCGCCCATCCTATGTCCTGGGCGGGCGAGCGATGGAGATAGTTCGCACACCAGACGCTCTGGAACGCTACGTTGCGCACGCAGTCGCGCACTACGGGGAACATCCGATTTTGATTGATCGGTATCTCAAAGGCACAGAAGTCGAGGTCGATGCCATCTGCGACGGCGACGAGGTACTCATCCCTGGCATTATGGAGCATATCGAGCGGGCGGGAGTTCACTCTGGCGACAGCGTGGCCGTTTATCCCGCGCGTCGACTTGCCGATGCAGAGGTGAGCGCAATCATTGACTATACGACAAGCATTGCTCGCGCCCTGAAGATTCGCGGCCTCCTCAACGCCCAATTCGTCATCACTGAAGCCGTTTCTCAAGAAGGCACCCGGCTTGCTGCTCATGCAGCCACTTCCAACGTTTATGTGCTTGAGGTCAACCCGCGTGCTTCACGCACCGTCCCATTCCTCAGCAAAGCCACTGGCATCCCGATGGTTACACTGGCAACCAGAATGATGCTGGGCAGCAGTCTGCGCCAGGAAGGGTATCACGGTGGGTTGTATCCCGCCCAACCACTGGTTGCCATCAAAGCGCCGGTGTTCTCGATGGGGAAACTCTCAGGAGCGGAGACGGCCCTGGGGCCAGAGATGAAGTCAACGGGCGAGGTGATGGGCATTGATCGATCTTATCACGCGGCCCTCACCAAAGCCTTGATTGCCGCGGGCATACGCCTGCCGGAGACCGGCGCGGCGCTGGTCTCCATCGCTGACCGCGATAAAGCCGAAGCGCTGCCCAGTGTGCAGGCGCTGGCAGCCAATGGCTACCACCTCTACGCGACGGCAGGCACAGCGCGCTTTCTCAAGCAGCATGGAATGGATGCCGAGGTTGTCGGGAAAATCAGCGGAGGCGACGAGCGCATCCCTACCCTCATTCGCCAGCGGAAGGTTGACCTGGTGATTAATACGATCACCGGGGGACACAGCCAACTACGCGAAGGAGGGGAAATACAGGACGGCTTTGAAATCCGGCGGGCAGCAGCAGAGAGCCAGGTTCCCTGTTTCACCTCGCTGGACACCGCTAACGCTGTCGTGGACGTGCTGCAACACCGCGCAGCGTACAGCGTTCTGCCGCTCGGAGCGTATCGCCTGCCAGCCGCTGATTAATGGGAACTGACCGTCACCTTTGACCAGTCGGGCGCCATCAGCCCGATTGGTGTCACCACCAGGCCATGCACATAGGGCGCGATGAACGCTGTGAATTTGGGGTGATCGAAAGGTATCCAGGCGGCAGCGTTCAAGGCCGCCTGCTCAGCCTCTTGATACAGGGTGGCACGCTGGGCAGGATCGTTGAAGAGATTATCCGCCTGATCGACCCATTGATCGAACTGCGCATTCTGCCAGTCGCCCATATTTCCAGGCGCGCCGCTGCGCAGATTGACCGTCAAGAGGTTCCAGGGATCAGGTACATCAGCCATCCAGTTCACTACTCCAAGCTGCACCTGGCCGTTCTGCACTTCCCGCTGATAGGTAGAAGGGTCCACCGGCGCCAGATCAACGACAATACCAAGCACGTTCTGCCACATTGCCTGCATGGCCTGCGCCTCGGCCTGGAGTAAGCCATCGGTTGGGTAGGTCAGCGTCACCGGAGGGATCATCGTGAGATCAGGATACACAGACTTCAAGAGCATCTGGGCCTGCCGTGGATTATATGCCAGCCCCTGCACAGAAGCATCATCATCATTGGGCATCCCTGGAGGCATAAGGGTTGCTGCCTGGTCTACACTGTTCCCCATGACTTCGTGGGCAAGCACGGCTGCATTCAGCGCCAGAGCAAACGCCAGGCGAACCTCCGGGTGATTAAAGGGCGCAACGGTGGTATTTGGCACCAGCGCGTCGGTTGCCAACATAACGGCCTCGTGAAAGTTCTTCTCTGTACTGGCCCCTGCATAATCTTGAATGGCAACATCCCAGGTCAGATCATATTGACCGCCGCGATACGAGAGCAGCGCAGCGTGCGGATCACGCACAAAGGGCATATCTAGCTCGTCGATAACCGGCTTGTCTCCATAATAATAGGGGTTAGGCAGGAAGGTCATGCGAACGTCATGGGTCCAATGTCCCAGGAGAAACGGCCCGGTCCCCACCGCATGCTCCACCCATTTGCTCTCACCATACTTCTGGATCAGTTGGCGTGGCACAATGAAGGCTGGTGGCTCGGCGAGATCGGCCAGAAAATAGGCCACCGGGGCATCCAACTGGATTTGAAGCGTCTGGTCATTGAGCGCCTTGAGGCCACGAGCTGTGCTGGAGCGTCCGGCAGCCACATCAGCAGCCCCCAGAATGTGCCCCAGGTAAAAGAGGGCGCCAGGCCCACCTTGCTGCACTGCCGTCTGATTCATCTGCAAGGAGCGGTCGAGCGAATAAATGACATCCTGGGCGGTGATCGGTGTTCCATCGGCAAAACGCAACTGCGCGGGGAGATAGAAGGTATATGTCTTGCCATCTGGAGATACCTGCCAGGAATAGGCGGCAGCAGGCACTACCTGCAACTGAGCATCGAGTTTTACCAATCCGCCGAAGATAAGCTCTACGGCCTGGATGGAGTTCGGGTCACTGCTCAGGGCCGGATCGAGTTCGGCTATATCGGTCACGCCAACATTGGGCCAGGTCAGCACCTGTTTCTGGCGTGGCGCGGGTTGATTGTGGTCACATCCGGCTAATATCGCCAGCACGCTGAGCAAACCTAGCAAAAATGCGGAGGAGTTTTGTCTGGCACGATGCTTCATCATAACTCTCAAGAGAGTGCAAACACGCTATCTGCTGGTAGCTGCAATACGGGGTACTATATGCGCCAGGCAGCAAGGTGTCAAGAAAGAGACGATGTAGCGAGATAGAGGCTGCTGGACAGGGTAATACCAGCAACATATAATGCCGCCAGCAATCTCCTGCTCTTCACCGGGCAGCAGAAACGAGGCAAGACTGATGAACATTCATATCATAGGTGCCCCGGTAGACCTGGGCGCGGGACGGCGCGGCGTAGACATGGGGCCAAGCGCCATTCGCTATGCCGGGCTGGGCGAGCGCCTGCGACAACTGGGCTATACCGTCACTGATGAAGGCAATGTAGCTGCTTCGGAGCCGGAAACGTTTCCTATCGATCATCCCCGCCTCAAATATCTGGAGCCGATTCTGGCCTTTTGCGAACAACTGGCAGCCGTTGTGGAACGCGCTTCTGGTCCCGATGATTTTCCGCTGGTGATTGGCGGCGATCACAGCCTTGCTCTGGGGTCCATTACCGGCGCCGTGAAGGCGCGTGGCAGCGTTGGTGTGATCTGGATTGACGCGCACCCTGATTTCAATACCGACCAAACGACACCATCAGGCAATATTCACGGCATGCCTCTTGCAGCCCTGGCAGGATTTGGCGATGAGCGCCTGACCAACCTGGGCGGTTTTCGCCCGAAGCTCTCGCCCGCCACTATTGCCGTTGTTGGGGCGCGCGATATTGACCCCGGTGAGCGCGATTTGCTCCGCGAGGCCCATGTCCAGGTTTTTACAATGAAAGACATTGACCGCCTGGGGCTTTCTGAAGCTATTACCCAGGCACTGAAGATCGCTACCACTGGCACGAATGGCCTGCATGTCAGTTTTGATATGGACTCACTTGACCCACGCGAGGCGCCGGGCGTAGGAACCCCAGTACGTGGAGGGATTACCTATCGTGAGGCGCACCTGGCAATGGAACTCATTGCCGATTCTGGAAAACTGACATCGCTTGATGTTGTCGAGGTGAATCCTATTCTTGACCAGGAGAACCGCACTGCCAATCTGGCAGTGGAGCTAATTCTTTCCGCGTTGGGCAAACGTATCTTCTGAGGGCTGGCGCTGCCTACAGGTATCCAGAAAGACGAGCGAGAGGATGATAGCCTGGCGACCAGGCGAAAGGGCCTGTACAATCCAGGCAGTGCATGGTATGATGTAAGAGCCAGGTCGTCCCAAGGCGGAAATGACGCCGGACGGTAGCTGCTGTCCGGCAGCGCAGGCAAGAAGTCTCAGATAGCGTCGGGAGGATTTCCCGGCAGAGTATCGCAAAGGAGGAATATCCAGCAGCGTCGCTGGATCAACGGAGCGATGAACACGAAAACCGTCTTCATGAATGGCGAGCTTATTCCGGCCTCTGAAGCCAAAGTCAGCATCATGACTCACGGCCTTGCCTATGGCACTGGCTGCTTTGAAGGCATTCGTGGGTATGTGGGCGACGATGCCCGACAAGTCTATCTGTTCCGCGCGCGAGAACATTTTGAACGATTACACCGCTCCTGTCGCATCTTAAATATGGAGCTTCCCTACTCAGTTGACCAATTATTAGAAATCAGCACTGAGCTGATCCGCATCAACGATCAGCACGAGGACGTGTACCTGCGGCCTTTCGTCTTCAAGGCCGATGAGATCATCGGCGTTCGATTACATGGTCTGAAAGACCATATCACCATGTATTCGGTGCCGATGGGCAATTACATTGAGATAGAGCGTGGGCTGCACTGCGGTGTCTCTTCCTGGCGACGCATTGACGATAACATGGTTCCGGCGCGCGCCAAGATCAGCGGTGGCTATATCAATTCGGCCTTCGCCAAAAGCGAAGCGATGCAAAACGGATTTGACGAGGCCATTATGCTCACCGCCGACGGGCACGTTTCTGAAGGCAGCGCAGAAAACATCTTTCTCGTTCTTAACGGCGAGCTTGTCACCCCGCCACCCTCTGAAAACATCCTCTTAGGCGTCACCCGCGATACCATCATGAAGCTGGCCCAGCGCGAGCTTGGGCGCATTACACGCGAGCGCAGCATTGACCGCACCGAACTCTATACTGCCGAAGAAGTGTTTTTGTGCGGCACCGGCGCCCAGATCGCGCCCGTTACGCGGATCGACCACCGGCCTATTGGCGATGGCAAAATTGGCCCGGTCAGCGCCGAGCTTCAGCGCATTTACTTCGATGTCGTGCGTGGCCGCCGACCGGAATACCGCGAGGAGTGGTGTACCCCGGCCTACCCGCATCTGACCAATGAGGCCAACCCGGCCACGTCGCAGGTCGAGGCCCAAAGGGCATAACGCCCGCTCATCATGCAATTCTGTGCGTCTTGTTGCTCGCAGCGCCGTCAGAGTTGGCGGCGCTGCCGATAGCTTTGAGCCTGTTTTTAACGCTTGGTGTACTGTGGCGCCTTGCGGGCACGCTTCAAGCCGTACTTCTTGCGCTCCTTCATGCGAGGATCGCGGGTCAAAAATCCTTCCTTGCGCAGCGCAGGTTTCCAGCTTTCATCGGCGCGCACCAGCGCGCGCGCCAGCCCATGCCGAATAGCCCCGGCCTGACCACTAATGCCGCCGCCAACAACGCGCACTGTCGCATTGAAGCGGTTCCCGACGCCCAGCAGCCGCAGTGGCGCGCGGATAGATGCTGTCAGCGCCTCGCGCCCGAAATACTGATTAGAATCTTTTCCATTGACCGTAATGGTTCCCTCCCCATTGGGATACAGTCGCACACGGGCCACCGCCGTTTTGCGCCGACCAGTCCCGTAATAGTACGAGCCGCGAATCTCAGCCAAAGTTGCTCCTCCTCGATAAGCATACCCACCCCATGCAGAGAGTGTGGATAAGGGTTAACATCAGGCTTCTGCCGCTGCCGTCTTCTCTGCGCCGTCTGGCCCGGCTTGACCCCAGGGCACCGGCTTCTGCGCCTGATGCGGATGATCCGGCCCAGCATAGACTTTCAGCCGATCCAGCATATCATCGCCCAGCCGGTTGTGCGGCAGCATGCCTTTCACCGCATGCTGGATAGCACGCTCAGGGTGTTTTGCTAACACCTGCCGAAGCGTTTCCATCTTCAAGCCGCCTGGATACTGGCTATGACGATAATAGATTTTTTGATCGAGCCGCTTGCCGGTGACGCGAACTTTGCCAGCATTGACCACAATCACAAAATCGCCAGAATTGAGATGTGGCGTAAATGTCGGCTTATGTTTTCCACGCAGCACCTGGGCAATCTGCGTTGCCAGCCGACCCAGAATCTGGCCTTCGGCATCAATCACATACCAGCGCGGCTGCAACTCGGATGCCTTCGCGCTATAGGTCTTCATCACAATACTGCCTCCACATGCGTTATCCAGCACGCAATTATCGTCGCGCTGGCCTTTTTTTGCATCTCTTCTTTGCCTGAGCTATGCAGCCCGCTCTACAGGTTAGGCATCGCTCCACAACACCATCCCAGGAGGGTAGGTTACACCTGTCAGGCATAATCCACACGCCGGAACAGAGGCACCTGGATGCGCCTCATTCCTGCTGGCAAGAATCTGGGCAAACCCTTCTTGCTCCAATTGTCCCCAGCCCACCAGCAGCAGCGTACCAACCAGCCGGCGTACCATCCCTGTCAGAAAACCATTCGCTGTAAAATCAAAATAGATCAGTCCTGCCTCCGTGCCAGCCTGGCAGCGCGCCTCCAACATCAGGCGCACGCACGAATGGCGAGGAGCAGCGCGCTCGTCGCGCGGGCTGCGACCGAAAGCCCCAAAATCGTGTTCCCCGACCAGCAGCGCACACGCCCGATCAAGCGCCGCAACATCCAGGGGCTGCGCTACCCGATACATAAAGCGTTCGCGCAGCGGCGACGGCCAGCGATCATTCAGCACTGTATAGCGATAGCTTCGGGTCAGCGCGCTGAAGCGGGCATGGAAATCATCAGCCACCTTTGCCACCCGGCGCACCGCAATATCAGCGGGAAGGACCGCGTTGAGTGCCCGCTGCCAATCCGCCAGGCTCAGGCGGCTCTCCACCTGCACATGCACTACCTGCCCGGAGGCATGCACCCCGCTGTCCGTGCGCCCAGCGCCAATGACCGCTGCGCGCTGCTGGCTGATACGCTCCACAGCCGCTTCCAGCATTCCCTGCACCGTTGGTTCTCGTTCTGGCGCCTGGCGCTGGAACCCATGATAGGCCGTGCCATCATATTCAACGAGCAGAGCCATTTTCATCGTTGCAAGCGCCAGGCAGAGCAGGCAGCAAAAGCTGCCATTTAGACAAGCTCAATCTGAGCCATCTCAGCCGCATCGCCCACCCGGCGGCCCAGCTTTACAATGCGCGTATACCCGCCGGGGCGATCCATATAGCGCGGAACCAGTTCATCGAAAACCTTCTTGACCACCAGTTCATTAGGTATCTGCCTGAGAATCTGGCGGCGGGCATGAAGCTGGATTGCCATTGCCTCCCGGGCAGCATCGAGCGCTGCCTGCGCCTCATCCCGATCCGAGATGATCTTCAACAGTTCGTTCTGACGCTCTTTCAGACGCTGCTCGCGGAACTTGCGACCTTCATCAGAGAGCGGGAGCTTGCCTTTCGCCTCGCGCTCCTCGTTCGTCTCCACCTCTTCGTCCAGCGAGAAACGCCCCTTACGCGCCAGCAGCCAGACCTCCTCGGCCTGCTGGTCATCCTGAACAACCGAGCGCAGATGTCCCCAGGCCGCCCGCGTTCCGTTGATAGCGATGGAAATAATGCGCTCGGTCTGTCCGCGAATGGCTCTGGCCCTGGCCTCTGTAGTCTTGATACGCTCATAGCGAATCAAGCCGTCCATTAAACTACGGAACGCAGCCCGGCGGCGCGCTTCGGGCATATTGATCCGATTTCCGGCAACACGATGCCGCATCTTCAATCCTCCCAGTGATGCTTGGTATCCTCGCCGCAAGCTGCGCCAAGGAGTGGGTCTCTATCTCACGCCATTGGTGGCTGCCGCTGCATCATCATCGTCCTCATCCGCATCCAGGGTGAGCGTGCCGCCACCTTTGCGCGGATTGGGCAGGAAACGCTTGAGCATCAGCCGCTCGCGCAACTCCTGCAAGCTCTTCTCGCCAAAATTGCGCACGGCCAGCAAATCTTCCTCATTCATCGACAGCACCTGGCCGACCTTCGTGATATTGCTGCGTTTGAGGCAGTTATACGCGCGAACTGACAGGTCCAGGTCTTCAATCGGCGTATCATAGACCTGCGGCGGAATAGGATAGCTGGAGAGCGGCGGCTTCTCCGGCTCGGCCACCACCGCATGGTAATCAGCGATCAGCGAGAAATGGCGCACCAGAATCTGCGATGCCTGCCGCACCGCTTCATCGGGCGAGATCGTGCCATCTGTCCAGACCTGAAGAATGATCTTATCGTAGTTGGTCATCTGGCCGACGCGCGTATGCTCAACAATATAGTTGACCTTTTGCACCGGCGTAAAGATCGCATCCAGCGGGATGACCCCGATGGGCTGACCTTCTTTCGACTCAGCCGGGACATACCCCTTGCCGGTCTCCACAACCAGGTCCATATCCAGATGCGCCTCCGGGCTATCGAGGGTCGCAATGTGGAGGTCCTTATTCACAATCTCCACGGTGCTTGGCGCCAGAATATCTGCCGCCGTTACCTCGCGCTCGCCTGATACATCCAGGCGCATCATCACCGCATGATCTGAAAAGGAACGCAGGCGCAGCCGCTTGATATTCAAGACAATATCCGTCACATCCTCTTTGATGTGAGGGATGTCTTGAAATTCATGCTGGACGCCTTCAATTTTGATGGAGGTCACTGCCGCCCCCGGCAGCGAAGAGAGCAACACGCGCCGCAGCGCAGTGCCCAGGGTCATGCCATACCCTGCCTCCAACGGTTCGATGTCGTAGCTGGCATAGTTCTCGGACGATTGGGTGCATTTAATGCGAGGCAGAGCAATATCAAGCACGGGAACCTCCTCTTACCGCTGGTAGAGTTCGACCACCAGCGCTTCGTCGAAGGGTAGCTCAAGTTCCGTGCGCGTTGGCAGCGCCATGACACGCCCAGACAACGCAGCCGTATCCAGCCGCAGCCAGTTGGGCACGCCCTTCTGAGCAAGCATAAGCGCCCGCGTCTTAAAGTATTCAAGATGTTTACTGTGTTCACGGACCGCAATCACATCCCCAGGGCGGGCAATAAACGAGGGGATGTCAGTCTTGCGACCATTCACTTCAAAATGCCCATGCGACACAAGCTGGCGTGCCTGAGAGCGCGAGTCGGCAAATCCCAGGCGATAGACCAGATTATCCAGCCGCATCTCCAGGAGTTGCAGCAGATTATCGCTGGTCTTCCCCGGCTGGCGCGCAGCCGTCTGGAAATGGCGCCTGAACTGGCGCTCCAGGATGCCATAGGTGCGGCGTACCTTTTGCTTTTCGCGCAATTGCAGCGCGTAGCCCGACGCTTTACGCGCTCGCACGGCGCCGTGCTGGCCGGGGCGACTGGTGCTGCGCTCAATTGCGCATTTCTTGCTCAGGCAGCGCTCACCTTTCAGGAATAACTTCATGCCCTCACGTCTGCACAGCTTGCAGACCGGGCCTGTATAGCGTGCCATGAAACGACCTTTCACAATAGCTCTTTGAGGACCCAAACCACCCCAACAGCGCATCAGACGCGGCGGCGCTTCGGTGGGCGGCAGCCGTTATGTGGAATGGGGGTGACATCAGTAATAGAAATAACCGAAATCCCTGCCGTCTGAAGCGAGCGAATCGCCGCCTCGCGCCCTGATCCCGGCCCCTTGACATAGACCTCGATCTGGCGCAAGCCATGCTCCATCGCTTTGCGTGCCGCCGCCTCCGCCGTGACCTGCGCGGCATAGGGGGTACTCTTGCGAGACCCCTTAAAGTTGTGCATGCCCGCGCTGCCCCAGGCGATCACATTCCCGTTTGGATCGGTAATCGTCACAATCGTATTATTAAATGTAGATTGAATATGCGCCTGCCCGCGTGGAACGGATTTGCGCTCCCTGCGGCGCGGACGGCCAGCCGTCTTTTTCTTTGCATCAGCCATGCCTGGCAATTCCTCCCAGCCTTACTTCTTCGCCGTAGCCTTCTTGCGCCCGGCGACCGTCTTTCTCACGCCGCGCCGGGTGCGCGCGTTGGTGCGGGTACGCTGTCCGCGCACTGGCAGATTACGCCGGTGGCGCATGCCCCGATAACTGCCAATTTCGATCAACCGCTTAATGTTCATGTCCACTTCGCGCCGCAGATCACCTTCCACTTTCAGGTTGCGATCAACGTATTCGCGCAAGCGGTTGACTTCTTCTTCCGTTAAATCCTTCACACGGGTATCTGCATTCACGCGGGTATGCTCCAGCACTTTTCTGCTGGTTGTCAGGCCAATGCCGTAGATGTAGGTCAGCGCAATTTCCACACGCTTATCGCGCGGAATATCCACGCCCGCTATTCTGGCGCTACCGGCCATCGGCAAGCCCCTCCTTCTTATGGCTGAATGTAGTAGACATCGTTTCGCTCATCATGCCCCAGGAGCGCCGGGGGAACGCCCTCCCGACATTCCTTACCGAGTGCATTCTTTCACCCTTGCCGCTGCTTATGCTTCGGGTACTTGCTACAGATGACCATCACAACGCGACGCCGACGGATCACTTTACAATCCGGGCAGCGCGGCTTGACAGAAGCACGCACCTTCATATCGATCTGCGCAACCACTCTCCATCCTGCGCATCAGATGAAGACGAGCCACGCCCTCCCTTCGTTGGGTACTGCCCGTTGCCAGGGTGGGGCAACAGGAAAAAAGTCAGAAACGCATGGAACAAGTTTAAGAAGCCAGATAATGACACTTGCCGCAAGCCACATGGAGTGGCAGGCCACACTCAAGGATGTAAAATGCCCTGCCTCGCTCACGCACGATTGTAATTCAGGCAGGGTCTTGCCAGTATTGAGCGGATGCCACTCGCTACGCTCTCACACGCCAGATAATACGCCCCTGATCCAGATCATATTCGGAAAGCACCACCCGTACCTTATCGCCAGGAACAACACGCACAAAATTGGTGCGCATCTTGCCAGACAAATAAGCAAGAACTTTGTGGCCGTTGCTCAACTCGACACGAAATTGGGCATTCGGCAGCGCCTCCGTGACGACTCCTTCATATTCAAGGGCATCTTTTTTTGGCATAGCACCCCTTCCCTATTATCGCCAATGAATGCTTTCTGGCGCGGCTGCGACCTGATACGAAGTCGCAGCCAACTTCAAATTATAGCATAGATGTGTGTACTTCGCAACCCTTCCAAAGAGGAATATTTGGCCGCCGTGCAGTCTGGAAGACACACCTCAGATCAAGCCATCTCTGATCGCGGGCGTGGAAGCGTCAGAATATCAGGATCGCCTGTCGTAATAGCAACCGTATGCTCAAAATGGGCAGAGAGGCTTCCATCGGCAGTAACAACGGTCCATTGATCTTCCAACACGCGCGTCTCCGCGCCGCCAGCATTCACCATTGGCTCGATAGCAATCACCATACCAGGCAGCAAGAGGGGGTTATGCTGGCTGGCATCAACATAGTTCAATACCTGCGGCTCTTCGTGCATAGAACGCCCAATGCCATGCCCGCCATAGTAGCGCACCACTGAGAAGCCTGCCGCCTCCACGTACTGCTGCACAGCTCGCCCAATATCCTGCACGCGATTGCCAGCGCGCGCCTGGGCAATACCAGCCTTCAATGCTTCTTGCGTCACGCGCAGCAGCCGCTCAGCCGCTGCCGAAATCCTGCCAACCGGTACTGTAATTGCCGAATCCCCATTCCAACCATTATAGACCGCACCGAAGTCGATGCTGATGATGTCTCCCTCTTTCAAGACACGCGGACCAGGGATGCCATGCACAACTTCATCATTTACCGAAGCGCAGATCGTGCCGGGGAAATAGAGGTTTCCATGATACCCCTTGAAGTTCGAGGTAGCACCATGTCGTGCCAGTTCGCTGGCGGCCAGCGCGTCTAACTCAGCCGTCGTAATCCCTGGACGCACCGCCTGGGCAAGCGTCTCTAAAATCTCGGCTACCAGCGCCCCGGCCTCCCGCATCTCTTCCCGTTCTGTTTTCGACTTGGTGATGATCGCCATCGTCAGGTCGCTCGCTCCTTCTGCCTTCAGCGCTGCATATCCAGCACCTGCAAGATACTGCGGGTGACATCTTGAATGGACTGTTCCGCATTCACCTCACGCACCTTCCCCCGCTCCCCGTAGTAGTCCAGCAGCTTGATCGTCTCGCTGAAGAAGATCGCCAGCCGCCGCCGCACGGCTTCTTCCGTATCATCGCTGCGCTGATACAACTCGCTGCTATCAATATCACAAATGCCCGGTCGCTTCGGCGGATTGGTAATCAGATTGTAGGGATGCTGCCGCGCCCGGCAGATATAGCGATTCGCCAGCCGCTGCACCAGCACATTTGGATCAGCCTTCAAATAGATCACTCGCTCGACTGACCGGCCAACTGAAGCCAGCGCCTGGTCAAGCGCTTCAGCCTGCGCCAGCGTGCGCGGAAAGCCGTCCAGGATCACCCCATTGGCACAATCTGGCTCCGCCAGCCGCTCCAGAAACATCGCCACCATGATCGCGTCGGGAACCAGATCACCGCGATCATAATAGACTTTCGCTTGTTTACCTGTTGATGTATCTCGATTGATCGCATCGCGCAACAGATCACCACTGGCTACGTGCGGAGTTCCCAGTTTTGCGGCCAGAATATCCGCCTGGGTTCCCTTGCCAGATCCCTGAGCGCCCAGCAAAAGAATATCCACATTGCCACCTTTGCTCAACGCTGAGGAGACGCTCTCTTAGAGAGAGGCTCTTAAAGCCGCCACAGCGGATCACCCCTCGCTACCTGGAGTCTCCCTCTCCTCGCCTTTAACCGTTCCCATGTGCCACGCCGCTCACAGGAACCTTCACGCTGCCAGCATTGGCAGCCAGTCAAAGGATGCACAGACAGCCCCTGGGCATCTAGCGCAGGAAACCAGAATAGTTGCGCATCACCATCTGCGCCTCTAGCTGCTTAACGGTATCCAACACCACCCCTACAGCAATCAGCAGCGCTGCCGCGCTGAGCAACTGCGTGCCATTAACCAGGAAGAACGCCGGAAGAACGGAGATAACCCCCAGGAACAGCGCGCCAGCCAGGGTAATGCGCCTGAGTACCGCATCCAGATATTGCTGCGTCTTTGGCCCTGGCCGAATGCCTGGAATAATCGCCCCTTGCTTTTGAAGACTCTCCGGCAAGTTTTGCTGCTGCCAGATCACCATCGCGTAGAAAAAGGTAAAGAGGACCACCAGCACAAAGAACGCTGCCCAGTACCACCAGTGCGACGGGTCGACAATGCTGCGTACATTGGTAAAGAAATTGGCAACCCCAGTGTTTGAGCTAAATGCCAGATATGACGACAGAATGACCGGGAAGATCAGCATCGATTGAGCAAAGATGAGCGGGATCATCCCCGCAATATTGACCTGGATAGGAATATAGGCCGTCTGGCTCGAACCGGCGTAGCGATCACGCCCCACCATGCGCTTCGTTGGATACTGCACGGGCACGCGACGCTGCGCCTGGTAGATAAAGACAATCGAGACAATAATCAAGGCCACAACGGCGATAAAGACAGCAATCTGCACAATGTTGGTCGTATTTGTTACCCCGCCCGCGCCGGTACTAATCACCAGGGTTCCAACATCTGAGGGCAGGCGGCTGACAATGCCTGCAAAGATAATCAGCGAAATGCCGTTGCCAATGCCATTCTCGGTGATGACCTCGCCCAACCAGACCAGGAAGATCGTTCCAGTGGTCAGGGTCACGAGAGTGGCAAACGTGGGCAGAAACGTCGCCGCGCTAAAAAGGTTAAACTGGCCTTGAGAGATCGCCCCAAGCTGCACAAAGATGGCGCTCTGCCCAAATGCCTGGAGAAACGCCAGCGGAACGGCCATCACGCGCGTATACTGGCTAATGCGCGTCCGCCCGGCCTCGCCGCCTTCTCTCTGGAGCGCTTCCAGGCGTGGAAAGATGGGCACGATCAACTGCATCACAATGGAGGCCGTAATGTAGGGATAGACCCCCAGCGCCGCTACCGAGAATTGCTGAAGCGACCCGCCAGAGAAGACATCCAGCAGACCGAAGAGCTGACCATACTGCGGGTTTTTGCCCAGCGCACTTTGTAGCTGGGTGGGATCAATGCCCGGCACTGGCACATGCGCAACCAGGCGGAAGACCAGCAACATACCTAACGTGAAGAGAATCTTATTCCGCAAGTCTGGAATCGTCCACATGCTGCGTAGACGCTCCCACATAGATGCCTCCGATCTACCTGTCCTGGTTCACCCGCAACCTGGAAGTCACCAGGAACTCAGCAGAGCCAAGATGAAAGACGATCACCACTGCTTGAGCAAATTATACCCGTTTTTCGGAGTATCGTTGTCAGCTTCGCAGCGTATTCATTACACATAACGAATGAAACGCCGAGATATGAGCAGCCAGATAGGGGAACTGGAAAACTGGCTGCTCTGCTCATCCATCCCCTCGTGGGGCGGTTCACCCCGGCAATGTGCCCCATCATCAGGCTTTCGCCGCTGGCTTCTTAGCTCGCTTGGTGCGAGCCGGGACGTTGACGACAATCTCCTCAACTGTCCCGCCAGCTCCCTCAATTTTCGCTCTCGCGCTCGCCGAGAATTTATGCGCGCGGATATTCAGCGGTCGGTCGAGATCGCCATCGCCCAGGATTTTAATCAACCCCCTGGCCGCCGATGCTCGTATCAGACCAGCCTCTGCCAATGTCTCAGCCGTCACCTGGCTGGATGGCTCAAAAATCTGAAGCTGCCCGACATTCACAACAGCATACTCGCGCTTAAAGAGATTATTGAACCCTTTAATGAAGGGCAAACGGCGCGACAGCCGCAGTTGTCCGCCTTCAAACCAGGACGGAACATTGCCGCCAGTGCGTGCCTTCTGGCCCTTGGTACCGCGTCCGGCGGTCTTCATACGACCAGAACCATGACCCCGCCCCACGCGGCGTTTTTGTCTGCGAGCGCCAGCGGGCGCCTGCAAATCGGAAAGTCTCACTGGGCTACCTCCTCCACACGCACAAGATGGCTCACTTTCTGCACCATCCCGCGCACGCTCGGATTATCTTCATGCTCCACCACCTGATGCAGCCGATGGAACCCCAGCGCCCGAATCGTCCGTTTTTGGGGCATAGGATGACCAATCGCGCTCTTCACCCAGGTTATTCGCAACTTGCTCATCAAACGTTATGCGGCAGGGACCCTGGCGCCTGAAGCGCAGGGGAAGCAGCCACATCCTCCATTTCTGCTCAACTGTCAGAAGCCGTACAACGCTCTCAGCGTCTGCTATGGGCGACGCCGACCGCCAGAACCACCGGAACCACGACCACCGCGCTCACCGCCACGCTCACCGCGCTCACCGCGCTCGCCACGTTCGCCACGCTCGCCACGCGGGCCGCGATCAGAACGTTCGCCACGCGGGGCGCGCTCCTCGCGTTCGCGCTCAATCACTGGCGCCTCAAGGGCCGCCATGCTGGCCTGCTCGGCCAATTGGGCCGCGCGACGCGGGCCAACCAGATCAGCAACCGTTCGACCACGGCGCGCCGCCTCAGCCTCTGGCGAACGCATCTCGCGCAGCGCCGCCATTGTTGCCGCGACGGTATTCAGCGCAGTAGAACTGCCCAGCGATTTCGTCAGAATATCGCGGATGCCAGCAGCCACGACCACCGCGCGCACGGCGCCTCCCGCGATCACCCCGGTGCCCGGAGCCGCGGGCTTCAGCAGCACCTCTGAGGCACCAAACGTCTGTTTGACCATATAGGGAATCGTGGTTCCCGCAAGCGGCACCTGAATCAGATGCTTTTTGGCATCCTCGACGCCTTTGCGAATCGCCTCCGGTACCTCCGTAGCTTTCCCAAGTCCTGAGCCGACATGCCCATTGCGATCTCCCACGACGACCAGCGCACGAAAGCTGAAGCGCCGACCACCCTGGACCACCTTGGCAACGCGGCTGACCTGCACCACCGTCTCCTCAAGATTCCCCAGCTTTGAAGCATCTATCCTTGGCATGTTATTCCTCGCTAGAAGTCCAGGCCGCCTTCGCGCGCCCCGGCAGCCAGGGCAGCCACACGACCATGATAAATATAACCGCCACGATCAAAGACTACCCTGGTAATGCCGCGCGCCTTGGCGCGCTCAGCAATCAGGCGTCCCACAGATTGTGCCACCACCACCTTATGATTCGTGGCAATGCCCTTGAGACCGGGAGGCACCTGCGCATCTTCCGACGAGTCAGCCACCGACGGCGGGGGAGGAGCTGCCACCTGCTCGCCTTTGCCGCTCTTTCCAGCTTTCTCGCCCTTGCCAGCGGGAGCCTCAGCCCTGGCAGCCTGGTCTCCTTTGGCGCTCGCCTTCTGTGCCTTTTGGGTCGCCCCCGCACCCTTAGCAGGCGACGCCCCATTGGCTTTGGCAGCCTCGCGTATCGCTTTTTCCAGCGAAGACGCCGCTGCCAGCGTATGCCCATGCTGGTCGTCAATGATCTGCGCGTAGATATGCTCCGCGCTGCGGAAGACGGAAAGCCGGGGGCGCTCCGCCGTGCCCTGCACACGCTTGCGCACGCGCCGGTGCCGCCGCAGCCGCGCTTTGTTTGCATTGAAACTCTTTATCATAGCTCACCCTTCATCAGTGTATGCAGTCGCTGCCAGAGGTTTTGCCTGGCAGTCACTTGCAGAGACGTGATCGGCACTACGTCTCCTGCCTGCCCCGGCACTCCCTACGAGACCAGCAGCGTTCGCACATGCTGTGCTTTTAGCGGCTTACTTCTTCTTGCCGCCCACTTTGCCAGCCTTGCCAGCTTTGCGCCGAATCACTTCCGTCGCGTATTTAATGCCCTTGCCCTTATAGGGTTCTGGCTTGCGAATGCTGCGAATCTGCGCCGCCACCTGGCCGACCATATATTTATCGATCCCGGAGACGCTCAGCTTTGTCGTGCCTTCCACCGCAAACTGGATGCCTGGCGGTGGATCGAACTCAATCGGATGGGAGTAGCCCACCTGGAAGACCAGATTATTGCCCACTTTCGCCACGCGGTAGCCAACCCCATTAATCTCCAGGTTCTTGGTGAATCCCTGGGTCACGCCCGTTACCATATTTGCCACCAGCGTCCGCGTCAGGCCATGCAGTGCTTTATGCTGCTTGCTCTCGCTGGGGCGATTTACCACAATCTTTCCATCTTCCAGCGCAATCTGCACATCCGGGTGAAACGAGCGGGTCAGCGCGCCCTTGGGTCCCGTCACCGTCACGGTATTGCCCTCCCCAAGCTGGACCTTCACCCCAGACGGCACGGGAATTGGCGCTTTGCCAATGCGCGACATTCTTACCTCCTTTCTGAGAGCCAGCGATCAGCAGCACAGCAGATGCCTTGCCGCGTTTCCCAGCTACCAGACATAGCAAATAACCTCGCCGCCAAGCCCAAGCTGATACGCGCGCCGACCAGTCATCAGCCCCTGGGGCGTCGAAATAATCGCCGTGCCAACCCCTCCACGCACGCGCGGAATATCATCCCTCTTGGTGTACACGCGCAGCCCTGGTCGGCTGACGCGCTTGAGCTGCGTCAACACCGGACGCTTTTCCACGTATTTCAGGGTAATGCGAATCGTGCCCTGCGGATTATCCTTCAGGATGTCAAAATCCTTAATATAGCCCTCTTCCTTGAGGATGCGTGCAATGCCGAGCTTCATCTTCGAGGCAGGGATTGCGACACGGGTATGCCGCGCCATGATCGCATTGCGGATGCGTGTCAGCATATCGGCGATGGGATCGGTCATGTTCATAACGATTCCTCCTCGCAGCCTACCAGCTAGACTTCGTAACGCCAGGCAGTTCTCCACGCAGCGCCAGTTGCCGGAAACAAATCCGACAGAGACCAAACTTCCGCATATAGGCGCGCGGGCGACCACAGAGGTTGCAACGATTATGCTGCTGCACCTTATACTTGGGCTTGCGCTTGGACTTCACAATCATTGAGATTTTTGCCATCGTACTTAACTCCTGAACGGCATGCCCAGCAACTTGAGCAGCCGCCGCCCTTCCTCGTCGGTGCGGGCCGTCGTTACCACCGTGATCTCCATGCCGCGCACCTTATCCACCTTATCATAATCCACTTCGGGGAACACCAACTGCTCACGAATGCCCAGCGTATAGTTGCCACGACCATCAAAGGCATCGGGAGAGATGCCCTGAAAATCGCGCAATCGTGGCAGCGCCACATTCATCAGCTTATCCAGGAAGTAGTACATCCGGTCGCCGCGCAGCGTCACCATGCAGCCAATCTGCATGCCTTCGCGCAGCTTAAAGGCTGCAACCGAACGCTTGGCGCGCGTCACCACCGGCTTCTGGCCGGTAATATCGGTCAGGTCGCGCACTGCGTTATCCATCGCCTTCGTGTTCTGGATCGCCTCGCCCATGCCAATATTGATGACCACTTTATGGAGCGCCGGTACCTGCATCACGTTGGAGTAGCGAAACTCCTTTTGCAGCGCTGGAACCACTTCCTGGCGATACTTCTCTTTCAGTCTTGGTATTGCCACGGCGTCTAACTCCTTGCCTGATCCTGAATGACCTTGCCACAATGCTTGCAGATACGCACCACCCGCTCTTTTTGATCGGCGCCCTGCGGGCGTCGTTCGTGAGCGATGCGCGTCGGCTCGCCGCATTCGGTGCAGATCACCATCGCGTTCGAGGCGTGCAAGGGCATGGCTTTATCCACAATGCCCGGCTGGCGCATCGGCCCACCTGCGCGTACATGGTGCTTCACCACATTCAACCCTTCCACCACAATCTTATTCTCGCGCGGCAGCGTCTTCGAGACCGTCCCGCGCTTCCCGCGATCCTTGCCAGCCAGCAAAAGGACGGTATCGCCCTTCTTCACATGGAGCTGCGCCAGATGCAACGGTCGCTGCTCTTTCTCCTTGACAGCCATAAAGCCTTCTCTCACCCCTTGTAAGCAAGATGCGCAAAACTGACGCCCCTAGAGAACCTCTTGCGCCAGAGAGATTATCTTCATAAAGTTGCGATCACGCAGCTCACGGGCAACAGGTCCAAAAATACGGGTGCCACGCGGATTGTTGCCCGCAACCAGGATCACCGCTGCATTCTCATCAAAGCGAATATACGAACCATCGGGCCGACCGTATTCTTTGGCAACTCGCACGATTACCGCTGTCACGACCTCGCCCTTCTTGACAGACCCATTTGGCGCGGCTTGCTTCACGGAGGCTTTAATAATATCACCGACTCCGGCGTAGCGCTTGGCTGAGCCGCCCAGGATGCGAATGCACATGATTTCCTTCGCCCCGGTGTTATCCGCCACTTTCAAGCGTGTTTGCACCTGAATCACGGCTCATCCTCCTCTTCCTCTTCACCACTGCTAATCAGCTCCTCATCTACATCAGCCGCCGCTACCTCTTCTACTGGAGGCGTTTGCGCGCTGGCCGTCAAAATCTCGACCAGCCGCCAGCGCTTCTCCTTGCTGAGCGGGCGCGTTTCCTCGATGCGCACAATATCGCCCATGTTGGCCGCATTGGTCTCATCATGCACCTTAAACTTGCGCGTCACCTTATACGTCTTTTTGTAGATGCGGTGCTTCTTCAGCGACTCAACCGCAACCACAATCGTTTTTTGCATCTTATTACTGACAACTCGCCCGACCTTCTGCTGGCGCCCTCTCTTCCCAGCAGAGGCGTGAGCAGTTTCAACAGGTGGCTGTACGCTCATCGCTTATGCCTCTTCCTCTTTGGCCGATGCCTCTTCATCCGCTTCCGCCTGCTCAGCCTCACTCTCTGCCTCTTCTTCCGCCTCCTCGGCGGTCTCTTCCTCAGCAGCCTCCTCTTCGGCAGCTTCTTCCTCCAACGCTTCCCCCTCTGCCTCCAGCGCCGCTTCCTCTTCCGCCAACGCCAGCAGGTCTAATTGATACATCAAGCGGGCAATATCTGTGCGAACCTGGGTAAACTGCCGGTTATTTTTAACTTCGCCGCGCTCTTTCTGGATACGCAAATCGAATAACTGTCGGCGCAGGCGCTCCAGTTCTTGCTCCGCTTCAGCGGTGGTAAACTCACGAATTTGTTTGCGCCGCTCACTAAGCTTCGACACTTTCCACCTCCCCTTTGACAATAAACTTTGTCTGGATCGGCAGCTTATGAGCAGCCAGGCGCATCGCTTCTTTTGCCAGTTCCTCTTTCACCCCACCCAACTCAAAAATGATCCGGCCAGGTTTAATCACAGCAACCCAGTGGTCCGGTGCCCCCTTGCCACTGCCCATACGAGTTTCGGCAGGTTTTGCTGTGACAGGTTTATCTGGGAAGACACGAATCCAGACCTTGCCGCCACGTTTAATATAACGAGTAAGCGCAATACGAGCCGCCTCGATCTGGCGTGCCTCGAGCCAGCATGGCTCCAGGGCCTGTAGGCCAAACTCACCAAAAGCAATCTCGCTCCCACGCTGCGCTTCGCCGTGCATGCGCCCACGATGTTGCTTGCGGTGCTTTGCCCTTGATGGTGACAACAACATATTTCTACTCCTCAACAGAAGGGGTACATCACCCCCGACCCCTTATCTTAGCTTCCCGGCTCTTCCTCAGGGCGCGGCGGCACTGGCTCATCAGGAGGATTCCCGGCTGGGCTTGACTCAACCGGCGCAGGTGGCGCCGGTTGCTCGGCGCTCGCCGGGCGCGGTGGACGCTCCGGGCGCGGGCCGCGTGGGAAGCGCTCACCTGCCGGACGCGGCGGGCGATCACCTGCTGGAGCGCCCTCTCCGCGTGGAGGGCGTTCACCCGCCGCACGCGGCGGGCGATCACCTGCTGGCCGGGGAGGGCGTTCGCCGCGTGGACCGCTAAAGCTGCCCCGCTCGCCGCGTGGACCGCCAGGCCCGCGCTCACGCCTGGGGCGCTCGCCGCGGCGCTCTTCACGGCCACCCGCTGCACCAGGCGTCACCGGCACTACTTCGGGCACTGCGGACACTTCCATCCGTCGCTTATCAGGCAGCACATCCCCCCGGTAAATCCAAACCTTGACCCCAATCACCCCAAACGTGGTATGCGCCTCAGCGTAATCAAAATCAATATCAGCGCGCAGCGTTTGCAGCGGTACCTTCCCCTCAACTTCCTTCTCGCTGCGAGCGATTTCGGCGCCTCCCAGCCGTCCACCAACCACCACCTTGATCCCCTTAGCGCCTGCGCGCATCGCCTTCTGCACCGCCTGCTTCATCGCGCGGCGGAACGAGATACGCTTCTCAAGCTGTTCTGCAATCCCTTTCGCCACCAGATACGCATCGGTCTCTGGCTGGCGAATCTCCACGATATTCAGCCGGATTTTCTTATTGGTCTCACGCTCAAGCTGCTGGCGCAGGTCTTCCACCTTCTGGCCGCTTTTGCCAATCACAATCCCTGGCTTGGCGGTATGGATGGTGACAGAAACCTGGCGTGCTGCCGGGCGCTCAATTTCAATGCGCGAAACCCCAGCCGAAGCCAGTTCCTTGCGAATCACTTTACGCAGTTGTAAATCTTCGACCAGCAGGTCTTTGTAGGTCTTCTCGGCAAACCAGCGCGACTGCCAGCCCTTGATGACCCCAAGCCTGAAGCCGATGGGATGAACTTTATGCCCCAAGGCTTTGCCTCTCCTTCATAGTTCTCTCCGATCCTCGCCTCACCATCAGCCTAATAACGCGCGCTCTTCGGGATCATCGCCACATCATCCGAAACCACCACAGTGATATGGCTGGAGCGGCGAAGAATGTACGATGCGCGCCCATGTGGCCGGGGGCGAACTCGCGGGACCATCCCTGCTGGATTAGCAACAATATGAACGATATAAAGATCATTCGGATCAAGGCTGTAATTATTCTCGGCATTTGCCACTGCCGAGGAAAGCACCTTGCTGACTGGCCGGGCAGCAGCATTGGGCAGAAACTTCAGAATTGCCAATGCCTCGGTGACTTTACGCCCCTTCACGGCGTTTGTGACCAGCCGCACCTTGCGCGGTGGGATGCCAATATCTCTGGCAATCGCTCGAACTTCCATCTCTCTCCTCCGCTAGCGCACGGATGAAGTCTTCTCGCTCTTGCCACCGGCATGTCCCCGGAAATGGCGTGTGGGAGCAAACTCACCCAGCTTATGGCCGACCATATTTTCAGTGATATAGATGGGCACATGGGTCTTCCCATTGTGGACACCTATCGTCAGGCCCACCATCTGTGGAACCACCGTCGAGGCCCGCGACCACGTTTTGATTAAACGCCTCTCCCCACCCCGGCTCATGGCCGATACCTTTTTGAGCAGGGACTCATGCACAAATGGCCCCTTCTTTGTAGAACGCGACATCCGCTCTTACCTCCCGCGCCCAACATTTCGACGGCGCACGATGAACCGATCAGTTCGTTTGTTTTTGCGCGTCTTATATCCCAGCGCTGGCTGCCCCCAGGGCGTCTGCGGCTGCCCGCCAATGGGCGAGCGGCCCTCACCACCGCCATGTGGATGATCCACTGGATTCATCACCGAGCCGCGCACTGCCGGGCGCTTGCCCATATGCCGCGAGCGGCCAGCCTTGCCAATCGAGATATTTTCGTGATCCAGATTGCCTACCTGGCCGATGGTCGCCATACAGGTGATATATACCAGGCGCTGCTCGCCCGATGGCAGGCGCACCTGCGCATAATCTCCCTCTTTTGCCATCAACTGCGCCGCGCCGCCCGCGCTGCGCACCATCTGGCCGCCGCGCCCAGGCCGCAGCTCAATATTATGAATCACCGTGCCGGTGGGGATGTTGCGCAGCGGCAGGGCGTTGCCAACGCGAATCTCTGCATCCGGGCCAGACATCAGGCGATCCCCTACCTTCAAGCCCTGGGGAGCCAGAATATAGCGCTTCTCTCCATCCATATATTGCAGCAGCGAGATATTCGCCGAGCGGTTGGGATCATATTCCACCGACACGACCCTGGCCGGGATACCGATCTTATCACGCTTGAAATCAATGATGCGATATTGCCGCTTGGCGCCGCCGCCACGATGGCGGGTCGTGATACGCCCCTGGTTATTGCGCCCGGCAGCTTTGGGCAGCGAGACAAGCAGCGACCGTTCCGGCTTGCTGCGTGTAATCTCCTCAAACCTGGAGACCGACATCCCGCGTCGCCCTGGCGAAGTCGGACGATATTGACGAACTGGCATCTGCTTTCCTCCTGAGCCGCTACGCCTGTAGCTCCGAAATGACTTGCCCCTCAGCCAAAGTGACGATGGCTTTCTTCCAGGGGCGGGCCTCAGCAACCTGGGGCAAACGACGCTGGCGCACCGTATAGATGCGCCGCGACTTGCCAGGCATGCGCATCGTCCTGACATTCAGCACTGTCACATTCGGGAACATCGCCTCAACCGCCCGCTTGATCTCAATCTTGTTGGCAGTCAGCGCCACCCTGAACGTGTACTGATGATTTTTCTGCTGAAGCGCTACGCTTTTCTCCGTAATGATGCCATGCCGGATAACTTCGGTCAGTTCCACGCTTTATTCCTCCTCCTCGTCGCTCTCTGCTGGCTCATCCTGCTCCCATTCCTCATCCACCGCCTCCGTTTCTTCAGCAGTTTCCTCTTCTGCCGCCTCCGCTTCCTCCAGAAGTTCCTCTTCCTCCGCTTCCTCTTCCTCGGACCTGACAATCTCCAGCGATTCTGGCAGCGTCGTTGTGCCATCGCCAAACGTTTGCTCGATCCAGCGCAGCGCGGCAAAAGGCACAATCAGATACTCATGCTTGAGCAGCTCAACCACATTGATAGAGGAGACATGCTGAACTTTCACGGTAGGGATGTTGCGCACCGAACGCACCAGATTCTCATCGCGCTCTGGCACCATGAACAGGATATTGCGCTCAACGGGTAGCTGGTCTAGTAGATCAACAATCACGCGCGTGCGCGGCTCATCCAGAAGAATCTCATCCATCACAATGATCTGGTCGTTGGCGGCTTTATCAGACAGCGCCGATTGAATCGCCAGGCGACCCATCTTACGAGGAACCGAGGCGTGATACGGGTGCGGGTGCGGGCCGAAGACCACGCCACCACCCCGGCGATGTGGCGCACGGATGCTCCCCTGGCGCGCCTTCCCCGTCCCCTTTTGACGATACAGCTTTTTGGTACTGCCGCTGACCTGAGAGCGAGTTTTTGTCGAAGCGTTGCCCTGCCTCCGGTTCAACAACTGGACCGTCACCACCTGATGCAGCACCGCCTTGTTGACCGGCACCCCAAAGACGCTGGGGTTCAGCTCCACTTCCGTCACTACCTCGCCATCCATGTTATACACACTTGCAGAGGGCATAGTCTTATCTTCTCCTCATCGCCAGCGAGTTCTGGCTACTTGCTTTGCTGTTGTTGCAGCCGCTCAGCCAGGGCGAAACTCTCTGGCACCTTGCGAATCATCACCAGTCCGCCAGTTGGGCCAGGGATAGAACCCTTCACCAGCAGTAAGCTGCCATCGGCACGAGCCGCCACCACTTCCAGCCGCTTTACCGTCACCCGCTGAGAACCCATATGTCCCGCCATGCGCGTATTTTTCAGAATGCGGCCCGGCGTATTTCCGGCGCCAATGGAACCTGGCGCGCGGGGTCGATCCGATTGTCCATGCGTGCGCGGGCCGCCGCCAAAGCCGTGACGCTTCATGACACCCTGGAAGCCTTTGCCCTTGGAGGTACCAACCACATCAACCAGCTCACCGACTTTGAACATCGTGGCATCGAACTGTTGACCGATCTGAAGCGTATCGCTGCCAAATGACCGCACTTCGCGCAGCACCTCGAATGGCCCAAGTCCGCCGCCAGGGCGTTTTCGCTGGGGGTCGCGCTGCGCGGTGCGCGCAGGCGCCGCCGCTGCTGCTGGCTTTGCCTCAGCCTTGCCGCGCGCCTCAGCCTCTTCTGCCTGCGTCTCCAGGTTTACCTCTTCACTTGCCGCAGCCTCAGCCTCTTCGCCGGTCTCCTCTTCAGTCTCTTCTTCCTCAGCCTCCTCCGCCTCTTCCTCTTTTGCCTCGGCCTCTTCGCTCTCTGCCTTCGCCTGGGCAGCTTTAGACCGTGCCTCGGCGCGCGCCTTTGCCTGAGCCTGCTGCTGCTTGCGGCGCTGCGCCGGAAGCTGCGCCAGCGTATGGCCTAAATGCCCCAATTCCGGGCGCGTCGCATGCTTCGTTTTACCGAAACCAATCTGGACCGCCTCGTAGCCATCAGTGGCAACCGTCTTGATCTGTGTCACGGTGCAAGGGCCAGCCTCAATCACCGTGACCGGAATGGCCGCGCCCTGGGCGCTAAACACCTGAGTCATTCCAACTTTTTTACCCAACAGTCCACTCAGCATAGTTGCTGTTCTCCTTCGCAGCGCCAGGCACCAGGCGCCAGACACCAGTTACTTCACCTCGCTGCCCAGGGCTGCTGCCCGCACCCGCCTCGCTTTGCTGAGGTGAAAGGCGTACCCCGCCGGGCTTCCCGCAAGAGGATTCAAGCCAGCAGATACGTGGTCCCTCCAGACCTTCCTCACATCTGGCGCCTGGTAACTGGCCCTTGACTAGAGCTTGATCTCGATATCGACTCCAGCAGGCAGGTTCAAACGTGTCAACGCCTCAACCGTTTTAGGTGTCGGTTCGACGATATCGATCAAGCGCTTATGTGTCCGCATCTCAAACTGCTCGCGCGAATCCTTATCAATAAAAGGCGAGCGCAATACTGTATATTTGGCAATTTCCGTCGGCAGCGGCACCGGACCTGCCACCCTGGCGCCCGTATTCTGCGCAGTCTCGACAATCTGGGCCGCCGACTGGTCCAAAATGCGGTGATCAAATGCCTTCAGGCGGATGCGAATCCGCTGCTTGGTTGTGGTAGCCATTGTTTCTCCCCATATGAATGATAGCGGAATCGAAGGATACGGGGTAAAGACTGCTCTTTACCCCGTATCTGATGATCCTTACCCCATGACCTTGGTGACGACACCAGCCCCTACCGTGCGTCCTCCCTCCCGGATCGCAAACCGCGACCCCTCCTCCAACGCCACCGGCACGATCAGCTTCACCCCCATCGTCACATTATCCCCCGGCATCACCATCTGCACCCCCTCCGGCAACAGAATCTCCCCCGTCACATCCGTCGTCCGAATATAAAACTGAGGCCGATACCCCTGCACAAACGGCGTATGCCTCCCCCCCTCCTCCTTCGACAACACATACACCTCCGCCTGAAACTCCTTATGCGGCTTGATCGACCCCGGCTTCGCCAGCACCTGCCCCCGCTCTACCTCCGTCCGCTCCACCCCGCGCAAGAGACACCCCACATTGTCTCCCGCTTCCCCCTCCTCCAACGTCTTCTGGAACA
>Ga0209581_1000757_pt1 | contig 50746 bp, 45 predicted proteins | sample Coa_R2_FD_187160 | JGI IMG/M metagenome (GOLD analysis project Ga0209581, IMG submission 187160) | Surface soil microbial communities from Centralia Pennsylvania, which are recovering from an underground coalmine fire - Coalmine... | ecosystem: Environmental > Terrestrial > Soil > Unclassified ...
CTTCTGATGCCCGAAGCCGCCCGGGAGCGGGTTGCAACGCCGCCCGCGGGCACCGCCCTCCCGCTCCCCGCGCCGACATGCCTTCGGCGCAGGCCCTTTGGCGAGCGGGATTGGCGGCTCATGTAACGCAACCAGTGACCATTGTCAACACCGCGGTGACATCACGATTGCGTGTATCCCCGGGCGCAGCGCAGCGCCGTACGCGCGGCGTCGTATCTGCGTTTCCCGGGCGCAGCGCAGCGCGGAACGAAGTGGAGCGGTGCGCTGCCGACCCGGGACCGTCACAGGCTCCGCGCTCTTGGCACGCGCCACGCTTGCGCAGGCCCCGGATCAGCGGTGCACCGTTCCGCTTCGCTCCACGCTGCACCGCATCCGGGGAACGTGTGATGTTTAACTGCTGTGCCATTGGTGATTCCTATCCCGGGCGCAGCGCAGCCTTATAGTGCACGAAGACGCGCTATGGCGGTGCGCTGCCGCACCCGACTTAATGAAACTGATAATTCAGTCCGGCGCGCACGATGTTGTCGGTGAAGCGCGTGCGGATCGTCACCGTCCCGGCAAGGTCGGAAAAATTCGGCAAACCTGCCGAGGCCGCGATGAACGGAATCACGGTGTCGAGCGTGCCAAGATCGACGTAGAGATATTCCAACTTCCACGTCCAACTGGGCGGAAGCCAATACGAGAACCTGCCTTCCAAACCGCCGCCCGCGGCAAAGCCGAGCTTCATCTTCGACTCGCTAAAAGCGGCGGTGTTCGGCCCAAATGTCGCTCCAAACCCGACTGCGCCAGGAGCGCTGGCATTCGCATTGACAGAGCCCGAAAGCCCGACCTCGCCGTAAGCCAATCCGCCACTGCCGTAGAGCAGAACTTCATCGTTGATCAGCACACCGAGCCGACCGCGAAGCGTGCCAAACCATCCGATCTTGGCCTGCGCGTTTGTCATCGTGGTGCCGCCAAGCGGCGTAGTAAGCAAACACGTGCTGGGAGTGCCCTGCAGCACCACGGTGCAGAGCGTGCCCGCAAATGGATCGCTGGACGTGAAGCCCTTCCCCCGCTCACCCGAAGCCTGGATGTCAGATTCCAAGCCCAGCACCCACTTTGGATTGACCTGATAATTATAGCCCGCCTGAGCGCCGCCGGTCAGACCGCCAAGGCGTTGCGCATTTGAATCTGCAAATGTGTAGGGCGGATTGACGAAGGTGCTTCCGGGGAAGTTTGGAAAAGTGGTGATTGTCCCGTTTTCCGCGATATCGGAGCGGGCATTGCCCCAGCCATAGCCGATGTTGCCGCCGACATAGAATCCGCTCCAACGAAAAGGCGGTTCAGGGATGGGCGGGGCGGCACTCACGAGCGTCGTCGCCGCGGCCGTGTTGTACAGCGCTGGTTTCAGGTTCAAATCAGAGGCCGGATCGTAGTGAGCTGTTTTCTGCCCGAACGCTGTCGTATCGCCGACGCGCGGCTGCGAGCCGTCGCTTTGCCGTGACAGCCTAAGCTGCCTAAGCTTTTCATGCAGCACGGCAATCTCCTTTGCCGCCGCCGCCTCCCTGGCTTCGGCCGCGCGCAGACGGCGCAGGATGTCGTCCGCCGCCTGCGGCTCAATGGATTGTGCCCAGCACGACGCGGACGTCATGACTGAGACGGTGATGGCCGCAATGCCGATTGCAATTTGTTTCATAAGGCTTCCCAGGAAATCAGGCTCGCCCGATGCAGCGTGCGGAAGCAGAATAATGCAGCGGCCGGGGCCAGGCTGTTGCGCTTGCGCCACGGTAAATGGGGAAATTGCGGGCGGCCCGCTTCGCTCGCGCATGTGCCGCGCATCGAAGGTCCTCGAGCACAAACATCCTTAAGGACCTTGTGGCTTGTGACGATCATTGGCGCCTCGCCTGCAGCGCCCCTCTCTTGGATCGCCACGTCCAGCACGATGCTGGGTTTCGCCAGCGCTCAACCTGTCCTACGATAGTTCATGGACCTCACCGGCAAGACCGTCCTCGTCACCGGCGCGTCAAGCGGCATCGGCAAGGCGATCGCCATTGCCTTGGCGCAGAAGCGCGCGCAGGTGCTCGTGCATTACGGCAAGAACAAAGCCGGCGCCGAGGAGACGCTCGCCGTCGTCGCGAAAGTTTCGGGCGGCAGCCTGCACCAGGCCGACCTGATGGATCCCGAGCAGATCGCGGCGCTGTTTGCCGGCATCAAAAAGACGACGCGCACCATCGACGTGCTGGTGAACAATGCCGGCGATTCGCGCGCCGGCGAGATCGGCGACGACGACGTGTGGGACTATCAGTACAGGAACATCTTTCTGTCGGCGGTGCAGGTGAGCCGCGAATTTATCGCGCTGCCCGCGGCGGGGCTGCGCAAGATCATCAACATCACCTCGATCTACGGTAATCTCTTCGGCGGCGAGCCGGATTATCTGCAGTACTCGGCGTTCAAGGCGGCGCTGGCGAGCCTGAGCACGACGCTGAACAAATCGAGCGCTCCCGATGTCATCGTCAATGCGATTGCGCCCGGCTATACGCAGACGCCAGCGTGGGCCGGCGCGCCGAAGGACGTGATCGAGGCCTGCGCGCGCGCCACCGCGATCGGCCGCTTCGTGCGCGCGGACGAAGTCGCGCATGCCGCGGTGTTCATTGCCGAGAACGATGCGCTGGTCGGGCAAGTGATCACGCTCGACGGGGGCACCTCGCTCGTAGGGACGGCGTAGCTGCTTCTCCTGTCACCCGTTAGCGGAGAAGGAAAGATCATCAAGCCTGCGCGCTTTGCGACTGCGCTTCGCTTGCAGCTATAATCGCCGGACAAAGAGGGGGACACTGTGCCGCTGATCCATGACGCCGAGACTTGGCAGAGAAAGCTTGCTGCGCTGCCACTCAAGAGTTTTCGCGCCGACGAGACGGTGCTCGCCGCAGGGACGCGAACCGGGCAGCTGCTTATTCTCAAAAGCGGCGCGGTCAGCGTCAGCAGAGGCGGCACCACGATTGCCACCGTCTCGGAGCCCGGCGCGGTGTTCGGCGAGATGTCGGTGCTGCTCGATCAGCCGCATGCCGCCGACGTGCGCACGCTCGAAGCGTCGCAGTTCCATGTCGCCGATGCGGTGGCGCTGATGGCAAACGATTCCGCGGCGCTGCTTTATGTGGCGATGGTGCTGGCGCGGCGCGTCGATCTCGCCAACCACGCGCTGCTCGAGCTCAAGCGCGAGCTGGCCACCGGCGAGCCGGTAGGCCTGCTCGACGCAACCATCGACAAGATCCAGGGTCTGCTCGGCGTCATCGGCGAGGGCTATCTGCGCGCCGGCGCCGGCGTGTCGATGTTTCCGCCGGGGTGACGGTCGAACCGTATCGATGCCGTCCAAATAGTCGTCGATCGCAACGGCTGCTGTCGCTTTATAAAGGGTCGCCGTTGCGATCGACGGCGCGGAAATGATCAGACGATCCGTTATCGCCCCAGTTCGCGCATCGCGGCGTCGAGGCCTTCGATGGTGAGCGGATACATGCGGCCGCCGAGCAATTGCCGCATCAAGCGGATGGATGCAGTCATCTCCCATTCGCGCTCGGGCAGCGGATTGAGCCAGACGCAGGATGGATAAGCGGCAAGTACGCGCTGCATCCACACCTGCCCGGGCTCGGCATTCATGTGCTCGACCGAGCCGCCCGGCGCGACGATCTCGTAAGGCGACATCGCCGCGTCGCCGACGAAGATGACCTTGTAGTCGTGCGGATAGGTGTGCAGCACGTCGAAGGTCGGCGTGGTCTCGCTCCAGCGCCGCGCATTCTCCTTCCAGACTTTCTCGTAGAGGCAATTGTGGAAGTAGAGATGAACGAGATGCTTGAACTCGCTTCTTGCGGCGGAGAACAATTCTTCCGTCGCCTTGACGTGCCAGTCCATCGAGCCGCCGACATCGAGGAAGAGCAGCACCTTTATCGTGTTGTGGCGCTCCGGCCGCATCAGAATGTCGAGATAGCCCTTGTGCGCGGTGCCCTTGATGGTGCCGTCGAGATCGAGCTCGTCGGGCGCGCCGGTGCGGGCGAATTTGCGCAGCCGCCGCAGTGCGATCTTGATGTTGCGCGTGCCGAGCTCGACGTCGCCTGCAAGATCCTTGAACTCGCGCTTGTCCCAGACTTTGACGGCGCGGAAATTGCGGTTCTTGTCCTGCCCGATGCGGATGCCTTCCGGATTATAGCCATAGGCGCCGAACGGCGAGGTGCCGCCGGTGCCGATCCATTTGCTGCCGCCCTGATGTCGGCCCTTCTGCTCGGCGAGCCGCCGGTGCAGCGTTTCGAGCAGCTTGTCGAGGCCGCCGAGCGCCTCGATCTGCTTTTTCTCTTCTTCGGTCAAGAATTTTTCGGTGAGTTTTTTGAGCCAGTCGGCGGGGATCTCGGCAACGAGCGCGTCTTCGACGAGCGAAAGGCCCTTGAAGACATGGCCGAAGACGCGATCGAATTTGTCGAGATTGCGCTCGTCCTTCACCAAAGCCGCGCGCGCCAGATAATAAAAATCTTCGACGCGGCGGCCGGCGAGGTCCTGCTCCATCGCCTCCATCAGGGTCAGATATTCGCGCAGCGTCACCGGGACGCCGGCGGCCTTGAGCTCGTGAAAGAAGGCGGTGAACATCGCAAGCCATTCTAGTCCATGCGCGCGCGCCGGCTATTGGCCCGACCATCCGCCGCCATGGCTCTCTAGTATCAACTAAGATATTGAAACATAGGAATGTTATTTCATGTGTAGATATATCTTGCGTTATAGCTCGATATAAGCTATCTAAAGATATATCTTTAATAACGAGGTGCTGAAACATGCATGGACATCACTACGGAGGCTGCGGATCACGCGGTGAAATGTGGGGCGCCGGGCGGCACGGCGGCCGCTTTGGGCGGGGTCGCTTCGGCGGCTTTGGCGGACGCGGTCTCGGCGGCATGGACGGCGACGACGTCATGCGGGCGCGGCGCATGCTGGCGCAGGGCGACCTGCGCTTGATCGCGCTGGCGCTGATCGCGCAGGCGCCGCGGCACGGCTACGAGATCATCAAGCTGCTCGAGGAAAAGACCGGCGGCTGGTACTCGCCGAGCCCGGGCATGGTCTATCCGACCCTGACCTTCCTCGAAGAGGCCGGCTACGTCACCGCGTCGACCGAAGGTGCCAAAAAGCTCTACACCATCACCGACGAGGGCCGCGCCCATCTCGACAGCAACAAGGACCTCATCAAAGTCGTGCTTGATCGGTTGAGCGCGATCGGGGAGCGGGTGAACCGCTGGCGGCGAGCGCGCGCCGCGCGCGAGGCCGAGCTGCCGCCGCTCCTCGAAGCCGCCATCGCGCATCTGCGCGAGACGGCGAGCAAGCGGCTCGCCGACGACGCGGAAGCGGAATCGCGGCTCGTCGAGATTCTCGCGCGCGCGGCGACGGAATTGCAGAGCAAATAGGATCCCAGCCACCGCCCGTCCCCGCGCAAGCGGGGATCCGGCTCCCGGATTCCCGCTCACGTTGGCTTGCGCGGGAATGCAACAGGGAGGAGAGAAAAGCCAATTACAACGCATTCTTGTGGGCATACAGGTAATCGGCCGGAAGCCGCATGCGCCGACAGGCCTGAACGGCCGGATTGGCTTCAAGAACGAGCCGGTCCGCAAGCGCTCCCATTCTCTGCACCACACGAGCCTCCCAAGCATTCAGCCCGCGGCCGGCGAGGCCCACAATCGGCTGCAGCCGACGAGGCGTCAGATCAACAGCGGCCCGTATCAGCAACGGCTGCACCGGCCGCAGCGGCAATGGCAGAATCGGCGCCGAGCGCATGATCGCCAGGAACTCGAACAAAATGTCCGAGCGCTCCAGTCGATTGGACATTGCCTCGAATCGCCTCTCAACAGCGGCTTCCGATGCCGGTGCGCTGGCGCCGTAAAGAGTGGCCGTCAGGGTTCCTTCGGCATAATAGCGGTCGCGCTGCCAATCAGAGAGCGATCGGACATAGGTGTGATAAGCCTGCAGGAAGCCGTATGCCGCCGTGCTCTGAACCCAATTCAGAAGCTCCGGGTCATTGGCGCTGTAGACCTCCCCTCCTGGCGTCAAGCCGACGACACGGTCGTGCCTGCGGCGAATGGCGGCGATCATGGCTTCGGCCTTGCTGCGAGCCGCGTAGATCGTAACCATGGCGGCAAGTCCTGTTCGCCGCAGCCGTCGAATTGGATCGCTACGGAAGGTCGTGTGCTCCCACACGCCGGTGCGCACACGCGGCTCTGCGAGTTCCAGTATGACCGCCGCGACGCCGCCGATGAAAAGCGACAGCGGGTTCTTGAACACGCGCCAGGATACTGAATCGGACGGCACAAGCGCGGCTTCGCCAACGGGTCGCAAAAAATCGGCGGAAGATTGGTCGCCCAGATCAAACAGCGCCCGCGTTGCGGCCGCCAAGCCGCCCTGTAGCGGCCAGGGCAGCACGATCGGCGTGGTCGCCCTTGCGAAGCTCTTCATCGGCGTCGCCCGAACATCGCTTCGAGTTCATCCTCCGGCGCTGGTGGCGAGAGTCCCAACGAGCGCAACCCCGGCGGCTCCTTCGCGGCCGTGCCGTCGATCTGCGAGAATTCGATCTGATTGCGGCTAAGCGGCGCAAGACCGGAAACCTGACCGACGAGCTCAATGGTTCCAACATTGTCTGACCTCGCCACTACCAAGTCGGCGACGCCGGGGCGCACTGACTGATTAACGCGCACCCTCCGATTTCGTTGTGTGACGGCTGGCGCAGCGCAGTGAAGCCCTTCATTCCACCACGGCCCCGACCTACCTGTAGTTTGTCCGGGGGGAATGCCGACCGCGGCAGCTGACAGCGAGAGGCCTTGCGATGACCATCACTCTCAACCACACCATCGTCCCTGCCCGCGATAAGAGGGCAGCGGCACAATTCTTTGCGCGAATTTTCGGCCTCCAGGTCGATCCGAACGGCGGCCATTTCGCGCCGGTCCGTATCAACGACACGCTCACGCTGCTTTTCGATGACGGCGGGGACTTCGAAAGCCACCACTACGCTTTCCACGTCAGCGATGCCGAGTTCGATGCCATCTTCGGCCGCGTCCGCGCGGCGAAGCTCGCCTATGGCAGCGCGCCGTGGAGCCTTGAGGATGGCAAGCTCAATGACTGGAACGGCGGCCGCGGCGTCTATTTTCGCGATCCGGACGGCCATGTGCTCGAACTCATGACCGTGCCGCAGTGAACTTCGACCTCTCTGCCGCAGTGATTTGTTGATCGAGGTAATCCGTCGCTGCCGCAGCGCGGGCGTCGAATTCTGGCAACGCAGCAATCTGGAACACTTCAGATGTCCCGGATTGGCGGAACAGCGGACCAAGCCAGGATCGCCAGGGCAGTATCTTCGGAAAAGCGGGGACCGGCTTTCCGCAAGAAAATGCGACAAAACAAAAAGCCTGGAGCGGCTTGCAATTCCATCGAATCGGAAAACGCTCTGGAGGCGGTTCAGGGCCCAAATACGAGATCAAGTACGAGATCGCATATGCGATCTTGAAGCGGGCCGCCGCCACTGTGCCGTTCCTTCCGGTTTCTGACATAAACGAAAATCGAGAACGAAAATCGAGGCGGCCGGCAGCAGCAAGTGAAATCGCTGGAGCACGCAATTGGTAGCAAAGAAACGAGAACAACATTATTTGGCGAAACAGCTCCCACTTCTGGCACAGCTGAGATGAACGGCTGTACATCTCCCCTCACATTCGCTTGACGACTTGCAACGGTGATTTTGCCAGGCACGTTTTGCCATAGTTGCTTCCCCGACTTCATTGGAGGGCGAGATGGCCGACATAATACCGTTTCCTGGGCGGCTGAAAGTTTTCGATCCCGACCTGACCACAACGATGGGCAAAGCCTACGACAAAGCGGTGTCCAAACTCGTCGATGGCAGGTTCGAGCTCATGATCCGCGAGCTGATCGCAAAGCGCATCATCAGAATGGCACAAAGCGGCGAGGTCGACCCCGAACATTTATGTGCGGCGGCTTTGTCGGGATTCAGGAAGGCCGCAAGATGATCCTGCCGCACTGGCGGCAGCACGCGAGCAATGGCGGGATCGGCGATGCCTCGCGGCCTCGGCGGATTCGGGATGGCGAAAGCCGAGCGCGCATTTCGATTCGAGCAAATCGGAAGGCGCGCCGGCTGAATGATTTTGGGCATGTTCCTATCGGAAAACCGGCTGCCGCCTTCCCGCAGATGCGCTAAGTCGCGGCGCGCGATGCGCCTGCGGCCGGCGCAAAGACATCCGGCGTACGGACGTGCTCGGGACGGATGCCCAGGCCGAGCAGGCGCGCCGGGATGCGCTGCAAGAGCGGCACTGCATTCACCAACTTGAAAAGCAGCGGCGGCTTCGGCTGCCGGACGCCTTGCAGCGCCGGGCTGATGATCCGGTTCTGCATGGCGAGTTGAATGGCCTGCGTGAATTTCGCCGGAAACGTGCGGCGGTTCTGGATCGCCCGCAGGTCGTCGTCGGCGACCTTGCCGGCTTTGAGCGGCGCGGCGAGCTGATTGGCGGCGGCCACCGCGTCCTGCACGGCGATGTTGATGCCCACCCCGCCGATCGGCGACATCGCATGCGCGGCGTCGCCGATGCAGATCAGTCCCGGCCGCCACCACTGCCGCAGCCGATCGACCGTGACGGTCAAGAGCTTCACGTCATCGAAACTTCTGATCTCGCCGATGCGGTCGGCAAGAAACGGGGAGAGGTCGACGATGCTCCGGCGAAACGCCTCGACGCCGGCCGCGTGCACGCGATCGACGCCGCCCTTTGGGATGACATAGGCGCATTGCCAATAGTCGTTGCGGTTGAGCATCACCAGCAATGCGCCGGACTCGATATGGCCGAAGCTCTCGGGATCGTCGGCGCCCCTGCGGCTGATGCGAAACCACAAGACGTCCATCGGGGCACCAAAATCGTCGCTCTGCAGGCCGGCCTTGGCGCGCAACGTCGAATGGCGGCCGTCGCAGCCGACCACGAGATCGGCGCGGACGATGAGTTCGCCATCCGACGTCGTGGCGCGGATGCCGACAAAGCGGCCACCCTCTTCGACCAGGTCGGTCGCCTCCGTCCGCATATGCAGATCGAAGGTCCTGCAGCGCCCGCCATGCGCGGCAAGAAAATTGAGAAAATCCCATTGCGGCATCAGCGCGATATATTTGCAATGCGAGGGCAAATGAGTCAGATCGATTATCCGCAAGAACTGCTCGCCGATCTGCATGGTGAGCCGGTCGACCTTCGAGTGCGGCAGTTTCAGGAATTCCTCGAGCAGGCCGAGCTCGTAGATCAAATCCAGCGTCGAAGGATGCACGGTGTCGCCGCGGAAATCGCGCAGGAAATCGGCGTGCTTCTCCAGCACGGCGACCTCGACCCCGGCGCGGGCGAGCAGAAAGCCAAGCATCATTCCGGCCGGGCCGCCGCCCACAACGCAGCACTGCTTGGTGATCGTATTGGCCATTCAGGATTGCGTCATCGGCGCCTTCGCCCGCAAATCGTGGTCTGCAAGCTTTCGGATTACGCCCCGCACGGAGTCTAGCGCGCGTCGCCCGCAACAGGAACCGCCCGCCGGAGCGGGGGGCTTACCTCGCCTGCAACCGCCGGCATATGGTAACGGTCCCCTGCACTGCCCTCACATTTCCGCCGCAACCCCAATGCTAGAAAGGATGATCCATCGCTTCGCCCGCACTCATGCGCGTTTGCCTCCTCCTTCTCTTCGCCCTCCTCGTCGCGCTGGCCGCCGGCGTGGCGCCGTTTGATGACGCTTTTGCGCAGCTCGCCGGCACCGGCGATTTTCATATCCAATGGGAGGTCAAGAACCGGTTCCGCCTGTTCCGCAAGGAAGCCGATTTCCTGCGCCAGGTGGCGGAGAACCGCGGCGACGGCGTGCTCGCCGAAGAACGGCGGCTGGAGCACGAGAGCGACGGTCTCGGCTGGGCCAAGGACGTGGTCGCCAATCTCTGCCTCGACAGCTATGGCGAATTGCTCACCACCTGCGAGCGCGACGGCGAGAAAGAGAGCTATCTCAATCCGCGCGATTATCCGGTCGGCGTATCGATTGCGGGGCCGGCGCCGGCCGACGGCACTTGCGCGTGGAATTTCGATGACGGCGAAGGCCCGGTGCGGCAGAGCACGGTGCCGTGCAACCAGGAAGTCCGCCTGCGCGTGCGCGCCGGCAAGACCACCGTCGCCACGGTCGACATTCCGCTCGGCGACGGCACCGCCCAGCGCGTCGCCGCCGAGATCACGGTGCGCGATGTCCTCATTGCCGGGATCGGCGATTCCATTGCCGCCGGCGAAGGCAATCCGGATCGCGCTGTCGAGCTCGAAGGCGGCTTCTGTTTCCGCCGCTTTCTGCGCGGCAGCACCACCTATTATCGGCCGAGCCGCGCCGGCTATACCGACGACCGGTCCTGCGAGAACGGCCCGTCGAGCGCGACCGCGGCGAAGGACTGGGCGCGCCACGGCGCGCGCTGGATGAATCCGGCCTGCCATCGTTCGCTGTACAGCTATCAGGTGCGCACCGCGCTGCAGCTTGCGATCGAGCAGCCGCATCTGGCGGTGACGCTGATCCCGCTCGCCTGCACCGGCGCGACCATCAATGCCGGCCTGTTCGGCGGCCAGCGCGCCGACGACTGCCCCTGGGTGGTCGGCATCGATTCGTGCTCGGGCACCGCGCCGCCGCAACTGGCGGAGCTGCGCGATGTCATGGCGGCGGTGCACAAGGCACAGCCGAACCGCAACCTCGACATGATTCTGCTCACGGTCGGCGCCAATGACGTGAATTTCGCCGGCCTCGTCGCCAATGTGATCGTCGACTCGCTCACCGAGCGCGTCCTGCTCAAGCAGGGCGGCGCGATCGCAAGCGTTGCGGATTCGCAGCAAGCGCTCGACGAAGATCTGCCGGGCGAGTTCTCGCAATTGCGCAACGCGCTGAAGCCGTTTGTCGGCGGCAATCTCAATCGCGTCGTCTATGTCTCCTACGGCAATCCGGCGGAGCAGGCGGAGAACCAGCCCTGCCCCGGCGGGCGCGACGGGCTGGACGTGCATCCGGCCTTCGGCGCCGATGCCGAGCGGCTGCGCGCGGCGGCGCAATTCGTCGACAGCAAATTTTTGCCGAAGCTGCGCGTGCTGGCGACCTGCGATGGCAGCAAGGCGTGCAAGGATCCGAGCACCGAGCGGATGATCTTTGTCGACGGCCATCAGGCGGCGTTCGCGCGGCATGGCATGTGCGTGCGCGCGCCGACCGATCCGGAATTCGACCGCAACTGCTTCTCCAAATCCGGCGAGAGCTTTGCCACCGATCCGACCTCGGCGCCGGACAATCCGATGGCCTGCGGCGAGGCCGCCAGCAATTATCAGCCCTACATGCCGCGCGGTCGCTGGATCAGAACGGCGAACGACAGCTACTTCACCGCCATGACCTATCCCGAAGGCATGCCGGCGATCCTAAAACCGAGCGATATTCACGATGCGCTGTGGGGCGTGCTGTCCGCCGTCTATGGCGGCGCCGTGCATCCGACCGCCGAAGGCTATGCGGCGATGGCGGACGCGGCGCTACCGGCCGCGCGCGGCGTGCTCGGGCTCAATCCTCCGCCCGCGGTGAGCGCCGAGCCGCTGCCGCCGCTGATGCCGGCGACCAGCGTGCCGGCGCCGCAAGCGCCGGTGCCGGCGAGCGGTGCTGCGCCGCGCACGCCGTAATCATGCTGCGGCTGCTCGCGCCAACTTCGCTGATCGCGATAATGTCGGAGTGGCGAATATTATTGGATCGACTGCACGGCCCCGGTCCGACGGCGGGGTCGTTTTGTTGTGCGGCGTCTGCGCAGCCGTTTTCCGATTCGATCAAATCGGAAAAACGCTGCAGGGTTTTTGCTTGATCGCTTTTTTGCGGAAGACAGGTACTCGCTTTTTCCGGAAAATGCTTCAGAAGTGCCTTCTCGGGATTTGATTTCCGCCGCCACGCGGCCCTAATTCGAGCGGCGAAATAGCTCCGGGTGAGTGTCACGTATGGGGGGAGACCGATGCCCGAGCCGGTTTCGAACCAAGCGATGCTTCGCGTTCGTCTTGCTCAGGTCGAGCGCAGCCTTGCTTATGCCGAGCGACAGGTCGCCCGCCAACGTGAAATCATTGCCGAACTTGATCGGCGCAGACAGTTCGCGGGCAGTCTGCTCGCAAAATTTGAATCTCAATTTGCGTCGCGCATTGCTGATCGAGATCGATTGCGGGCGCAGCTGGGGCAGAACAAGTCTCTCGGCAGCATGTCGCTTACCGAGGCGCTGGCAAGTCTCGTCCACCACGACGACGCCCCCGCGATAGGAGGCATGGCGGACGATCTGAACGTGCGTCCACTGTGACGCACGACCGCACCCCGGCGCATAGACGGCCCTAATCGCCGCCGCGTTCTTCGAGCGCGTCGACGCGATCGGGGTAGAATGCGAGATGCTCCTTGATCGCGCCGACCGCGGGATACGGGTCCTCGTAGGTCCACACCGCATTGACGGCGCGCGCGCCACCGGTCGGAATGCTGTAATAGGCGCATTCGCCTTTGTACGGGCAATAGGTGGCATGCTCGGTGCGCTCGAGCAGCGTCATGTCGACGTCCGTGCGCGGGATGTATTGGACCGGCGGATAGCTCGCCTCGCGCAGCGTCAAGGCGCTGCGCGTATCGGCGACGATGCGGCCCGCCACCGAAACGACGATCCGGTTCGGATTGCGTTCGATCCGGATCGGATGATCCGGCCCCGGAATCTTGACCGGCTTTGCGGTTGCTGTTGGTTGCACGTTCATATCCTCACCTCGGCCGGTTCGACTAAGCTCAAGCGGCGCGCCTGCATAGATATGGGCTCGTCCTGCTCCATGGCAGGACCTGTGACAGCATCAAAGCACACATAGGAAGCTTTGAGCTCCTGCGAAATCCATCATGCGGTCTCGATGCTTGGTGACAGCTTGCGCGGATCGTGCCACCGGGCGCCATTGCCACTGCCCATGCCAGCATTGATGCGCCGAAATTTTTATCGGGCAAAGCTGCGCACGTAATCCACAGGCTCAGCCAGAGATTTGCCGCAAACATGTTGGGTTATTGCGGGCGGGGCAAATCGCTGGGAGCGAACATCCGGATTGGCTGGCGCGTGCCGGCTGGGAGAGGCGCGCGCCCTTTTTTCGAGTTCGTTGCGGGCATGCAGGGGGCGCCATGCCGATCTATCGAGTCTATTCGCTTGGCGAGGACGACCGCATTTTGGGACCGCCGCGTCTGATCGAATGTGCCGACGATGAGTCAGCTACCCAAGAGGCGCAGCGCATGCTCAACAGCCGCGCGCTTGAGGTTTGGAATCTGACGCGCCGCATTGCCAAGCTCGAGCCTGCGAGCAAGAGGCGGCAGGATCGGTAAAACAACCGCGCAGCCCGCAATTGAGCTGCGGCTCCGAGTTCACTGCTCATTCCGCCGACCCGTTGGCTCAACCGATTCCCGCGCGATGAAGAAAGCCCCGGGAAGCCGGGGCTTTCTCCTCCTATCGACCGCGCTTATCGTTCATTCTGTCGCCAGGCGATAGCTCGGAAGCTCCACCGGGCGTTCTTTGTTCGTGTCCCGGCGCGTACCGAAAAGCGCCCTGACCTTTTGGTCCGCCTTGCATTGAGCGGTCCTTCATTGTGTCACCCGGCGTATATTCCGATGCCCCAGGAGATTTCTGTGCATAGGCAGCCACGGCCGCGCCTAACAGAAATACGATGGCTAAAGCAGCGACTTTCTTCATGTGTAGTTCCTCCTTTGGTCCGCCAGCGCCAGTACTAACGTTTCGACTCCTCAGGAGTTTCGAGCGGGCGCGGACGAGCGGCCCCTTGGAGCCATTTGCGGCCGCAAGCCGGCCCGGCGCGCCGGACCCGTGGCGCCCTTTGCTCGCGCTGCGCTCGCTTGCTCATAGGCCCACACGGCATTGACGGCGCGCTCTGCGCCGTCAGCGGATGCAGTAATAGGCGCATTCGCCCTCATCAAGGCACTAGGCGGCGTGGTTGGCGCTCGAGCAGCGGCAAGTCCGAAGGCTGGCTTGACGCACCAGGGGTTGGATCAAGCCTGCGCCTTGCTGGCGCCGGTCCGTTGACGTGCTTCGCTCGGCCCGCAACTACAACGCAACTACGACGCCGCCACAGCCCGCGCGGGCTGCGGCTTCTCCGGTGCCACGCCGAGCTTCTTCTGCAGGCTGGTCGAGGACGTCGTGTATTGAAACACCAGCCGCTTGTCCGGATAGACGTAGCGGTGCGCCTTCTGCGCCATCAGCGCGCCTTCGTGGAATCCCGAGAGGATGAGCTTGAGCTTGCCGGGATACCAATTGATGTCGCCGATGGCGAAGATGCCGGGCACGCTGGTTTCGAAAGCCGAGGTCTCGACCGGAATGAGCTCGTTGTCTTTGAGCTCAAAGCCCCAATTGGCGACCGGGCCAAGCTTCATGGTGAGACCGAAGAACGGCAGCACCGCATCGCAGTGAATTTCGAACGCCGAGCCGTCGGTGCCCTTGCCGATGGCTTTGCTGACCTGGCCGTCGCTGCCGGCAAGCGAGGTTACCTGCCCCATCACGAAATCGATTTTGCCCTCGCCGACCAGCGCCATCATCTTGTTGACGCTGTCGGGCGCGGCGCGAAATTCGCTGCGCCGGTGCAACAGCGTGAGATGCTTGGCGATCGGCGCAAGGTTGAGCGTCCAATCGAGCGCACTATCGCCGCCGCCGACAATGAGCACGCGCTTGCCGCGGAACGCCTCCATCTTGCGCACCGAGTAGAAGACCGACTTGCCTTCATAGGCTTCAATGCCGGCAATCGGCGGGCGCTTGGGCTGAAACGAGCCGCCGCCCGCGGCAATGACGACGACCTTGGCCTCGAACACCTTGCCCTGATCGGTCTTCACGCGAAACAGCGGATCGCCGATCTTCTCGACGCTCTCCACCATTTCATTGAGATGAAATTGCGGATTGAACGGCTTGATCTGCTCCATCAAAGAGTCGACCAGGCCCTGCGCACTGGTCATGGGGATTCCCGGAATGTCGTAGATCGGCTTTTCCGGATAGAGCTCCGCGCACTGGCCGCCGATCTTGTCGAGAATGTCGACCAGATGGCATTTCATGTCGAGCAGGCCGAGCTCGAACACCGCGAACAGGCCGATCGGGCCCGCGCCAATAATGACAACATCGGTCTTGACAGGTTCGCTCATAATCGCATCCAAGCTCGGTTCGGCATCTCACAAGTATGTGGGGAAAGCCGACTGTCTAGCGTGCTGGAGGCGACAGGAAAAGAGGCCCGCAGTGCCGCCGCGGACGGCTCGCGGGCGCCGCGCGCAGCGCCGTTCGGCTTCTGCACATAGTCCTCGTCGGGAAACCGGTGCCCACTTTCCCGGACAGACGTCAGGCCTGCCGGCTCGGCGTGGTGACGACCAGTCCGTCGAGCTCATCGCTGACTTTGATCTGGCAGGAAAGCCTGGAATTTTCTTTCACCTCGAAGGCGAAATCGAGCATGTCTTCTTCCATCGGCGAAGGGTCGCCGACCTGCGCGCGCCATTGCTCGTCGATATAGACATGGCAGGTCGAGCAGGCGCAGGCGCCGCCGCACTCGGCCTCGATCTCGGGCACGCCGTTTTTGATGGCGGTCTCCATGACGGTGGAACCAGCCTCACCCTCGACGGTGCGGGCCGTGCCCTGCGAATCAATAAATGTAATCTTGGCCATGACGGATGCGACTTCTCGGCCTGGTGGGATCAAAAGGACTTTCGCGAGCCGGGCGCCCGCGGGCCGGCCTCTTCTATCTGCTCAGGGCGGGATGCGCCAGTGCGGGATTTTGGGGAAATTTGGTCGCGCAGTGCGGACCTCGAACAGCGCTACCTCAAATAGCGCGCTGACCAACGCCGTCTCGACCGGTTCGGATCCCGACGGCGCGGATGCCTAACGCCCGCGCGCGAGCTCCGCCAGCAGCGCGCTCAACCGCGCGCCGATCGCCGCGCTTGCTTCGAGGCTCGCCGCCTTGAGCTCGGCGACCGCATCCGTCAGCGCCGCCTCCCTGCCCGCGCTGCCTGCAGCATGCTCGACGCGCTCGGCAGCGCGCGCCACGCGCCAGGCGCCGATGCCGCGGGCCGAGCCTTTGAGCGTGTGCGCCGCGGCCGCCGCCAGCGGCGGCTCCGCCTCCATGATGCGATTGAGCATGATCGTGGTCTGGCGCACGAACAGCTCGAGCACTTCGCGCTCCAGGCGGCGGTCGCCGAGTGTCATGCGCTGCAGGTGCGTCTCATCAATGACGGTCGGCTTCCGGTCCCGTTCGTCCGCGCTCAACAGAGTCGATATGCTCAAAAGCTCCTCCCGCCCATAAGTCTCATTTCGGCGCGCCCTCGCCGGGCCGCACGCGTGGTCCGGCCACGAGCAGATCTAGGCGCCGATTGCGGCTCCGCCTGCCCGAAATGCGCAAAGTTTGAGGCTCAACCCCGCCAGTGTTTCACAAGTGTAGTAAGCAAAGTCTTAGGCGACCCTTCGTGCCGCGCCCGACCCGGTTCCCCATCCGGAACCGCCTCGACTCTTTCTCAAAAATGCTTGGCTTGCCGCAACCGGCACGGGCTTATCCCCAAGGCGGCCCCAAGCCGGCCGCAATGTTGGCCGCACATGTCGGTCGCAGATGGGCGCAGTCGGTCGAGCGAGCATCGTTTGTCAAAACGGCGCCGGAATACCGTGAAAAACCCGTTAACGATGATTAAAGGGGCGTTACCAAACCGGTTTTCTTTGATCTGCCAGACCGATAGGATGGGCTATGGCAGTGGGAGTTGAGGGACGCGCAGGGGCGGCTCTCAACCGGTGAGGTTTTTTGACGATCACGCGCTCGTGGCGCGGCGTGAGCATTCCCGAAATGCGAACAGCGTAATTTCTCGGGACTTCTCTCGGCCGTCCTAGTCAGGCGTAACACGCGAGGCGACGACCGAAATGGCCAACTACCCGAAGAAGATCAAGGATCCGACGGAAGCGGCGCTGTCGGCGATTCAGGAAGCGCTGAACATTCAGGATGAGGAGTCGAAGGCGGAGCGGCCAGAGGGGATGGCCGACATGTTCGCCAATGCCGCTCCCGCCGCTCAAGCGCCGGTGCCCAGCGTCGCGGCCGAGCCGCAAATGTCACGCGATGGTGGCGCCATTGATACGGGGGCGATCGGCACGCGCGATCTCGCCGCGCAGACCATCCGCGCCGCCAATGACGACCAGCAGTCGATCGGCCAGATTCTGCAGGCCTTGCAGCGCCGGCCGGCGCGCTCGTCGTCCTATTTCGTCGCCACCGCGTTTTCCGCGGCCTGGATCGTCGCCTGTCTGTTTCTGTCGTGGGCCTTTCTTGCCGATCTGAGCGCAGCGCTCGGCCCAGGACATTCCCGCGCCGCCTTGGTCATCGGCCTTGGCGCGGCGGCTTTATTGCCGGTCATTTTCTTCTTCGGCGTCGCTCACATGACGTGGCGCGCGCAGGAATTGCGGCTGATCGCCCAATCTATGGCGCGCGTCGCCATGCGCCTCGCCGAGCCGGAAAGCGTGGCGCAGGATTCCATCGTCACTGTCGGCCAGGCGATCCGCCGCGAGGTCGCCGCCATGGGCGACGGCGTCGAGCGGGCGCTGGCGCGCGCCAGCGAGCTCGAAGCGCTGGTGCAGAGCGAGGTGGCCGCGCTCGAACGCACCTACAGCGACAATGAAGTGCGCATCCGCGGCCTGCTGCAGGAGCTTGCAAGCCAGCGCGACACGCTGGTCGGCCAGGCCGAACAGGTCCGCTCCGCGCTCAACAATGTGCAGATCGATCTGACGCAGGATCTGTCGACGATCAGCGAATTGGTCGGCCAGCAGGTCAATGACGCCGCCATGCGCATCACGCAATCGTTGGCCGAGCGCGGCGAGCAGATCACCACGCAGCTGAGCCAGATCGGCGATTCGATGGTCGCGCAGCTCTCCGAGCGGGGCGGCGATCTGCTCGATCGGCTGGAAGCGACGAGCGAGGAGACCTCGCGCGCGATTGCGGCGGCGAGCGACCGCCTCACCTCCAACCTGAACTTCAAGACCAATCATATCGGCGAGGAGTTTTCGGAAATCGCCGACGGCCTGGAAGCCATGATGACGCAGCGCCTCGACCGCGTCACCGAAAGCTTCTCGGAAAAATCGCTGGCCGTGGTCGATCTGATGATCGGCCGCTCACAGGAGCTGACCGACACCATCATCGAGACATCGAGCCAATTGGCCGAGACCATCGCCACCCGTGCCGACGAGGCCAATGCTACGCTGAAGGCTTCCGCCGAATCTTTCATCATTGATCTCGATCTGCGCGGCAGCGAAATCGCCAGCAAGCTCAAACAAGCGGGCGATGGCATCGCCGAACAGCTGGTCGCGCGCACCGCCACTTCGACCGAGGCCATGCGCGAAACCGCCGAACACGTGGCGGGCGTGATCGCCACGCGCAGCGACGCGGTGCGCGAACTGTTGGCGACGCGGCTCGCCGCCTTCGAGGAAATGTTCAGTCACACCGGCGCCGAGCTGGGCGAAAAGATCTCGCGCGATTCTTCCACGCTGGGCAACCTCATCACTCGGCATCTCGCCGAATTCGACCGCACCGTGAAGACCTACGGCGCCGAGCTCGTCGAGCGGCTTGGCGCGCGCACGCAGGACGTCTCCGAGTCGATGCGCAGCTATGTCGACACTTTCGACAATCGCGTCACCGCCAAGGCCAACGAGGTCACGACCGCGCTCGACCAGCGCCTTACCCGCTTCCAGGAGGCGATCGACAACCGCTCGCAGAGCCTGACCGACGCGCTGTCCGCCCGCATCGTCGAGATTTCCAAGACGCTTGCCGAGAACGGCAAGGAGGTGGTCGCCGCGCTCGACAAGCGCGTCGGCGAAGTCACCAGCGTGATCGATACCCGCTCGGCCAAGCTCGCCGAAACCATCGGCGAGCGCATAGCGGCGATCGATTCGGCGCTCGGCAAAGGCGCGCTCGACGTCGCCAACACGCTCGATTCGCGCGTCGGTCATCTCGAGCAGCTGTTGGGCGGCCGCGCCGAGCAGATCGTGCATCAGATGGAGGTGCGCAGCCGTGCCGCCGCCGATCTGTTGGCCTCCCGCTTCGAGCAATTATCGGAATCGATCAGGACCCATTCGACCGGCGCCGAACGGGCGCTGACCCAGCTCGCCGTCAACACCACCGAGGCGCTGAGCAAGAGCGCCGCCGCGAGCACCGCGGCGACCGAAGCGCTCAATCGCAGCGCCGCCGAGGCGACCGTCTCGCTCAACCGCAGCACCGGCACGCTGACCAATGCGATCAGCAAGAGCGCAGGCCTTGCTACCGAGGCGATCGGCAAGGCGACCGCCGGAGCCAGCGATCTCCTCGCCAAGAGCGCGCAGAGCGCGGCCGAGGCGATCGGACGCAGCGCCACCGAGGCCGAGCGCAAGCTCACCGGCATGAGCGGGGAGGTGTCGCGCAGCATCGTCGGCAAGGCCAACGAGATCAACACCGCCCTGTCGCAGCGCGTCGAAGACATGTCGCGCATCCTCGATGAAAAGTCGAACAGCCTGATCTCGGCGTTGAACAGCAAGGCGCAGGGTTTCGCCGGCGAGATCGGCCGCGTCACCGATCAGACCGTCAAGGCGATCGAGGCCAAGGGCTTCGTGTTCACCCAGACCATGATGGACAAGAGCGAGGAGATCGCCCGGCTGATCAACGATGCCAGCCTCAACGCGACCGCTGCGGTCACCCGCACGCTCGGCCAGATGCAGGAAGGCGCGCAGGGCGTCACCGAGGCCGCCAAGCTGACCATCACACGCACGCTCGAAGACCTGCACAAGGCGACGAGGACCGCAATCGAAGAATCGAAGCAGACGGCGGCGGCCACGGTGGCCGACATGCTGGAGACGCACACCATGCTGCGCTCCGACTCGACCGCTTTGTTCGAGCGGCTGCGCGAGGCCAATATTTTGCTGCAGGAAGTTCTGTCGGGCGCGCAGGAGAATATGAGCTCGATCGAGCACACCATGGCGGCGCGCATTTCCGAATTCGTCGCCGCGATGAACGATCTCTCGACCAAGAGCGGCGCCACCACCGCCAAGGTCGAGCAGCATCTCGGCATCTTCAACAATGTCACGTCGAAGGTGCTGAGCGATCTCGGCGATCTCGCCGACCAGTTCACCTCGCACGGCCGCACCCTGAGCGAGGCGGTGGAAATGCTGGAAGCGAGCAATCGCCGCACCGAAGAGACGCTCACCAGCCGCCACGCCAGCATCGAGACGCTGGTGACGACGCTCGACGCGCGGACCGAAGATTTCGGCCAGCGCCTGCAGCGCTTCTCGGCGCTGCTCGAACAGTCGCTCGATACCGCGACCACCCGCGCGCGCGAGATCGCCGGCGTGATAGCCGAGACCAGCAACGAAAGCCTGCAAAATCTCGAGCAGCAATACGATCTCGTGCGCAAGAATTCTGAGCTCGAACGTGCGCGCACCAGCGACGCCTTAAAGACGGTGTACGAGGAAGTCGCCGCCGAAACCCACGACATGTTCAATCGGTCCGCCGCCCGCTTCACCGAGGTCATGCAGGGGATGAAGCAGATGGCGGCGGAAATGCAGGAGGAGCTCGAAGCGACGCGGGCCCAGTTGCGCCGCGGCATTCTCGAACTGCCGCAGGAGACCGCCGAAAGCGCGGCGCAGATGCGGCGCGTCATCGTCGACCAGATCGAGGCTCTGGCCGAGCTCAATCGTATCGTCGCCCGCCACGGCCGCTCGCTCGATACGGCCGAGCCGGTGCGGCGCGAAGCCGAACCGCTTTATGCGTCGGGTGGCGGACGCGGTCAGCCGCGGCCCATCCGGCCCGACATGCGCGCCGACATGCGCGCCGACATGGGGCCGCCGCCGGCGCCCCCGGCCCCGCCGCGCGACATTACCGGCGCGCCGACGCGGCGGCCCGGTCCGCCGAACTTAAGCCCGGTGCAAGGTGGCAAGGACGAAGGCAATGGCCGCAACGGCGGTTGGCTGTCCGATCTGCTCACCCGTGCCTCGCGCGACGAGGCGCCGTCGGTTGCGCCTTCGCGGGAGCCCGTGCCGCGCGAGCCCGTCGATTCCATCGATTCCCTGTCGGTCGACATCGCGCGCATGATCGACCATGACGCGGCGGCGGAATTGTGGGACCGCTACAAGCGCGGCGAGCGCGGCGCGTTCAATCGCCGCCTCTATACGCCGCAGGGCCAAAAGGCCTTCGACGAGATCCGCGCCAAATATCGCGCCGATCCGGAATTCCGCCAGACCGTGGAGCATTACATCCACGAATTCGAGCGGCTCCTCGACGACGTGTCGCGCGGCGACCGCGGCCCCGCCGTTGCCCGCAATTATCTCACCTCCGATACCGGCAAGGTCTACACCATGCTGGCACACGCGGCGGGACGGTTCGATTAGAGGTCAAAACCTTGGGTCACAGTCCCTGACCGCCATCGCGCCGGTGGGCGGGTGACGCCGTCGATCACACGGCGGTAAAGCTTCATAGTGGCCCTACAGCTTTCCGGCTCCGGAGTTCGCCGCAGCGCCCTTGCCTGTGACATATTCGCGGCGCTACCGTTACCCATATTGATGCGTGCATGGCGCCAAAGGCGCGCAATGGATCGCGTTGTGGACGCCTCGTTCGACTTGCCGGTTTCCGAACTGCCGACCGCCGCGGACGTCGATGCGGCCGCGCGCCGCCTCGACGGCGTGGCGCTGCACACGCCGCTTTTGACCTCGGTTGCGCTCGATGCGATGACCGGCGGCCGCGTCTTTCTCAAGGCCGAGACGCTGCAGCGCACCGGCTCGTTCAAGTTCCGCGGCGCCTATAACAAGCTCGCCGCGCTGCCGCCGGAGCGGCGCTCAGGCGGCGTGGTCGCCTATTCGTCGGGCAATCATGCCCAAGGCGTCGCCGCCGCCGCACGGCTTCTCGGCATGCCCTGCGTGATCGTCATGCCGCATGACGCGCCGCGCGCCAAACGCGAGCGCACCATGGCGCATGGCGCCGAAGTCGTCCTCTATGATCGCACCCGCGAGGATCGCGAGGCGATCGCCAAGGACATTGCCGAAAAACGCGGCGCGGTGCTGGTGCCGCCCTATGACGACGCGCTGATCATTGCCGGCCAGGGCACCGCCGGCCGCGAGATCGTCGCGGACCTCGGCGCGCTCGGGCTCAAGCCCGATATCGTCGTCGTCACCGCCTCGGGCGGCGGCCTCGCTGCCGGCATCGCGCTTGCGGTGAAGACGCGCCTGCCGTCCGCCGCGCTCTACACGGCCGAGCCGGCCGGTTTTGACGATCATGCCCGCTCGTTCAAGAGCGGCCAGCGCGAGGCCAATGCGGCATTGACCGGCACCATTTGCGACGCGCTGATGGCGCGCATGCCGGGCCGGCTCACCTTCGCCATCAATCGCGCGCTGATCGGCGCCGGCGTGGTGGTGAACGACCAGGAAGTTGCCGCGGCCGTGGCTTTTGCCTTCGCCGAACTGAAGCTTGTGGTCGAGCCCGGCGGGGCGGTCGCGCTCGCCGCCGTCATGACCGGCAAGATCGACGTCAAAGACAAAATCGCCGTCGCCGTGCTGTCCGGCGGCAATGTCGATCCGGAAGTCTTCTCACGTCTGGTCGCGTGACGCCTGCCGCCGTCGCTCCCGCTACGCCCCGGCTCCCGGCAGGAAGCAGCGGATTTGCGTCACCCCGTCGCTGTCCTTGTACGGCCACACCACCGCGGGACCGAATCTGTTCGGCTCGGTCACGACCGCATTGTCGGGCACGACGATCCATTCGCCCTGGATGCGCACGCGATAGCGGCCGTTCTGGGTGTCCCAATCGACATTTTCGATCTTCACGCCGTCCGCGAACGAGCAGCACAGGCCTTTGCCGCTGGCGAGCTGGTCGAACCATGGCTTCAGCGGTGAATTCGCATAGCGGCCGTCGTCACGCGCGGAGAGCGAGCTTGGAAGCGACGCAACTATGCACAACGCCACGGTCGGAAAAAAAGCGGCAAGTCTGTGCATCGATGGCCTCCAGATGATCAGCTGTGCAGATCTTCAACAAAGACCATGCAGACAACGTTCTGTAGACTGGAGAGTTCAAAGAAGCTTCGCCTGCACGCCCCTGTTGATTCGCATGGCTAGTCCAAGCAACTTCCGTGCCGCACCTGACGCAATGGTCATGGAACTTGGCGAGCACCCGCCGGGGAACTTTGGAAAACGGCAGCCTGTTCCGGCACATACGCCTGCGCGGCGTGACCCGACGCAACGCCTCAACCAAACAGGGCGATGACTTCATCCTCGCTGAGCGCGTCCGCTACACTGAGCGGGCCGCCGCGAATCGGACGATGATGGGTCGGTGCGTCGAGATTTGCAACGCGCAACTGCGGTCGCAAGGGATCCGGCACGGGGTCGAGCGCGGTCGCGGGCGGCGATGACGGCGCGGCCGCAGCATCCGCACTTGTTGTACTTGTAAAGTCCAGCGCGACGACAACACCCTGCGGACGGTCGAAGGTCTCGGCGGCGTCATCACGCGACTCGGTGAGAAGCCGTGCTCCCGACAATTGCGTTTCGCGCGCGACACTGGCTGCGGCGGACTCGATCTCGACATCGCTGCGCTGGCCGCCGCCGCTGAACACGAAATCCGGCGGCTCGATATACCAGCGCGGCGAATTATCCTGGATCACACGATCGCGCGCTGCCGCAGCCGGCGTCAGATCGGGCCCTGCATGCTCGGACTGCGCAGCTTGCGGCTTGGGCTTGGACTCCGGCTGCAACGCGTCGGCCACGTCCTTTTGCGATTGTTTTTGCGGTTCGGCGGGCACCATGCCCGGCGCAGCCGAGACGCGATCGGCATCGCCTTCGCTCGGCACTCGGCCGGTATCGCCTGGCGGCTGATTTGGCGCAAGAAAACTGGCGCCCGGCGCCAGCGCCGCCAGGCGCCCCCGCAGCGTCGTCGGTGTCCTCTCGCCCTCTTTATTCTCACGCGCCGGCGCCGGCGCCGCCTCGCCGCGAATATAGGCCTCGATCCGCGCGACGGCGGCAAGGACCAGGTCGGTGTCGACGGTGCGATTGCGGCGGGCGAATTCGGCGAGGAACCAGCGGCCGCGCTCGGTCGCATTTACCGATGCAAAAACAGCCTCGTAATCCGCTTCATTGCGCGGCCCGGCCGCGACAATCGACTGCACGAGGTGATCATTGGACATGCTACTACCCGCTGAATCATGACCATAACGCACGATGCCCTGCAATCTTGTTGGCAGCGGGTCGGGGCGAGATATTCACAGGTTCTTCATATGGAGACTGGTCGGAAAGGCTTGCCAAAGCTGGACGGCGATCATCCCCAAAGCTCCGCGTCCGGCGGATAAGCACGGCTGCCCACGTAGCGCAGCCCTTCCGGCCGATCCTTGGCAAGCAGCAAAGGGCCGTCGAGATCGACGATGCTTGCCCGCTGTGCCAGCAGCATGGCCGGCGCCATGGCGAGCGATGTCGCCACCATGCAGCCGACCATGACGCCATAGCCGTGCTGCTGCGCTTGCGCCGCCAGCGCCAGGGCTTCGGTCAGCCCGCCGGCTTTATCCAGCTTGATGTTGACGGCGTCATATTTGCCGGCGAGCGCTTTGAGCGAAGCGCGATCATGCACGCTCTCGTCGGCGCAAACCGCAATCGGCCGCTTTAAGCCTGCGAGCGCTTCATCGCGCCATTCCGGCAGCGGTTGCTCGATCAGCGTCACACCGGCATCCGCACAGGCGGCGAGGTTCTGCGCCAGATTGTCGATCGTCCAGCCCTCGTTGGCATCGACAATGAGCTCGGCCTTTGGCGCGGCGCGGCGGACCGCGGCGATGCGCGCTGCATCGTCGCCGGCGCCGAGCTTGACCTTGAGCAGGGGCCGATCGGCGGCGCGCTCCGCCGCCTGCGCCATCGCTTCGGGCGCGGCAAGCGAAATCGTATAGGCGGTGACCCGCGGCTTCGGCACCGCCATGCCAGCCAATTCATGGGCGCGACGACCGCTCTTCTTGGCGGCGAGATCCCACAGCGCACAATCGAGCGCGTTGCGCGCGGCGCCGGGCGCCATCGCCTGTTGCAGCGCGGCGCGGTCGAGGCCCGAGCGCAGCGGCGCCCGCATGGCCTCGATCGCCGCGACGACGCCGTCCGGCGATTCGCCATAGCGCGCGTAAGGAACGCACTCGCCGCGGCCACGGAATTGGCCGTCGCTGAGCTCGGCCGTCACCACGACCGCCTCGGTCTTGCTGCCGCGGCTGATGGTGAAGGCCTTGGCGAGCGGCCAGCGCTCGATGCGGACGGCGAGATCCATGCCGGAAGTATGACGGCGGAAGCGCCCGGCTCAAGGGGCGTGACGGCCGCTACAAGGCCCGCCATCGCCGCAGCGATGGGGTCGTCCTTGAGGTCGAATTCCCCTCAGGCAGATTCACGAGCGGCAGCAACAGAATGACGAGCGTGTCGAGGACTCGGCGCGGACTGGCGCGATCTCGCATAAATCCTGGCGCAAGCCGAAAGCTTAAGCTGCCATCCCGGTCTGCGCGCCGACCGCCACCGCCTCCTCCTCGTCCGGCAGCGGCGGCAGCATGCCGACATGATCGGTCCAGCGGATGATCTCGAAGCGGCCGTCCGGATGCTCGGCAAGCGCGGTGCAGCTTTCGACCCAGTCGCCGCAGTTCATGTAGCGAATCCCGAAATTGTCGTGGATCACGGCATGATGGATGTGGCCGCAGATCACCCCGTCGGCCTGGTGGCGCTGCGCCTCCTCGGCCAGCGTCTGCTCGAACGCGCCGATATAGTTCACCGCGTTCTTGACTTTGTGCTTGGCCCATTGCGACAGCGACCAGTAGCGGAAGCCGAGCCTGCGGCGGATCGCGTTGAAGTAGCGGTTGACGAAGATCGCGAAATCGTAGGCGGTGTCGCCGAGCAGCGCGAGCCAGCGTGCATGCTTGACCACCATGTCGAAGACGTCGCCATGGACCACGAGATAGCGCCGCCCGTCGGCGGCCTGATGGATCGCAGTCTCCATGACCTCGATGCCGCCGAAATGCGTGCCGTAATAGTCGCGCAGAAACTCGTCGTGATTGCCCGGCAGATAGATCATTCGCGCGCCTTTGCGCGCCTTGCGCAGCAGTTTCTGCACGACGTCGTTGTGCTCCTGCGGCCAGTACCAGCCCGAGCGCAACTGCCAGCCGTCGACGATGTCGCCGACCAGATAGATCGTCTCGGCGTCATGATAACGTAGAAAGCCGATGAGCTGATCGGCCTGGCAGCCGCGCGCGCCGAGATGCACATCGGAGATAAAGAGAGTACGGAACTTTTTTGTACCGTGCTCGAATGTCACCGAATCAATGCTCGCATCACTGGCGGTTTTCGAGTCTGCTTTTAGATGCGCTGCATTGCAGAACCATGACAGACGGCGAAGGCAATGGTTAACGGCGCGGACAAAGCGCGCTGCGCGCGCGAGTCACAACTCTGTCATGGCGCATGCCTAAAAGTTCCCGCGATGACAGTGACGATTCTCGCGGCAGCGACGTTCACCATCGCCGTCAGCCTCATCCATGTTGCGAGCATTGCGGCGGCGATCGGCCGGTTTCGCCGCAAGCCTGACCGCGAATCGCCGCCCTATCCGCCCGTCACTTTGGTGCGCCCGCTGTGCGGCATCGACAACTACGCCGTCGACACGCTGCGCACGACATTCGAGCTCGATCACCCGCAATATGAGATTCTGTTCTGCGTCGCCTCGGCAAGGGATCCGGTCATCCCGCTGGTGCGCGATTTGATCGCCGAATATGGCGGCGCCAATGCCAAAATCCTGATCGGCGACGATCGCGTCAGCGCCAACCCCAAGCTCAATAATGTGATCAAAGGCTGGCGCGCCGCCGCGCACGACTGGATCATCATCGCCGACTCCAATGTGCTGATGCCGCGCGACTATGTTGCGCGCCTGTTCGCGAGCTGGCGCGCCGACACCGGACTTGTCGCCTCGCCGCCGATCGGCTCGCATCCGCATGGCTTTTGGGCCGAGCTCGAATGCGCGTTTCTCAATACCTATCAGGCGCGCTGGCAATATCTCATCGACACGCTGGGCGGCGGTTTTGCCCAAGGCAAAACCATGCTGTGGCGGCGCGCCGACCTGGAAAGCGCCGGCGGCATCGCGGCTTTGGCCAAGGAGGCCGCCGAAGATGCGGCTTCAACCAAGATCGTGCGCGGCATGGGCCGCAAGGTGCGCTTGATCGATCGCCCGCTCGCCCAGCCGCTTGGCTACCGTACCGCGTCCGAAGTCTGGAATCGGCAATTGCGCTGGGCGCGGCTGCGGCGCGCCAGCTTCTTTTTCTATTTTCTGCTCGAGATTTTTTCCGGCGGCGTGCTGCCGATGCTGACGATTGCGTTTCTGGCGCACGCTCTGGCGTGGCCGGTTGCGCTCAGCGCGCTCGCCTTCGGTGCATTCTGGTACGGCGGCGAAATGTTTCTAGCCGCCGCGGCCGGCTGGCATACGCGGCTCTGCTCCCCGCTCTACGGCCTGTGCCGCGATCTCCTGCTGCCGGTGCTGTTCGTCGCGGCGCTCAAAGGCAACGACTTTGTCTGGCGCGGCAATGCAATGCAGGTCGAGCGCATGGACGCGCAGCGCCGCCGCGTGCTGGCGCGCGTCCGCCCGCGCGTGCAAAAAGTCGCGAGCGACGGCCGGCGCCGCCTGCGCTCGCTGCGCGAGCGGCTGTCGGAGCGGTGATTTCTGCCGCGTCGTTTTGAAAGCGGATACGCATAAGAATACCCGTCTAACGTTGAGAGGCCGAGAGGCCATGCTACGGGCCGTGGCGGATGACGGACTAAGCAAGACCGAGGCGGCATGACGCTGTCGCACCACGCCGAAGACGGCAGACAAGTGGGTGCAGCGCTACCGCAAGCAAGGCGTCGATGGCTTGCGCGACCGCTCGTGCCGACCTCATTGCTCCTCAATTGGTTTGTGAACTCGGGAAAATCCACAGTCCCCGCCTTTGCCATTCTTCCGAAGTGTCCTGGTCATGGGTCCCCGCTTGGGCCGGCGCGACGCGTCGCAGATGCCGCTTCGCGCACCGCGCGATCGGCGATCGCCGCGATCGCGGCGCGATCGGCCGGAAAGTCCGCCTCGATCCACATTTGCTCGGCGCGGCGCATGGCTTGGCCCAAAGCCGGCCCTGCGCCGATGCCGCGCTCCATAATGTCGGCGGCTTTGAGCGGAAAGGCGGGCGCCGTCCAGCGCTGCGGCAGGGCAGCAAGCGCGCGCCAAGCCTGATCCCTGGCGCCGGCCTCTGAGCGCGACCAGGCCAATAGCACGCAGTCAACGTAAGAGTCCCGCCCGACATCATAAAGCAGGGCATGTGCGGCCTGCTCGCCGCTCTCCGGCGATAGGCGCCACCAGCCTTCGAGCGCGCTCAAGCGCGTCGCTTCGGCATTCGACAGACGCAGCCGCTCGGTCAGCCGCCCGGCATCCTCTTTGACGAAGACATTGAGCGCGCCGAGTCGCCGCAGCGCGTCGGGCGGCAGGCCGGCCGCCGCCTCCACCTTCACCATGTTTTCGTAACTGGCCAGAAGCGGCACGCCGCCGAGCACGCTGCCGAGAAGCCCGGCTTCCGTCATCACCGCGAGCGCCGGTGTCGCATGCGGCGCCAGCAAGAGCTTTAACAGCTCCATACGCACGCGCTCGCGTGACAGCGTCTCCAGCCCGGCGCGCGCGGCGATGCAGGCGTGCAGTCCGGCGGGATCGGGCGCGCCTTTGCCATACCAGGCGTGAAAGCGGAAGAAGCGCAGGATGCGCAAGAAATCCTCGGCAATACGGGTCGCCGGATCGCCGATGAAGCGCACGCGGCGCGCGGCGACATCGGCAAGCCCGCCGACATAGTCGTAGACGGTGCCGTCGGCCGCCGCGGTCAGCGCATTGATGGTGAAGTCGCGGCGCTGCGCGTCAGCGCTCCAGTCACGGCCGAACACGACCTTGGCCTTGCGGCCATAGGTCTCGACGTCGCGCCGCAACGTCGTGACCTCGAAAGGCACATTGTGGATCACGACCGTGACGGTGCCGTGGTCGATCCCGGTCGGCGCCGCCTTCCAGCCGGCCGCCTCGACGCGGCGGACCACGTCGTCCGGCAAGGCCGTCGTTGCCACGTCGATCTCTCCGACCGGCAAGCCGAGCAAGGCGTCGCGCACCGCTCCGCCCACGACGCGCGCCTCTTCGCCGTCGCGATTGAGCAGCGCAAGCAGTTTCGCCACTTCGCCGCGCGTGAGCCAGGCCGCATCGGCAAGATGCGCGCTCGCCGTCACTGTGTCGTCCCCGGCACGAATCTGCCGTCTTCAACATGCGCCGGCACGTAAGTCGAGCCGGGCGGCGCGCCGGAAAAATTGGCGAAGATCACGAAGCTGCCGATCATCAAGAGCAGCGCGGCGATGAGGAGGCCGGCCACACGTCGGGGCTGCCAGGCCGCCGGCTGCAGGGCGCGCTCACCCGAGGCAAACAGAAAGGCCAGATAGAGCGCGAAGGGCGTAAGAAACAGCGCCAGTTCGGTGGCGATGGGCCTGATCATTCGGCATAGACCCGCTCGTAGAGATTGCGCAGGATACCCGCAGTAATGCCCCAAATGTAGCGATTCTCGAATGGGATGGCGTAGTATTCACGCTGCATGCCGTTCCAGTCGCGGACCTTGCGCTGGTGATTGCCGGGCGTCATCAAGAATTGCAGCGGCACCTCGAATGTCTCGGTCACCTCGCGCGGATTGAGCGTGAGCGTGAAGTCCGGCCGGACCCGCGCCACCGTTGGCAGAATGCGAAAGCCGGAAAAGGTCAGATAAAGATCGAGGTAGCCGATCGGCTCGATGAGCGCCGGCGGCAGCCCGGTCTCTTCCCTGGCCTCGCGCAGCGCCGCCGCAACCGGCGACGCATCGGTCGGGTCGATCTTGCCGCCGGGAAAAGCCACCTGCCCGGCATGGCTTGCCAATTCCGCGGTGCGCAATGTCAGCAGCACAGTAGGCTCGGCGCGATCGACCACGGGCACCAGCACGGCCGCAGGCTTGGTCGCCGTCACGCCGGCGCGCGCCCACATTTCCGGATTGAGATCGAGATCGCCGCGCGCTCCCTCGATGCTCGGATCGTTGAGCGCCGGCGGCACTTCCAAGCTGAGCCGGGCCCGCGCGCGATCGAAAAAATGCTGTGTTGCCGGGCGCTCCAAAGCAATGCGGCTATCGTTCACGCAAAATCCTTTATTTGATTGGCCGGGGCCATGGGAAAGAACGCGCCCATGGACGAAACACCGAACATGGCCGCACCGCCGATATCGCGCTCTTCGCCGAGCTCGACCAGATCGAAGAACAGCGCGCGCGTGACCTTGGCCCACAGGCCACGCCGAACGTGGAGATAAGGCTTTAAGCCGCCGGTAGCGGTCTCGGTCTCGAAGCGCAGTTCGTGATCCGGCCCGCACGCGACCCAATCGTCGACATTGGTGCGAAAATTCAGCACGCGGCCGTCGGCGCCGTCGTCCACCTGCATTTCGACCGCTAGAAACGGCGCGTCATCGACGCGGATGCCGCACTTTTCCGCCGGCGTGACCAGAAAATACCGGTCGCCCTCGCGCTTGAGAACCGAGGCAAAGAGTCTGACCAGCGCCGGTCGTCCGATCGGCGTGTTGAGATAGAACCAGGTCCCGTCGGCCGCGATGCGCATGTCGAGATCGCCGCAGAACGGCGGGTTCCAAAGCTCGACGGGCGGCAAGCCGTGCGGCCCTTTTGCCGCACGACCTAGCGCCCCCGTGATCGTCTCAAGGCCCATTTGCCCTTGCTTCGCCATGGTTTGTGCCTTGAATCATACCTTCTATGCGGCTTCCGGGCGAAACTTACTGCGGGTGCGCACGCTTGCTACCTAGTAATCCAGCAGCCCGAAACACCAAGCTTTGTTCCAGTTGAGGAAGAATCAGCGCAAGATCGGCGAGCTGCAGCTGGCGCATATATTGCATGATGTGGCTCATCGCCCCGCAAGATCGCTGCCCGTTGTTCGTGCCCATGGTTCGAACCTGAGTGCGAACCTGACCGCGAACTGGTCGGCGCAAGAATACTGCAGAACTACAAGGAGTTAGATATGCCCTTTGCCGGCGGAGATGGGCTCGAAAAGCTCGAAGACATGATCGTGCGGACGGCGGAATCGACCGCGGATCATGTGCGCGCCGCAAAGGCGGCCATCGGCACCGTCATATTCGGCCAGGACAGGGTGGTCGAACAGGCGCTGGTCACGATCCTGTCGGGCGGTCATGCGCTCCTGCTCGGCGTGCCGGGTCTCGCCAAGACCAAGCTCGTCGAAACCATGGGCATGGTGCTCGGGCTCGACGCGCGGCGCATCCAATTCACGCCCGACCTCATGCCCTCCGACATTCTCGGCACCGAGGTGCTGGAGGAAAGCCAGACCGGCAAGCGCAGCTTCCGCTTCATCTCGGGTCCGGTCTTCGCGCAGCTCCTGATGGCAGACGAGATCAACCGCGCCTCGCCGCGCACCCAGTCGGCGCTGCTGCAGGCCATGCAGGAGCAGCATGTCACCGTGGCCGGGACGCGTTACGACTTGCCGCGTCCGTTCCACGTGCTGGCGACGCAAAACCCGCTGGAGCAGGAAGGCACCTATCCGCTGCCGGAAGCGCAGCTCGACCGTTTCCTGATGGAGATCGACGTCACCTATCCCGATCGCGACGCCGAACGGAAAATTCTGTTCGAGACGACCGGCTCCGAAGAGACGCGGCCCAAGCCGGCAATGACGGCGGACGATCTTGTCGCCGCGCAGCGGCTGGTGCGGCGGCTTCCGGTCGGCGAATCGGTCGTCGAAGCCATTCTCGCGCTGGTGCGCTCGGCGCGCCCGGGACAGGATAGTGGCGATGCCGCAAAACTCATTGCCTGGGGACCGAGCCCGCGCGCGAGCCAGGCGCTGATGCTGGCCGTGCGTGCTCGCGCCCTGCTGGAAGGGCGACTCGCGCCCTCTATCGATGACGTGGTCGATCTCGCCGAACCGGTGCTCAAGCACCGCATGGCGCTGACTTTCAGCGCCCGCGCCGAGGGCGAAACCATCGAAGGGGTGATTGCGCGTTTGAAGGCCCGGATTGGATAGTGATGGCCGTTGCGCCCAAAAACAGCAAATCGCGCAGCCCGCCGCGCACATATCAGGATGGTCCTGCAGTCGCCCGCGCAGTCGGCGCGAGCCACAGCCTCGCCGCCAGCATGCCGCGATTGATCCTGGAAGCGCGCCGCGTCGCCGCGACCGTCATTCACGGCTTGCACGGCCGCCGCCGGGCCGGGCCGGGCGAAAATTTTTGGCAGTATCGCCGCTTTGTTTCGGGCGAGCCGGCGTCGCGGGTGGATTGGCGGCGCTCGGCGCGCGACGGTCATCTTTATGTGCGCGAGCAGGAATGGGAGGCCGCGCATACGGTGTGGATCTGGCCGGACCGCTCGCCGTCCATGAATTTCGCTTCGCCCTTGGTTCGCGACAGCAAGCTTTATTGCACGCTGGTCGTTGCGCTGGCGCTCGCCGAAATTCTGGTCGAAGGTGGCGAGCGCGTCGGCATACCCGGCCTGACCCGGCCGAGCGGCAGCCGCAACATCGTCGAGCTGATCGGCCAGGCGATCGTGCATGATCGCGAGGAGCGTACGAGCCTGCCGCCGAATTTTGCGCCTTCGCCACTGGCCGAGGTCGTGCTGCTGTCCGATCTGTGGAGCGAGATCGACGAGGTGCGGCATACGATCACGCACCTTTCCGGGGAAGGCACGCGCGGCCATGTCGTGCAGATCGTCGATCCGGCCGAGGAAACATTCCCCTATTGGGGCCGCATCGAATTCGTCGAGCCGGAAGGCGCCGGCAGCATCACCGCAGGCCGTGCCGAGACCTGGCGTGCCGATTACGTCGAACGTGTCGCGCGCCACCGCGCCGCCATCCGCAGCGAGACCGATCGGCTCGGCTGGAGCTTCGCCATCCATCGGACCGATCGGCCGGCAGGCGAGCTCTTGCTTGCGCTGCATGCACGCATTGGCGCGGCGGTCGCGGATCTGACCGGGCGACTGATGCCTGCGGCCGGGATCAAGCTCGCGCCACCGCGGGAGACGACATGATCGGATCGCTGCCGCTGGGCTTTGCCGAGCCACTGGTGCTGATCGGGCTGCTGACGCTCCCGGTGCTGTGGTGGCTGCTGCGCCTCATTCCGCCGCGCCCGCGCCGCATCGATTTTCCGCCGACGCGCCTTCTCCTGGCCATCATGCCGCGGGAGGAAACGCCGGCGCGCACACCCTGGTGGCTCACTTTGCTGCGGCTTGCGCTGGCCGCGCTCATCATCATCGCCGCGGCCGGCCCGCTATGGCATCCGCCGCTTGCCGCGACGACGTCGCATGCGCCGATCGCGATGCTGATCGACGACGACTGGGCGGCGGCGGCGACCTGGGATGCGCGCATGCGCACGGCCGATGACATTATCGCCCGCGCGGAGGAGGACCGCCGGGCGGTGGCGCTGATTCCGCTGTCCGAAGGACCGCACGATATCTCGCTGGAGCCCGCCGGCTCGGCGCGCGTGCGCCTACATCAGCTCACGCCGGTGCCGCACACGCTCGATCGCAGTGAAGCGCTGTCGTCGATCGCGCGCTTTCTGTCGCAGGCATCGGACGCCGATGTGATCTGGCTGTCCGACGGTGTCGATGTCGGTCGCGGCGCCGATTTTATCAAAGCGCTGGGGCAGGCCGTCGGCCGCCACCCGATGACGATTGTCACCGGCGGCATCGCCGGAACCCGCGCGCTCACTGCGGCCGACAATGCCGCCGGCGCACTCACCGTCAAAGTCCTGCGCGTCGCGACCGGCGCGCCCGAGAGCGGCACCGTGCGCGCGCTCGATCTCAAGGGGCTGCCGCTCGGCGACGCGCCGTTTACGTTCAAGGCCGGCGATCGGGAAACCGAGGCGCGGCTCGAATTGCCGGTCGAAATCCGCAACGACATCGCGCGCATCGAAATCGCCGGCGAGCGGTCCGCCGGTGCCGTGCAGCTGCTCGACAAGCGCTGGCGGCGGCGCGCCGTCGGCATCGTATCGGGCGCCCAAGCCGACGTGGCGCAACCGCTCCTGTCGTCGAGCTATTATGTCCAGCGCGCGCTGGCGCCATTTGCCGACACGCGTCTGGCGCAAGGCGAATCGCCGGCCGAAGCGATCACGCATTTTCTCGATCAAAGACTGCCGATGCTGATCCTGACCGATGTCGGCAATGTCGGCGATGCGCATGAGCGGCTGGCGCAATGGATCGAAGACGGCGGCGTGCTGGTACGCTTTGCCGGCCCTCGTCTCGCCGCTTCCGACGACGATCTGGTGCCGGTGAAATTGCGGCGCGGCGGCCGCATCCTGGGCGGCAGTCTGAGCTGGGATAAGCCGCAGCCGCTTGCGGCCTTTTCGCGCGAGGGGCCGTTCGCCGGCATGCCGGTACCGAACGACGTGACGGTCACGCGCCAGGTGCTCGCGGAACCTGACGCCACATTGAGCGATAACACCTGGGCGACGCTTGCCGATGGTACGCCGCTCGTGACCGCCGCCCGGCGGGGCAAAGGTTTGCTCGTGCTGTTTCATGTCACCGGCGATACGCGCTGGTCGGATCTGCCGCTGTCCGGCAGCTTTGTCGAAATGCTCAAGCGCATCGTGGCGCTCGCCGGCTCGGCGCCCGCAGCCAACGGCAATGGCGCCAATGCGCAAGCGCGCAACAGCCACGAACTGATGCCGGCGACGCATGTGCTCGACGGGTTCGGCACGTTCATCGCCCCGCCGCCGACAGCGCGGCCGATCCCGGAGGACTATGCGGGCAGCGCCACCGCCGAACATCCGCCGGGGTTTTACGGGCCGCCAGAGAGCCTTTTCGCCGTCAACACGCTCGCAGCGGGCGATCGGCTGGCGCCGCTTGATTTCTCGCCGCTGGGCAATGCCAGGCATGAAATCTACCGGGTGAGCGAGCCGCAGGATCTGCGCGGGCCGGTTTTTCTCGCCGCGCTGGCGCTTTTGCTGTTCGATACGATCATTGTGCTTTTCCTGGGCGGCGGCCTCCAGCGGCTTATTCCGCGCGCGTCGCGCGCCGCGACAACAGGTATGATCGCCGTTGCCGTGCTGGCGCTGAGCCTTGTGCACGCGCACGCGCAAAAAGCCGTTGCCGCATCCAACGTTCCGCAATCGGCGCTCGAAACAAAACTGGCTTATGTCGTCACCGGCAATGCCGATGTCGACAACATCAGCAAGGCCGGCCTCGCCGGATTGACGCTGTTTCTCGCCCAGCGCACCGCGCTCGAGCCGGGCGACCCGATCGGGCTCGATATTGCGCGCGATGAGCTTGCGTTCTATCCGCTGATCTATTGGCCCATCGTGCCGGGCGCGCCGGTGCCGTCGGATGCCGCGCTCAAGCGCATCGATACTTACATGAAAGACGGCGGCACGGTGCTGTTCGATACCCGCGACGCCGTGACTGCGCCGGTTGGTCCAGGCGGCGAAACCCGCAGTCCCGGCATGATGGAATTGCGCAAGATTCTCTCGTCGCTCGACATCCCCGAGCTCGAGCCGGTGCCGCGCGATCACGTCCTGACCAAGACATTTTATCTCTTGCGCAACTTTCCCGGCCGCTTCGACACCGGCCAGCTCTGGGTCGAGGCGCTGCCCGCCTCCGACATAGACGATGAATCGTCGCGCCGGCCGGCGCGCGGCGGTGACGGCGTATCCTCCATCCTCATCACATCGAACGACCTCGCCGGCGCCTGGGCGACGCGGCCCGACGGCCAGCCGATGCTGCCGATGGTCGACGGCGAGCCGCGCCAGCGCGAGATGGCCTTCCGCGCCGGCGTCAACATCGTCATGTACACGCTGACCGGCAATTACAAGGCGGATCAGGTGCACGTGCCGGCGCTGCTTGAGCGCCTCGGTCAATAGGAGCTTATTGCGACTGCGCGGGAAGCAAGCATGGTAGTGATGACGCGCGATAACAGAATCCTTGCCCATTCCAGGGCAGGCTACGTTCGAACGATGGCGTGTTGAGCATGAATCTCGGTGTTGCGTTCGCTCCCCTGATCAGCACGTCTCTTCTGTGGGCGGCGATCGCGATCGCGTGTCTGCTCTCGCTTCTCTTGTTCGTGTCGCGCAGCCGCGGCGCGGTGATCCGCACGCTGGCGCTGGGCCTGGTGGTGCTGGCGCTCGCCAACCCGTCGCTCACCCGCGAGCATCGCGATCCGCTCAACTCGGTCGCCGTCGTCGTGGTCGACAAGAGCCCGAGTCAGAACTTCGGCGATCGCATGCAGCAGACCGAGGCGGCGCGCGCCGCGGTGGTCGAGCGGCTGCACCATATAGCCGGCCTCGACGTGCGCGTCGTGGACGCGGGCCAGGCCGACGGCCAGACCGACGGCACGCGCCTGTTCTCCGCCCTCACCTCGGCACTCGCCGATGTGCCCTCCGACCGCGTCGCCGGCGTGATCATGATCACCGACGGCCGCGTTCACGACGTGCCGGCGGACGCGTCTGCGCTCGGTTTCGCCGCGCCGCTTCACGCGCTTATCACCGGCAACAAGAACGAGCGCGACCGCCGCGTCGCGCTGATCGCGGCGCCGCGCTTTGGCATTGTCGGCCAGCCCCAGACCATCACCTATCGCGTCGAGGACCAGGGCGCCAAGGACGCGACCGCGCAAGTGACGGTCCGCCGCGACGGCGAGATGATCGACCAGCGCACGGTTCCCGTGGGCACGCCGCAAAATGTCACGATTCCCATTCCGCATGGCGGGGCGAATATCGTCGAGATCGAAGCTTCTCCGCTCGCCAATGAACTGACGCAGGTCAACAATCGCGCCGTGGTGACGATCGACGGCGTGCGCGACAAGCTGCGCGTGCTGCTGGTGTCCGGCGAGCCGCATGCCGGCGAGCGCACCTGGCGCAATCTGCTCAAATCGGACCCGTCGGTCGATCTGGTGCATTTCACCATCCTGCGGCCGCCGGAAAAGCAGGACGGCACGCCGATCAACGAGCTCTCGCTGATCGCCTTTCCGACGCGCGAATTGTTTCAGCAGAAGATCGACGAATTCCAGCTGATCATTTTCGATCGCTATGCGCGGCAAGGCGTGCTGCCGATCATCTATTTCGACAACATCGCGCGCTATGTGCGCGACGGCGGCGCGGTCCTGGTCGCGGCCGGCCCTGATTATGCGAGCCCGACCAGCATCTGGCGCACGCCGCTCGACGCCATTCTGCCGGCGGAGCCGAGCGGTGACGTCACCGAGCAGGCGTTCCGCCCGACGCTGACCGAAGCCGGCCAGCGCCATCCGGTGACGCGCGGGCTCGACGGCTCCGATTCCACTCCGCCGCATTGGAGCGAGTGGTTCCGCATCGTCGATACCAGAAGCGCGAGCGGCACGACGGTGATGCAGGGTCCGGACGCCAAGCCGCTGCTCGTGCTCTCGCGCGAGGGCGAGGGCCGCGTCGCGCTGCTTCTTTCGGATCACATCTGGCTGTGGGCGCGCGGCTTCGAAGGCGGCGGGCCGCATCTCGATCTGTTGCGCCGGCTCTCGCACTGGCTGATGAAAGAGCCGGATCTCGATGAGGAAGCGCTGCGGCTCAATGTCAGCGGCCACAATCTTGTCGTGCAGCGGCAGACCATGGCGGACCAAGTGTCGGACGTAACGGTGACCTCGCCGTCCGGCGCGACGCAGACCGTCAAGCTCGATCCAACGGAGCCCGGCGTGTGGCAGACGACCATCGCAGCCAATGAGCTCGGGCTATGGCGCGCCACCGACGGCAAGCTCAATGCGCTGGTGAATATCGGCCCGGCCAATCCGCGCGAATACGCCGAAGTGACGTCGACACCCGACGTGCTGGCGCCGCTTGCCAACGCGACCGGGGGCGACGCGCGCCGGCTCGACAACGGCGCCGGCCTCGACGTGCCGCGCCTGGTCGCAGTGCGCTCCGGCGACACCTACAAGGGCGACGACTGGCTCGGCCTGAAGATGCGCGACGCCAGCGTGGTGCGCGGCATCGGCGTGCTGCCGGTGTTTGCCGGCTTGCTCGGGCTTCTGCTCCTGCTCGGCAGTCTCGCCGGCGCCTGGGCGCGCGAGGGGCGGTAGGGAATGATACCGCCCCTGTCAAGCGGGACGCCGTGTCGGCTTCGTGCCAACAGTCTCTGACGGAAAACCGGTCCCCGATTTTCCGGACAATGCTCTAGAATTTGTAGTTAAGACCGGCGCGCACGATGTTGTCATGAATACGCGCGCTCGCGGTAATTCCGGAAGCCACAACGCCTGGCGCGACGAACGACTGTGACGTGCCGGAAATCGTGCCCAGATCGATATAGAGGTATTCAATTTTGCCGGTCCAGTTTCCGAAGAGATGTGATTCGAGGCCTCCGCCTATTGTCCACCCAGTGTTGGTCTTGGTGAAAGTGCCGGCGGTCGGGAGGGCTGGGAAAATCGAATTAGTCTGACTGAGCTTCAGTTCATCTCTGCCATAGGCAAGTCCGCCTGTTACATACCAGAGGTTCACATTGTCTTGGATGTACCCAATCCGGCCGCGCACAGTACCAAACCAATCGGTGTCGACCTGCACTGTGTCGGTGGACGCGACGGCTGCGCTATTTGTAAATGTGGCCGAACCTCTCTGTCCGCTGCCTTGAAAATCTGCCTCAAAGCCGACCAACCAGTTCGGTGCGGTCTGCCAATTGTATCCAATCTGCCCGCCCCCGATCACGCCGTTGACGCCGAGGTTTGCCGAGTTGGCGAGCAGCACCGGAAAGGCAACGTTCGAGGAAGTCTCGGTCAGCGGATCACTGGCTATTCCGTAGCCGACGTTCACACCGACATAGAAGCCGCTCCAGTTCCATGCCGGCGAAGGCGACGGCGCGGCGGCTTTGACAGGCATGCGCAAATCGGCCGCGAATACCGCTCCCCCTAATGAAACGACCGCCATTATCAGCGGTAGAAGCGCAATAAGGCGACGCATCGTTTGATCTCCCTGTGATCACTGTATTTGCCAAAGAGATCATGTAAATCTGATGCGTCGCTGAATGAATGAAAATGAGTTAGTTCGGCGTATTTTCCGGAGAAAAGTGACCTGCCGGCAACACCAACACGCGAACAGAGGGCTCGCGACGCCAAGGCTGCGCCTCCACCGCACTTACCGGTCATCGGCTCTGGTTGTCGCCGACGGGTCATTTTCAACTGAGCGGGCAGTTTGTTTCGCTTGCCGATACATGTCCGCTTTGCCCGAAAGCGCTTGAATACGACTGGGCCGCCCGTAATGAGTTCACGCCTAGAAATCCGGCCGCACCCTTCCTGTCACGCCTTCGAATGCGCCAGGGCTGAGCTCCGCGACCAGCAGCCGCGCCGGATCGACAGGTCCGGGCATGGTCACGCGGCCGGGCGGCACCGGCTTGAAGCCGGCCTTGCCGTAATAGGGCTCGTCGCCGACCAGAATCACAAGGCGATGGCCGCCCGCCGCGGCTTCCTTCAATGCGCGGTCGATCAAGGCCTGGCCGACGCCGCGCTCGCGAAATGCCGGCTCGACAGTGAGCGGGCCAAGCAGCAGCGCCTTGGTCTCGCCGATGCGGACCGGCGACAGCCGCACCGATCCGACCAGCAGCGTGCCGATCCGGGCCGTGAACGACAGCGCCAGCGTGTGCGGCACCTGCTCGCGCAGCCGATAGGCGGTTTTCGCATAGCGGCCCGGCCCGAACGTGCGCTCATGCAGCCGTTCGATGGCAAAAGCGTCGTCAGGCGTCTCGGCGGCAATAATTAAGGACAAATCCTCGTTCATTGCGCCGCCGCCTAGCATTTTGCCAAGCTCGAAGTCCAGCGCTGGAGTAGCTGCCTTACGACAGTCGTGGGGAATGATTAAATTGGCGAAGAACACGCAAGAACCCGCCGGAGAAGACGATGGGACAGCTGGTCGAAGGCCAATGGCAAGAGGACACTCTGCGCACCACCAACGGCCGTTTCGTCCGGCCGTCCTCGGTCTTCCGCAATTTCGTCACGCCCGACGGCAGTCCCGGCCCGACCGGCAAGGGCGGCTTCAAGGCCGAGCCCGGCCGCTACCACCTCTATATTTCGCTCGCCTGCCCCTGGGCGCATCGCACCCTGATCTTCCGCACGCTGAAAAAGCTCGACAATGTGATCTCGCTGTCGATCACCGAGCCGCTCTACGGCAAGACCGGCTGGGAATTCGGCACGGCGCGCGGCGGCACGCTGGACGAGGCCAACGGCAAAAAGACGCTGGCCGAAATCTATCTGATCGCCGATCCGCGCTATACCGGCCGCGTCTCGGTGCCAGTGCTCTGGGACAAGCGGGAGCGCACCATTGTGAACAACGAATCGAGCGAAATCATTCGCATGTTCAATTCGGCGTTCGACGCCTTCACCAACGAGCACACGGATTACTATCCGGCCTCGCTGCGCGCCGAGATCGATGCGATCAATGAGATCATCTATCCGAACGTCAATAACGGCGTGTATCGCGCCGGCTTTGCCACCTCGCAGGAGGCTTATGAAGAAGCCGCGCGCGGCATTTTCGCGACTTTCGACCAACTCGAAGAGCGGCTGTCACGCCAGCGCTATCTGGTCGGCCATCGGATCACCGAGGCGGATTGGCGGCTGTTCACGACGCTCGTTCGGTTCGACAGCGTCTATCACGGCCATTTCAAGTGCAATCTGCGCCGCGTCGCCGATTATCACAATCTGTCAAATTATCTGCGCGATCTCTATCAAGTCCCCGGCGTGGCCGAGACCGTCAACATCCCGCAGATCAAGCTGCATTATTACGGCAGCCAACGGCAGGTGAACCCGACCGGCATCGTACCGATCGGGCCGGAGATCGATTTCAGTGCACCGCACGACCGCAACCGGTTCATGCAGCGGCGCGCCGCTCACGCCTAGGCGGCACGCCGGGCGGCCTCGATGATCGGGTGGCGAGAGCGTTTTCCGAATTCGATGGAATCGGAAAATGATCCAGCCTTTTTGTTCTGTCGCATTTTCTTGCGGAAACCGGTACCCACTTTTCCGGAAAATGCTCTAGTAGCACACCCACACGTCACGCCAGCGCCAGCCGTAAGGCGTCCAGACGCGGCGCCATTGGTAGCAACTGTCGTAATCGTAGTAATCGTAGTCGTACCACGGCCCGCCGAAGGCGAAGACACCGCCACCAAAGCCGAAGAAGCGATGGTGGTGCCGATCGAAATCGTGGTCGTGATCGCGCCATGCGAAGCGGTTGCTCGGATTGGCGGTGAAAGTGTTTGGCCTGTTGGTCGGCGCAAAGTTGCGTGCCGTGCCAAGATTGGCTGGGCCGGGACCGCTTGGGCCTGACATATTCGGCGCTGCATTCATGAGACCGCGCGGAGCGCCACCGCCCATGCCGCCGGGCGCTACGCCGGCACTCAGGTGCGGACCGCCCATTCCACCGCCGCCCATTCCACCGCCGCCCATGTGTCCGCCGCCGCCACCGCCGCTACCATGGCCATGCTGCGCGAGGGCGGCATTCATGCCGAGCCCGAGGCCGGCAACGCCGAGGGCCGCTGCAGCCGTCGCTGCGATCAGTGTCTTACGCATTGCAACTCTCCCGTCGTGAATTACCCGACGACTCCGTTGCAGCAACGTCCGGAATTAGAGTTGGTTGCAGCCGGTGCAAGCGCGGCCGCTTGCAGCAACGAACATCAAGACGAAAGGCACCCGCGGCGCTGCGTCGCGCCAAATCTCACCGCGACAACACGCCGCTTGCGACGGGCTCACCACAATTCGGCCGGCGGCCGTCCGCTGAGCACTTCGGCGAGGCGCTCGCGTGTGGCGCGCGTCGTGTCGGCGGGCAGTTCATTGGGCGCAAAGAAGCCGTGCGCGATGATCTCGCGATTCGGCTGCGGCGGCGCGACCAGGCGAAAGTCGCGAACGATGTACAACGCGACATGATCGCGCCGCGAGGCGCGCTTGTTGAAATAGACCGCGTGCAGAACCGGCGGCGCGCTCACTTCGATATTGCCTTCCTCGCGCAATTCGCGTTCGAGCGCGGCGAGCAAGGTCTCGCCTTTCTCGACGCCGCCGCCCGGCAGATGCCAGCCCGGCACATAGGAGTGCTTCACCAGAAACACCCTGCCCTCGCCGTCGAAGACCAACGCCCGAGCGCCCAGCGTCAGCCCGCGGGAAAAGCGCCAATAGCGATGCAAAACCCACCGGACCACGGGTGCAAAAAAGCGCCGGATTGGATCGAGACCCATTTGTATTCCTGGCCAGACGCCTTATTTAGAATTATTCTAAGTGACAACGGCCCCCCATTTTACAGGCCGCGTGGCACCCTGCGCCGTCAAGAGGAACCCCCGTGAAGAGTTTTGCCGATCTGAGCGAGCAGGAAGTTGTGGCGCTCGCAATATCCAACGAAGATGAAGACAACCGCATCTACCGCTCCTTTGCGGATGCGCTCCGGCCCGCTTATCCCGACACTGCGGAAATGTACGACAAAATGGCGGAGGAGGAGATCGGTCACCGGGACATGCTGCTCGATCTCCATCGCACGAAATTCGGCGACTTTTTGCCCCTGATCCGTCGTCAGGACGTCAAGGGCTTTGTCGCGCGCCGGCCGATCTGGCTCAACCGGCCGCTGTCGATCGACGCCACGCGCAAATTCGCCGAGGAAATGGAGTACGAGACCGCGCGTTTCTACCGCCGCGCCGCAGAGAACGCGCGCGATGAGTCGGTGCGCAAATTGCTCAACCAGCTCGCTGCCGCCGAGGACAAGCACGAAGAGTTGGCGCAGGAATTGGGTGCGAAGATCACGCCGGAAAAGCGCGCCCACGAGGACGAGACCGCACGCCGCATGTTCGTGCTGCAATATGTGCAGCCGGGGCTGGCCGGGCTGATGGACGGCTCGGTCTCGACACTGGCGCCGCTGTTTGCGGCGGCCTTTGCCACGCACAATACCTGGTCGACGTTTCTGGTCGGGCTGGCTGCCTCGATCGGCGCCGGCATTTCGATGGGCTTCGCCGAGGCGCTCTCCGACGACGGCTCGCTGACCGGGCGCGGCGCACCTTTGGTGCGCGGCGCCGTCTGCGGCCTGATGACCGCGCTCGGCGGACTTGGCCACGCCCTGCCTTACCTCATTCCACAGTTCTGGATCGCGACGGCCATCGCCTTCGTCGTGGTCGCGATCGAGCTCGCGGTGATTTCCTGGATCCGTTACCGATACATGGATACGCCGTTCCTGCAGGCGGCCTTCCAGGTCGTGGTCGGCGGCGTTTTGGTGTTTGCGGCCGGCATCGTGATCGGCAGTTCGTGAGTGAACAACAAAATGCCGGCGCCGGCGATCAAGGAAAGCCGTCGATCGCGCCGGCGATCGACGGCATGTTGCGCGCCACCGAGATTGGCAGCCGTGACCGGCGGGTCGATAGGTCTTTCAGATTTGTTATGCACTCTCTGCGATGATGGATCGTCACCGTACTCGCGCAGCCTATGTTCATTCTGGCCCACCTGTCCGATCTGCACATGGCCCTGCCGCCAAAGCCCGCGCAGCTTCTTGGCAAGCGCGGACTCGGCTTCATCAATTGGCAGCGCAAGCGTAAATTCATTCATCGCCCTGACGTTCTGGAGGCGATCACCGCCGACGTTAAGAAGCGCGGCGCCGACCACATCGCGGTAACCGGCGATCTCGTCAACCTGTCGCTGCCGGACGAATATGCGCGCGCCCGCGCCTGGCTCGACGGTCTTGGCCGGCCGAGCGACGTCACCGTCATCCCGGGCAATCACGACGCTTATGTGCCGACCGCGGCGCCGATGCCGGCTGTCCATTGGGGCGACTACATGCGCGGCGATGATGGGCTGCAGCGTTTTCCGTTTTTGCGCCGGCGCGGCGACGTTGCGCTGATCGCGCTGTCTACCGGCGTGCCGACCGGGCCGTTCATGGCCACGGGCCGGCTCGGCGCGCGGCAGCTTGCCGACCTCGCCGCAATGCTGGAGCAAACGCGCGGTGCGTTTCGCGTCGTACTCATCCATCATCCGCCGGCGACGCCGCTCAAGCGCTATCTGCGCCGCCTCATCGATGCAGCAGATTTTCGTCGCACGCTCGCGGCGCATGGCGCCGAGCTTGTGCTGCATGGTCACGACCATCGCCGTTCGCTCCTGTGGCTCGACGGCATGGAGCAAAAAATTCCCGCAATCGGCGTGCCATCGGCCTCGGCGAATGCGGCACACGGCCGCGAAGACGGCGCCGGATATAATGTCATTCAGATCGATGCCGGGGGCGGCAGGCGGCGCTGCGAAATGATCGCGCGGCAGCGCGGCGCCGACGGCAAGATTGCGGACGCGGAACGGGTGACGCTCGTTCCTTACGGGTGAAACTCGTCATTCGGGGCTTCTTGCTCCCGCTCGGCCTCCAAACGACAAAAAGTCTAACCGCCGCCCGCCAACACCAACGCCAGGACCACAAGCGCGATGATGCCGCCGAAGAAGCCGAGCGCGAGCCAGGCCAAGGCGCGCCGGCGCCGCCGCGCGCGATGGCGCTTGGCCTCCTGCGGCATCACGCGCGTGAGCAGGCCCGGGTCCTCGTCGAGCGCGCGCTGGCGCTCGACAAGCCGGCGCGCAACGTAGGTAGTTACCGCGCGGACGATATCCGGGATTTCGTGCGACTCGGCGAGCACGTGGCGGCCGAAACGGCTGTCATGCAGAAAGCGGTAGCCGCGCTTGTCGCGGCCCATGGCGATGTGAGCAACCGCGTCAAGCCACAGCCGCGGGGTCTCGCCGCGGCTGATGCCGCGATCGAACAGATCGACCTCCGGCGGAACCTCGGCAAACAGCGGATCGAGCGCCTCGTTGAGCAATTCGAGGCGGGCGACCTCGGCATCGCGCAGGTCGACGACCACGCTCATGCGCTCGGCCGCTTCGATGCGCGCCTGATGCATCGCCGCCTTCAGCGACGACCGCGGAGCATCGGCCGCGGCCCCGGCCTTGGTCCCGACCTCGGCCGGCGCCTTGCTTTTTCGTCCCCACATGTCAGTCCCGTCCCCGGGAGCGACAATCATGCGATTGCCGCTTTTGGTTCCTGGCGGAGCATGATCTCTTCGGAAAACCGGTTCCCACTTTTCCAAATCACGCCCGCACCTAACAACAATCTAAACAAACAATGAGCCGGCAAAAAGGCTGCCAAACGGGGTCGAGAAACGCCCGGCCGGTGAAAGGACCGTGTCGCATCCGGAGCGGGCGCGGACCTCACACGCACCGCCCGCCATCGACTTCGACGATATTGCCGGTCACGAATTCGGCGTCAGGCGAGGCCAGGAACAGAGCCGTATTGGCAATGTCCTGCGGCCGGGCGAGCCGGCCGAGCGGCACTGTCGCCTCGAATTTCTGTCGCATGCCTTCGGCCGGACCGAGAAAGGACGGCAGCAGCGGCGTGTCGGTCGCAACCGGCGCGATGGCGCAGACGCGGATGCGATCGGGCGCGAGCTCGACCGCGAGCGTCTTGGTGAGGATGTGCACGGCGCCTTTGGTGGAATTATAGGCCGACAGCCCCGGGCGCGGCCGCAGGCCCGCGGTCGAGCCGATATTGATGATGACGCCGCCGCCCTGTCGTCGAAACACCGGCACCACCGCCTGACAGCCGAAGAACACGCCCTTCACATTGACCGCATAGACGCGGTCGAACTCCTCCTCGCTGATCTCGAGCATCGGCTTGTTGACATGCGTTGCGCCGGCATTGTTGACCAAAATATCGAGCCCGCCGAAGGTCGAGACCGTCTCCTCAACCACGGCATCGACGTCGGCCTTTTTGCTCATATCGCAGCGCAATGCGATGGCGCGATTGCCGATCGCGCGCGCCACGCTTTTCGCGGCATCGGCGTTGATGTCGACCACCGCGATGCGCGCACCCTCCCGCGCATAGGTCTCCGCGATGCTCTTGCCGATGCCCGACCCGGCGCCGGTGACCAAAGCTGCCCTGCCATCGAGACGCATGACCTCACCCTCATTTCTGCTGCGGCACCACGCCGTAAGCCTTGGCCCAGCCCAGCCCGTCTTCGGTGCGCCCGCGCGGCTTGTATTCGCATGATATCCATCCGCCATAGCCGAGCGCATCGATCGCGTCGAACACATGCGGATAATGGATCTCGCCTTCGTCCGGCTCGTGGCGCGAGGGCACTGCGGCGATCTGCACATGGCCGATCAGCGGCAGATATTTTTCGAAGCGCTTGATCAGATCACCCCCCATGATCTGCAGGTGATAGCAATCAAACTGGATGCGGACGTTGACCGCGCCGATCGCGTTGACGATGTGCGCCGCATGGTCGAGGTGACTGAGGAAATAGCCGGGCCGGTCGCGCGCATTGATCGGCTCGATCAGGAGCATGATGTTTGATTTGGCGGCATCGTCCGCGGCGCGCGCGAGATTCTTGATGAACACGCGCTCGGCCGCCGGGCGTTGGTTCACCGGCACCGTGCCCGCCATGCAATGGACGGCGCGGCCGCCGATCGCGATGACATAGTCGAGCGCGCGTTTGAACGACGCGTCGAAATCGCGCTCGCGGCCAGGCAGCGCAGCAAGGCCGAATTCCGGCGTTTGCGGGGTGTTGATGCCGAGCTGGATCAGCCTGCACTTTTCCAGTTCGGCCTTCACCGCCGAGGGAGCCACCTCATAAGGAAATTGCAATTCGACCGCCGTAAAGCCGGCGGCGGCCGCCGCGGCAAAGCGCTCCATCAGCGGACGTTCAGTGAACAGATGGCCGAGATTCGCGGCGAAGCGGGGCATTTTCTCCGTCCTCGGGGATTCAGGCGGGGGCCAGACGGTAGCAAGCCCGGTGAGAAGGAGAAAGCTGGCGCTTTCCCGCCGTAACGCGGCATGCAATGTATCGTTCGGGCTCGCGAGCGGCTTCGCGACACCGAGCTACACCACTTCAGGGGACACGATCGGGGGACACGATCCCCGCCCGCCGCTTCTTATTGGGCTTGGGCGGTGCGTTCGCCGAGCAAAGGTCAGGCTCCGCCCCCTGTTTAATGACGCGGCCGCCATGCGCGCGGCTGCTGGGCTGACACGCCAGAGTCTTTGGGGCAGTTGCCCACAAATTGCTGCGGCAGTGGATAAAATCCTAGCCTTCCGCTCGCTTCGGAGGCGGATTCGATGGTTCGGACCCGTTGCGGCGGTGGACCAAGCTCGAGCGAGCGCGTCCCTTTGCACCGCATTATTAACCGCCTTAGCCCAGTCCACATCCTTTTGCCCAATTGATTGTGGGCAATTACCCATTATCTTGCCCACTGTCATAGTGGGCGAATTTGTGGTTGATTCCGTTACCACAGCTTGCTTGGCTCACCGGCGAAAATCGGCTGCGCCAGCGCCCTTCCTGCAACAAGAGCGTCGCCCGCGCGCCGTTTCTGAGGAAACAAACCTAGCGAGTGGCGTGACACCATGAACGCGCAGCAACTCCTGCAAGAAATTTCTGACTATTGCCGCCAGGCCGGGCTTGCCGAATCGACCTTTGGACGACGCGCGGTGAATGACGGCAAGCTCGCCTCGCGGTTGCGCAATGGCGGCCGCATCACCACCGACACACTCGACCGCATCCACGGCTTCATGGCCGCGCATCCGGCGCCGAGCGAGCGGCAGATCGTCATCGAGCGCGCGCACGCCCCGCGTCCGGCCGCTCCGGCCATCGCGCCCTCGCCGGCGCATGTGCCCGTGCCGGCCGCCGGCGGCCCCGGAACCCCACCCGGAAAACCCGCCGATCCGCAAAAGAATTTTCGTTTCTTCGACAACCGGCAAAAATATCTGCTGTTCGTGAACACCTGCAGCGAGAAGTGGGAGGTCGCACACCGCGTCTCCGAGGAGCTCGCGCATATTCATCCCCGGCCGCCGGCGGTGCGCGTGTTCGATGCCGGCGTCGGCGACGGCTCGGTGCTCACCCGGGTGATGCGCGCGATGCACGACCGCTTCACGCATATGCCGTTCTATATCGTCGGCAAGGAAATCTCGCTGGAAGACGTGCGGCTGACCTTGCAGAAAATGTCGGACCGTTTCTTCGAGCATCCGGCGACCGTGCTCGTGCTCACCAATCTCGCTTATGCCGATGCGCCCTGGCTTGCGGTGAAATCGCTGACCGCGGCATCGAGCCTGGTCTGGCACGAGCTGCCGCTCACCGGCAATTCGGCGCATCGTTTCGAGGAACAGATTATCGGACTCGAGCCGTTTCTGGCGGAGAATTGGAAGGCCGGCGTCTCCGCGCGCACCGGCAATCCGGTCTATGAGCGGCCGGTAGTGCTCGTGATCTATCGCGAGGATCACCGTTTTCTGCTCGATCCGATCATCCCGAAGCCGGGCGGCACGATGGCGGAATACGATCTTGTCATCGCCTCGCAGCCCTATCGCGCGCGCGCCTCGCTCGAGTTCAAGGCCAAGCGCGTGATCGCGCCGCTGGCGAAGGCGCTCGGCCCCGGCGGCCGGCTGATTGCGATTCATTCGCATGGGCAGGATCCCGGCATGGAGATCATCCAGCGGGTATGGCCGGAGGACAATCCGTTCATTCACGATCGGCATCAGATCTTGAAAGCGGTGAAGCAGGAGCTGGGCGCCGCAGGCCGCGACATGAATTTCAACGCCTATGCCGACAATCGCGCGCTCTTCCGCTACGACATGCATACCCTGCCGTCGGAGATTTCCGAATCGATCGGCACTTCGACGCTGTTCGCCGCCTGGAACGCGGCGATCTATGTGGCGCAGGTCGAGGACCATCGCGTCAGCGAAGCCGCCGCCGACGGGCGCTATATCGAAGCCACGCGCTCGGTGCTGCAGGAGCGCGGCGGCCTGTGGTTCTACGACGAGTCCTATGTAATCTCGCGCCGGCGAGATTGAGCTGTGGCGGCACCCGCACCCCGGCCGGCCGCGACGCTGCCCGCGGCGATAGCGCGGATTGCCTCGTTCATGGCCGATTTTTCCGTCGAGGCGACGAGGCCGTCAGACGCCGATATCGCCGCGCTCGCCGTGCTGCCGCGCGGCACGCGTGTCTATATCAGCGCGGTGCCGAACCGGCCCGCCGACGAATCGATAAGCGCCGCAGTGCGCCTGCGCGCGGCCGGCTTCGAGCCGGTGCCGCATGTGGCGGTACGCAACTTTACAAGCTCGGCTTCGCTCGACGATTTCCTGGCCCGGCTTGCCGCCGAAGCCGACGTGCGACGCGTGCTGGTGATTGCCGGCGATCGCGCCGAATGCGGGCCGTTCCGGCGCGCGCGCGACGCGATCGACAGCGGGATTTTCCGCCGCCGCGGCATTCGCGCCATCGGCATCGCCGGCTATCCGGACGGCCATCCGCGCATCGGGCCCGAAGAGTTGCAGCGGGCGCTCGCGGAAAAAATCGCCGCGGCCGAGGCGACCGGGCTCTCGCTGGAGATCGTCACGCAGTTCGGCTTCGACCCACAAAAAATGCTGGATTATGTGGCGTGGCTGCGCAGCTTCGGCTTCGAGCAGCCGGTGCGCATCGGCCTTGCCGGGCCGACCAGCCTGTCATCGCTGCTCCGCTATGCCAGCCGCTGCGGCGTGCGCGCCTCGGCGCAGGCGCTGGCGCGGCGCGCCGGCCTGGTGCGGCAGCTGTTCGCGCTCGCCGTGCCCGACGATCTCATCCGCGCGCTCGCCGACGCGGCGCCAGCGCAAAAGGGCCTGCATAATGTGAGCGCGCATTTCTTCTCGTTCGGCGGGCTCGGCGCAACCGCGCGCTGGGCGCGTGCGGTCGCCGACGGCCGCATCACGCTCGAAGGCGAGACCGGCTTCAAGGTGATGGGGCCGCAATAGGTCCTCCCGGCGCTTCTCGAATTCGCAGCAAGCGGGAATAAGACAGTCGTTACCGCTCACAGACGGCTCTGGTCCTCGACAAGGCGGCCGTTCTTTCGCCCCGTTCCGCTCGCGCAGATTTCTGATTCATCGTTGCAACTCACAAAATGGCAAGCGGGCTTGAAACGAGGAGGTCGCATGCCGCCGCACTTCGGAGCTCGCCACAGACGACCACCTCGCGCCGCCGATCATTGTCGCGCGCGGCAGAACGAGCACGGCCGTCGAGTCGCGGCTTTGCCGCTGTTCCTGCCGTCGCTTGTGCCTTGCGCGCACCGCTCGACGGTGCGCTCACATTGCGCAAAAGCCTGCTCGCGCCAAAGCGGCGCGGGCGCTACAATGGCGACATGCTGTTTGTCGTGCACGCGCTCGATAAGAAAGACATGCTGCCGGTGCGGGCCAAGCATTACCGCGCGCACCGCATCCATCTCGACAGGGCCGACGATCACGCTGTCGATGTGGTGACGGCCGGCACCTTGGTCGCCGATGACGGCGAAACGCCGATCGGCAGTATCTTTGTGATCGACGCGAAGGATCGCGCGGCGGTTGACGCCTTCACCCGCACCGATCCGTATCATGTCAACGGCGTGTGGGGCGACGTCGCCATCCATCGCTACAACAGGAAACGCGGCACGCCGATCGTGAGCCGGCGGTAGCGCCAGCGCCCTGCGGCCATGTTTGTGGTCGCCCTGAGACACGCACCGAAGACGCGCCTCGAAGGGCGCAAGCTGAGGCCCTCGACAGCATCCTTCGAGGCTCGGCGCTACGCGCCGAACGCCTCAAGATGACGACTCTCTGTCATGTAGTGTTTGCATCTTTTGTCGCCCTGAGAGCCTGGCCGAAAAGTAATTGAGTGATTTCAGCCCTTTGTGATTCCGTCGGATTTGCAAAGATTCGATGGAGGTCACAATGGCTTGGACTGAAACCACCCGACAACAATATCGACGCGATCACCT
>Ga0209581_1000759_pt1 | contig 50588 bp, 54 predicted proteins | sample Coa_R2_FD_187160 | JGI IMG/M metagenome (GOLD analysis project Ga0209581, IMG submission 187160) | Surface soil microbial communities from Centralia Pennsylvania, which are recovering from an underground coalmine fire - Coalmine... | ecosystem: Environmental > Terrestrial > Soil > Unclassified ...
CACGCTATAGCTTCCTCTCGTCTTGTCATCTCCAACAACACCATTCCTTTGTTGTATAATGCAGGTTCATGTCTTGGACTGATATGCAGTATTTCATCAAAACACGCTATAGCTTCCTCTCGTCTTGTCATCTTTGCAAGTATGATACACTTCCTTTGTAGCGTCTCAACATTTGAACGATCAAAATTTAATATTTTCTCACATGATTTTATTGCATGTTCTAATCTACCGCAAGAATCTTCAATTGTAATTTTGCATAAAATTGCTTTCTTGTTATGAGGTTGTAATTTTATGATGTCTTCCAATAATTCAATTGCATTATCAAAATCTTTGATATTATAAAAAAAGTTACACAAGCCAAATTTTGTATCTGCGGATAGTCTACCGAGTTTAATTTTTGATGCACTGTTTAGTGTTAATTTTTTATAAAGTGTAAGTAGCGATTCCATTTTCTTTCGTTCTTCAAAATTAATTTCCGTCTTAACAAGATCAAAATTTGTAACTAATAACATTTCTTTTAGAGTACGACTGATGATTCCTGAGACCAATGATAGTTGTAATTGAGATTTTTCTATATCGGAGTACATTTTATCACATCATTGCAGTGAACAAAATAATTCATATTTTGTCTCAACAGCTTATGTAATGTGTTAGAAATTATAGTTTAAAAGTAATTGATCGGTCGAATCAGATAAGCTACATGAACTTCATACATTGGGCAATGCCATAAAATTAAGCCTATTCGTTAATTCTGCAGTTTGATAAAGGTATTGAAAAGTTTTCAAAGAATTTTCCAAGATCTGTTTTTTTAATTGTACAGGTAACATATAGCAAGTTTAGACTTGAATCATTTTCTTGGGTTGAGTTGTTTGTTTGATTTGCAAATTTGTTAAGTGATGCAGTAAGATTTTCCAGATCACCTTTTGAGAACAAAAGATCTGCATTGACACTCAAGGTGGAATTTTTATACAATGCATTTTCAAGCTCTTGCGGGGTTATATCCAATGTTGAATTCCCCCCCAAAAGTTTCTGTAACTGGTCTGGAGTCATATTCATAGTGGTATTTGCACCTATCAATTCCTGTAGCTCTTGCGGGGTCAGACTTATTGTATTATTTCCAGTGGAAAGTCCTTCAAGAGATGTTTCATTGATAGATGAAGACCCCAAAAGTTTCTGTAACTGGTCTGGAGTCATATTCATAGTGGTATTTGCACCTATCAATTCCTGTAGCTCTTGCGGGGTCATATCCAACGTTGCGTTTCCTCCAATGATCTGTTGTAATTGCTCAGGCGTAATGTGTACAGTTGTAGAATTACCTGTAGATATTACAGGATATGAGATTGTTGCTTGGTTTGCAGGTGATGAATTTGTAACTGTTGAATTAGAAAGTGGTATAGACACCACATTACCTGAGAAAAGGTTGGAGACGTATAGTTTGTTAGTAAGTGGATTCATAACTATATTTCTTGCAGATATTTCTGAATTGATCTCATCTAATATTTTATTAGAGTTTCCATCTATCTCAAATATAGTTCCCGTTTGTTCATTGGCTTCATAGATTCTATTAGTTATTGGATTAATTGCTATGGAGGAAGAACCTGACATTGTTGGTATGGTGGTTATTAGATTATTTGTAGTTCCATTTATGACTGATACTGATCCATAGTTCCAACAAGTTACATAAATCAAATTGCTGATTGGATTGACTGCAACATCCCATGGACCCCCATCTATTGGAATAGTAGAAATTATTTTATTTGTATTTCCATCTATTACAGTAAGAGAATTTGAAATGCTATTTGGGACGTAAACCTTGTTGGTAAAAGGATTTACTGCTACGCCCCATGGTCCACTTCCTACTGGTATGGTAGTCACTATGGCATTGTTAGAACCATTAAGCACTGATACTGAGTTGGATATCAAATTTGTAACATAAACACGATTTGTGGAAGGATTCACTGCTACGCCCCATGGATTACTTTGCACATGGATGTTTGCCACAACATTATTTGTCTCGAGGTTAATCGCTGAAACTTCATTTGAAAATCTGTTTGTGACATACGCCGTATTTGTAAGTGGATTTATATCTATATGTGCAGGTCCTGAACCAATAAGAAATTTACTCTGCTCAAGCGGAATGTTGGTTATCACTTTGTCTGTCATGCCATCTATGACAGTAACAAATCCGAATACATAGCTAGTTACATAAATTCTATTGTTTGATGGGTCTGCTGCCATTCCGCTACTTCCCCATCCAACATCTATGTTGGTCATAGCACCTGCAGCATATTGCATCCAAATAATGCTAGCCATAGCTACAACTAATACTAAGGCGTACAGGCCTTTCCTCATATGATACAGTATGAACGGAGAAGATATTAACTGAATTGGAAATCATGAATGAAAAACAGTGCCAATCTGGTCTTATGGATAAAAAACAAGGACTGGGAACAGGGTTGGGAATGATAGAAGTTCCCAGTTCTTAATGATGATGACCATGGCATATAGATTAATGTCTGTTTGTACAAAACGTACAAACGTCCGCAAATAAGATATACAGTATACAATATTTGAATCAAATATGGAAGTGCTGATAGCTGATGATGAATCTGATCTACTCGATCAGTACAAATTTACACTTGAAGCCAAAGGTCATAACGTCATAACTTGCAAAGATGGAGAACAATGTCTCAAAGTATACGTGATAGAATCAGAACAACACAATGGCAATGATTCAACTACTCCATTTGATGCGGTAATTTTAGATTATCAAATGCCACAAAAAAATGGCATTGAAGTGGCAAAAGAAATTCTGGCAATAAATCCACACCAGAGAATCATCTTTGCATCGGGATACATTCAAGAGACTTTTCTTGATTCAATTAAACAATTAGGCCAGATCACTGAAATAATGCAGAAACCTTTTTCGTTACAAGCATTAGTTGATACGATCGAGGATAAAGAGATCTATGCCCAATTGGAAAAACTTAACGTCGATGTTGCGGCAATTAAAGAATTAAACCCCTCGCATGCACAAATCAAGGCATACTTTGATGTTCTCTGCAGATTACAGAAAGGACGAACCTTTTAGACAAATTCAGATTTAAGGATTTCATTCATTGAATAGATATCATTATTGTACATTACAACTATTGTTAGTAGGATTTCCATCATACAATGATTCTATTGCGTTAACATCGCATTTTGAGATATATGGATACCCTGTTTGAATTACGGCATGCATTAGATCCTGCGGATCGCTTGAGTGTGGAAGGCCCAACGCGTGACCAAACTCATGTCTTACGATTGTCGCAAGTTGATTGTCTGAAAGTTTGTCAGCATCATATATCGTAATGAAAGACTTTAAGATCTGCGAGTTATCCACTACAGATCTGGTATACCCGGAGTATCCGTCTGGGTCTTCAAGATGTGATAAAGTTATGACTATTTGACCAGGTCCATTATTAGATTCTACAATATTGAATTGGTTTGGAATTGAGAATTCTGTATTATGCACTGTACTGAGTGCACCTTCCCAACCCTTGAAGTATTCCGACTTTCCATCTGGCGGCGATTTATCAAGTAGTGAATTATTAATGTATATTGACTCCGTTGAAAGTATGGCCTGTTTTATAACATTGATTTTTCCCTCGTTTAGATGATCAGGATTTACTATGCTTACGGTAAGCGGAGCGCCTTTGGCTATATTCCAATACTTATGGGTACTTCCTGTTTCCCCTTGAAGATTTTCTATCAAATATCGAGTTTTTATATGGTCTGATATATTGCCAGTATTTACCTGGTATTGGCTGCTTATTCCATAAAATAGCAAAACTGCTAATATTGGTAGCACTACCAATTCCACTTTCAATATTGTTTTTGCACTAAGCTTTTGTATTCTTTTTTTCACTGTAATAATTTCATGTGAAATCTTGTTCTGTTTTCTGATTAGCTCGCCTATTTGTTCCGGTGGCATTTCGTCTGATAACTGACTAGGATCTGCATGAATCTCTAACAGCTGCAATTGTTCTGTAGTTTTATTTAGCTCCTTTGTAAGCGCTTGTAACTGTAATCGTAGTTGTTTTATTGATTTTTCTTTTTCAGCCGACTGACTTAATTGCATTTTATAAAAACATCTCCTTTTGTCTAAACATATTCTCACCTAACTAAGAGATAGGATCAGATCCCATGGAGTCAATACATTGTTTAATGTCATAACAAAAGAATGTTTCATAGTTAACATGGCTTTACACATTTCAGGAATTGTTGTATTTTCAGAAATTATTTTACCATTTTTTAGATTAAGTGAGGTAACTTTCAAATCAAGAAAGTTATCTATTCCTTCAAGATAGTTCAATTCTACAATTTTCTCAAATATTATTTGCGGATTAACAAATCGTGGAGTGTTTTCAAGTATTAAAATTTCTGTATTGTTTTGAATCATCTGTGTGATGATCGTACCAATGGTATCCTCTCGATTAAAAGTAAGAATAGATTTTGTAGGTATATCAGAAACTTTCATTTGCGTGTCACATAGAGTCCCAACTTCCAATAAGCGCCTTGCTGAAATGGTCGAGTAGTCTCCATCTTGATTTTGTATCAATGCAAAGTCTCGTTGTATGTGTTTCATTTTCCTAAGCAGATCGTTGACTTTGGTATTTGGAGATGCTATGTAGAGGTCTTTATTCATCACCTGATGTACAGTATGGTCTGAAAAGAAAGAATAGGTAGGATGTTTTAAAAATTCTCCGATAACTTCTTGACTACCAAGCATACCTACAGGGATGTCGTTTTCCATTACAACTAGATTGTTTGTGAATGTCTCAAGGAATCTGGCAAGCATTGAAGTAGCAATCCATATCTTCTCCTTACTTCCTATGGTGGCCATTGATGAATATACCAACAGATGTGGAAGAATATCTTCAATCGTGCATTCGTTCAGATACAAATTACGACTGTCATCAGGCGATGAGAATAATACCCCATTTCGGCTATCTTTTGGTTTGCCACTCTTATGCAGTTTATTCCTCAAGTTAAATACAAATTTGCTGTTCATTTCAAACTCAGACCTTGAGAATCTATAACATCAATAATTGTAGAGATTGGACGAAACATGTTTTCTGTTGCAATATTGAAATGATATTTTTTAGTATGTTCACATTGAACAGACTTGTGTCTTGTTTAATTGTACTAACAACCAAATTGTTTCAAATGTGATTTGTTTCTTATTTGTGGTAAACTGCCAGATTTTATTTCTTGTTGTTTGTACTGACTGAGTTTTTTTTAAACAAATTCATATTCTTCTTTTTGACTAGCACTCCACCAACAGCTATGGATCCAATAATAGCAAAAGGTAATGGATCTACACCATTTATCTTAAATGACTTGAGATTAGCTGTCGTTGATGAGGTTGAGTTAGTATTGGTACCGTTGGAGGCAGTTTGAGTTGAATTTATTTTGATAATGTCTTTGAGAGTCAGGGGTTGAAATCCTTGACCGGATACTGTGGGATTAATACTAATCACACCATCAGCGCTTGATGTGAGAGCTATGCTTGCAATACCATCTTTATTTGTGGTTTTGTCTGAACTTTGTATGTTTGCCCCAAACACTTTCCAATCAACATTCATGTTTTGAAGCGGTTTGCTATATCTTTCCGCTTTTATAGTAGCAAAGAATGATTCGTTAGGTAGGACAGTTGTTGATGAATTAATAGTTACACTAGGTAGCATGTCTTCAACTTTTACTTTATAGGTTGCAAGTGGTAAATTGTCACCAAGAACCGAAATTGTAGCGCTTCCAGGTAGTTTTGGGTTCACCTCAAAAGTGGAATAATAGTTATCTTTGGAAATTGTGATATTTGATGGAAATTGAATTATCGAGTCGTTACTTGAGACTAGTCTTATGTTTGTCTCCTTATCTGGGAATCTTGGGTTGGATTTTAAATCTAGTACTTGAATTCCCATAAAATTACTATAATTAGCAAGTAATGTTGTAGGATAATCCAAATCTATGCTCGATGGTACAGGACTGGCGGAGGTCAACGATATAGTGGCAGGGTAATTGCCGGCAATTATGTTCATGGCAGAAGAACCATCCTTTAACGCGTGGGTATTGAACAAATCTACAGAGTCACCACTAGATATTTTTTGTAGATCTACATGAAAATAGTCGTTTGATAGGACGGTTGGGGTATAGTCTGCTGGAAAATAGGTGACTGCGCCAGAGGAATCTATCAAATATAACACAAGAGGAAAGTCTGTCTGACTCATGATGTTTGGAATAAGTGAGTCAGCGACTAGTTTGAATGAATTTGTAGACAATGAATTGATTGTAGTATTCAAGTTTGTATCATTATAAGTAATCACATGTAATGATAAGGGGGAAGGAGTAGCTATATCGCCTACTTTCCCAAAGACAGGTACTGCCCCTACGCCACGACTTATGTTAACAGGATCAATTGAAAGATATTTTGGATCTGAAGAGTCAACTTCAATTTGCAGATTTTTATTTGCTATGATTGGATTGCCATTGCTATCTTCCAAATGCATTATTCCGATAAGTTCTGTATTTCCCGTTGCTGACATTGGTAACAAGTCAAGCCTTGCGGATTTATCGTCAAGAAGTTGAGAGATAACTGTTTTTAATTGTATCAATCCACCAGTGGAGTTGAGGTTTGATACAGTGTAACCATTTGGTGCAGATAGTCGTATATTGAATGTGCCATTCAGACCTGCGCGTACTTGTATTGGCGTGTACCCAACATAATCGCCCTTCTTTATTACGATGGGTGAACTGGAACTAAATAATTGTTCTTGTGGGCTGGTATTCACTAAACCTGTAGAAGTTGAATTTGTTATTGTCACGGAGATAGGGGTATCGTTATTTGCCAACATGAGATTACCTGTACTGTCTTTTAGAACAGCTACGACATAAGCGATAGATGATGCAAAATCGTTAATTTTTGTAGGATACACATAAGCTTGAATGGTGGGAGTAGTTGTCGATTTTGATGTAATTGTCGTGCTTACTGATTGGAATGATGGTGAAGACGCAAATATTTTTGCAGAACCAGGCTGGTTGATTTCAAATTTTCCTATTGCGTAATACTGACCACTTTTTATGGTGATTTGCGATGTGTCTAACCTAAGGGTTTTGCCATCGGTTGTAGCAACAGTAATTGGAATATCCGTTGTTGCATACACTGGTAAGCCATTACTGTTTGTCAATTCTATAGAGAAATAGCCTATTTTTGGACCATTAGAAGAAAATGTTGAGGGCGCAGCTTTAATTACTAAATTTGTGGGTGAGTTTTTGTCATCATATACGGTTACTGGAAATTCTTGTGAAGAAAAACCAGGTGCTGCAAGCACTATTTTTGCAGTTCCAGGATTATTTGCCCTGATTTTTATGTGTGTCATAAAACCTGAATAGTTGCTATCAAGACCTACTGTCTGTACAACTGTTGAATTGGTAGAAGAAAATGCTACTTGTTCAATTTTAGTAGGAAAGATATGACCTCCATGTAATGCGTATACTTCTATGATGCCGTCAGAATTTTCAATTATCTTGTCTGGTATCAACCTGACTCCAAGAGTAGTCGTGTCATCAGCATAAGTTTTGACTATGACAAGACTTGCCATGAGAATTATTATTAGCACTAGTCCTCTCAATACACATTTTGATGGTGAAAATTCTCATATAAGACCGTGTATGATTTTTTCGAACGAATTTAGATACACGTTGTAGCGCCATAAAATAATTACACAACAATGTAATGCGTTTAGGCTGATTGGTATATTACTTCCAGAGGCTTTGATTTTTTCCACAAATGGGAACAGAGACTGAAAATATTGTTAACTATTTCAATCGAATTGGTATGAACGATAGAATCTGTATCATCATTTAGATCCATAGAACCTTTCATTGAGCCTGACATTATAATCTGCTTATCTTTTTCACCAACAATTCGTCCTTTTGATGGCAGTTTTCCTAATCTTACTTCGCTTGCGCCCAATCTGTTAACAAGTTGAATTGATTGTTTATTTTCAATCTCTGTCACTATTCTTACCTCCCCTCCATTTTTGATATGCTCTTTTATTTTTTCAGGTATGGCAGTGTGATACATGCGCATAATGTCTTCTACCGTAGTTACAATGTACACCACATCGTTAGCTTCAGTTATCATTTTACCTATACGCGAATAGATATTTGAACGCCCTTGAATTATGGAAAAAGATGATACTTCGGTTGATGGGGTGGGTCGTTTTAATTCATCTAGATTAGCTACCAATTGTTTTGAAAGCTTCTCCATAGTTGTAATTTCATCTTGTTTTTTCTGAATTATGTTCTTTAATGCTTCTTGTGGGTCTACCGCTTTGCATATAGTTGGGTTGGATAGTGTTGTTGTGATTAATCCGAAATTTCTTAATTTGTTGAGTGCTCTGTATGTCTTCCCCCTATCCACATCCAATTTTGCAGATAAACTGCCTACAGTTACTTCTCCTGTGCGCAACAGCCCGAGATAGATCTTTGCATCATCTCCTTCTAATCCAAAATACTTCAATGCCGAAATAAGATCCTCTTCAGTATTCAAGTTTTGATTGCTCCTACAGTTTCAAATACATTACATAGATCGACACATGTTTGATGCATCACGTCTGTATTGCAAGTAAGAAAATCAGGCATCAAATCTGTAACCTGATATGTAAATTGTTTATTGTTCATGCAGATCGACGAGGATCCGATCTGATCGCTCTGAGTATATAAGAAGATCGCTCCAGATGTATCGCTGTACTGTCTATTTCTTTTGACTTCTTGGGAGCAGCCATCCCGACTATTAGTATATGAGAGCATGTTCATCTCATTAATGTACAAACGTAGAGGGATATGAGAAGATGTTTGTGCAAAATAAACAAACGTTAGCTCTCGATTACAACATAAAAACCAGTAGAATCCATCAATTGAAGTGTAAATTGAAACTATTTTCGTTGTAATGTAACTATGAGAATAATGATTTGTAGTGTTTTGAAACGAGAAAACGAAAACCGTTAACACATACAAAATACAGCAGAAAGTGTTGTTTCAATTTATGATCAGTGTGTTCATCTGTAAAACACATACACTATCTAATAGGTTTATTTAGCTAATAAATGCCGAATTGGCGAGGAAATAATTCTAATGCAGATCCATATAGAATCCTCCCAATTCATAAGTATAGATTAGTTACATTCTCAAATACCACACAGTATGTTTTTGTTGCAAAAATTTTCTTATAAAAAGTTTCAAAGTAAGTCAGATTCAGACAAGCCAAAGATATTAAATTGGAGATCACGTGTGTCAGAATGAAAAATTGAACTTTTATCCACTTCGAGTAACTCTGCGTAGATGCCATGAGGCGAATTTAACTTCAAATATTTCAGGCATATCAGTAAATAATTTTGAGATCACTTGATTTATTGATGATTTCATGAACTAATTGTATTGATGTTAGAGAGCAATATTGATACAGTGAGGGTTATTCTGTCTCTGTCTATGCTTGGATGTGCTACTTACTGGGACCTGAAGAGCAGAGAAATTAATGACTTTTTATGGATTGTATTTGGTGGGTTGGCAGTTGTCTTGATCTTTTTTACTCCCAATATAACGAACACAATCATAAGTATAGGAATATCGATGATCATAGCTCCAATAGCCATTATACTGTGGCGGCTAGGCCTTTTTGGGGGTGCAGATGCATTTGGATTGATTGTTCTTGCAGCGATTGCTCCCGAATTCTCACTTTCGTCCGGGTTGGTAACCCCGCTCACTACCTTGACTAATGCTGCAATACTATCTGCAGCTCCAATACTTTTGAATATCTCAAGAAATTTGATAGCTCTGGCAAAAAAGGAGAATATCTTTGAAGGATTTGAAAACGAAACTAAACGCAATAGAATACTTGCATTGTTTCTTGGATATAGGACAAAAAACCCAAAATTTAGTTTTTCGATAGAGAAACGTGACGGTTCAACTAAAAAACTTGATTTTTCATTGAAACATGCCGATGATGCCGAATTTTGTTCATCTCATGATACATGGGTAACGCCCGGAATACCATATATGATCTACATTACCTCTGGATTTGTTGTCCAGATTGTATACGGAGATGTCATTTTCAATTTTTTCAAGTCCATCCATTAGTAAGTTTCTTTTTTAATTGACAAAACTTGAAAGTTTATTACCTATTCAAATTTAGCTAGTTTATGGCTCTGAAAGCGGCAATTATAATGTCAGTGATATCAATAGTGATGTTAGCAGTTTACGGTGCCGATGTGATTGCAGCCGGTCCGCAAGCAGATCAAAGTGGTAAAACTGGCTTTCTTCCGATGGATGCGTCCACTAGAGGCTCGGTATTTGGAATAATCCCATCTGCAATGTTGATAGCATCATTTTTCATTACAAGAAAAGAGCCATCGAATATTCTAGGAATATTGATAGTTATAGGCGGAGGGATGATAATAGTAGGTACTGGCGTGATCTTGGCCATGCAAGGAAACCAGTCTCAAGATGCCAGAGCTGTGCGTGAGTTTGGAGCCGTGTTAGGAATAGGTATCGTAATTGTGTTTCTCGGAGGGCTTAAAATCAAACGATCGCGAAAGGCCACGGTATCATAATATCTATATCCATAAACCAAATCTTCAAACTCTAGTTATACCCACAACAAACTATGCAAACCTGTAAAAAGTGCGGTCAAGAGTCTAAAAAATTGTATGATTGCGAGCACACAAATGATCAGGAATTCTGTGTTGAGTGTTACACTGAATTGCATTATTATCTAACTGAAAGCCCACAAAAGTACAAAACAGATACTTGAATTGTTAAAATTAATTTGTAGTTATACAACGTATGTTTGCACCATTGAATTTTGTTTTGTAAATATGCCGTATCAAGAAATCAAAATTGATAATATGTTGGTAAGATGTTACTCACCCGTGATTTCCAAATCTTTTAATTCCAACTCTCAGGGTATTTTGATGTGAAAGCAGTAATTCTATCTGGCGGAATGGGAAAAAGATTGAGGCCTTTAACCGATTATCTTCCAAAACCACTTGTACCAGTATGCGATGCGCCAATTATTGAATGGCAAATACGATATTTTAAGAAATTTGGAGTAGATGAGTTTGTCATATGTGCAGGTTATCGTGCTGAACAACTAGTTAATTTTTTAGAAGATAAGGATTTTGATGCTAAAGTAATTTTTTCCATTGAAAAGTCATCACTTGGAACTGGCGGCGCAATCCGTAACGCCAGCAAACATATTGGCAATGATGACTTTTTTGTGATAAACGGCGATGTAATAACTAATTTAGATTTAAACAAACTTAAAAAACAGCCTAACTCAATTGCTGTAATTCCACTAAGAACAAATTTTGGCGTAGTTCACCTTGATGGAAACAATGTGGAGAAGTTTGAAGAGAAACCAGAGTTGTCCAACTATTGGATGAATGCGGGCATTTATTATCTTGAAAATACCATTCTAAAGATTCTGCCAAAAATTGGAAATATTGAACATACTGCCTTTCCAAGATTAGCCAAGTCAGGAAATCTTCACGCCGTCAAATACGATAAAGCTTTTTGGTACTCGATTGATTCTCACAAGGACATGGATGAGTGCACACGCCAAATGCAATCCATAAAATATGATGACTTTCTTTTGACCTAGTGATTTACTTTGAGGATAGGTTTCAGTCTTGGATCATTACTATCGGTACAAGAAATATTGGACTGTACCAAAATTTTGGCAAATCATAATCCAGATTCAATATGGATTCCAGAAACATGGGGAATGGAATGTGGCTCAATGCTCTCTGCGGTATCCCAGATAGCTAAAAAACCAAAAATTGGCTCTTCGATTATCAACATCTATTCTAGAACCCCATCGCTTATAGCTATGAATGCAGCAACAATTGATGCACTATCCAACGGAAGATTGATTTTAGGTCTTGGAACTAGTAGCAAAGCAATTGTTGAAGAATGGCACGGTTTGGAATTTGACCAACCTTTGCAAAGAATGTCTGAATATATTGCTATAATTAGGCAAATCATATCTGGAAATAAAGTCAATTACAACGGAAATTTTTTCCACCTCCGTAATTTTGGCCTATTGATAAAACCTGTTCGAAAAGAGATTCCCATCTATATTGCCGCTATTAACCAGAAGATGACTGATTTGACATGGAGTGTTGGAGATGGAGTGATATTCTATCTAAGACCCGTGGAAGAAATGCAATATACCATTTCAAGAATGCAGAAAAAACGTAAAATCGACGTCGCATGCCAACTGATAACATGTGTTTCAGATGACGCAGAAGAGGCAATCACAAGAGCGAAAAAAACAATATCGTTTTATGTGTCTGTAGGAAAAATCTACAGAGAATTCTTGGCAAAGAACGGCTATGAAAAAGAAACAGGTGAGATATTTGGCGAATATAAAAAATCTGGATTGGGTGGAACCCACCATTTTGTCTCGGATGCGATGGCAAACTCTTTGTCAATATATGGAACTCCTAATGAAATACCAAAAAAAATCAAACAGTTTGTTAAAACAGGCATAGACTTGCCAATACTACAATTTAATCCGATAGGAGACGTCTCTGAATCCTTCAAATTACTTGTTTCTGCATTGGAAGGGGAGATGTAACTTGAGAAAAGTTGGAATTGCAGCATCTGGTTTGACCAAATTCACAAAAGAAGACATTTCAATAGAATCGCTCATGATCTCGTCTATCAAACCAATTTTTGACAATACCAAGAATTTAACACAGAAGGATATTGATGTTGTTCTGACCTCTACAAATTCTAATGAAAAATATCTGGCAAACATAATCTCTGAATTGGCGGGGATTTCACCAAAAACAGCCCATTCCGTCGAAAGCCTTTGCAACTCTGGAACAAACTGCATCGTTTCAGCATTTTCGTACATCTCATCAGGACTTGCCGATGTAGCATTGGTAGTAGGAGCAGAAAAAAGCGACAGTCCTGGCCTTGTATTGGATTGGGATAAATCCCGCGGGCAATACAAGCATCCCATATACTGGTCATCTCTTTTCACAAGCTCACACATGAGAAAGTATGGCACTACAATGGAAGACCTTGCCTATGTTTCAACTAAAAATCATAAGAACGCATTAGATAACCCGTATTCTTGTTTTGATCGTTCATATTCTTTGGAAGAAGTAATGAGTTCAAAAAACCTAACTGACAACATACGGCTGCTAGATTGTTCGATGCCTTGCAATGGTTCTGCCTCCATTTTGCTTGCTTCAGAAGAAGTAATCCGAAATTTTACCGATGAACCAATCTGGTTAAGTGGAATAGGGCAGAAATCAATCTCTGCTGGTTTTACAAAGAATAGTGAACTCTCATCCATGCAAAGCACGTCGTCAGCAGCTTCTGATGCTTATCTGATGTCACATACTTTGCCATCAGATATAGACATGGCAGAAGTGCATGATGCCTTCAGCATATGTGAGATCATGGCATTGGAAAGTTTAAAACTTGTCAAGCCAGGAGGCGGCGCGGTTTTTGTTAAGGAACTTTATGAAACAAACAATAAGAAAATCAATCCAAGGGGCGGCCTTATTGGCACTGGACATCCACTAGGAGCCACTGGCATTGCTCAAACTATAGAAACATACCAACAGCTTCAAGGAGAAGCAGGCAAACGCCAAGTTGAGAAAGCTAAAACTGCCCTAGTTCATAACATGTCAGCTGCTGCAACATCTTCTACCGTATTGATATTGAAATCATGAACAGATTTGAACAAGAATTAAAAAATAATAATCTCGTTTGTAGCGAATGCTTAAAGTGTAACAAAATTGTTTGGCCTCCAAGTGACTATTGCAACAAATGTTTTGGCGATGTAACGTGGCGCAAAATATCAAGAAATGCCACCCTGGTGGAATATTCTTGTAAAAACGGCGATTGTTTCTGCATAGCCGAATTGGAAGGTCAAATAAGGGTCATAGGAACTATTCAAGACAAATCGGATCTGAAAATAGGACAGAGTTTGATTTTAGAAAGATGTGACTATGATGGTAATGAGAAATTCATCTTCAGGGCAAAGAGAAACGATTGAGGTCTTCTGTATACCTGCTTTGATTTTTATGGGAAGTTGAGAGTAACTTTCTCTAATTCAAGTATGGGTATGTAGAGAGACATACTGTCGCTACCAATTTTTTCCACAAAAGCAAAATCGCCTGTAAGGCGCTTTAGCTCGATGAACTTCTTTTTTGGCTTTTCAGGTATGATTAGGTAATGAACTATTATGCCTCCAATTGTACCAGTTTGAATAAAAATTATGTTCTGGTTGTTTTGATGGATGTGATAAATGAGAGGTATCGCACCCAGCATAGATTGAGATGAATATAGAATTACTTTGAGAAGATCATCATAGCCCTTGTATTTCAGATAGGTAAATGAGTCTTGAGATGACACGCAAACTCTAATTTTATTACAACATATTAATCCTAAGGTTTGTAATTTCCACATTTATAATGCATGAAACAGTTAGCAAATTAGTAAAAATAGCCAACTTGGTATTATTAGAATTACCACCAAGTCTATTACCATATCACCGTTCTTGTAATATTGGAGTGCAAAATGGAACAATTGAGAAATCAAGTAATTGATCATACCAACAAAATAAACAGATTGAGAAGGACAATCAAGTCTGCAAATCAAAAAGTGGCAAGAACTCGAAGGCAGCGCGGATATAACTGGGAAGATACTTTGGTCAAGAGATTTAACTCTGTAGAAGGCTGGAAGGCCTTCAGGCTGGGTTCGCCTAGTGTTGGATTGCCAGATATACTTGCAGTAAGTACAAAAGAAAATACAATTTACACAATTGAGGCCAAATCTGGAACAAATACTACATTACATGTTCCATATGATCAAATTTTACGATGTCTAAAGTGGATTCATACATTTGAGCTTTACAAAACAAGAAAAATGATAATTGCGTTCAAATTTTTATCCAAAAAGAGAATAGGAAAAGGAGAATACGAACATCGAGAACTACGAGAATACTACAAGATCTGGGATGAATCAAATCCTGTAACTAACTTTGTTTGTACATATGATGGTGCGACATATTCCCTAGTTGATGGAAAGCGCGCGCGACTACAACTGGAGGATTGTTTCATGCCTTTTCATGCAGTAAAATGAAACCCAAGCTGTTCAAAACAAGGTGTCAAAGTTCCAATAACTTCTTTAATGGCTACAGATCATAGTAAATCATGAGCTTTGAAGATTTTGTGGATGAACGAAGTCTTGTAAGCCATGACGCTTTAGGAACAAAAGAGATCAAGCTGAAACTTTTAGAGGTTCAGGATGATACCTCTGACCACGTATGGCGATTTGGTGTACGAGTCAAGGTAAAGAAGATACTTGTTACGATAAAACACATCAAAACTCAGCAGGTTGAAGAAGGGGAATTTGATCTGCAAGAAATTGAAAAAGAGATGAAAGAAAAACGCCACTATAGTTCTACAAACAGATGGGTACAGACAACTGATATTAAAAATGGCTACATCCTCAGCACTAGGCACGCTTCACTGCTTGGCGACGCAGTAGCATTAGACTACATCGTCATCTAATTAGAGATTGTAAAAAAGAATTCGATTTGGTTACTTTCCACATGTGCGATTCAGATTCATTTTTTAATACTCCATCAAAAAGTATGAAATTAATTCTTTGACTGTTATTTTTGTTTTTTATGACTAGTCGTTTTATTGTTGGTTCTTCTTTTAGTAATATTTTCAATTTCTTGTTTTGTAAATAATTTTCCAACTCTTTCTTGTTGTCTTTACCTTTTCTAGGTTGAATGCACGGTATGGTATTAGTAGCGCATTGTTTTGCATCATTTAAAACCAAGACTCTGTTTTTTGATCTTACAAGTGTTCCAACATATTTTAAAATGAAATTGTTTTGTTTTTGAGTGAACGCATCAAGTGTTTTTTTATTAACCTGTACTGTATGTCTTACAGGTTCGATTTTTTTACCGATTTTAAAATATCTATTACGATGGTATAAGAGGGGTTTTTTCGTTTCATCATGCATTATAGAAAGTACTTTGCCAACAACCATGAAATGATCGCCAATTTTCTTTATCGTGAATAATTCACATTCTGCATTGATTACACATCCATCAATTAGTGGCAATCCCGTCCTTCTAGATTCCGAGACGGAAAACAAACGCCGAATCTTTAATTTATTGACCTCTCTTCTCGAGTACCCTCCAGCAACACTGACCAGCATTGCTTGTTTTTCTGATGCTACATTTACGCCAAATTGTTTTGTCCTTTTGATGTTAGCTAGCGTACTTGCTCCACCGTGAATGAATACTGCAAGCAGCATTGGTTTGTAGGAAATCTGCATTGTCCATTCTGCAGCCATGACGTTTTGGCCTTGTGGCCCATTAGATGTGATCAAACTTACACCGGTTATGAAAAATCTCTGTGCTGACTGCTGTGATTTGATTGTCATATTGTGGTTGTTTTCCTTGCAGATATTAGTTTAGCTACAAAATATACAGTTAACATACACCAGCATATATCAAAAACGTTCAGAATCTACCCGAACTGCTAAACCACGAGGTTAAAATTAGTATCAAAAATTAAGAAAAGTAGAAACAGAAAAGATGCATCAAGATGGCCAGGAAAACCAAGAAGAAAAGTGAAAAAATCGATTATGAAAAAGAACGCCGTAAAGACAAAAACACAATAATTGCCATATCCATCATTGCTGCAATAGTTGCTACACTTGCAGTTGCTTCTTATGAATTAAACAAAACGCAGACAGATTCAGATAAAGTATCCATGATTGATGACATAAAATGCGATAAATCGCAATCGTCTAATTTTCACATGAACGCACATGTAGATGTATTTGTAGGTGGTCGTCTGCAGGAAATTCCAGCAGAAATTGGAATAATAAACAATACTTGCAGATATTGGATATATACTCAAGACGCAAGTGGAATAATGCACATTGATTCTCCAATTGTCAAGCAATTCACGCTGTCTCAATTTTTTGACGTTTGGAAGGCCACAAGTAGCGTGCCGCCAATTGGAACCCCTGCGATATACATCAACGGTCAAGAGACCTCATCTACACTAAATGAGACAGTGATAAAACCACATGATGAAATTGCAATCGTTTATGGAATCAAGCCTGCAGTCATGCCTTCGTTGTATCAATTCCCCCCATCTCTCTAAAACATACTTTTCTTTACAGAAAACTTTATGAAAGTAGGATGAAGAGTCCATGCATGATAAGTCAGGAAATCACCCTAAATGGTAAGAAACACCGTTTAATACTGACTGATCAGCTGCTTTCAGATGTAAGGCGACTCAAGGCACTTTATAATGCGGCCTATGAAGATCCAGAGAGTTTTGAAGAAGTCAGCTCTGCAATATCAGATGCCATAAATCAAATAGCAGGCGCAGTTGAGCCTCCAGTTTCTGACAGTGATCTGGATGCGCTAATTCAAGCAGTAATGAAAGCAGTGGATGAGAAAAGCAAAGAAACAGAGGAAGCCAGAGCTAAACATGTTGAAGAACGGGCAAGAGCTGAAAAAGGTAAAACCACTACAAAACCCAAAAAATCTAAAAAATAGATTTGTTTGAGCGTTAAATCAGAAAATAACCCTCATATTGGTCAAATGTTGTAGGTATTCAGAAAAAATATGCAAACTCACTGTGAATGTGGAATTTGTGGCCACGTATCAGAAAAAGACTGCATTTTAAAGGAATGTAAGTGCTGTGTAAACTTTCACATGCGTTCAGGTCCTAAAAGATGATTCACTTGTTTTTTGGTTTTTGTAGCATTCCAAATATCGCAATCGCAACACCAACTATCTCCCCAGCTATTGCGCCAGTTTTTACATTAGACAGCATTTGACAGCCAAGAGAATAGTCTTTGGATGTGTACGTGGAAACAATCCCTCCCATAGAATTGCAGTTTTCAATTCCTGGAAGCGCCAAGTAATGAAATATTGCAGCAATTATCATTATTGCAATTCCGTAGGATAGGGTAGTTATCTTCAATGATGCTATGTATGAAATATGGCATTTATGTAAATGTCTGTGGGCCAGTTTCTAGCCGGCCTTGCAGATAGGTGATTTTCTAGTCGTACTGTAACTTTAAATAAGTACCACCTAAATTTTTCATAATGCACTCTGAAGCGTTTCAGAAATGTATCGATCCAGCCTGTGGCCTAGAATATCCAATTACCGACATACGCATAGAATGCGAACGAGGGCATCTACTAGACATAAAATACAAGTCAAAACCCCCTACTTCATTAAAAGAAGTCTTTTACAAACGAAGAAACCATGCAAATAACATATTCAACGAGAGCGGGGTTTGGCGATTTCGAGAGCTGTTAAACTTTTGCCAAATTGATACTGAAAACATGGAGGAATGTTCAAAATATCTAGTATCGCTTGACGGTGCTGAAGGCAGGCTGTCAAAGCCATACCACATGTCCAAGGTATCAGATTACGTTGGAATAGAAAACATGAGGCTTCAGCCAGAAGGATACAATCCAAGCGGTTCGTTTAAGGATAATGGGATGACCACGGCTGTGACGCATGCAAAGCTTGTCAAGATCAAGAAGATAATTTGCGCCTCTACTGGCAACACATCTGCATCTGCTGCCATGTATGCGGCAAACGAGAATATGGAGTGCGATGTATACATACCGGCAGGAGAGGTAGCTCCTGGAAAACTAGGACAAGCTTTTCAATTTGGAGCTCAGGTAATAGAAATAAAAGGAAATTTTGATGATGCATTATCTACATCTCTCAAACGGGCAGGAGAGGTGGGGGGATATACTGTCAATTCTGTAAATCCCTTCAGAATCGAAGGCCAAAAAACAATCGTATTTAGGGCATTAGAATCCCTGGATTGGAGTGCGCCAGACTGGATCGTCTATCCCGGTGGGGCGCTGGGCAATACATCAAGTTGTGGCAAGAGTTTGATGGAATTGTACGAATGGGGATGGATTAAGAAAATTCCTCGTATTGCTGTTGTTAATTCTGAAGGGGCAAATACCCTTTACACATTATACAATGGAAGATTTGAAGGAAAAGAATTGCGCTGGAACAAAGGAAAACCTGATACAGAGTTGATAAAAAACTATTATACATTTATGGACACAAAAGGCATAAAACCAAAGACAAAGGCAACAGCAATTCAAATTGCAAAACCTGCCAACATTTTGAAAGGATTGAGGGCGTTAGAATTCACCAATGGTGTAGTAACTCAAGTATCAGACAACGAGATGCTCGACGGCATGGCCTTGGTTGGCCTCAACGGGTTTGACTGCGAAATGGCTTCAGGTGCAGTACCAGCTGGAATTAAAAAATTATTGCAGGAAGGCATCATCAAAAAGGACGATGTTGTTATAGGAATTCTTACTGGGAGACAAAAAGATTCTACCATTCCAGTAGATTATCACAAAAACAGTCAAAACAGATTTGCTAATCCACCCAGGACCTAGGCGCTAATCTTCTCTATTCTTATTTTGTTAGCCTGGTTGTTCATCACCTCTTCTACCATTATCTTCACAGAATCTAACTGTATACTGTCCCCTACCTTCGGGATGTCTTCAAGTTTGTCATGTAGCAGACCATTAAGGGTGGAATAATCCTCCCCCTGAGATATGTTGGATTTCAGTATGTCGTTTACCGTGTCAATCTCAACATCACCCCTTGCCACCATTGTGTTCTTATCGATGATCTTGAAGTTTAACTCAATCTTGTCCGTCTCATCCATTATTTCTCCAACAATCTCTTCTAGGAGGTCTTCCAACGTAACACATCCCTCGACTCCTCCAAACTCGTCTACTACAATTGCCATATGGGTCTGGCGTCCTTGCATTTCCTTGAGAAGTTTGCTTATTCTTTGTTCCTGCGAAACAAAGATCGGCTTTCGTGCAAATGATTCTAGGTTAAGCATTCTTTCTTCTCGTTCCAACTTCTTTAGAAGGTCCCTTACATGGAGAATTCCTACTATCTGATCGGTCGTCTCACCATAAATCGGGATACGAGAATATCCGCTTCGATTTATCAGGGGGAGTGCATCAAAAAGAAGCATCTTGGCAGGAAGCATGAACATCTTTGTTCTTGGAGTCATAACTGCGCGAATTATTGTATCGTCAAACTTGAGTGCCCCGTGAACTAGCTCTCTCTCATGTTTTTGTAAAGCCTTATCCTCTAAACCCTGTTCTATTACGCTGTAAATTTCTTGTTCAGTAATGGGTGGCGGATGGCCTTCGCTTCCTGCCGCCCTGAGTATCGAATTCGTAATCTTCTCAAATAGCAATATGAAAGGATAAAAAAGGTAGGTAAAAGTCAACAGGATTCCACTCACTCTTAATGCAATCTTGGTGGCATTGGCATTGCAGTAAGCCTTTGGCGTTATCTCACCAAAGACTAGAAGTAGGAACGTCATGATGCCTATTGCTACGGCAAGACCATTGTCTCCAAACAGCTCAATGGCAGTCTGGGTTGCAAGTGCCGATGAGCCAACGTTTACAAGGTTTGTACCTAGGTTGATGGATGCCAGCATCCGGCTTGGGTTGGATTTGAGTTTCTTGAGTGAGTTGGCACCTCTTGCCCTGTCTTTTACTAGTTGGTTCACCTTTGCCTTGCTTATTCCTATTAGGGCAATCTCTGATCCGCTAAAGAACCCAGAAAGTCCGATTAGTATTGCAAGCACTACAATATCGGTAACAAGTGATGTCTGCACTACCGCTCACCATGTCTGCGTATCTTGTTAGATGTACGACTCGACTCGAACTTGTTAATCAACAAATCTGATGACCATATTGGGAACAATTATCGTGTATATATTATAGCATCTCATCTCTTTTATAAGTTCGCGTAAGCGACTACAAGAACAGATTCTGTCCAAAACGCAATTGCCTGAAAACGGTTAGTTTCTGAAATGATTCTCAAGAGCCCTCTTTTTTTCTTCCATATGGAAGAGTTCCTCAGTATGCCTGAACGCATCGTCTCGTGGCCTTTTGAAAAGCATTGCTTGCATTAGGAGATGATTTTCTGGCACCACTATGCCTGTTTGATCATCAGAATAGGTTATTTTTACTACGTCGTCCTGTACTTCAGTTAGATCAGCATGTATGTGAATCATATTAGTATCCTTGAAACTAAACTTGATTGATTCAGCATAGTCTCTGATATCTTTTGTTCCCTTTACTCCATATAAGGTGGCCACACCATATTCGTTTTTGTAAAGATCAGTTATCTCAGATACACTTGGTGCAGGCCCATCAAATCGTATGTCCATCAAGTGCACATGCATCTGCCTTGTAGGAACTTTGAAAACTCGTATAAATAGAGGTGTATCTGCTCCCATGTAGCTTTTCACGTCATCATCATGGTGCGGCTTGCGGGTCCACTCTATGGAGTCTTTTATTTCAGTTTTCGAGTCTTCCAAGTCTGCCCATCTTCGAAGCAGTGTAGCATCTAACCGCTTTATCCTTTTACCATATTTTTCCTTCAGAGGTTGAATTATTCTTCCCATCCCAGTTACGTTACAACTTCCCTGCATTATGAATTGTTTATCAAACGCTTTTTCATAATTTACTCTTGAATTGAAAATGAATTGTGCCACTGACTTTTCTCCTGTGATCTTTTCTCCGCCTTGGAAGATGGCTCGCGCGTTGGCAGGTTCATAGAGTGTTTTTTTATTTGTATATCCTACTCCGCCTGGAGATGCGTCTATCACAAGATCACAATTTGAGATAGCGTCTTCAATACTTCCAGCAACTCTAAAGTTTTTGAAATTGTCCATCTTATTTTTTGGCACGTATACTTTGAAACCTCGTGATATGGCATCTGCCACCTTATCATCCGGAGAGTATTTTCCTACTCCTACCACTTCTATGTCCTTGTCATCTGCCAGAAATTGTGCTATTCTGCTACCTATTGACCCATAACCATTTACAAAAACCCGCTTCACATTTTTGCCAAAGCGAGTCCCTCTTATTTAGATACCCCTCAACAAGAACTAAATAGACTTTGGAGTCCACCTGAACTGTGAAGATTCATCTCCCCTCACTTGGAATTGGAGTCGGAGTTGTCATATCTGCTGTTGTAATACTAATGTTGGTTTACGGGCAAGGATCTTTAATGAGGACATCTCCTACAGAAACCAGCACAACACAAAGTGAACAAACCACAAGTCAAAAAGTGGGTTTAGATCTAATAACGGGCAATGCATCACCAGTACTAGGTTCGGAGAATGCTCCCATCACCATGGTAGAGTTTGGGGACTACCAGTGCTATTACTGCAACAACTTTTTTCATAACACAGAATCTGATATCGTAAAGAACTATATCGATATGGGCAAGGTCAAGATGTACTTTAAGGACTTTACCATAATAGGTCAAGATTCTGTCTCGGCTGCAAATGCTGCCCATTGTGCTCAAGAACAAGGAAAGTTCTGGGAATATCACGATATCTTGTATACTAACTGGTCAGGTGAGAATACCGGTTGGGCGTCTACCACAAACCTTTTGCAATTTGCAAAACAACTAGGCCTAAATCAAGACAAGTTCAACCAATGTATGACTCTGTCAAAATATCTTCCCACTGTTCGCGGTAGTGTCTCTGACGCTAACAATCTAGGCCTTACTGGAACCCCGGACTTTTTCATTATAGGCCAAGACAACTCGGTCACAAAGGTTGTTGGGGCTCAACCATATGCAGTATTTGATGAAATTTTCAAGTCTAAGTTGCAATCTTGAGATATTTTTCAACAGTAGAGCGTAAAAGTGAATAAAAACTATGGTTATGGGAGATCAAATTTGACCCTCAAAATGCTTATATTTGTTGCAACAAAGTTTTAGCTGTTGGCTGCAGGCATAGACGACATAGCCATCTACGTTCCAAGATTATTTGTCGATGCACGAGATTTTGCTAAAGCTCGTGGTATGGACCCAGATAAACTTCAACGTGGATTGGGGGTATCTAAGATGGCTATTGTTGATACTAATCAAGATCCAGCATGCATGGCAGCCAATGCTTGTTTGAGAATAATGGAGAGGAATAACCTGTCACCAAAAGACATTGGTCGACTCTACGTTGCTACCGAATCCTCGCTTGATGAATCAAAAGCAATGAATTCTTACGTCATAGGTATGTTGGAGCAAGTGTACGGCGAAGACTCGTTTGAGCATTGTGGAGGGATAGAATGCAAGTTTGCGTGCGTTAGCGGGTCATATGCATTGTACGATAATTCAAACTGGATAAGGGCAGGAGAAGCAGAGGGAAAGAATGCAATTGTAGTTGTTTCAGACATTGCCAAGTATGACCTTGGATCTAGTGGTGAGTACACCCAGGGGGCAGGAGCTGTTGCAATGCTGCTAAATGACACACCAAGAATAATGACTTTTGATCCAAAAGTAACCTCGACCTCGATTAAAAACGAATACGACTTTTACAGACCGTTTGGCAAAGAAACACCAATTGTTAACGGCCAATATTCGAATCTTCTATACATGATACAAGTAAAGAAAGCATTAATGTCATACAAAGAAAAGGCGCTTTCCACAGGCCTCATAAAACTAAAGGAAGGAGAGACAATCTTGGATTATATTGATTTCATAAACATGCATCTTCCATATAGCAACATGGGTAAAAAAGCACTAGCATATCTATTGAGACACGAATGGAGAAACATGCCCTATTGGAAAAAGATAATTGAAAAGATGGGGATGGAAGAGCCGGCTCCAAAAGATCCACGAGGGACGATAGAATCAGTTCTTGCAGACGAGGAATTCATGGCAAAAGATCACGAGTTTACAAAGAGGTTTACTCAGACAGACGAATTCCAAGAGGTATATGATGCAAAGCTAGCAAGCTCTTTGATTGCATCACGAATTGTTGGAAATCTGTATACTGCATCACTATACATGGGCTTTAGAAGTTGCCTAGAATTTGAGTTTCAGAAAGGAACAGACCTAGAAGAAAAGAGGTTTGGTTTTGGCTCATATGGAAGCGGTAGCAGTGCGATGGTTTTTAGCGGCGTCATAATGCCTACCTATAAAGAAATTGTGAAAAACATGAATCTCGAGTCAGAGATAGGCAACAGAATAAAGGTCTCACTTGAGGAATACGAGGAGATTCACGAAAACAAGCGAGGACTAAACGAAAATCTTCTAGACAGCAAGAAAGAGTTTGTCCTGGTAGGAGTAGAAAAAACACCTGAGATGCGTGGTCAACGCAAATACGTTTTCAAAGAATAAGATATCAAAAAACGATCATTTGGCAATCAACAAAAAAGATATTAAATCATAAGACTCTAGGAAAAATATGAAAGATCGTTCAATGCCAATTTGCTTCACTACAGAACAGTATGGCAAAATTGAGCAAATTGCAAAACAAAAAGGCATGCTCAATGCAAGCCAGCTTATTGAAGAAGCCCTAGGCGAAGTATAAAAACGCCAAAACAAGTGTTTCTTTTTTACTATTTCTTTTGCATCATCTTTTTTAATGGTTTTATCCACTTTATAACATGGGCCTCTTTGGGAAAAAAACAGCTTTTTGCGCCATTTGCAAGAAAGAAATAACTCACAAACATAAGCCAAAAGCAGAGTGGCAGGTGGCAGGCCCTCTATGCGGAGATTGTCATGTAACCCAAATGCAACGATTCTATGAGCAAAGTCTGCGGCAAAAATGTGTGATTTGCAATGTTGAAAAAGATGTACCAGACATGTGGGAGCCAAGATACCAGTGGGAGATGAAAGGGCTGTTGTGTAAAGCATGTTTTGACAAAAAAGACGAAGAATACAAGAACTTGAAAGAATTCTGCAAGATCTGCGGCAAAAAGCTTGGCACTATAAGATACAATCCAAAAAACAAATGGTCCATCGACGGACAGTTATGTAGAGAATGTTGGGATACCCAAAAGGCAAGACTGGGATAGGCATATGCACTTTTTGAAGAGACACAAATGCCAAAAATGTGGCAGAAAATTTGGGCAAGAAGAAGAATTGATGCATCACGAATTAATTGCTCACAGTGATACAATGTATGATTGCAAGGCATGCAATCTATACTTTTCAAGCATGGAAGAGATGAGAACGCATTTGCAACGAAAACATCAGTATAAAGGAAAAACGGATTCTCAGTAAGCTTTTATTGTCTTGACTACTGGCGGTCTGACTTTGGTAAAAACCCTGAACCCACAAATACACTTTATTTCTGGAAGTCGAGTTAGTTCAGATTGGCTTACCTTAGTACCGCACCGCATGCAAGAATAGAACACGCTAAAACTAGTTTGCTTTTCTTCTTGTGTATTGTTCTCTTGCACTGGCTCTGACATAAGTAATCAAAAAATTATCTGTAATTTAAGGCTAACAAATTTACTTGAGTGTGAGTTCGATGTACACGTCGTTTGGGATTTTTATTCTCATAAGTTGTCGGATTGCCCTATCGTCTGCGCTCAAATCTATTACTCGGCGATGTATTCTCATTTCCCACTTTTCATATGTGTTAGTACCCTGTCCACACGGAGACTTGCGCGTTACTACATTGAGTTTTTTTACAGGTAGAGGGGTTGGGCCTTTGACTTTGACACCTGTCTTTTCGCCTATGCCTTTTATCTCACTGCATACTCCATCCAGCCTTTGTAAACTCGTGCTTGTTAATTTTATTCTGGCTGTCTGGGTCATTTAGATCGCTATTTTGTGAATTTTTCAGTGATCTCTTTTACGATACCTGCAGCAATTGTTGCGCCCATGTCTCTGAGAGCAAATCTTCCAAGCTCTGGAAAGTCTTGGAATGTTTCAATCGGCAAAGGTCTAACTGGCTTGATCCTTACAATTGCGGAATCTCCCGCCTTCAAGAATTTTGGATCCTTTTCTTCAATTGCGCCAGATTGTGGATTTATCTTGGCTTCAAATGCAACTATGGTAGCTGCAACTTGAGCTGTGTGTGCATGCATTACTGGAGTGTATCCAGGTGCAATAGCGGTTGGATGATGTATGACTATGATTTGCGCTCTAAACTCTTTTGCAACATTTGGTGGGTTATCCGGACTTCCAATTACGTCACCTCTCTTGATATCTTTCTTCTCTATGCCTCTGAGGTTAAAACCGATATTGTCACCAGGTTCTGCAGATTCCATTTGGGTGTGGTGAGTTTCAATGCTCTTGATTTCTCCAGCAGCTCCGGATGGCATTACAACTATTTTCATGTTGGGTTTGGCAACTCCAGTTTCTACACGACCTACTGGAACAGTTCCTACACCAGTGATTGTATATACATCTTGAACTGGAATTCTTAACGGCTTGTTAGTCGGCTTGTCGGGAAGTTTAAAGTCATCAAATGCTTCGTATAGTGTTTTCCCTGTCCACCACGCCATGTTTGTTGATTTTTTCACCAAGTTGTCTCCTTTCCAGCCTGAAACTGGAATGATTGGAACTTGTTCAAGTTTGTAGCCTACTGATTTTAATAATTTTTCAGCTTTTTCTTTTGCCACTTTGTAAGCTTGCTCAGAATAATTACTGTCATCCATCTTGTTAATGGCCACTACTAATTGGCCTACTCCAAGTGTCCTTAGGAGGAAGGCGTGTTCTCTTGCCTGACCTCCGGGTGCAATTGCTGTATCGGTTTCGCCCTCCTTTGCAGATAGGACCAGCACAGCACAGTCGGCTTCAGAAGCACCAGTGATCATGTTTTTGATGAAGTCTCTGTGTCCTGGAGCGTCAATTAATGTGAAGAAATACTTTGGCGATTCAAATTTTTGAAATGCCAAGTCAATTGTGATGCCTCTCTCTCTTTCATCTTTAATGTTATCCATAACCCATGCATACTTGAATGTGTCTCCCTTACCAGTCTTTTCAGATTCGGCAGCGTGAGCAGCAATTGTTCTTTCATCTACTAGGCCCAAGTCCATAAGAAAGTGTCCCATAGTGGTGGACTTGCCATTATCGATGTGACCTACAACGATCATGTTTAAGTGTGGTTTTTTGCTTGCGGCGCTCATACCGAACCCTTGAAGACTTGGGCTTTATTACCATTTCGATTTTTTAAAATTGTTTTAGACAAATTTTCAATAATTTACGGTTTGGCTTTTCGCTTCACTGATTTTTCACATACTATAAATCGAGGAATTGTTTGACCACTCACAATGAAAATCACTGTAACTGTAATCAAAGCTGACGTGGGCGGAATTGGTGGACATACAAGACCAAGTGATGGCCTACTAAATGCTGTTAAGAATGTAGTCAGATCTCAGATGATCCGAAACGGAAAAGGACTCTTGATTGACTCGTATATTGGATATTGTGGTGATGACATTCACATCGTTATGACCCATACACGAGGTGTTGACAATAAAGAGATTCACCAGCTAGCATGGAAAGCCTTTGAAGCTGCAACGAGGGTAGCAAAGAACGAGGGTCTTTATGGTGCCGGTCAAGATCTTCTAAAAGATTCTTTCTCAGGAAATGTAAAGGGTATGGGACCTGGCGTGGCTGAAATGACATTTGAAGAAAGACCAAATGAGGCCTTTACAATCTATGCTGCGGACAAGACTGAACCAGGTGCTTTCAACTATCCGTTTTATCGAATGTTTGTTGATACTCTAAGCAATACCGGACTTATTGTTAACAAGAATCTAGCAAGCGGTGTGAAGATAAATGTCATGGATGTAGAAAAGGGAAAAGTAGCTCAACTCATGATGTGGCAGGACAAACCCACATTAGAAGCAGCCTTGATGTATCCTGGCAGATATGTTGTTTCAAGTGTATATACAAGAGATAATCAGCCAATCCTTGCAGCCTCAACAGATAGACTGCACAACATTGCAGGAAAATATGTCGGTAAGGATGATCCAATTTGCATCATCAGAACTCAAAAAGACTTTCCTGCAACGGAGGAGGTAGGCTCTGCGTTTAGCAATCCTCACCTTGTGGCCGGAAATACTAGAGGCAGTCACCATGTACCGTTGATGCCAGTAAAACTGAATTCTCCAGCAAGTATCAATTACGCAATGCCAATAGTTTCTGCGCTGGTCTTTAGCATGCATAATGGAAAACTTGTAGGACCTGTAGACGGATTTGCGTCAGCTGACTGGGACTACATAAGACAAATAGCTGTAGAAAGAACAATAGCAATCAGAAGCCAGGGATTTGTCCACCCTGCAACTCTCGTACCAGACGAACTAGAGTATGCAGAAGGATACAGAGCACGCATGAATGTATTGTGGAGTAAGATGAGACCAATACTTGGTCCAAAGATTCAGCAACCGCACATGCAGAAGCAACAACCACAGATGCAAAAACAACAGAAACCACAACAGGTAAAAGCCCAACCATCAGCTCCAAAAACTGCTCAAAAACCTCAACAAACTCAAACAACAAAGGCAATTAAAAAAATAAAGAAACCTCGACAGGTAAAAGCACCTGCACCAAAAACAGAAGAGAAAAAGCCCCAATAAATAAAATAAATTTTTCAATCCAATTACAATTTTTATTATAGAATATTTCAGTAACAAACCATTGGTGAAAAAGCCTCAAATTCTCATCATAGGGAATAATGAAAATGGGTGCACCCCCGAACTTGAACACATCTCGTATGAAACAGGAAGGGAAGTAGCAAGATCAGGGGCAGTCCTAATCACAGGAGGTCTTGGAGGCGTAATGAAAGCCGCGTCGCATGGAGCAAAAGACGCAAATGGGCTGGTGGTTGGAATTATACCACAAAACGACGCCTCTTTTGCAAATGAATACTGCGATATTGTAATTCCAACTGGCATTGGACTTGCAAGAGATTTTTTAACTGCGCTTGCAGGGGATGGAGTCATAATTATTGGTGGCGGTGCCGGAACTCTCTCAGAAACATGTGCGGCATATATGCACAAGAGGCCCATAGTTGCAATCAAAAATACTGGTGGAATAGCGGACAAGTATGCGGATCAATACATAGATCACAGACAACAAATAAAAGTAATTGGTGTGTCCTCTCCAAAAGAAGCAGTAAAGATGATTTTAGATAAAATCAATTCTGCATAGACAAAAGATACGGATCAGGCTCATAAAATTTACCATATATTTTGGAAAGTGTCTGTAATTCTTTTATGATGTTTTTTACTCCAAACTCTTTTGCTGTTTCAAATAATGGCTTTTTCAGTCCCATTCCTAAATTTAGAGCTTTTTCTATCTCTGCAACGTCACTTACTTGATTTGTTACAAGCCACGATGCATTATTTAGCATCGTTCCAAGCAACTGGGTGGGATCAAAATTTTTCGCCAGGTCTTCAGTCAAATTAATGCGTTCATATTTTTCTCCAGTATAATCGTAGAAACCACCACCAGTCTTTTGTCCAAGTCTTTTTTGCTCAAACAGTTTTTGGATTAAGGGGTGAGGATTAATCACCTGCTTATCTCTTGAATGCATCTCAATTGTTGCTTTATGAATGACATCAAGGCCGGTAAAGTCTGCAAGCTCAAATATTCCCATCGGGAGATTTAACCTGAATTTTACTGCAGAATCTATCTCCAGCATTGATGCCTTCGTCCTATCCATAGCCCAAGCGGCTTCGTGGACAAGAGGTATGAACACCCTGTTTACAATGAATCCTACCACATCCTTTTTGCATAGAACCGGTTCTTTTGATACTGATTTTACAAAATTCACTGTCAAGTCAATGAGGTCCTTTGTAGTCTTTTGTCCCGGTATGACTTCGACTAGTTTCATTAATTGTGGAGGATTGAAAAAGTGAATTCCTATGAATTTTTCAGGTCTGCTAGTGATATTAGCAATTTCTGTAATGGGCAGCGTACTTGTATTTGATGCATAGATGGTATTTTTATCAGCAACAGAATCTACTTCAGCATATACCTTTTTCTTCAAGTCCATGATTTCTGGAACTGCTTCAATCATAAGATCACAATTTTTCATTGCGTCTTTCAGGTTTACTGTAGGGGTTATTCGCGACAAAATTTCTTGCGCCTTGGCTTCTGAGATTTTTTGTTTTGAAACAAGTTTATCAAGACTCCATTTGATTTTTTCCATGGCTTTATCCAAAAACTGCTGTTCTACATCGCGCAATATTACATTATATCCAGACATGGCAGATACTTGAGCTATACCGTGTCCCATTATGCCAGAACCCAAAACGGTGATGTTTTTAATTTCCATGATTGATTTTGGTAAAAGTATCCCTTTGTAAGTTATTCGGTCAGGATCACAGACTGTCAATAATTGGTTTTAGATGGGATGGTAAGTCTGGAAGTTCGCCTATGTGACTTATGTTGTTTTGAAGAGTGTCAGGACCTATTCTCCTCACTTGTTGTGTAGCAATAAGTGTAGCAATTCCCCGGTCTATGTCCTTTTGTTGCAGTATCGTCTTGAGTTTTTCTATTAACGTGTTTTCGTTTTCATATTTGCTTATGGCATATTGTAACAACATCAATTTATCATTGCTTGAGAGGTTTTCCATGTTTGACTTTTGCTACATCTTGATAAAAAATGTTTTTAAAACTTGTCCAAACTGACCAATGTCAGTGTACCCATATTCTTAAAACCTAGCAATAGTTCAACACTATTGAGTTTTGGATATTGAAAAATTCACTGACGATGTGTATACTGTAGCTGAAAAATTAACACATGATAAAACTCCTGAAATGAAATCAAGAATAAATTTTGTTCGTGAAAGACTGATAGAGCTATATCAAAAAAATCTTGTTAAAATCAACCACTCTGTGCTAGAAATGATCTGCGCTTCGAACCTCATCACTCAGGGTTATTCCGTAGATATAGAAAAACATCTTTCGGACATTCTTGTTTGTGATGTATTTGCAACAAAGGGAGATGGTACTTTTATCATGGAAATTGAAACCGGCTTTACGCCTCCAGACCATGCACTTGATACAATAGATTACTATACTGCAAGAATAGCAAGCAAGATTGCAAGGTATAGTCAGTTTTGCTCCAAGTTTGCACTGGCTACACCCGTGGTAGGCATACTTCCGATCCCAAGAATCTTTCTCAAACCTCCAAGTAAAAGAACAAAAGATGAAATTCTGAAGATGAAAGAACTATGTGACAGGTTTTACAAAAATCCACCGATTGAGCCAGGTGACATATTAAATGCAAGACTACATTCAGTATATCTGATTAACATTGACAAATGTTTTGCAAAGCAACTTGACCCGTACACATATTTAGAACTTATTGGAAAACTCCAAGAAGCAAGCGAATTAGATTTGTAGGTCTTTTTGTAGGGTTTCAATAGTTGCTTTTTTTCTGAATTCAAAAATTTCATCAAGTTTATCCATTGTATAATTTTCAAGTAATTTTCCTACAACTCCAAATGGTAGATGAAAATCAATCAGATCTATTATCTCTGTTCTGTTATTTGATATCTCATTGAATTTATGGAGGTGTTTCCAAATCTTGAATCTGCCGTTGATCATTTCGTCGACATACTCATATGGTTTCAAATAGGTTATTTTGGATTTCCATTTTGTGTTTATGATTAGTCTAGCTTTCAGTCTCCATTCGGTGCCCTCTTCAAGAATATCATTTCCTTGGGGCAGAATTTCAAGCCTCATGTTTTTTGGAGTAATTATTTTTAGATGATTGATGTTTGTGTAGAATTTCCATACATCATCAATGTTTGAATCCACTACAAAGAAGTGTTTGAACCTCTTCATGTATTCTCATGTAATTTAGAGTTTAGGATTGCTTGCCTGCGTTCATCGGAACATTTTTTCATTTCCTCAGATGTATGAAGTTTTATTGGTTTGCCGCATATGGCACATGTTGGATTTGGTTCTATTGGTTTATGTTCAAATTTCAACAAATTAACAAAATTTGTTTCAAAATATATTCTCTTAAAATATCTCAGGCATGCTGTTCCAAAGCATTTTCAAGTTGTATTATAGAGCGTAAAATCAAACCTGACAGACCAAGATGTGATGTCAAAAAGGCAGCGGCTTCTTCAAGTGCATTTTCTCCCCTATACCCCTCATCATATGTCATCTCAATATCTCCTTTGTCAGTCTCAACATATACAGTAAGCAAAGAATAGACACCAAGTTTTGGATGCTTTTTTTGAAGATAAAGATTAAGATGTATGTTTTTAACTTTGTACCCCCGTTCTGGAAAATTTCCTGAAGACATTAAGACTATAGTTTTGTCCGGTGCCTTGGCTACTCTTTTAGGGTCTGCCACATCAACTATCTTCAATAGATATGATAACGTATCTCTTTCTAAATAATCTTCTTGTCATAAATGACTGGAGATATTCTCTGAATTTGTATAATTTGTAATCTTGTCCAACTTATCTTAAAAATGCTGTATAAGACAATAAGATGAAAACCAACAAGCATAGTTTTCTGAATACCGTGCCAAGATTTATTCTTCGTCTATAGTTCCGCCTTGGCCATAAATTACCGGCATGGTAACTGTACTTGTCACATGAGATATATTTCGCACTTTGGATATGGCGGCATCTACTTTTAGAGGATCTTTTGCTTCAACCTTTACAAACACATCATATCTGCCCATGACTCCGTTGACCTCAGTTACATCTGGCAGAGACTTTATCTTTGCAATTACTTCTTTCTCGTTTCCTGGAATACATGTTGCCAAGATGTATGCAATCATGTTGTTTCGAAATTGGATGTTGTTAAATAACCTATCTAAACTTGAAAAGCGGTCTCTTTTGCGACAAAGCTATTATGACCACAACACCCATTGCCAGAATACTTGTCGTAATAGTTCCAAATTCAGGGATAACCGAGGTTCCTACTACGGTGATCTCCTTTGTTCCTTGTGAAACAGGACAATCAAGAACTCGCTCAACATCAGAATTGGTTTGAGTGCATGAAACGTCATGGCCGTTTTCCTGCACTATCAATTGTTCACTTGTAGTATCAATTACATGTTTTGGGAGGTGATATTGTTCGGTAACTGAATCATTTTGTATTTTTGATGCATCAATCGAAATAGTAATGGAGTTATCCGATGTTGATATCTGGACATTTCCATATTTTATAAGACTAGTATATTTTCCACTAACTCTAATTTCACTATCAAATACTGGAATTACCTGTGTTTGACCTGTGATTACTTGAAATTGGATCTGAGCCGTTTCATTGCCTTGCCTCATGTTAACAGTATAGATTCCGCCCTGTGCATCATTACTTAATACAAAATCATGAACAAAGATGCTATTCATCAACGTCACTTGGCCCACTTCGTATACATTGCCTATTGGGTTTCTGACTATGATGGTGACAGGATTTTTGTCAGTGGGTTGTTGCACGTTGCCGGTTATTATGACCTTATCTCCCGGTTCGTAAGATTGTTTATTCGTGCTTGCAGAAAGCTCTGCTGAGGTTTGTGCGTGTACTAGAGACACAGGTATAAAGATTAAGAGAGCAAGAGAGATTCCTGCAATTAGTTTTCGCAATGGCAATTTTGATTATTCCACAGTATTTAACTGTAGATTTGCATTTTGGAGGGCATTTAGTGATACCTTATCATCGATCTTAACTATAAACGAAATTGTTGTCATGCACATATACGAAATATTTTGGGGCAACGAAAGCTATAGAAAAGCATCAAGGCCGGTTTTTTGCATTGGATCTTGTTCTTTGAGAATCTTTGACATTTTTTCTCCCATCTTCTTTGCAGCACTAACTTTTCGTTTTCCAATCCAGTAATAAGTTTCATCGGTAGTATCTTTTGCAATCAGTACAATCAATTTTCCATAATCTTTTCTTCCAGTACGACCTTTTCTTTGAACATATCTAATTGAGCTTGGCACATTATCAAAGAAGATTACGGTATTTACTTCAGATATGTCAAGACCTTCCTCTCCAACTCTTGTAGCTATCAGTACTTTATATTGACCATCTCTAAATTTCTGAACTGTTTCCACCTGTCTTTTCTGCTTGAGTCCTGTCTCACCTGCTTTGCCGATGAGGAACCCTGCAGCAATATTCATTTCAGTCAGCTTTTGGTGTATTACCTCTACAGAATCTCGATAGCTTGTAAATATCAAAACTTTGCCTGAGAGTCCGTTGATTATTTCTTTTAGTTTTATAATTTTTGAGTGCTCTATGCCTTTTTGTTGTGCCTCTTTGGCTAATCGCACAGCTTTTCCAAAATTTAGGTCATTTTCAAACAGATCCCGTATTCCGACACCTTTCTTCTCTTGTGTTCTTTCACAAAACCTAAGAAATGATGTTACCCCGTGTGATTCCAACACGTTAAGTGCATGAATTAGCCTTATTGCAGTAAAGAGAGGTTTGGCCGCCCGTCGGTTTTGCCGTAAAACAAAATCTCTGACGCGCAGTAACTCAGACAATGATCTTGAATTTGACAAGTTTAGGCCCAACCTTCTAAGGTCGTGGTATTGTGAATCAATCGACGATTTTATACAAAACTGAATCTGCTTCATCTCAGGCGGTAGTTCAACGCTTATCCATTGAGTGTCTGTCTGTTGTACGTATGGCTTGACATCTGGGCTTTCTTCAGTTCGTTGCGCTATAGTTGAAATCTTTAATATTCTGAGTATTTCACTTGCTTTTTCTCTCTCGCTTGGAAGTGTAGCAGTCATCCCCATTATTCGCAGGTTCACTGAAGCAAATCTCTCAGCTATGCCAGCATACGCGTAATCGCCTATTGTTCGATGTGCTTCATCAAAGATTATCAGTGCAAATTGTGTGGGGTCTACAAGTTGGCGGTCTAGATCATTTTTCACTATTTCAGGAGTAGCGCAGATCACGCTATTTATCCACAGTTTCTTGCGTTTGGTTATTGTGTCTTCGCCCGTTATGAGGGCAACATCGTCGATTAGCAGAGTAGATCTCAAAAATTCACAGTGCTGATGGGCAAGCACCCTTGTTGGTGCCAAAAACAATACTCCTCCAGTTCTTCTTGAAAGTAATTCAGCTATTACTTGAAGGGCCACAGTAGTCTTACCAAGGCCTGTTGGAAGAACAACAAGACAATTGTATGCAATTGCCTGTTTTGCTAAATTGACTTGATATTCTCTATACTCTATGCTTGATTTTTTGACAAGCGGATGTTCAATGTATTGGATGCTCAAATACACTTAGCTTACTATAGCGAAGTAAAAATGTTCGTTCAAGCTAAATGCTACTTTGAGCTCAGATATTCGCAAACCGTGTCTTTGTAGATCTTATATTAGAGCAAGTTACAGTTCTTTTGTGAAAAAAGAGTTTGAGCGTCCCACGTGGGATGAATATTTTATGCTTCAAGCTGAACTTGCAAAATTACGTTCTAACTGCATTACTAGGCAAGTAGGTGCAGTAATAGTAAGGGAACACCGACAGATTGCAACTGGATACAACGGAACCCCTCCTGGAGTGAAAAACTGCTATGAAGGAGGGTGTAAAAGGTGTCAATTGCGCGCTGAAGGAAAGATTGCATCTGGCGAAGCCTTGGATAGATGCATTTGCAACCATGCGGAAGCAAACGCCATTATGCATTGTGCCATTCTTGGAGTGGGAGCCGGCACAAAGGACACTACGTTGTATACTACCTTCATAACATGTTTAGAGTGTAGCAAAATGGCCATAACAACTGGCGTTAAACGGATTGTCTGCCTTGATTCATATCCTGAGACCGACTATCAACTGCTACAGGACGCAGGAATTGAGGTAGTGCGACTAGATAAAAACAGAATATCGTATTGGATTAAAGCTTTACTTGAAGAGCCGGCAACCAATTTTATACCAAAGTGAACTATACATGCAGCCTTCCAAAGCAATAGATGAAGTAACAACTACAATGCCGCCTGCGTTACTGGTCTCAGCTACCTATGACGGACAGAAAAAATTAGCCATCTTGAAATTCTACGAGCCGGTTTCACAAAAAGTGCTTTTATGGTCCGACAACACTGGACATAAACCATACTGCTATTCCAAGTTACTGCCTGAAGAGCTCACATTTCTTTCAGAACGTAAGGATGTGATAAAATTAGAAAAAAACCAGAAACAAGACCTACTAAAAGACAGAGCAATTGACGTAACAAAAATAATAGTCACAGATCCGTTAGCAATAGGCGGTACACAGACTGACAAAAGCATACGAAACATAATAGAGACATGGGAATCAGATATCAAATATTATGAAAATTATCTGTATGACAATTCCCTAATAGTTGGTAGGTATTATACAATAGAAAATGGAAAGCTCAAGGAGTTTTCCTATCAAATCCCAGACGAAGTTCAGATTGCACTGAAGGGACTGTTGTATGACAAGGTAACAAGCATAGGAATAATCGATAAGAAAGGATTTCAAGACCACATAACACAGTGGGCCAGCCTACTCAATCAACCAATTCCAAAGATTAGGCGGGTAAGCTTTGACATTGAAGTAGAGTCTGAGATTGGAAGAATACCTGACGCTAAAATTGCTGACAAGAAAATAACAGCTATAGGGTTTTGCGGCAGCGATGATTTCAAGCAAGTATTTGTTTTGAAAAGAGCCGGAAAGACAGATGGTACTAATGAGCTTCCACCAGATGTCAAGATATCATTCTATGATGAAGATAAAGAAGCGGATATGATACGCGATGCTTTCAGGATTTTGACAAACTATCCCTTTGTGGTTACTTTCAATGGGGATGATTTTGATATGCCGTACATGTACAACCGGGCAGAAAGACTTGGAATCGAGATAAAAGACATACCGCTCATAATGATGCGTGACTCGGCCACCTTAAAACAAGGTGTGCATATTGATTTGTACAGGGCATTTTCCAATCGCTCATTTCAGATCTATGCGTTCAGTCACAAGTACAATGACTTTTCACTTAATAGCGTAGCTGAAGGTCTAATAGATGAATCAAAGATAGAGTACGATGGAGATCTCAACGACCTTTCGCTTTACGAGTTGGCAAATTACTGTTTTAATGATGCCAGACTCACACAAAAACTCACTAGTTTCAACAACGATTTGTTGATGAATCTACTTGTAGTCATAACAAGAATTGGTAGGATGCCAATCGATGACATATCCAGGATGGGGGTGTCACAGTGGATTCGCAGTCTGTTCTATTACGAGCACAGAAATCACAACTTTTTGATTCCACGTAAAGAAGAACTAGAACAAAAATCAGTTGCGGCATCGACTGAAGCTGTAATTAAAGACAAAAAGTATCGCGGTGGACTAGTGGTAGAGCCCAAGGAGGGAATACACTTCAATGTCTTTGTAATGGACTTTGCCAGCCTGTATCCCAGTATCATCAAGGTTCGAAACTTGTCATATGAAACTGTACGGTGCACCCATGACGAATGCAAGAAGAACATGATACCTGAAACGACCCATTGGGTGTGTACAAAAAAGGACGGTTTGACTGCCATACTGATTGGATCGCTGCGCGATTTGCGTGTCAATTACTACAAGAGCCTATCAAAAAACCCAACTCTAAGCGAAGACCAGAAGCAACTCTACGTAGTTGTAAGCCAAGCGCTCAAAGTCATACTTAATGCAAGCTACGGTGTGATGGGAGCTGAAATATTTCCGCTTTATTGCTTGCCTGTTGCAGAAGCCACTACTGCAGTTGGGAGGTTTACAATTTTAGAAACTATTGAGAAGTGCAAATCCATAGGAATTGAGGTTCTCTACGGCGATACTGACTCTTTATTTCTCAAGGGTCCAACAAGAGAGCAGATTCAGACCATAGTAAATTGGGCAAAAGAAGAGTTTGGCGTTGATCTTGATTTAGACAAGGAATACAGATATGTTGTTTTCAGTACACGTAAGAAAAACTATCTTGGGGTCCAAAAAGACGGAAAGGTGGATGTCAAGGGTCTGACTGGAAAAAAATCACACACGCCTCCCTTTATTCGAAATCTTTTCTATGAAATACTTGGAATTTTGTCCAATGTGCAGTCAGAGGGAGAATTTGCACAGTCAAAGCAGAAGATTGGCGACATGATATCGCAATATGCAAAAAGGCTCAAGGCAAGGCAGATTCCATTAAATGAATTGGCCTTTAACGTAATGATAAGCAAGGCACCATCGGAATATGTCAAAACGGTTCCACAGCACATACGTGCGGCCAAACTCTTGGAATCCACAAGGGAGATCAAAAAAGGCGACATCATATCATATGTGAAGATAATAAACAAGCCCGGTGTGAAGCCTGTAGAGATGGCAAGGCCGGATGAGATTGATTCTGCAAAATATGTAGAATTTATGGAAAGTACGTTTGATCAGATATTGTCATCTATGGATCTTGATTTCAATACCTTGATTGGGGCACCAAAACAAACAGGGCTGGACCAATTTTTCTGGAATTAGAACATGGATTGTCCAGTATGCGGCTCACCCATGGAAATAATGCATCAAAGCGATACCAACTACAAAATAGACGCAGGTAGCAAGAAGAAATATCGGTGTCTTTGCTGTAATCACAGTACAAAATAACTAGAGCGTGCTACATCTTGCCGAATTCGTCTTCGTCAGAATAGGCACGTTCTGCGTGCTCTTCTATATCAAGTCCAGCTTCTTCCACTTTTGGTGGTACGCGTATACCGATTAGTACATCAAGTACCTTCAGTATGGCATACGTTCCAAAGAAGCCCATTACGCCTGCAACGCCAACACCTATTGACTGAACAAGTAACTGGTGTGGGTTTCCAAACAACAATCCATTAGGCCCAGATGCATTGACTGCAGTACTTGCAAATACACCAATGGCCAACGAACCAACAATACCTGCCACACCATGTACCGAACTTACATCTAGTGCATCATCAATGTGCAATTTTTCTTTGAAGAAGATGACTCCAAGATATGATACTATACCTATTGCAATTCCTATGACAAAGCTGTGCTCTACACTCACATAACCTGAAGCAGGGGTAATGCCTGCAAGACCTGCAATCGCACCGTTGATTGCAGCAATAACGCTTGGCTTTCCTGTTTTCATCCATGATAATCCTACCCAAATCAGGGCAGACACTGAGGATGCGATATGGGTGTTGATGATTGTGTTTCCTGCCAGACTGCCTGATGCCAACGCACTTCCTGCATTGAATCCAAACCATCCTAGCCATAAAAGCGATGAACCTAAAACAGCAAGCGGAATGCTGTGCGGAATCATAATCGATGGGCCATAGTTTAGTCTCCTGCCCAAAGCCAAGGCGGCAGCCAGTGCGCCCATGCCAGCGCTAGTGTGGATTACTATACCGCCAGCAAAATCTACCACTCCCATCTGTCCCAGCCATCCTCCACCCCATACCCAGTGAACCAGAGGATAGTAAATGAGACCACTCCATGCTACAATGAACAAAACATAAGCGCTAAACTTCATCCTCTCTGCTATCGCACCTGTTAAAAGCAATGGAGTGATAGTAGCAAACATCATCTGGAATTTTGCAAACAAAACTCCAGGAATTGTAGGTGCGTAGTGCAGTCCGGCATCATAAGGGACGTTTTTGAGGAAGATCCAATCCATGTTGCCTACAAGGCCAACACCGGTATCAGGACCAAATGATAAACTAAATCCAAATGTAAACCACATTACGCTAAGAATCGCTAAACCGAAGAAGATTTGCATGAAAACAGAAACTGTATTTTTTTTCCTTAAGAGCCCAGCTTCAAATAATCCCAACGCTGGGATCATCAACAATACAAGGCTGGATGCAATAAGCATCCACGCAGTGTCTCCTGTGTCGATTGGCAAGATTTCTCTATTAAAAAAACAGCACTATAAAAATTAATTGCTTTTTCGCAACTTAGAAAACGTGATAATCTTACACAAGATTTTTTAATCCGTATCAGAATTTTGTTTCAACTTTGATTAAGATCGAGATCATACTGCCTGAAAATGATGTAAGACCAATCAGTGATGCATTAAAGAAATTGTCAGTAGGAGGAATTACTGCATACAGAGGTTGGGGAAGAGGAAAGACTGTCAGTCCAAAACTTCACGCATCGAAGGGAACAGAAATCTTTACTCCGGAATTTGGAGAGCGATTCATTATAGAAGTAATAGTTCCAGATGACAAGAAAGATGAGGTCGTAGAGATTGCACGCTCAAAGGCAAAATTGGGCAAGATATTTGTCACTCCAATTAGTGAGGCTTTTGACATTCAGACCGAGAAAAAAGATGAGCAAGTAATTTAGAATCAGTTTTTCGTAATCATTAATTAGTGCAAATAGTGTTTTGTATTTATGATCAGAATAGAGGTAGTAGTCGGGCAGGGAGATATCAAGGCAATTAGTGATGGTTTGAAACAGATTCACGTTGGTGGAATTACAGTTATGAAAGTAAGAGGACGTGGAAAGAGCACAAATCCAAAAATTCACGCTGCAAAAGGAACTGAAATGTTTACTCCGGAATTTAATGATAAATTTGTTATTCAGATAATTGTTGAAGAAAAAAATGAAAATGAAGTATTGCATATAATCAAAAACAATGCGAAAATCGGCAAAATATTTATCTCACCAATCATACGCGCGATAGATATTGCGTCAGGCGAAGAAAACGAAAAGGCAATTTAAGTACGAATATCACCACATTTTGTTTAATACGAAATTCGCACCTTTTTTACGAAATAGTAATTGTTGATCATTTTAACAACATACATGAAAATAATCTTCGATGTAACCCAGTCTGCCTGTAATACATTCTAACATCATACGCAAAAACAATTGTGTGTGAAAACCACTGAAAGTTTTAGCGCGATACCACTAAGGGATGCGACTGTAAAATATTGGATGAAATACACTATGATATCATAGTTGATTTAAAGCGGAAATAGAAAATGGTGCTCATCATTGCAATGGCAAGTATCAAGATAGCAAGGGCGCTGAATTCAGGCACTATTTGTGTGCCAATTATAGTTATTTGATTAGTTCCAGAGACAAAAGGAATGGCAAGAGTTCGGCCAACTGGGTCCGTTCTTGTTTCATTAAATGTTGTTGATATCCCGTCTTCCTTTACCATGTAATGGACATCTTGCCCATTATCCTTTGCATCAATTAGTGATCTCGGCAAAGTGATCAATATTGTACCATTGCCTGTAGGTTGTATGCGCATTGTTAAAGATTTCGATGAGGTATCTGGGATTATTCCCAGCACCTTTCCATTTACTATTTTATAGGTTGCGTTATAGATCTGTCCTTCAATTGTTATGGGTGTGGTCAACGTAGATCCGATGAATTGAAACGTGGTTTTGGCGATATTCGTCTTGCTACCGTAGGTCACATCCACCTCATAAGTGCCTACTGCAGTCCACAAATCTCCGCCTGCAGTGACAGTTGTGGAATAGGCATTATTTGGATTAACAGAAACTTGTCCAATTAGTACTATATTGTTGGATGGATCTCTTACAACTATTGATATTGGAACATTCAGTTGGGCACTCACAGTTCCTGATATGACCATTTGATCGCCATCAGAATAGGTTGGTTGATTTGTGGTCACTGTAATTGGTGCACTAGTTTGAGCAAATACTCCAGTCATGCCAAGTGAACCTGCCAATACCAGCATCACAATAGTGACATAGGAGCTGATTTTCAATAAATAACCGAAGAATTGTAGTTATTTAAGATTCTCGATTAATTTTACTAGTTAATGTGTTGCAATTCATCATTTCTACAATCATGTGTTTAAATTCAATGTCCTACAATACAACAAGAATTTGATAGGGATCAACCCTCTGAAGAGGACTTTCCTCCATCTACATTTAGGATTACCCCAGAGATCCAACTGGCTTCATCAGAAGCAAGATAAACTGCGGCGTTTGCTACATCAATTGGTTCACCTATCCTGTTCAATGGTTGCCTTTCCTCGAGAACTTTTCTTGCTTCAGGATAGTCAAGGTATGGCTTTATCATACCAGCATTTATTATTCCGGGATTTATGCAGTTGCAACGTATATTTTTCCTGGCATACTCAATTGCAATTCCTTTGGTAAACATATTGATGGCAGCTTTTGTGGTGCAGTAAACAGTGAGATGTACTTTGGGAATTGCTCTCTCACTTGATATGGAACCAATGTTTATGATTGCGCCGCTTTTATTTTCAAGCATCTTTACAAGTGTAGATTTTGTTATCTTGAAGGTGCCAAATAGATTGGTGTTTACAAGTGGCAGCCAATCAGATTCTTTCATCTCATGAAAATGGATTGGATCGTTGATTGCTCCTGCATTATTAACTAGAATGTCTATTTTGCCATAGTGGTTGTTTACCTGATCAATTGTCTGAATAACTTGAGACTCGTTTGTGATGTCACAGGGAATTGCAACGGTATTTGATTCGTAATTTTTTATCGAAGACCTTGCTTTTTCCAATTTTTCCCGGTTTCGTCCAATCAAGACTACTTTGGCACCTTCTTCTACAAATCTTTTTGATATTTCTAGCCCTATCTCGCTTGATGCGCCAGTTACTATTGCCACTTTATCTTTTAGTCTCATAGCATACTCTCACACTAGTATCTTAAAAAAGTCACCGTCATACCCAAGTGTGAAAATAAACTCATGGGTCATATGTACAGGATTTATCATCTAGTTTTTGTAAGCTTTTGTATCTCTTGCGTGACAAGAGGCAGGAATGCCCCCACATCTGTTACTATGCCCAGTGCTTGCCACGTTCCTCTATCCATGAGCTTTGTTACTGTAGGTTGGTTGATATCCACAACTACCACTTTCACATCCGCAGGCAACATGTTTCCTGTTGCAATAGAATGCAGCATTGTTGCGATCATTATGACCATCTTTGCATCCTTTAGAATTTCTTTGTATTTTCGTTGTGCCACAGTCATGTCTGTTATGACATCGGGTAGTGGGCCGTCATCACGAAGTGAACCGGCCAAAACAAATGGTACGTCGTTTTTTATGCATTCATACATTATGCCTTTTCGTAATACTCCTTTTTCAACCATTTTTGAAATAGATCCTGCCTTGAAGACCGAATTGATTGCCTGCATGTGGTTTCTGTGACCTCGAACAGCAAGGGTCCCGTCCTTGACATTCATTCCAAGTGATGTTCCCAAGGTTGAATACTCTATATCGTGAACAGCAAGTGCGTTTCCCGCAAGTACCGCGTCGACGAATCCAAGTCTGATAAGAGAGGCAACAGAATCAGACGCACCAGTATGAACTATGGCAGGACCTCCAACTAGAACTATTTTTCCTTTTTGTTTTTTTGTTTTGTAGATATCTTCAGCTACTCTTCTAGCTATGTGTTGAGTTGGCCTCTCACTTGAACTTCCGCTACCCATGAATTGGAACAAGTTAACTCCTTCTCGAGGCCTCTCTGGTGGTGTGATTCGAATTCCTTGTTCACCTGTAATTATCAGATCTCCTTTCTTAATTTCACGAATAGGAGTACAAAAAGCTCGGTTTCCTTTCACGACGATGCATTTATCCATCATCATGTTTTCTACTTTGATCCATTTTCCTTTATAAAAAATATCAGTGTGATTGTTTGTTGTGCTGTAAAAATCATCTGGCATTACCATATCTTTGTGTGCTCCTTCAAGTATCACTTCTTGCTGAATCTTTGACGTAGCACCTTCTCGGTACACTGCCTGCAGAATTTGGTTCAGATGCTCTTTTGATCTGCCTTGAATGAGTAGTTTTGCATAGCTTTCATCTTTCTTTTTCTTTCCAACTATGAATTTCTGTACTTGAAACTCTCCTTGTAAATCCATGATTACGTCAAAAATTTTAGTAAGTATCATAGAGTCGATAAGATGTCCTCGTACCTCTATTATGTGATGGAATTTGCCCATTTTATGAAAAACGAGCAAGTACTAATTTAACGTTTAAGGTCTAGATTTGATACCATTAAGAATGCGGAGTCTTAACAGCCACACTTTTCTTGAGCCCAAGTACAAACATGAAAACCAGCATTCCTAAAAATACCATATTTGCTCCAAATGTAAAGGAATTATCAAGAGATTCTTGCAGTGTACCATAATGGAGGGGGTTGACCCATGTGGTACCAGGAGAAAAATAGATCTTGTCCCAATACAACAACGATGTCATGGAATGAACAAATATGAAATATGATACAAAAAGAATTTTCATTTTATTGTTCGAGATTCTATTTGCAAAATTCCAAACGCCATAACCTACAATAAAGAGAATCGATGTTTCAAGTGGAAGAAGGTATCTTTCAAGAGAGAAATCTTTTACAATTACAAGAGTAAAGACAAATGTGCTCGCAAACCAAATTATGAGTAGCAGTTCGTTTGAAAGCCGGTTTTTTGATTTGACAAGACTATATATGATGTATCCAAAACCAGCAAAAAAGAACACAGTCATAGGCATGCTTGAATATGTGGGAGGATAAGTCCATCCAAAGTTTCCGTGCAGATCAAATGCAGGGTCCATAATTTGTTTTTCAATAAAGCTTGGAAAAATTATAAAGTGAAACATCGATACTGCTGATTTTGTTTGAATGTTATTGACTGTCGGATAACCGATATACCAGACATCGCGATTGTAATTATCCATGTCCGTCTTCATGAGTTTAATTTCATTCATTGGGTTTTGATAAAATCCAGGTTCAACCAAAAATAACCCCAATAATGCCATTAGAAAAAATGACGAAATCAAAAGACTTGTTTTGCCAATGTTTCTTTTTCCAAAATGGTGTGTTTGTTGTTGCGATAATGTTTTGAATAGTATAACACCGAAGAAAAGGCCTGAAAAGGCAACAGTAAGCATTTTTGAGTTTAGTGCGATGCCAAACATGATGGCGCTTGTAACAAAATACCAAATTTTTAGGCGTTCAGTCTTGAATGCACAGAGTAAAAGATACAACGATAACAATACAAAGAAAATGTAATGCACCTCAACCATTATAGTTCTACTATACCACATCCACAAATCATAAAACAAAAAGAGAAGCGAAACTACAATCCCTATGCCTCGATTGAAAAGCGTTTTCCCAATCAAAAAAGAGAGTACGATTGCCAATGAACCAAAAAGTGGAGAAAGTAGACGACCTGCAGTCATCTCCTGAACGGTAGGACCGTCACTGTGATTGTAACAATCCCAGTAACACGACCAGTTGTAGAAATTTCCACTGTCTTGGTTTACCAGATGCATTGGGAGACCAATGAAAATATTCCTTATTGGACTATATGTGAGTCCAAACGCCGGGATATGAAATAATTGGTTGCAGTAGTCAAGTGAGCTCAGGCATGAATTATTCAAATCACCTTTTGCTATCAGATGAAAATAATTTCCTCCCCATCCAAGATATGTAATTTCATCTCCGTGCCAAGGTTGCCCGCTTAAATTATATCCATATGTGAAAAATGATGCTAAAAACAGTACCGCCAAAATAATACGGTCAGATTTGGAATTTGCAATAGGTATCAGATTCATTGATTCATGCCTCTAGACAATTCCACCTTTGGTATAACTTTAAAGTACGTTTTCCTGTTTTTAATTGAAAATAAATGTAATCATACAGGTATAGATACTTCGCCTTTGTGTTCTGCAATATTGTCGGATTTGAGTATCCGTACCAAAGCTTCCTTACGCTCCACATCTAATCCTCGCACTATTGCTTTGGATACTCCGTTTTTGTCACATAATACAATCATGTAGCCACTCACGTCTGTCAAAACATATCCGCCAGCATCGTTTAAAATCGCGTAAAGATTTTCTTCTCCTACTGGTTCCCACACATTTGACTTGTTATCCTTGAGTGCAAGTGCGGGCATGGCTTGCCCGTTTGAAATTTTGTTGAGATATTCTCTTGCGGCCTTTACTCGTTTTTCTCCAATTTTTAATGCGGCAAAATACTGCACAATACTAATCAATAAGAACTTTGTATTTATATCATATCGTATCTAAAATAGCCAAGAGTTCTTTTGATTTGATTTCTTTCCTTGAAGAGTCGATAAATTCTTGGAGTTTTTCTTTTGAGAATCCCTCACCAAAATATTTTGTTGCCTGGATTGCCATCTCAAATTTGTCTATCTCATGCAATAGAATCGATTCTCTAGATTTGCTTTCTACATATTCTACCCACAATAGATTGTATTTTTTTGCAAGATCAGGTGGAAGTTTTGATAAGATCTCTTCCATAGTTTGATTTTCTACAGTTCGTTTATTTTCTTTGGAAATTTCTTCTGGCATAAAATCCCCAGTTACAGATTCAGCAAGGTCATGCAAAAGCGCCATTTTTATCATTTTTTCAGTATCTAGATTATAAATATCAGAAAAGATCATTGCCATGAGAGCCACGCTATACGAATGATCAGCGACCGATTCGGGGTTTGATATACTCACTTTTTCTTTCCAACCCTTTCTTTGTGTTTTTTTTAATTCAGATACAACATAGAAGAACTCGGATAGCATATGTTGTATCGTTAGATACGTCATTAGTTTTAGGTTTTTGTTTGTAAGACCATACGAACAAGATAAAAACGACAAGATTGTTCGATGTTTATTGGTAAAAATATACACAAAGACAGGCGATGATGGCACTACTGGATTAATAGGTGGAAAACGAGTAAAAAAAACAAACAGTAGAATTATTGCGTATGGTGCAGTAGATGAGATAAACTCTGCAATAGGCATAGTTTTATCATCCACCCTAGATCCTGACATCAACGAACTTCTTACAAAGATACAAAATGACCTTTTCATCGTAGGCTCTGACCTTGCAAATCCAGATTTGGAAAATTCATCCAATCGAGTTACAGATAAGATGGTAGAATATCTTGAGGGTCAGATAGACAGACTAGAGGGAGAGCTTACTCCAATTACTTATTTCATACTTCCGGGAGGCAGTCCGCTTGCGGCACAGATACATTTTGCCAGAGCAGTCTGCAGAAGAGCTGAGATAAACATTGTTGAAATTTCAGAAAATGAACAAATTAACAGATCCTGTCAGACATACATTAACCGATTATCAGATCTTCTTTTTGTAATAGCCAGAACAATAAACAACCGTAAAAAGATCAAGGACGTAGCTTGGAAAAAATAAGACAGACACACTTTAATTCCCCCACAAGCGGATGATTGGGTGTGCCACCGTAGCTCAGCCCGGGAGAGCACTCGGCTGAAGACCGAGCTGTCGCGCGTTCAAGTCCCGCCGGTGGCACTCTCGTTTAGTTTAGTATTTTCCATATTGATCCAGACGTCATTTTATAATCTCAATGCATCAAAAGACAATTGTTACTAATGTACACCTTTTCTGATGAATATCATTTCAAAAAATCATCATAATAAAAAACTATTCATCATTATCAAGTTTGATATTGTCTTACAGATTTGTATTGGACATCCTAAGAGTGTTGCACCACATTTGAAATTTTACAACATCTGTTTATATTAGCCGTAATACTTTATCTCTATGAGGAAAAAAACAAAACGAATTCCCAAAGAAGTGATAAGCATTTCACTTGTTGAGAAATTTGTTTGCAATGCATCAAGCCAATTAAAACCTTCATCGCCAAAGGAGAAGAATCGTTGATGCTTAAATCAAAATCCCGTACCCCGTTAAAACTTGTAATATCAATTGCGGCAATAACGATTATTTGGGCAGTACCAAATTTTTTAGGTCAAGATATTGCAAAAATATCAAGCGATTTAACGTATATTGCCTTAACAGTAATCCTGACGGTAACCGCGTTTTTTCAAGTTTCTCAAACTCACAAAGGGAGTAGAGACAATTTCATTTGGATCATATTTTCAGTTTTTGCCATGACATATACTGCCGCGCAACACATTTGGGCAGTAAACGAACTCATATTTGATACAAGACCATTTCCATCTTTTGCCGACGCAGCATTTCTAATAGACACCATATGCCTGATTATATTTTTCATACTATACATAAAATCATTCAAACAAAACATTTCAAGAAAAATTCTAGGCATAGCCATTCTGCCAAGCTGTGTGGTGGTTGTGATAGCAACTTACTACTACATGTTAAGTAACTCTACAGACAGCATCATGATTCAGATTTTATTATTTTCTTATCCTTTTTTGGATGCCATAGCATTAGTGCCTGCAACAATTGGTCTAGTATTGTGGTTCAAAAATAAATTAAATTTTCCTGCATTCGCCATATGTTCTTCTATGATTCCACTTGCTATAGGAGATACTTTGTTTCAAATTACCAAACAAAATGAGACATATTATACAGGTTCCATCCCCGATCTTTTTTTCTATATTCAAATCGATTTATTGATTTTTGGCGTGTATTTGTTGTCAAACACCATACGAGATATTCTTGAGGAAGAGAAAATTTGAAATTTGCATATTCGATATTACTATTGGTTTTTTCCGTGATTATTCTATGCGAGGTAGCAGGAACTTACTTTCTTTATGAATTTAAAAAGAATTTGGAAGAACAGATTACAATTGATTCTGAAAAAGTAGACATCATGATGGTCAATAGGATTGACAGCTATACAATTGAGAGATTGATTGACTTGACCAATCTGGCAAAATCCAGTACATTCGAATCGGCGCTTCAAGTATCCAACGCCGAGTTTTACAACATGTCCAATCCAGAACAATACATGACCAATATGAACTCAGTGTGGGCGTCCACATCAAAAAATGAAACTACTCCGTTCATGAAAACATTGATTGATTCTAGGCCTTCAGAACAACTTCGCCAGATACAATATTTTGAGAGCATTTTGTTTGGCGGTAAAATGTATGAGGACATTTTCATGACAAATTCATACGGCGCAAATGTAATTGAGATGGATAAAACTTCTGCCTATAAACACGATGAGGAAACATGGTGGAAAGAGGCAAAAAATAATGGCTTGTACATCGGTGGAGTAGAGTTTGATAATAATACAGGTGCATCACACTACCCAATTGCAGTTCAGCTAACTAATGAACATGGTGAGCCCATAGGAGTTGCAAAATCAGTCGTAAACACACAGCAGATGATCAAAATAATAAAGAGTTTGATGAACTCAACAGACCCAAGTCCAATTGAATACGAATTAATAGGACCTGCAGGCGCAGTAATCTATTCTACAGATCCTACCGAAAAACCAGGCTCGTTAAATCAGGAATTAGAATATTCTGACAATCTGAAAGAGTCTTCAGGGCATTTTGTGCAGACTATCAACGGTGAAGACTACCTCGTAACATATTCCCATTCAGTTAATTCGAAATTTTCCCCACTGTTTAATTGGGCGTTTGTTACAAAGTACAAGCTATCAGAAATCATGCAGCCAGTATACGAACTATCCAATCTTATTATAATAACAACACTCATACTATTGGTAACTGTCTCTGCTACAGTGTTTGTATTGTCAGGTAAACTTGCAAGACCATTAGAGCAAATTCGTCATGGATTAATCTCATTTAACAAAGGAGAGAGGGTCAGAATTGAACCGCATGGAGAAGAAGAAGTACGCGATTTAATAAAACAGTTCAACCACATGATAGAAACCCACTCCGACTAGTGGCTACAAAATATGGAGTCTAAACCAGACATAAATTGAATTTAAGACGAAGACGTTTTGCTCATGACTATTCAAAGGGATAGTATGAATCACAAACATCATCCTATAGCTACCACCCCAATTAAAAACAATTTTAGTTGGTTTTGCTACTCAGAGTTGGGTGTTTGTACTGTTTGTAAGCAAGATAATTTGTGATCAAAAGTAGGACTTGTAAGACATATCCGCCAGTAATTAGCACTATGGCATTATAAAGAGGATGAAACGTGGTCATAATCTCAATATGTTTGTAAAAGGCGCTATTGCCTGCTATGACGATTCCAGATATTATGAAATTTGGAATGTAAACGTGTTTGTAGTTTTTTGCAGTCAAGATTGCAAGAACAATAAAACAACCTTCCAAGACAAAAGCCTGCGCAATAAATTTTGGATCACCAAGAGGTATGCCTAAAGCACCTACAATCGATATTGCGACAAGTACTATTGATACCCTCTTTGTGCTTTCCACATATTCAGAAATGACACATTGTTAATAAAAATGACCCTGGTTATCTTGTCAGTAATTATTTTAAATATGAGGCATTCATACGGTACTCCAAACAGTAGATTGAGATGAGCACTACAAACATGAATAACTATTGCAAAAAAATACTGGAACTTGATCCTCAGATTAGGTTCGCAGGAAAAATTGTAAATGATCAACTAGTATCGTCTGCAAGAAAGGATGGAGTCATACCGCTCCTTGATAAGCAGTTAGCGGATCTGGCTCATCATCAAGTGGTAGTAAAAGCCATGATGGACAAGATGTTTACAGACAAGATGGGAAATACGGATTGGATTGTAGAGTCAAAAGGCAAAGTGAAGCTTTTAACCATTTTTCAACCAGATGGAATATTGATCCTGTCAACAGAGCCTACCTCGGATCATCACGCCATAATTGAAAAAATAAAGAAGTTAAACGTGTAAAAAATTTCGAGTTAATAATGCTTTGTCGACTAACTCCACATCTTACTGACATTCTAATCTAATTTCCTACACAGGAGAAGCTTTGGATCAGACCCTACTGACCAATTCTCATGATTGAGTGGAATCAATACAATGAAAAACTGG